>Ga0180220_1000033_pt1 | contig 308671 bp, 257 predicted proteins | sample eDN5th37CBELigBY_FD_151335 | JGI IMG/M metagenome (GOLD analysis project Ga0180220, IMG submission 151335) | Enriched backyard soil microbial communities from Emeryville, California, USA - eDNA 5th pass 37_C BE-Lig BY (version 2) (version 2) | ecosystem: Environmental > Terrestrial > Soil >...
TAACGCCCAGAGGTAAGCTGCGGGCCCATCCATGCTCTGGCCCAGCAGCACCGCTATACGAACCTTGTCCAAGCCCTGCCGAGCTGCCCTGCCCGCCCGACAGCTTCACCGGCTACGTTAGACCACACGCTACCCACCAACTGCGGGCGCCGGATACAAGCGGACGGTCTCTGCCCCTAGGGCATCGCGATGCACTCCGACGAGGTGCCTTGGGGTGACAAGACGCAGACTGAATCCAGGTGGGGTCACTACGCGATAGGAGTCCCCGGTCTCCCAGTCCACCACCAGCCACTCCTGTGCCCTGATGGGCTCCTCGAAGTAGCGCGCCTCCGGAGGATACTGATCCGCGATCCAGATCTCTCGAGGTCCTGTCACAAGTGAGCCGAACGCGGGGATCGAGTCGGCGAAGGGTAAAGTCTGCTTCATCTCGGCCAGACTGGATACATCCCCGCTGGGCAGATTGCTTTCGACCGTACTCCAGAATCGCTGGAGTCGCTGTGGCGTAAGCTCACGGGTCCGGCGTGTCGTCCACACCACTCGAGTCATCAACCCTGCCGGAGGCGCCCATCGCTCAACCATCGGAGTCGCCGTATCTCCGATCCAGACGCCGCTCTCGCTGCCGCTCATCAAAGTGGAAGCGCCAAACATCACGGCTCCCGCTGCCCTCACGGACATGAACTCGGACGCTCCGAGAAAGCCTGTCAGCGTTATCCGAGGGATCAGTGAAACGGGCAAGTGCGCCGTAGGCCCGATGAGCGTGCCCGTCTGGCAAGCCGCTGAAGGCGGGAACAACACCTACATAGACTCCCTCGATCGTTGCAGGTCCCGCCAGGGCGACATACAGGTGACCCGGCGTCCGCGCTTCCGGCGGAAAGGCATGCTCTGCGACGAGATCACCCGAGGCAGAGACCTCCACAATGCGCCGACGTTGAGCGTCCACGGCGTACAGATTCCCGCCGCCAGCCGGGATCAGGCTTGTCAGACCGCGGAATTCAAATGGACCGTCACCTCGCTGCCCAATGCGAGCTGTGCTCCTGGTTATCATGTCGATGCGGACGATCTGCTGAGCGCCGCCGTCTACTATGAACAGAGTTGAATCACCGAGGAATGCGATCCCTCTAATCTTGTGAAAGTCAGTGTCTTTGAACTCATCCCCGCCTCCAATTGCCAGTACATGTGTCGTGTCGAGAGGCAGGATCGGCGCGGCATCCCAGCTGACGCTGATAGTGCGCACCCCAGCGCTATCAGTCACGACAGTGTCGGTCGAGGTGTCGGAGCGGCAACCAATCGGTCCGGCCAGCGCTGCACCGAACAACAGGACGCGCGCCATCAAGCGCAAAGTCATGACCGTACGTGTTCTGGTGTGGTCTAACGCCTAATTAACTGCATTTATCAGATCCGTCCGCCCTTCCTAGGCGGCATCCTATCATCCGCACGCATACCGCCCCATCCCCAAACCCACCACCCACATCCACCCGAAATACCTACAACCCGCAACCCTGCAGAACCCGCAGCTTCCCGCGCCGTTATCCCCTGCCCACCGCCCGCTTCACCCCCGCCCCTCCAACCCATCCAGCGGACTCCGCACTCCACGCGCACCTCGATTCAGCACGTGCGTATAGATCATCGTCGTCTTCACGTTCTTGTGCCCGAGCAGCTCCTGGATCGTGCGGATGTCGTAGCCATCCTCGAGCAGGTGCGTAGCGAACGAGTGCCGGAACGTGTGACAGCTCGCCCGACTTCGGATCCCGGCCGCCTTCACCGCCTGCGTGACCGCGCGCTGAACGGCGGTCTCGTGGAGGTGATGGCGGCGTACCTGCCCTGTCGCCTCGTCCACGTGGCGCCGTGACGCCGGGAAGAGCCACTGCCATTGCAGCGTGCGACCTGCGTCCGGCGACTTCACGCTCATCGCACCGGGCAAAGCTACCCAGCCGGCGCCCGCGCGTATGTCGTTCTGATGCTGACGCTCGACCTTCCGGATCTGCCGACGCAGGTCGTTCCGCAGCGTCGCGGGCAGGATCGCGATGCGGCTGTGGCCGCCCTTGCCGCTGCGCACCGAGATCTCCCGGCGATCGAGGTTGATGTCCTTGATGCGGAGCTGCAGCGCCTCGAGCAGGCGCAGGCCCGCGCCGTACAGCAGGCTTGCGACGAGTCGGTGCGTCCCTTTCAGCTCGGCCAGGACGAGCGCGACGTCCCGGCGCGAGAGTACCACGGGCAGTCGCTGCGGTGTTGTCGGACGCGCGACGCGGCCGGGCAGCTCGACCGGGAGGCGCAGGACCTCGCGGTAAAGGAACTGGATCGCGCTTGCCGCCTGCCGCTGCGTCGATGCGCTGACGTGGCGACTGGCGAGGTGCGTCAGGAATGCTTCGACCGCCCGGGAATCGAGCGCTGCGGGATGTCGCTTCCCGTGGTACAGCACGAAGCGCCGGATCCACGCGACGTACGCCGTTTCCGTGCGCGGGCTGAACTGTCGCGCACGGATCGCCAGCCGTACCTGCGTGAGCAGCCGCGGCCGGCTCGCGTCGCGGATCTGCTGCTCGTCCTGCTCGCGCCTGCGCTCGCCGGCATGCCCGCGCGCCTCACCGGCCTCGCCTCGTCGCGCAACGCTTCGATCGTCTGCCTGCATACGCCACCCGCACTGAGGTCCGCGTCGCAGGTGGATCCGGCTGCGGGGCGATGCAATGCCAAAGCGCGTCGTCGCAATGGGTTAATGGGGGGGTCGCACACTTTGGACCCGTCAGTCACACGTCGTGCGCGGGCCGACATCGGCAGGTAAGTTCAGCGTAGATACGGCGTTACAGCGACCGGACGGACTGCAGGGGCCCGGGGTACGGCAGGTCTATCCAATACTGCCCCGCGGGGCCGGGAAGTCAACCGGAATGAGCGATCGCCCGGTGGAGAACCTGCCACCGGGCGATCCTTTTCCTCACGTTCCTCACGCCCGCGCGGGCTCCCTCACCTCGCCGCCCATGAACCCGACCACCGCCAGCCCGATCGCGAGCAGTGCGTGCAGCCAGATGTCGTTCCCCCCGATCGGAATCAGCCCGAATGTCGTCGGCGAGACGAAAGCGAGCAGCACGAGCGCGCCGTAGATGACCGCACCGATCTTCCCGAAGGTGCGCGACGCGTCGTGGTTGCGCGCGGCCGCGAGGCCCCACACACCGAACGCCAGGTGCACGATGTTGTGCAGCACGTTCACGGGGAACAGGCCGAACAGCCGCCCGGCCGTCTCCATGTCCGCGTTCATGCTCATGCCGCCGTCGGTGAAGAAGCCGAGAATGCCGACCAGCAGGAACGCGATGCCGAAGAACAGTGCTCCCGTCTGCGCGGTGCTTCGCATTCGAGCCTCCTTGAGGAGATGGGGACGGACTGCGGTGCCGCGGCGGAGAAGCAGGAATCGGGCTAAACCGCGGTCGTGACGTGTGGAATCGAGCTAACCGGCTGCCCGGACCGGCTCCAGCTTCCTCCGTGCGCGTTCCCATGCCGCGCGCGGGTCGCCCTGCTGGAGCGCGCGCCATACTCTCGGCGGCGAGAAGGGCATCGTGTCCATCCGCACACCGATCGCGTCATAGATCGCGTTCGCGATCGCCGGGATGCTCGGGTGCAGCGGCCCCTCGCCGGCCTCCTTCGCGCCGTAGGGGCCCTCGGGGTCGAGCGACTCGACGATGAGCGCGGTCAGCTCGGGCGTGTCGAGCGACGTCGGGATGCGGTAGTCGAGCAGCGACGGCGCGTTGTGCAGCCCTGCCCTGCCATGATCGGCGTCCTTGAAGATCTGCTGCTCCATGAGCGCTTCCGCGAAGCCCATGTACGCGGAGCCCTCGATCTGCCCTTCGACGAGCACGGGGTTGAGCGCGCGGCCGCAGTCGTGCGCGATCCAGATGCGCTCCACGTTCACGATGCCGGTCTCGGGGTCGACCTCGACTTCGGCGACGTGCGCGGTGAACGAGTACGCGGGTGAGGCGCCGATCGTGCCGCCGCGGTAGCTGCCGTGCACGTCCTTCGGCGTGTTGTAGTGGCCCACGGTCGCAAGCGTGCCGTGCTTCGCCTCGGCCAGGTTGAACGCCTCGGAGATCGGCATGCGACGCACGCCGTCCGCGAGCGCGCCGCCCTCACCGTTCGTCGCGCCTGCTGCCGTCGGCGCACTGCGGCGGTCGCGTCCGGTCGCACTGCGGCCGTTGCCGCCGCTCGTGCCACGTCCGTCACCCTCCGCGGTCCACTCGCTTCCCGTATCCAGCGCCCAGCCGCCGGCGAGGAGGATGCGGCGGGGATCGACGCCCCAGGCCTCGGCGACGGCGTTGACGACGAGCGCGCGCAGCCGCTGCGCAGCCCGCAGCGCCGCATTGCCGACCATGAACGTCTCGCGCGAGCTGTACGCGCCCAGGTCGACGGGTGTGAGGTCGGTGTCTGTCGCGTAGACGCGTACGTACTCGAGCGGCACGCCCAGCTCTTCCGCGGCGATGTACGCGACCACGGAGTTGCTGCCCTGGCCGATCTCGCTCGCGCCGGTCAGCACGGTGACGCGGCCGGAGCGCTCGATCTGCATCTGCACGGCCGCCTGCGGCATGTCGTTCGGGTAGATCGGGTAGTTCGTGCCGCTGATGTAGCACGAGCCCGCGACGCCGACGCCGCGGCCGTACGGCAGCTTCCGGAACTTCGCGCGCCAGTCGCTCGCCCGTTCGACCGCGTCGAGGCACTGCAGGAAGCCGTTCGACGTGACGCGCAGCTCGTTGATCGTGCGCGTGTGCTCGCCGATGAAGTTGCGCCGGCGCAGGTCGATCGGGTCGATGCCGAGCGCTTCGGCGACCTTGTCGAGCTGGACCTCGAACGCGAAGCGCGGCTGCACGCTGCCGTGCCCGCGCTTCGGGCCGCATGCCGGCTTGTTCGTGTACACGCGCGTCGCATCGAAGCGGTACGTGCCGAACGTGTACGGGGCGGTGAGCAGCTGGCCCGCGTAGTACGCGGTGACCAGGCCGAACGACGCGTACGCACCGCCGTCCAGCAGCAGCCTGCCGTCGACCGCCTGGATCCGGCCGTCCTGCGACGCGCCGACGCGGTAGCGCATCTTCATGGGGTGCCGGCCGCGGTGCGCGTAGAAGACTTCCTCGCGCGTGTACAGCAGCTTGACCGGCCGCCCCGTCTTCATGCTCAGCTTCGCGACGACGAACTCGAGGTCGAACGGCTCGCTCTTGCCGCCGAACGCGCCGCCGACCGCGGGCTGCACCACGCGGATACGCGCGACGTCGAGGTCGAGCACGCGTGCGAGCTCGCGCTGCAGGTAGTGCGGCACCTGCGTCGCGCTCCACACGGTGAGCTTGCCGGTCGGGTCGTACCAGCCGATCGCGCAGTGCGGCTCGATCGGCGTGTGCGTCGTCCCCTCGAAGAAGTAGTCGCCCTCGATCACGACGTCGCTCGTCGCGAGCGCGCCGTCGACGTCGCCGAACTCGAGGTGCACCATCTTCGTGATGTTGCCGTTGCGACCGGGCTTCGACGGCTCGTGGATCTGCGGCGCGTCCGGCCGGAGCGCGTCCTCGGGCGCGAGGATCGGCTCGAGCAGCTCGTACTCGACCCGGATCTTCCGCAGCGCGGCGGTCGCCGTCTCCTCGTTCACGGCCGCGACCGCCGCAACGCCGTCACCGATGTAGCGCACACGGTCGACGCACAGCGCCGTCTCGTCGCGCGTCCACGGGATGATGCCGTACGGCGTCGGCATCTCCGCGCCGGTCACGACCGCATGCACACCCGGCATCGCTTCCGCCGCACTCGTGTCGATCGACACGATGCGCGCGTGCGGATGCGGTGAGCGGAGGATCTTCGCGTGCAGCATGCCCGGCAGCACGATGTCGTCCGTGTAGACGGTCGTGCCGGTCACCTTGCCCGCGCCATCGACCTTGCGCATGCGCGCGCCGATGACGCCGGCGCCCGGAAGCGACGCCGCGGAGCCGCCGCGTGCGACGTCGCCTGCTGCACGACGCCGCTCGAGCAACGCCTTCAGCTCGTCGTCGCCCAGCGCACTCGCCGCCTGCCGCTCGCGAAGATCCTCCGGCCTCATGGGCCTCCTCGGGTTACTGCTTCGCCAGGCTCTACTGCTTCACCAGCTCGACGCGGCGGTTCTGCTGACGACCCTCCGGCGTGTCGTTTGACGCCGCCGGCCGGCTCGCGCCGAAGCCCTGCGACGTGAGGCGCGCAGCATCGATGCCATACGTGTCGATCAGGTACTGCCGGACCGCGGCCGCGCGCTTCTCGCTCAGCGTCTGGTTCGAGTCCGCACTCCCGACGTTGTCCGTGTGACCCTCGATCAGCAGCGTGAGATCCGGGTGCGCCTTCAGCATCTCGCCGATCTCCTTCAGCGTCGGCGTCGACTCGGGGCGGATCCGGTCCGAGCCCGTGTCGAAGAGGATGCCCTGCGTCGCGACACGGCCGTCCGCCTCGAGCGCGCGGTACAGCTCGTTGCCGCCCGCGGCGATGCGGATGTTCGCGATCATGCGCGGCTCCTCGTCCGACCAGCCGTTCATGCGGACCAGGACGCGGTTCGAGCGCCCGATGTTCGCGTTCGGCACGTTGAAGACGCGCTTCTCGTTCGAGTACATCTTCACGTGCTGGCCGTCGACCGCGATCGCGATGTGCGTCTGCCGCTCCCGCGTATCCACGCCGAGATCGCCTTCGCCACGCACCGGGTCCGCGCGGAGCCAGCCGCTGTGTGCGTTGATCTCGAAGCGCGGCTCCGCGCCCGGGTCGTCACCGCCGTGGAACGCGATCCACATGCCGTTGCCGGCGCCGAGCAGGTCGAACTCCATCGTGAACCGCTCCGGCAGCGTCTCCGGCAGCGGGATGATGAAGAAGCCCTCGTTGCCGCTGCTCAGCCAGCGCCCGCCGTTCCACTCCACGATCTCGATCTGCCCCGAGCGGAACTCCATCCGGCGCGGGAAGTCGCCGACGTTGTCACCGCGGAAGTCGTCCGCGAAGATGACGCGCTCGCCCGGCTTGAAGTCATAGTTCGTCCACGCGCCCTCACCGGGCTTCGCCGTCGACAGCGTGTTCCCCTGCGGGTCGACCGGCTGCTTCCCCTCCGACGCCGCCCGGTCGATGCACGACTGGTCCGTCGCCGCACACTCCACCGTGTTTAGCGCGCGGTCCATCGCCTGCTCCGCCCGCTGCTCGATCCGATCCTCCACCTTCTGCTGCGCCCGGTCCTTCAACCGACGCCCAAGCCCGCCCAGCTGCGCTTCCGCATCCGCAGGCATCACCACCACGGCCCCAACCACAGCCGCCATCAGTAAGCCCCGCATATGTACTCCGCTATTTTGATCGAACAGGCCTCACGGCCAACCCGGACCAGAACCGCCCGCAAGAAACGTCCACCCCATCACCCACCACCCCTCACCCATCACCCAACGCCGATCCAGGGGCGGTGGGAGTACCGCGGGCGCGCCCGCCGTCATGCCCGACGTGTCCGCCACCCCTCACCCATCACCCACCACCCGTCACCCGCCGCTCAACCTCGTCCCGACGGCCCTGCCGGCCCGCCACTCCCAACCCCGCCTTCCCGCAGCCGCCCCGCCGCCAGCTCCACCGCCTCATAGATCTTCGTGTAGCCCGTGCACCGGCACAGATTCCCCGCCAGCGCCTCCTTTATCTCCTGCCGCGACGGCGAGTCGTTCTCCTGCAGCAGCGCCCAGGCGCTCATGAGAATTCCCGGCGTGCAGAAGCCGCACTGCGCGCCGCCGGTCACCTCGAACGCGTCCTGGAGCGGATTCAGCCGGCCGGACCCGGCAAGCCCTTCGACCGTCAGGACCTTCCGGTCGACGGCCTCGAGTACGGGGGTGATACAGGAAAGCACCGGCTGTCCGTCCAGCAGTACGGTACAGGCGCCACAGTCGCCCTTGTCGCACCCCTGCTTCGATCCGGTCAGGCCGAACACGTAGCGGAGGGCTTCCAGCAGGGTGAAGTGGGTCGGAACGGCGGCCTCGCGGCGCTCGCCGTTGATGTCGAGGGCGATGATTTCTTGCATGGTCAGCCGTCGCTCAACGTAACGTCGCACGCGCGTGCAGGGCAACGAGCGCCGCGGCGCGGGCGTTGCACGTTGAAGAGACCCGCATGGCGGGCTACGATGATGGCAGGCGCGACGCCGTGCCGGAGGAGATTCGATGACGTTTCGAAACGCCAGGGCTCCCGACGGCCTGATCCTCGCCGCAGGTGGGGCGCGTCGCATGGGTCGGCCCAAGGCGCTGCTCGACGTCGATGGCGAGCGGTTCATCGACCGTGCGGTCCGCGTGCTCCGCGAGGGCGGCTGCGGCGAGATCTTCGTCGTGGCGGCCGAGCTGCCGGAGCTGCACGAGGCCGTCCGCGAGCTCGGGGCCGTGCTCGTCCGTAACCCGGATCCCGCCTCCGAGCAGATCGATTCCGTGCGGCTCGGCCTGCGTGCGCTGCCCCACGATTCCACCGCGGCCGCCGTCCTGCCCGTCGACTGCCCGCTGGTCTCTCCAGCTACGGTGCAGTCCCTGGCGGCGGCCGCGGCACGCACGACCCTGCCGATCGTGCTCCCCATGTACAACCGCATGGGCGGCCACCCCGTGATCCTGCGACGTCCCTTCTACGACGTCGTACTCGGAACGAACCACCCGGAGGGCCTCAGCGGCCTCATCCTGCAGCACGGCCATGACGTCGAGCTCGTCACGGTCACGGACCCCGGCATCCTGGTCGACGTCGACACGCCCGAGGAGTACGCCCGCCTCCCTGACGGCCACTCCCACCCGCCCGCATCCGGCCGCGAGACCGCATGACCGCGCCAATCCCGATCACCGCGGCGCTCGAGGCGATCGCCCGCGCGCTCGACGGCGGACCGGCCGTCGTCGTCGTGACCAACATCGGCGGCATGGGCGCTCCCGGTGAGCGGCTGCTGCTCGACGCGGACGGCACCGTGCAGGGCACCCTCGGCGACGATGCGCTCGACGCGCGCGCAACCGAGCTCGCGCGCGCACTGCTTGCGCGCGGCGGCGTCGCATACGAAACGGTACACACACCGGCCGGCGAGGCGCAGCTGTTCTTCGAGGCGCACCAGGCGCCGGATCGGCTGGTCATCGTTGGTGCAGGCCACATCTCGGTGCCGCTCGCGACGATCGGTGCGGAGCTCGGCTTCCGCGTGCTCGTGCTCGACGACCGCGAGGAGTTCGCGACGGAGGAGCGCTTCGCGCCGGGCGTCACGGTGCAGCGCGCCGATTTCGAGACGGACCCGTTCGCCGGCGTGACGATCGACGACCGCACGTACGTCGCGCTCGTCACGCGCGGGCACCGCTGGGACTTCGACTGTCTCAGGCGGTTGCTGGCGCACACCGTTCGACCGCGCTATATCGGGATGATCGGCAGTCGCAGGCGCATCCGTGCGGCGTTCCAGGCACTCGTCGATGCAGGCGTCCCGCGCGAACAGCTCGCGACGCTGCATGCGCCGATCGGCCTGGACATCAATGCGGAGACGCCGGCGGAGATCGCGGTCAGCATTGCGGCGGAGCTCGTCGCGGTGCGCCGCCAGGCGACGAATGTGCCGACGCTCACCGCGCGTGAGCGCGTGCTCGAGCGACTCGTCACCCCCCAGGAAGCAACGCAGCCCGGAGAAGCACATGCCTGATGCGAAGGTCTACGAGGCGGCGCTGCGCGCTGCACGCGAGGGACGTTGCGTCGCACTCGCGACCGTCGTACGCACGAAGGGCTCGGTCCCGCGCCACGCGGGCAGCCGCATGCTGATCGATCCGGAGCACGGTCTCGTCGGCACGATCGGCGGCGGCTGCGGCGAGGCGGACGTGATCGAGGCGGCACGGGAAGTGGTGCAGGATGGCGAGCCGCGGCTCGTGCGCGTCGAGCTGCTCGACGCGATCGACACGTGGAGCCAGGCGGTCTGTGGCGGCGTGATGGACGTGTTCGTCGAAGCGGTGAGGGTGCGCGCATGAGCAGCGCACTCACGCCGCGCGATGCGGAAGGCTCGTATACGAGGGCGACGGCGCAGCGTGCCGTCGCCCGTCAGCACATCTCTCCCTGGAAGCGCTACGCCGCCTGGCTGCGCGCCGCACCCGAGCTGACGATCACCTGGAACGACGCGGAGACCGGCGCACGCGCGTGGCTCGTCATCAACTCGCTGCGCGGCGGTGCGGCGGGGGGCGGCACACGCATGCGCGCCGGCCTCACCGCCCGCGAGGTCACGTACCTCGCCAAGGCGATGGAGCTCAAGTTCTCGATCTCCGGCCCGCCGATCGGCGGCGCGAAGAGCGGCATCGACTTCGACCCGAGCGATCCACGCAAGCAGGACGTGCTCGAGCGCTGGTACCGCGCGATCGCGCCGGTGCTGCGCGACCGGTACGGCACCGGCGGCGACCTGAACGTCGACGAGGTGCTCGACGTGATCCCCGCGTTCCACCGCATCGGCCTCGGCCACCCGCAGGACGGCGTGGTGCGCGGACACCTGCGGCCCGACGACTCGGAGTACGCGCGCATCCACGAGCGGCTCGAGCGCGGCGTCGCCGCTGCGGTCGCGGACGTGCCGGGCAACGGCGGTCGCGCGATGACCGTCGCCGACCTGATCACGGGCTTCGGCGTCGCGATCGCGATCCGCCGCTGGCGCGAGGCGCAGGGCGCGTCGCTCGAGGGCGTGCGCGTCGTGCTCGAGGGGTTCGGCAACGTCGGCGCTGCATGCGGACTGTACCTGACACGCGCGGGTGCGCGCATCGTCGGCGTGCGCGACGCGCAGCGCACGCTGATCGAGCCGCAGGGCCTCGATGCGACGTCGTTCACCGAGCTGCTGGCGGCGCGCGAGCACAAGCTGCTGCCCGCACATGACGCGCGCTGTGAGCCGAACGCGACGTGCGCACACTTCCATGACACGCCCGCGGACGTCTTCGTGTGCGCTGCCGTCTCCGAGTCGCTCACACCCCCGCTGCTCGACCGGCTCGAGCGTGCGGGCGTGCGCGCGATCGCGTGCGGCGCGAACCAGCCGTTCCGCGAGGGGAAGCTGGGCTCGACGCGCGTCGCCCGTTCTGCCGACCTTCGCTTTGCGGTCCTTGCCGATGTCCTCGCGAACTGCGGCATGGCACGCACGTTCAGCTACCTGATGGAGCGCGACGCGTCCGCGACGGCGCCCGCGGTGTTCGATGCGGTGACCCGCACGATCACCGACACCGTGGACGAGGTCGTGGAGCGCGCGGGCCGCGCCGACGCCGGACTGCTCGCGGCGACGCTGGGGATGGCACTGGACCGGGTGGGCCCGGCCGGCGCTGTGTAGCCAGTCACGCGACGGATGCAGACGGTACTGCTGATCGGCACGCGCCGCGGCCTCTTCATCGCCCGCTCACCCGACCGGCGCACCTGGACCCTGTCGCCGCCGCTGCTCGAGGGGCGCGAGATCTACCACGCGATCCACGACCCGCGCACGGACACCATGTGGGCGGCGAGCGCGCACAAGGTATGGGGCGCGCACGTCCATCGGAGCGACGATGGCGGCGAGTCGTGGACACTGCTCGAGAGCGCACCGCACTACGACGACGGGCGCGGCCTCGAGGCGATCTGGTTCCTCGCGCCCGGCGAGCCCGACCGGCCGCAGCGCATCTACGCGGGCATCGAGCCGGCCGGCCTGTTCGTGAGCGACGATGCGGGCGGGACGTGGCGCGGCGTCGACTCGCTCAACGAACACGAGTCGAACACGTCGTGGCAGCCGGCCGGTGGCGGCCTGGCGCTGCACGCGATCCAGCACGACCCGCGCGATCCGCAGCGCATCTACTGCGCACTCTCCGCCGGCGGTGTCTACCGCAGCGATGATGGCGGGGCGACCTGGTCGCCGAAGAACCAGGGCACGCGCGCGGACTTCCTGCCCGAGCGCTACCCGCCCTATGGTCAGTGCGTGCACAAGCTGATCGTGCACCCCGCGAACCCGGACCGGCTCTACCAGCAGAACCACTGCGGCGTCTACCGCAGCGACGACCGTGGCGACTCGTGGATCGAGATCACGGACGGCCTGCCCAGCGACTTCGGCTACGCGCTCGCCACGGACCCGCGCGACCCGGACGTGCTGTTCACGATCCCCGAGGAGTCGAGCCACATGCGCGCGACCGTCGACGGGAAGCTGCGCGTCTACCGCACCGACGACGGCGGCGCGAGCTGGCGCCCGCTCACGAACGGGCTGCCGCAGGAGCACGCGTACGTCTCCATCCTGCGTGATGGGATGTCGAACGACACGCTCGATCCGACCGGCGTCTACTTCGGGACGTCGAACGGGCAGCTCTTCGCAAGCAGCGACGGCGGCGAGAGCTGGAGCCTGCTGTTCGGGTACCTGCCGAAGATCCTGTGCGTGAGCGCCGTCGTCCTGCCGTAAGCGCGTTCGCCGCGGCGGTCTACCGCGCCGTGCGGCGCATCCCGCGCGGGCGGGTGACCAGCTACGGCGCGATTGCCGCAATGATCGGCCAGCCGCGTTCGGCGCGCGCGGTCGGCGCCGCACTCCGCGCGCTCCCCGATAGCATGGACATCCCGTGGTGGCGCGTCGTGAACGGACGCGGCACGATCAGCCCGGGCGGCAGCCTGCACCGCGGCCGCCTCCAGCGCGAGCTGCTCGAGCGCGAGCGCGTGAAGTTCGATCGCGCGGGCCGGATCGATCTGGACCGCTACGGCTGGAAGCTGCCGGAAGAGCGGGACTGAGTGTTATCGTTCGATCCATGGCCGAGCTCAACACGCTGATTCTCGTCCGCCTCGCGGCGGAAGTCACGATCAAGTCGCGCCGCACGCGCAGTGCGTTCATCCGGCGCCTCGTCCACAACGTGCGCGACGCGCTCCGCAGCGCGGGCATCGAGGCGAACGTCGATCCCGCGTGGGGCCGCATCTTCGTGCGCGCGGCGTCGCCCGCTGCGCTCATTCCTCTCGCACGCGTCTTCGGCATCAGCTCGCTCTCGATCGTCGAGCGCGTCGTGCCCGCGCGACTGGACGACATCGTGGCCGCCGGCGCCGAGATCTTCGCCGACCGCGTCGCGGGGAAGCACTACGCGGTGCGCGCGAACCGCGCGGGCACGCACGAGTTCTCCTCGAAGGACATCGAGGTGCAGCTCGGCGCGGCGCTGCGGCCGGGTGCGGCGGGCGTACGGCTCGACGATCCGGAGATCACCGTGTCGGTCGAGGTCCGCGACGACCAGGCATACCTGTTCAGTGAGCGCATCGACGGGCCGGGCGGCCTGCCGATCGGGGTCGAGGGCAACGCGGTCGCGCTCCTCTCCGGCGGCTACGACTCCGCCGTCTCCGCGTGGCTGCTGCTCAAGCGCGGTGTCGCACTCGACTACGTCTTCTGCAACCTCGGCGGTGATGCGTACGAGCGTGCGGTCGTGCAGGTCGCGAAGCTGATTGCCGACGAGTGGAGCTACGGCACGCAGCCGCGGCTGCACGTCGTCGACTTCGGCGACGTCGTGAACGACATGCGCGAGAAGGCGCGGCCGAGCTACTGGCAGGTCGTGCTCAAGCGGCTCATGTACCGCACCGCGTCCCGCATCGGCGCGGAGCTCGACGCGCAGGCGATCGTCACGGGCGAGGCGGTCGGGCAGGTGTCGTCGCAGACGCTGATCAACCTGCGGGCGCTCGAGCCGGCCGCGGAGCTGCCGGTCTTCCGTCCGCTGATCGGCTTCGACAAGGGCGAGATCATTGCCCGCGCCCGCGCGATCGGGACCGCTGCGCTCTCCGAGCAGGTCCGCGAGTACTGCGCGATCGCGCCCGGCAAGCCCGTGACCGCCGCGAGCGTCGAGCGCGTGGACGCGGAAGACGCGAAGCTCGATCCCGCCGTCCTCGACCGCGCGATCGCCGAGCGACGCATCGTCGAGCCGCGCAGGCTGTCCGCGTCCGACCTCGTCGCGTCCTACCTCTTCATCGAGGAGATCCCCGACGGCGCCGTCGTGTTCGACTGCCGGCCCATGCCGCAGTACCGCACCTGGCACCTGCGCGGCGCACAGCAGCGCGACGAGTGGGAGCTGCTCCGCGATTTCCGTCGGCTGGACAAGGACCGGACATACGTGCTCTACTGCGCCCACGGCATCCAGACCGCATACCTCGCCGAGAAGATGCAGCGCGCGGGCTACGAGGCGTACTCGTTCCGCGGCGGACTGCGCGGCGTCATGCGCTACGCGGAGAAGCAGGGGATGGACGTGAGCCTGCTGCGCTGAGCGGGGAGGGCGAAGCAGCGGGCAGCTCGTGGGCGTTAAGGCGGAGCGTCAGGCACGCGGACACGAGAGCGTGCTGACGCGAACACCCGGCTCAGCTCGGCGCGACTCACCACGCGAGCACGATCTTCCCGACGTTCTCGTTCTTCTCCATCCGCTCGTGCGCCTGGCGGACGTCCTCCATCGGGAAGACCCGGTCGACGACCGGCTGCAGCAGCCCGCGGTCAAACAGCTCCAGCGCCTGCGACGCGAAGCGCCGCGTGACCTCCGCCTTCTCTTCGACACTGCGCGAGCGCATCGCCGTCCCGACGATGTGCAGTCGCTTCGAGAGCACCGCGCCCATGTCGAGCGTCGCCTTCCGCCCACCGACCAGCCCGACGATGACGAGGCGCCCGTGCGACCGCAGCACGGCCACGTTGGACTGCAGGTAGTCACCACCGACCAGGTCGATCACGACGTCGATGCCTTCACCGTCCGTCGCCTCGAGCACCCGGTCCGCCAGGTCGTCGTGCGACGCGTCGATCGCGCGCTCGAGGCCGAGCTCGCGCAGCCGCTCGAGCTTCCACGCCGAGCGTGACGTCCCGACGATACGCAGGCCGAATGCGTTGCCGAGCTGCAGTGCAGCAACACCGACGCCGCTCGCGATCGCGTGCACCAGCACCCACTCGGGCGCCTGCGCGCTCCCCTGCGTGAAGAGCGCGTCGTGCGCGGTGAGGTATGCCTCCGGTACGGCCGCCGCCTGCTCCAGCGTGAGTGATTCCGGGACGTGCAGCGCATGCGACGCCGGGACGGTCACGTACTCGGCGTAGCCGCCACCGCCGACCAGCCCCATCACGCGGTCGCCGATCGACCAGCCCTCGACGCCGTCGCCCAGCGCCTCGACCGTGCCCGCGAACTCGAGGCCCGGGATGTCGGGAGGCGCGCCCTCCGGCGCTGCATAGGCGCCGCGTCGCTGCAGCAGGTCCGCGCGGTTCAGCGCCGTCGCGTGCACGCGCACGAGCAGCTCGCCCGGCGCAGGGCGCGGCGCGGGGACGTCGCGCAGCGCGAGCACCTCGGGCCCGCCCGGCCGGGTGATCACGACCGCGCGCATGTCAGTGGAAGAGCAGGAGCGAGAACAGTGCGACCGCCAGGATGGCGAGGCCCATGATCGCGTAGAGGATCGTCCAGCCTATGGAGAAGCGCAGCAGGGACCAGAAGCAGCCGGCGCGGTCCCAGGCCTCCTCATCGTGCACTTCCAACGACGAGTCCGGTGCCGCGCCGCCGGTCGCGTGCGGGTCCTTCGTGTCGCTCAGACTGCGTGCCGCGCCATGAAGTGGTAAAGGAACGAAAAGAACGACGCGCCCAGCAGCGCGCCGAGCATCCCACCGAGCCGAAGCGGGTTCGGATCGTGGAAGATGTAGGCGGACGTGCCGAGCATGCCGCCGATGAACGCACCGAACATGCCGAACGTGAAGGTCAGGAACCGTGTCGTTCCCTCCGCGCGGTACAGCGTGCGGACGAGGAACGGCGCGACCAGACCGAACGCGATCCAGACCAGGAACCCGGAAACGAACTCCATTTCGACCTCCGACAGGGACTTTCGCGGGCGCGCAGACGTTATGCGCGCGGACTGCTCCTCGCAAGTGCGCGGGCGGCCCGATCAGCGCTCAGTCGTCGCCGTGCGCCGGGTCCACCTCGACCGTCGGCTCGCGCGCGCGCGCCGCTTTCGGGCCCGCCGGCCGCGGAATCCGCGCGGCCAGCAGGAACGCCGCGCCCGTGACTGCGGCGCCGAAGACGAATGGGCTGCGGATCCCGACCTGCTGGAACAGGAATCCGCCCCAGAGCGGGCCGATCACGCGGCCGCTCCCGCCCACGACCTGGCTGCCGCCGAGAACGGAGCCCTGCGAGTGCTCGTCGGTGGCGCGCGAGACCAGGCTCGCGAGCGCCGGAAACAGCGTCCCCGCGCCGAACGCGTACATCGGCGCCACGGCCCAGAGCCACGCCTCGTGCGGGATCAGCGCCATCGCGAGGAGCGAGGCACAAAGTCCGATCAGCCCCACGCGCACGGTGAACGGCTCACCGAAACGGCGCACCAGCCGGCCCAGGAGCACGCCGCGCACGACCACCGTCGTCGCGCCGGACAGCGTGAAGAGCAGCCCGACGTCGCGGGCGTCCAGCCCGAAGCGCGCGTCCGCGTACAGCGCAAGCAGCGAGGTCAGCCCCGTGAACGACGCGATGCCGAGGAAGTAGACGGTGAGCAGCAGGCGCAGCGGCATGCGCGTCATCGTGCGGATCCAGCCACGCAGCGTCGCGGTCTCGTGCGTGTCGGGCCGCGGCCGCACGTGCGTCTCCGGTAGCAGCACCATCGCCGCGAGGCCGTTGGCGGCACACAGCCCGGCAGCGACGAAGCCCGGTGCAGAGTAGCCGCCCCAGTTGCTGACGAAGCCGCCGAGGGCGGGGCCGAGCATGACACCCAGGCCGGATGCCGCGCCCAGCATGCCGAGCCCGCGCGCCCGTTCCTCCGCCGCCGTCGTGTCCGCGATGTACGCCTGCGCGACCGAGACCGTCCCGCCCGCCGCGCCCGCCGCCATGCGCGAGAGCAGCAGCACCGCGACGGAGTGCGCGAGCCCGAAGATCAGGTAGGAGACCGCGGACGCGAAGAGGCCCGCGATGATGAGCGGACGACGGCCGCGCCGGTCGGACACGCGCCCCCACAGCGGCGCCGCCGCGAGCTGCGTTGCACTGAACGACGCGATGATCAGCGTGACCTCGAGCGGCGAGGCATCGAGCGCCGTCGCATAGAACGGCAGTACCGGCATCACGATGCCGAAGCCGAGCATGTCGATCAGCACAGCCGCGAACAGTACACCCTCCGACTTCCTCATCCCTGCGGCCGGCCTCCTCCGGTTGCCTGCGGTGTCCGCCCGCAACCTACGCACGGATTGACCCATCCAGCCATGGGCCTCTCACCCGGCTGGTTGCATCATTCTGTACCTGCCAACCGGAGGACATCATGATCGAGGACGCACGCGGCGACGAGCCGCGACGGAACGAGGAGACACCGCGCTGGAGGCGCAGGCCCCGCGAGCTGTGGGACGCACCGGGAGAGATCTACCCCGGCGAGCTCGCATTGGGCGACCTGGAGCACGCGCCCGCCGATGACACGATCACCGTGCTCGCCCGCCTCGCCACGTTGCGGGTGCTGGCCGAGGTCGCATACGGCCGGCCGCGCTCGGTCCGGCTCGCGCGGCGCGCGGCCCTCCGCTATCTGGCCGCGACGCCGGACGAGGAGGCGCGCCCACTCCGCCGGTTGCTCCGCAGGCGACCGCTCACGCCCGCGTCACTGCACCACGCGCTGCTCGATGCCGGCCTGGCCGCGCGCGCGGCCGGGCACACGGGCGGCGCGCTCACCCTGATGCGCTGGGCCTATGAGGTCGCACGACTGGAGCGCCGGCGACGTCACGCGGGACGCGTCGCCGCTCACATCGCCGGACTCGCACTCGCCGATGGCGCACAGCGCGCCGCCCGGCGCTGGACGCGCCGCGCGCACAGACTGCTCGGCGACGACGGTGTACCCGCCGCGCTGGCCAACACCTACGTTGAGGGAATGGAGAAGACACCATCCGCCGGCGGCACCTTCGACGCGGAGCAGCGGCGGCGGATCGCGGAGTCGATCGCAAAAGGGTTCGTGATGCCCTGCCCGGTCTGTCAGGCGCCGCTTACGACCTCGGAGGTGCGGCCGCCCCGCGGCGTGCCGTACGTCCGCCGGCGCACCTGGGTGCTGTGCACCGGCTGCAGGCGGACCGCGGCCGTGGATGTGCCGGGCCGGCCGCCGCAGTCCACGTAACGCAGGGGCGCCAGCGGGAGCCGCCGCGGCCGCGGGCAGCGCCTCCGCTCGAGCACGACTGCATCCGGCGAGTGACGCTCGCCGCGCCAGTGACGCTCGCCGCGCCGTACCGCTGCGGCCACCAGTCCTACCCCAGCCACTCTTCCGGTCCGCTCCCGATCCGCTCCCGGCCCGCAGCTAGCGAGCGGCGCCCTGCGGCGGCTGCGGCCGCGCGACCATGATCCCGTCCTGCGCCTCGATGCGCTGGATCCGCTCGGCCAGCGGCACCTCGCTGATCTCGACCATGCTGCCGACCAGCGGCGCATGCATCAGGTGCAGCCGCCCGTCCACCCAGAGCGCCAGCCCCGTGTGCGCGATGTCGAGACCGGGCACCGTGCTCGTCGCCGCGATCACGTCGCCATTGCGGATCTGGTCCGCGACGTCCGCGATGCGGTTCTCCGGGATCATGTAGCGCGGGAACGACGACAGCTCCGCCTCCTTCTCGCGGATCGCCTGCAGGTTCACCGAGTCCGCGAGCTGCCGGTATGACTCCGTGTGCCGCGACATGAAGTCGATGCCGGTCGTATCGCGTACCCCGCCCAGCGCCTGTGTAATGTTCTCGACTACACCCTTGTCGTCGTTGTTGCTGATCCACTCGCTGAAATAGTGCAGGCGGCTCGGGTACCCGGTGAGCTCACCGTCACGGTAGCGGATCCGGCGCAGCTCGTCCTTGAAGCGGCCGTACGTCGGCTCGCCCGCAGCGATCGCGCGCGCCATCGAGAGCATGTGCTCGACGTACGTCACGCAGTCGAACTCGCGCAGGTTGACCACCAGCTGCTCCGTCTCCGGCACCTCGAGCAGCCCGGGCGTATAGGGCGCGCCGACGAAGCGCTGCCCGATCGCCGCGATCAGCTCACCGATCGGCAGTGTGTCCGACCGGCTCTCGCGGACCCACGCCACCGTGCGCTCGAAGATGAGCGAGTCTTCCGGCGTGTCGCTCACGACGACCGGCGCATCCTGTGGCGTTGCCTGTTCGGCGGCGCCCGGCGCGCTTCCGTTCTGCGCTGCATCGTCGGGCTGTGCGCACGCGCCGGTCGCGGTGGCCAGCATCAGAATCAGCACGACGTCGCGAGAATGTACCATACCTGAGCCTCCTGTCATTGCTGCCCGTTCCGGACGCCAGTGCGCTGCATTCCTGGCAGTGATGTTTGCCTCACCGACAACGCTTCGCGGCACGCAGACTGCATCATTGTAGCCGTGCGGCACGGCTGGTTTTCAGCCGTTCGCGAATCACCTGTTTTCAATGGAGGAGGAACCTATGTTGCCAACCGTTCGTCGTGCCAACGGCTGGGGTTCGGTACCGGATGTGTTCGGCCTCCGCCGCGAGATGCAGGACCTGCTGGATGCAATGAGCTGGCCGCGCACGTTCAGTGAGAATCTCGTCTGGTCACCGGCCATTAACGTTCGTGAGAACGATGAGCAGGTAACCGTCGAGGCGGAGCTGCCCGGCGTGCGCCCCGATGACGTCGACATCAGTGTGGAGAACGGCATGCTCTCGATTTCGGGCGAGAAGCGTGCCGAGCAGGAGAAGAAGGACGAGAACTGGCACGTCATGGAGCGTCGCTATGGTCGCTTCGAGCGCACGTTCACGCTGCCGCGCGGCGTCGACGTCGAGGCGATCCGTGCCACCTTCGACGACGGCGTTCTCCGCATCGAGATGCCGAAGCGCGAGGAGGCGCGCCCGCGCCGCATCCGCGTGGATGTGAGCCGGAACGCTGGTGAGCAGACGGAGAAGAAGTAGGCAACAGCGCCGCACTCACCATGCGGACTGACACAGCCGTAACTTCGAGGCGGCCGGGTCGAATACGATCCGGCCGCTTCGTTCGTCGAGCCGCGCATCATCCGGCGCGCCGCGACGCCTGCGCGCGCCGCACGCCGAGGATGTAGTTGATGCCGAGCAGCGTGAGCGCGACCGCGAATACGATCTGCAGTGTACTGGCCGCCATGCCGAGCGCGAACTGTCCGCCCGTCCATGAGCCGAGAATCGTACCCGGCGCGAGTCCCAGCACCGCGTCCCTGCGCAGTGCGCCGGTGCGCCAGTGTGCAAACGTACCGCTCACGCCCGATGGAATCATCGCTGCGAGCGACGTACCCTGTGCCACGTGCTGCGTCATGCCGACACCGATTACCAGCAGCGGCACCATCAACGCACCGCCACCGACGCCCAGCAGGCCTGCCGCCACCCCGACGAGAAGTCCGGTCGCAATGAGGAAGATCGTCGTGAGCGAACCTGCGGGGGCGCGCAGCCCGAGGAGCTCATCCCTTGCGATCAGAAGGACCGCTGCCAGGATCAGGAACCCGCCAAACACCCCCCGGAGTTTGAGCGCCGGTACACGTGCCGCGTGATACGCGACTGCGTATGTCGCAAACACGGATACTGAGGCGAGGATGAGTGCTACGCGGAAGTCGACGGCCTGATCGGCAGCGTACGTGAGTGCGCCACCCAGTCCGGTTACAACTGTACCCGCGAGGCTCGCGGCGTGCGCCTCGTGCTGCGTGAGCCCCGCAACCGACGTGAGCAGCGGTACCATGATTACGCCGCCGCCCACGCCCAGCAGACCACCGAAGGCGCCGGCCGCGATTCCGATGAAGAAGGACAGGAGTGCGACGCGCCGGTGGTCCACGCCTTCGCTCATTCGGGAAGCTGCGCGAACGACAGCGCCGCCGACACCAGGATGAGTGCGATGAACACGATCGTCTCGACGCCGACCGAGCGGCGCAGCGTGCTCGCGTCGCCGCCTTCCGGAACGGCTGCGATCAGGCGGCGATGCAGGTAGCCGAACGCCGCGAGCAGGATCAGCCCCGTCGCCTTGACGAGCACGAGCCGGCCGTACGACGTCTGCACGAGCGCGCCGAACGAGCCGAGCAGCAGGAGCCCCTGCCCGAGGCCGGTCACCGCGACCGCGATGAAGGAGGCGAGTGCTGCCGAGGAGACGGCGCGCAGCAGCGAGCGCTGTGTAGGGGTGTTCCGCAGCGCGAGACCGAGCGCGAGCAGGCCACCCAGCCAGACCGACGCGGCGGCCATGTGCACGGCGCGCAGCGGGACCGATACGGTGGGCGTGATCGCACTCGCGTGACCGAGCGAGCCGCCGGCAAGCACGGCGACGAGCGCAAGGATTGCGGCACCGCGCAGCGAGCGAAGCAGGAGCAGCACCAGCGCGGCGACGACGGCGAACACGATCCGCGCGAGCAGCGCGCGGCCGGTGGCCAGCTGGAGCGACGCGCCCAGGTCGAGACTGCCGGCCACGTGCGCCGTCCAGGTGGCGAGCTCCGCCGCGATCGTCACCGGCGCCGCAATCGCCAGCCAGCGCAGCGTCGGCAGCAGCGCGTTCGCCGCCACGTCCGCCCGCGCCGCGAAGAGCAGACCGCCAGCCAGCGCGAGCAGCAGCATGGTGCCGAGCGCACGGAGCAGCGGCAGCACCGCCGGCGTCTCCGCAGCCATGCCTTCCGAAGCCCCGGCCGGCGAGCTATTCACGCCCCCGTCCCCGGCATCGCCGATGGCCGCGTCAGGCGCGGCGCCGTCCGTGGAATCCGGGTCCGCCACGGCCTCCTCGACCGTGGCCGCGCCCGTGCCGACCACGAACGGGATCGAGCCCTCCAGCACGTGCCCGTCCGATGACGTCGTCCGCCAGTGCAGCACGTGAGACCCCGCCCGCAGCGCCGGGACCTCCGCGACGATGATCCTCCGGTTGCCCGGCAGCGAGGCAGGCGATAGCGCGGTCGTGTCGCCCGCGGGACCGACGAGCAGCAGCCGCGTGAGATCGGCAGACACGTTGCCGCTGAACTCGAGCCGGACGGAGTCCAGCCGAACGCCGAGCGTATCGTCGGCCGCTGGGGTGGACCGCTCGAGCCGCGCATGGAGGACCGCCGTGTCGACGGCTCCCGCCGCGGCAAGCGGCAGGCACAGGGTCAGCAGAAACCCGAGAGCGACCGCGACGCGGCGGCAGCGATGAAGTTTGCGCATGATCCTCGGTGGAGGAGTTACGGATGGCTCACAGTATCGAGAAAAGACCGCGGTTGCACAACAACCGCGGTCAGCTCGCGTGCGCCCCGTTGCGCGGTGGGTCCTTCTGGTGGCGGCGTTCAGCCGCGGAATCGCATGCCCTCGCGCCGTACCGCCAGCGGGAGCCGGCTCAGTGCGAGCTCCGCCACCAGCAGGTCGTCGGCATCGAAGGGGCCGCGCCCGAAGCTGCGCAGCAGGCTCAGCACGAGCACGCGGCGGTCCAGCACGATCGGCGTGAGCAGTGCGTGCACACATCCGCCCAGCGCGGGCGACGCCTCGGCCGGGCACGCATCCAGCTTCCGAACCAGCGCGGCGGACGTCGTCGAGAAGATCATCGACTGACGGTTGCGCGCGCACTCACGCAGCGGATGCCCTTCCGGCAGTGTCGACGTTCGCAGCAGACGGGTGCCTGGAATCGGTGCGGTGTCTCCGCGTCTCGGTGTGATGTGAAGGGTGCATCGGTCGGCCAGGGCGGGAACGAGTGCCGAGCGAATCGATGGGAGCGCTTCCGCAAGTGAGGTCGCGCGCGCAATCGCTCTGCTCGCTGCCGCAATGATGAGAAAGCGCTGTCCTTCCTCCTGCTCGCGTGGACGATCCGCTCGTACAACCTGCAGTCGCGCGCTGCGGGAGCGCTCACTGACACCGTTACTCCACCTTCCGCCGCCTTCTACCGCGGTCGTACTCATCGTTGCTTCCCGGGGATGATTTTTCTGCGGTTGAAACTGCCGCTGTAAAGGCGCAGAAAACGTACCAGCGACGCCGAGTTTCGCGTGGTTGGGACAGTTGTGTAGCCACGTCGTGACGGAGGGCGGCGCAACGAGTCTCAGCTGCGATCGAGTGACCGTGCGATCGTCAGGTGATAGACCGGCTGTTGCCGCTCGAGCGTGACCAGCACGAGGCCATCCGACTGCAGCTCCCGCAGCACCCCACCCAGCACGTTCTGGAGCTCGCGCGACTTTCTCGCCGCGACCCGCTCGAGCGCCAGCGTGCGGATGCCGCGCGCGAGCCGATCCACGTCGGCTGGGGCGGCGGCGGGCCCGTCGACCGCCGGTGCGGCAAAGCTCTCGTACGCGATATCGAGCGTGGTCCCGTATTCGTGGGTGCTCGTTCCCTGCGCCGCGTTCACGTTCCCCTCGCGCAGCGCCGCCTGGCCTTCCGGCGTGCGAAGCACGGACGTGACCTCGATCCGGTAGGGCGGCAGCCCCATCGCCGCGAGCGCGTCCTGGAAGCGCGTACCGATCCGTTCGAGGAGCACGACGACGTCCGGGACGACGTACGGCAGCGAGTGATCCAGCTCCCGCACCACCCACCACCGGGTCGAGTCCGGCAGCTGGACCAGCGTGCCCGCCTGGATCAGCCGTGCCAGCGACGCCGAGTCGGGGACGTGCACGCCGAGCGCACGCGCCTGCGCGAGCTGCGCCGCATTCGACGTGCGCAGCGCGGCCTCCTCGGCGGGAGTGAGGAGCGGCACCGGCCTCAGCAGCGCCTCCACCGAGTCCGCGAGCGCGACCGCCGAGTCATACGCAGCTCGCAGCGCGGCGAGAACGTCCGAGGAAGCATCCTCTACGGAAGGCTCACTCGCCCCCGGCAGAACCTCGCCGCTCCCACCGCAGGCGGCGAGGAGTGCGCAGGTCGATGCAATGGTCGCGTGCCGGACGCAACCGCGGCCGCGCTGATAGCGGGTCTGCAGGCAGCTCCACATGTGCGCTCCCCGGATGGAAGAACCGCGCCGAGGCGGGCGGACCTCCCGGAACGATCCGACCGCCGCTGCGCCAGTGGTTCGCGCGCACTGGCTAGCTCCTTGCTACGCTACGTCCTGCTCAAGCGGACGCGCGACGCGGCGGACTACAGGTCCCGCCCGGCGCGCATCTTCATTTCGACATCGTTTCTCGCAGCAGGAGGTTCGCATGAGCAGGTTCCGTCCGCTCGCACTGTCACTCGCAGCGTGTATCTCGCTCGTCGGTTGTCAGAGCATGCCGGGCACCGTGGATGGACAGCCGGCTCCGGGAATGATGTTCACCGACGCCGACGTCGCAGGCATCCTGAATACGGCCAACGAGAGTGAGATCAACGCTTCGAACGTGGCACTCGAGCGCGCGACCAACGAGCGCGTCCGCGAGTTCGCGCAACGCATGGTGACCGACCACACGAGTGCGAATGAGCGGCTGACGCAGATCGCGAGCGCGAACAACATCACGCTGAACAACCCGTCGCTCGCCACGCAGATCGAGTCGAGCGCAACGAACACCGTGCAGACACTGCAGCAGCTCGAGGGCGAGGCATTCGATCGGACGTACATGGACAACCAGGTCGCCATGCACGAGTGGACCCTGCGCATCATCGACGAGCACCTGATCCCGTCGGCAAGGGACAACGATCTCGACGCGCTCCTCAACGAGATCCGCCCGACGATCGCGCAGCACCTCGAGTCTGCACGAGAGATTCGCAGCAGCCTGGGCAGCGGGATGTAGAGGCGGGCTGTAACGCTCTGGTCCGACGTCACGTTCCAGAAAGGCGTGAGAATGCCGCCGCCCCTTCGGGGACGGCGGCATTCGTTTTCGATCCGGACCGGCATTGCGGAAGCGGCTCGGACGGTGTCACCTCCATCGGCGCCCCGCGCTCATCGAGCGACGCAGCTCCCCCTTACCATCTGCGTTGTCTGCGCCGACCGGGCGTCATCGCCCTCCGCGCCTCCGCGGTGAGAGCCGCGCGGTCCGACGCCACCGCGAACGTTGATCAGAAGGCATCCGCCGCGACCGCGCCCAGCTCGCGCGCCCGCTCCACCATCCGCACGAATTCTGCCCGGTACCCATTCGGATCCTCGCCCATCGCGCCACGCGCCAGCGCGATGACGTCCGCGTACGTCGCGTTGCCACTGTGCTCCGAGCCGCGCAGCAGCATTCCAAACGAAGCGACCGCCGCCGCAAAGCGCATGTCATCGGTGCCGCGGCCGCGCGTTGCATGCACGGGCACCTCCAGCAGCCGGCTCGTGTCTTCCGCCGGCCGCTTGTAGCGCAGCTTCACCCACGCCAGCTCGGATCCTCCGCGCGGGCGGCTCTCCGTGGCGGGCTGCTGGTAGCGCAGCTCACCAGGCTCGCGCACCTCCACGGTGTTCTCCACGCCGACCGGCACGATCTCGTACAGCGCCGTGACCGTGTGGCCCGCACCGACCTCGCCGGCATCCTTGCGGTCGTCGTCGAAGTCTTCCGCGGCGAGCAGCCGGTTCTCGTAGCCGATCAGCCTGTACGCGCGCACATGTGCAGGGTTGAACTCAACCTGCAGCTTCACGTCCTTCGCGACCGTGAGCAGTGTGCCGCCCAGCTCCTCGACGAGCACCTTCCGCGCCTCGTCCACGCTGTCGATGTAGGCGTAGTTGCCGTTCCCGTAGTCGGCGAGGGTTTCCATCTTCGAGTCCTTCAGGTTGCCCGTACCGAAACCGAGCACCGTCAGGAACGTGCCTTCGCTGCGCCGCCGCTCGATCAGGCGACGCATCTCGGCGTCGCTCGAGACACCGACATTGAAGTCGCCGTCGGTGGCCAGGATGACGCGGTTGTTGCCGTTGCGCAGGTGGCCGCGTCGTGCAACATCATAGGCAAGGCGAAGCCCTGCGCCGCCTGCAGTCGAGCCGCCCGCATCGAGGCGCTCGATCGCGTCCATGATCACGTCCTTCTCGCTGCCCGGCGTGGGCGGCAGCACGAGGCCCGCGCTCCCCGCGTACACGACGATCGCTACGCGGTCCTCCTCGCGCAGCTCGTTCACGAGCAGCCGCATCGCCTGCTTCAGCAGTGGCAGCTTGTCGAGCGACATCATCGAGCCCGACACGTCGAGCAGGAACACGAGGTTGCCGGGTGGCAGCGACTTCGTAGCAAGCCGCGGCGCCTGCAGGCTGATGCGCACGAGATGGTGCTTCGGCTGCCACGGCGCAGCGATCACCTCGGTCGAGATCGCGAGCGGATGCTCGCCGCGCGGCTCTGCGTTGCCGTAGGGGAAGTAGTTGATCATCTCCTCGATGCGGACCGCATCCGGCGGCGGGAGCTGCCCGTCCCGCAGGAACCGGCGGATGTTGCTGTACGATGCGCGGTCGACGTCGATGGAGAACGTGGACAGCGGGTTCACGCGCACGGAGAGGAACGGATTCTCCTCGATCGCCGCGTACGACTCCGTGTTCCAGGGCTCGCGCCGGATTCGGTACGGCGGCACGTGCGACGCTCCGGGCGCATAGCCCGGTGCCGGCGCCAGGTTCGCGATAATCCCCGATGCGTCGGCCGCCTGCATCGCGAGCGACTCCGCGGGCACCTTGGATGCCCGCCTTCCTTCCTCCGGCGATGACTGCTCCGGGAGTGCGGTCGCGGTCGACGCCACGACCAGGTCCACGCGCACGGTGTCACGCTCCAGCACGACGGTGCGCTGCGCCGCCGCGTAGCCACGGACATGCGCCTGCACGGTCACGGTCTGGCCGCGCAGGCGGGTGGGCAGCTCCAGCCGGTAGACGCCGTTGCGCCCCGACCGGGTGCCGTGCCCGGTCTCCATCGTCGTGACCTGTGCGCCGTCGATCGCTTCGCCGGTCTGCCCATCGGTGACGAAGCCTTCGACGACGATGGACTGCTGCCCGACGGCCGCCAGCATGAGGAGCGCGCACGACGGAATCAGAATGAGGGCCTTCACGAGAACCTCCTGCCCAGGTTGGGTGTCGCCGGCGCATGTGCCGGCATCGACCTGCTGCTCTGACGTGGAGGACGACACAGGAGACGGAGCTTGCACACCGGTGGAACGACCATTGCCGTGGCCTTGAGCCCACACGCGTACGCATGCGCGCTGCGTTGCGAAGGATCTGCCGTCCCAGCTGGCCGCAAGTTCGCGCTGCGTCGCGTGATACGACGTCCGGTCGCCGACCGGACCGCCACCTCACCTGCCACGCTCGATGACCATTCCGGAGCCGCGTCCGCTGCAAACGCTGCTGGCCGAGGCCGGCATCGTCGCCACCGCCGGTGGCGATGTGATCGTTCGTGACGTGGTCACCGACTCGCGCGAGGTCACGCCGGACGCGCTCTTCATCGCGATCCCCGGCACGCAGGTCGACGGCGCCGGCTTCATCCCGCAGGCGATCGAGGCGGGCGCGGCTGCGGTCGTTACCGAATCGTCGATTTCGTCAGCCGACGGGCAGGCGGTCCGCTTCATTCGCGTCCCCGACGCACGCGCCGCCACCGCGCACCTCGCCGCCGCATGGTACGGTCATCCCGCACGGGGGCTGCGTCTGCTCGGCATCACGGGCACCGTGGGCAAAACGTCCGTGCTGACGATCGCAGAGGAGCTGCTGCATGCGGGCGGAGTCGGCGTCGCCTCCATCGGATCGCTCGGCCTGCGGATCCGCACGGAGACCCTGGAGGAAAGCCCGTACACGGTGCCGGAGCCGCTGCTCCTGCACCGATGGCTGCGCAGGGCGGCGGACGCGGGGTGCGACGTCGTCCTGATGGAAGTCACGTCGCACGCACTCGTCCAGAAGCGTGTCGTCGGACTCGAGTATGCGGCAGGCGCGATAACGAACCTGGTCCCGCTCGAGCACGCGGAGTTCCACCGAAACTTCCGGGCGTACGTCGAGTCGAAGGCCCGCTTCTTCGATCACGTCGGGCCGAACGCGCCACTTGCGTTCAACGCCGACGACCGCGCGGTCTCGCGCATGGTCAGGGAGCGCTCCGTGCGGGGCGTGCCATGCGGTACGGTTCGCACGGCTGCGCTGCGCATCGAGGACGTGCAGGTTTCGCGGGCGGGCACACGGCTCGCGCTGAACGCGCGCAGGCCGATCCCCCGCATTGACGGATCCGAGCAGCCGGCATTCCGACTTCCGCTGGAGCTGGCCCTGCTGGGTCGCTCGAACCTGACGAACGTCGCGCTCGCGACGGCGCTCGCCATCAGCGCCGGCGCGACGGTCGATGCGGTTGCCTCCGTTCTCCCCGCGCTCACTGCACCGCGTCGGCGGCTGGAGCTGCTGCGCACCGACCCGTTTCTCATGCTGGACGACACCGCGGGCCATCCCGAGAGCGTGAACGTCGTGTTCGAGACGGTGGAGCAGCTGCGGCCGGAGCGCGTGCACGTCGTGTGGGCGGTGCGCGGCCGACGCGGCCCGCGCATCAACCGCTACAACGCGGAGGCACTCGCGATCTGGGCGCGGAGGGTCCCGCTGGCCTCGCTCGTCGTCACGCGCAGCACGGACGTGGCCGACGCGCTGAACCGCGTCAGCGACGATGAGTACGCCGCGTTTCTGCGACCGCTTCAGCGCGCGGCGCTTCCGTTCCAGGAAGCAGAGACACTCGAGCGCGCCGTCGATCTGGCGCTGTCGGCCGCGCGGCGGAACCACCTGGTGCTCCTGCTCGGCGCGCAGGGGATGAACGAGGGAGCGCGGCTGGCCGAGGCGTGGCTCGACACGCGCGGACTCGCGGAGCGCAGCAGCGGGCAGTAGGATTGCTGCGTCGGCCGCATCCGGTGGCTCGCGACGTCGTCGCGCGCGGACTTCGGTGACAACCGGGAGAGGACGTGGTGCGAACAGGGCGCTGGCTGGTCATCCTCGTCGCGGTGCTGGTCGGCATCGCGATCGGCCTGGGCGGGTTCACCTTCGTCTACGCGAAGGGCTACTCCTATCTCGGCACGGATCCCGCCGCGTGCGCCAATTGCCACATCATGGACGAGCACTACAGCGCCTGGCTCAAGTCGAGCCATCGCTCCGTCGCAACCTGCAACGACTGCCATACGCCGCACAGCACCATACCGAAGTACGTGGTGAAGGCGCGCAACGGCTTCTGGCACAGCTTCTACTTCACGACCGGTGACTTCCCGTACCCGCTTCGCATCACGCCGGCGAACCACGCGGTCACGGAGGGCACGTGTCGCTACTGTCACGAGTCCATCGCGCACGGCATGCAGGCTGTCGACGGTGAGCCGCCCGACGAGGTGCGGCGCTTCGCAAGTGCGGACGGCGTCGAGTGCACGCGCTGTCACCGGTACGTCGGGCATCAGGTCCGTTAGCGCGGATGACGCAGGCTCGGGCGTTGCCTCGGCTCGCGCGACCGCCTCGGAAGGTCGGTTTCATCGTCGTGCGGGGTGCGGATCCGGTATGAACACGCAACGAACAAGGAGCGGAAATGGCTGAGCGCGGGGAAGGCGGACGCAGGGTTGCGGCCGGGTGGATCGTGGCCGCGGCAGTCGTCGCGGCGGTCGTGACGCTCGGGCTGGCCGCATTGCTGACGAACATCTTCGAGCGGCAGCAGGAGGCCCGCAATCCGTTCTATCGCGTGGTCGACCTGAACGACTCGATCGTCGACCCGTCGATCTGGGGACAGAACTTTCCGCAGCAGTATGACTCCTACCGCCGGACCGTCGACATGACGCGCACCCGCTACGGCGGCAGTGAGGCGATGGTGCAGCTTCCGACGGCGGATGACCCGCGCGACACCGTCTCCGCGTCCCGGCTGGTCGAGGACCCGCGCCTGCGTGAGTTCTGGGCCGGTTATGCATTCGCGACCGACTTCCGCGAGGAGCGGGGTCACGCGTACATGTTCATCGACCAGGTCTTCACACAGCGGCAGCACGTCGCGCAGCAGCCCGGCACGTGCCTGCACTGCCATGCGTCCGTCTACACGATCTACCGTGATCTGGGCGACGGCGACCTCATCGCGGGGTTCGAGAAGGTCAACCAGATGCCGTACCAGGAGGCCGCCGCGCTCGCCGAGCACCCGGTCGCCTGCATCGATTGTCACGACCCGCAGACCATGAGCCTGCGCGTGACGCGCCCCGGCTTCCTCGAGGGGATCCAGAGGTTCATGGCCTTCCGCGGCAATCCGGACTATGACGTGAACCGCGACGCGACGCGCCAGGAAATGCGCACCTTCGTCTGCGCGCAGTGCCACGTCGAGTATTACTTCCAGGGCGAGCAGAAGCGCCTCACGTACCCGTGGGCCAACGGCCTGCGGGCGGACGAGATCCTCGCCTACTACGAGGAGATCGGCTTCTCGGACTGGACGCACGCGATCAGCGAGGCGCCGGTGCTGAAGGCGCAGCACCCCGAGTTCGAGATGTACATGCAGGGCGTGCACGCGCGCAGCGGCGTCATGTGCGCGGACTGCCACATGCCGTTCGAGCGCACCGGCGCGATGAAGGTCAGCGACCACTGGGTGCGCAGCCCGCTGCTCAACGTCAACAACGCCTGCCAGACCTGCCATCGCTGGACGGAGCAGGAGCTGACCGCACGCGTGCACTCGATCCAGGACCGCACCTTCCAGATGCGCAACGTCGCGATCGACGCGGTACTCGACCTGGCGAGATCGATCCGCGCAGAGGCAGCGAACGGGCTCGATCAGCGTCGCCTGGATGCGGCCCGGACGTATCAGCGGCGCGCTCAGTTCCTGACCGACTTCGTCGAGGCGGAGAACTCGATGGGCTTCCACGCCGACCAGGAGGCCGTCCGCGTGCTCGCACTTGCGATCAACTACGCGCGGCTCGGCTCGCTCGCGCTCTACGGCGAGGCGATGCCACCGGCCGACCCTCCGCTGATCGAGCCGCCGCCGCAGACAGTCGCGCCCGCGACCGGCGAGACCGGCGAGGCGATCCGGTTCCGTACCGAGCTGGACATGGCACGGCCGGGGGAGCGCGCGGGAACGGACATGCAGCCCGCACAGGGCGCGCAGTAACAGACGAACGACAGGAGTGAAGCGGTGAGCTCACGACGGGTGCTGTGGCTCGGTGCGGCGCTGGATGACGCCGGCCAGCGGACGGACACGCGCATCGAGGTCGATCCCGCCGACCTGACCACGCACGGCGTGATCGTCGGCATGACCGGCTCCGGCAAGACCGGCCTCGGCGTGGTCCTGCTCGAGGAAGCACTGCTGCAGCGGATCCCCGTGCTCGTCATCGACCCGAAGGGCGACATGGGGAATCTGCTCCTCAACTTCCCCGAGCTGCGACCGGATGACTTCAGGCCCTGGATCGATACTGCCGGCGCGGACAGCGACGCGGACACGGTGGCAGCGCAGACGGCCGACACGTGGCGCAGCGGGCTCGAATCGTGGGGCATCGACGCGGCGCGCATGCGCGCACTGAAGGACGCCGCGGATCTCACGATCTACACGCCCGGCTCGACCAGCGGCACGCCGATCAACGTGCTCGGCGCTCTCGATGCATCGACCGACGCGGATGCGGAGGCGCGTGCCGACGAGATCGAGGCATTCGTCTCCGGCGTGCTCACGCTGATCGATCGGCCTGTCGACCCGGTCGCGGGCCGCGAGCACATCCTCCTCTCCAACCTGATCGCGCGCGCGTGGGAGGCGAACGAGCCGATCGACCTGGCAGGCCTCGTCGCGCAGGTCGCGAACCCGCCCATCCGCAAGCTCGGCGTCTTCGATCTCGACACGTTCTTCCCCGCCGACCAGCGGATGAAGCTCGCCGTCCAGCTCAACTCGCTGCTCGCCTCGCCGGCCTTTGCAACCTGGCTCCAGGGAGCACCACTCGACATCGGGCGCATGCTGTACACGGCCGAGGGAAAGCCGCGCGGCGCGATCGTCACACTCGCGCATCTCTCCGATGCCGAGCGCCAGTTCGTCGTCACACTGCTGCTCTCGAAGCTCGTGAGCTGGATGAGACGTCAGCCGGGCACGAGCGACCTGCGCGCGCTCGTCTACATGGACGAGGTGTTCGGCTTCGCGCCGCCGACCGCGGAGCCACCGTCGAAGAAGCCGATCCTCACGATCCTGAAACAGGCGCGCGCACACGGCGTGGGACTCGTGCTGTCCACGCAGAACCCGGTCGACCTCGACTACAAGGCAATGTCGAACGCCGGCACGTGGATGATCGGCCGGCTGCAGACCGAGCGCGACAGGGACCGCATCGTCGAGGGCATGCGCGCCGCCGCCGGCGATACCGATCTGGGCGCCCTCGCAACCGCGATCGGCGGCCTCGGCAAGCGACAGTTCCTGCTGCACACCGCGCGCGGGGGACGGCCACAGACGTTCACCACCCGCTGGGCGATGTCGTACCTGCGCGGTCCGCTCACGCGCGTCGAGATCGAACGGCTGATGCGGGACCGGAGCGCACCGGCAGCATCCGCAGCCGAGACCACTTCCGCCACGGCGGCTCAGCACGACCGGAGCGACGTCGCAGCGGCCGGGGCGTCGCGTGCTGCGCCTGCAGCTGCACGCGCTGAGGAGCACGACGACGCGACCGTCGTCGCTCCTGCGCCGCCCTCGTCGATCCCCGTGCGCTACCTGGACCCGGCCGCGCCGTGGGCTGCGCAGGTCGGTGCGCGCGCGGGCGGACGGCGCATGCAGGCCGCCGTCGCGGCGCGCGTGCACCTGCGCTTCGACGACCGCGCCGCCGGGATCGATCACACGGAGACGTGGGAGTGCATCTGGTATCCACTATCCCCGCACATGCGCGCACAAGATACAATCGCCGTCGACTACGACGACCGCGACCTCCGGACCGAGCCGCCGCCGGACGCGGTGTACGTCGTGCCGGACGGGAAGATCCGCGACGCGGCGTTCTACCGCACGCTCGAGCGTGACCTGAACGACTGGCTGTACCGCGAGCGCAGCATGGAAGTGCTCCGCAACGAGGCGCTGAAGCTGTACTCGCGCGTCGGGGAGGATGAGGCGGCGTTCCTCGAGCGGTGCCGCGCCGCAGCCGACGAGCAGGCGGACGCGGAGGCGGCGAAGCTGCGCGATCGCTATGAGCAGAAGGTCGCGCGGCTCCAGCAGCGCCTGCGCGACGCGGAACGACGCATCCAGGAGCTGAACGTGGACACCCGGACCCGCACGCAGCAGGAGCTCGTCGCGGGCGCGGGTGCGCTGCTTTCCATGTTCCTCGGCGGGCGGCGGAGCACCCGGAGCCTCTCAGGCTTCGCCTCCCGCCGCTCCGTCACCGTCCGCACGAAGGAGCGGCTCGAGAGTGCGAAGGGCAAGGCAAAGGACGTCGAGGCCCAGATCGCCGAGCTCGAGCAGGACCTCGCCGACGAGCTCCAGGCCATCGCGGACCGCTGGGACGAGGCCGCCAGCCGCGTCACCAGTCACCGTATCCCCCTTGACCGCACGGACATCCGCGTCGAGCAGGTCGTCCTGCTCTGGGTCCCCACCTGACCCTGCGCAGCCGGGGATGAAAACGGCCGTTACAATCGATGCTTGATTGTAACGGCCCTGTCACCCAGCTTTCCGGGCCGGCTGCCGCCGGCCTTGCTTTCGAGCTGACCCGCATCAGAGAAACCAGTGAACGCAGTACTCGCCACCGCCATTCCCATCCTCATGGCAGTGATCGGCGGCCTGGGCATCTTCATGCTCGGGATGAAGTACATGTCGGAGGGGATGCAGGCGGTGGCCGGCAATTCGCTCCGGCGTCTGATCAGCCTCGTCACGGACAACCGGGTGCTGGCGGTGGGTGCGGGCACACTGGTCACGATGCTGGTCCAGTCGTCCTCCGTTACGACCGTAATCGTGGTTGGCCTCGTGAACGCCGGCCTGATGCAGCTCCACCAGGCCATTGGCGTGATCGTCGGCGCGAACATCGGCACGACGATCACGGGGTGGATCCTGGTCCTGAAGATCGGCGATTACGGGCTGCCGCTTCTCGGTATCGGCGCGCTGGTGTATCTGTTCACCCGCAAGGACCGGCCGCGCTTCATCGCCATGGCCGTCATGGGCCTGGGCATGATCTTCTTCGGCCTGGAGCTGATGAAGGACGGCTTTGCGCCCCTGGCGGAGAACCGGGCGTTCATCGATGCCTTTGCGTGGTTCCGAGCGGACAGCTACACAGGCGTGCTGCGGGCGGTGCTCGTCGGCTGCATTCTGACCGTCATCGTACAGAGCAGCTCCGCCACGCTCGGCATCACGATCGGCCTCGCCTCGACCGGCGTCATCCCCTTCACCACGGCAGCCGCGCTGGTGCTGGGAGAGAATATCGGCACCACGATCACGGCGGTCCTTGCATCGCTGGGCGCAACGACGGAAGCCCGCCGCGCCGCGTACGGGCACGTCCTCTTCAATGTCTTCGGCGTGCTCTGGATCACGGCGATCTTCCAGTGGTACATCCGCATCGTGTCGGGCACGATCGAGAGCGTGCACGGGCTGAACCCAATGCTGATCTCGCTCGACACGACCCCATCGCTCGCCTTCGCGACGGTCATCACGGCCGGCATCGCGCTCACGCACACCGGCTTCAACGTGGCGAACACGCTGATGTTCGTGCCGTTCCTGCCGCGCTTCTCCCGTCTGCTCGAGCGGATCGTACCGGAACCGGAGCATCGCGAGGTGTCACGCCTGCTGCACCTCGACGCGCGTGGCGTCGACTCGCCGGTGCTCGGCGTGGAGCAGAGTCGCGGCGAGGTCGTGCAGATGGCGCAGGCGCCGCTGCGAATGATGGACTGGGTCCGGACGATTGCCTTCGAGGATCCGCACAACCAGGAGCTGATCGAGAAGACGTTCCACCGCGAGCAGATCCTGGACAACGTGCAGCGCGAGATCGTGCAGTTCCTGACGGAGGTGCTCGACGCGAACGTGCCGTACTCGGTCGCCGAGGAGGGCCGCCAGCAGTTCCGCATCGCGCACGAGTACGAGTCGATCAGCGACCGCATTGCCAGCGTCCTCAAGAGTTACATCCGCCTGCGCGATCTCGGCGTCCCGCTGCCGGAGGAGCCGCGTGAACAGCTGAAGGCGCTGCACGACGAGGTCGCGTCGTACCTGCGTCGCGTAACTGAGGCGTACGCAAACCGCACCACGATTCCGGAAGAGGAGGCGCGCGCTGCGAACGACGCGATTGCGAATCGCGTGCGGGCACTCCGTGAGGAGCATCTGCGGCGCATGACGGAAGGCTACGTCGACGCCAACCTGAGCCTGATCTTCACGACGCTGCTGACGGAGTACCGGCGCATCCGCGCGCACACGACCAACATCCACCAGGCCGCGACGGGGACGAAGGCAGTCGAGCTGGTCTAGTCGGCGTACTGGCGGGCGTGCCCGAGGAGCGCGACGACGCCGACGACGAGCGCGCCGGCAACTGCGAAGTCGACGATCCCGCGCCAGGGATCCGGGAAGGCGCGAATGATCAGGACAGCCGCGACGATCGCCGCGACGCCCGCCCAGTTCCGCAGCGCCGTGGGCCAGGACACGTACACGAGGCCCATCGCATGGAGCGGGGCGAGCAGCCGCGGCGCCAGTCGCGGCTCGGTGCGCAGCGCGGCCGCCCGTCCCAGGACCCGGGGCACCCATTTCCGCGCGATCGCATAGTATCCCTCGCCCACGACGAACGTCGCCGTCAGCAGCACCAGCGCCAGCCACTCCGACGGCGTCAATCCGCTGTCGATCGCTTCGATACCACGTCTGCCCAGGCGGTACACCGCACTGCCCAGGATGAGCACGAGGCCGACCACGGCCCAACGAAATGCAGGAGTCACGCGCCTATCCTGTAGGCCATCGACCGGGATTACAAGTGCGGGAACCGTCCCATCGGCCTTTGCCACGTGCGTCCGCCCGTGACATGTTCCGGCGGAACACGGCCCACACACCAAGGACCGGAGACTCACATGATCAGTCGACGTGAATGGCTCGGCCTCACGCTGGGCGCTGGTGCCGCCCTCACGCTGGACACACGGCTGCTGCGAGCCGCGCTGCGCACTCCCGGCAGCCTGAAGCTGATCACGCGCCCCATCCCGTCGTCGGGTGAGCAGCTGCCGATCATCGGACTGGGAAGCTCGGCCACGTTCTCGCGCGTTGCGCGCACGGAGGACGTGAGCGCACTTCGCGACGTGCTGCGCACGCTCGTCGAGAATGGCGGCACGGTGTTCGACACCGCGCCCAGCTACGGTGCCTCGGAGGAGGTCGCCGGTCAGCTCGCGCACGAGCTGGGCATCACGGACCGCATCTTCTGGGCGACGAAGGTCAACGTCGCTGGACGCGGGGGCGGCAAGGCGGATCCCGCAGCGGCGCGCGCGCAGATCGAGGAGTCGTTCCGCAGGCTGCACACGGACGTCATCGACCTCATCCAGGTGCACAACCTCGGCGACGTGCCCACGCAGCTGGCTATCCTGAAGGAGCTCAAGGATCAGAAGCGCGTCCGCTACATCGGTGTCACGACGACGAGTGAGGGGCAGTACGGCGAGCTCGCGTCGATCATGCGCAATGAGCCGCTCGACTTCATCGGCGTCGATTACGCGATCGACAACCGCACGGTCGAGGAGACGATCCTCCCGCTCGCGCAGGAGCGGAAGATCGGCGTCATGGTGTACCTGCCATTCGGCCGTACGCGGCTCTGGGCCCGCGTCGCCGACCGCCAGCTGCCCGACTGGGCCGCGGACTTCGGCGCAACGAGCTGGGCGCAGTTCTTCCTGAAGTTCATCGCCGCGCACCCGGCAGTGACCGTGATCACGCCGGCGACGAGCCAGCCGCGACACATGCTCGACAACCTGGGCGCGGGGATGGGTGAGCTGCCCGACGAGGCGACGCGTCGTCGTATGGTCGAGCTGGTGGAATCCCTGCCGCAGGCCTGAGCTACGCAGCGTCGTGTGCGCGCGCGTCGTTCTGCTCGCGCGCACGCGACGCGCACCGCAGCGCACCCGCCGTGAACAAGGCGCCGGCCAGCAGGAACGCCGTCGCGAGAGCGCCCCGCCCGAGTACCAGATGACCGCCGCCGAACAGCAGTGAGAAGATCCCGACGTTGCCGGCGACGAACGCGAGCACCGTCCACATCGTCGAGCGCGTGCCGGCAGCGCCCGGCAGGCCGCGCCAGGCACCGGGCGGGCGTACGCGCTCCGTGAACCGCCGCAGCTGGTCCTCACCGACCGGCGGTGTGAGGAGTGTGGCGGCCAGCGCCGCAGTCATGCTCACGGCGACGATCACAAGCAGCAGGTACTCATCGCGCGCGTCCGGGAAGAGTGGGTAGAGCACGAGCGCGGTCGCCATCGCGACCACCATCCCGACGATCTCCGTCCATGCGTTCACACGCCACCACAGCCAGCGCAGCATCGAGGGAAGGCCGAGCCCCGCACCGAGCGCGATGAAGAACCGCCACGCCTGCTCGATGCTCTCGATGCGCGCGGCGACGACGACGGCCAGCGCTGCGAGCAGGAAGACGGACGTCCGGCTGACGAGAATCAGCTCGCGCTGCGTCGCCTGCGGACGGGCAAACCTGCGATACAGGTCGTTCGTCACGTAGCTCGCGCCCCAGTTGAGGTGCGTGTCGACGGTGCTCATGAACGCCGCGAGCAGTGACGCGAACAGAAGGCCGAGCGCACCCGCCGGCAGCAGCTCACCCATCAGGACCGGGTATGCCATCTCCCGGTCGGCCGCGACGATCGCTGCGCCGGCGTCGCCCGTGGCGAGCCCCGTCGGATACACGACGAGCGCGACCAGGCCGACCAGCACCCACGGCCACGTGCGGATCGCGTAGTTCGCGACGGCAAACCACACACCGCCCGCCTCGGCGTGGCGATCGTCCTTCGCGGTGAAGAGGCGTTGTGCGATGTAGCCGCTGCCGTCGCTGAAGTACTGCGCCCACCACTGCACCGCGATGTAGACCAGGAAGATCTGCACGGGCAGCCAGGCGGCGCCGACCCCCGGCAGGAACGACAGCACGCGCTCCGCCTCGTAGTGCTGCGCCAGCCCCGCGTGCAGCCCGCTGATCCCGCCGACACTGTCTACGGCAATCCAGGCGAACAGGATGCTGCCACCGAGGCCGAGCAGGAACTGCAGCAGGTCCGTCAGGATCACGCCGCGGATGCCGCCCAGGCTCGAGTACAGCGCGATCAGCCCGAACAGCACGAGTACGGTCAGCGTGTCGCCGCTGGCACCGATCGTGACCGCATCCGGCCATGCGGCTTCGAAGGCCGCCAGCCGATCCGCACCGAGCCACTCGTCCCAGCGCACGAAGGGCGCTGCAATCTTGACCATCGCGCGGATCACCCAGCCCAGCACGATGCCGTTGATCAGGATCGCAAAGAACACGGATTTGAAGCCACGCAGCAGGGTCGCACCGCGCCCGTCGTAGCGAAGCTCGACGAGTTCGGCGTCGGTGATCACGCGTGCGCGGCGCCAGAGAGCGGCGAACACCACGGCAACGGCAACGTGCGCCATCGCCCACGACCACCAGAACCAGTTACCTGCAATGCCGTACCGGGCGACGAGGCCGGATACCACGAGCGGCGTATCCGCGGCGAACGTGGTAGCGGCCATCGACGTGCCCAGCCACCACCACGGTAGACTGCGGCTGGCCACGAAGTAGGACTCCAGCGAGCTGCCCGCCGAGCGGGAGACCAGCGCACCGACCACGAGTGTGAGTGCCAGGTACGCGACGACGATCGTCCAGTCGACTGGAGCGAGTACGCCCATCAGCTGCGGCAGGGATACGACGAGGAACTCATGCGCGCAGGGTAACACGGATCGCGCGTGAGCACAAACGCGTCCGCACGCGGTGTGAGCGCTCTGAATGTCGGGTGAGAGAAGCGGCGGGCTAGATGATGCCGTGCAGGGATGCGCCGCGCTCGCCCAGCCGGTCCACGCGCTTCTCCACTGCCGGATCGCTCAGCAGTGGCGGCGCATGGTGCGGCTTCGTGCGCGCGTCGATGATCAGCGGGCCGCGGCAGCCCCAGTGCTTGTGCTCGATGAACGCACCGACGCCGTGCACGTCGTGCGACGGGTTGCTGCGCGTGAAGGTGACCCACAGGAAGTTCTCGAGCGACGCCGCGCAGAATGCTGCGTCGTCGCAGAGCACGATCAGCGGAATGCCGGCGAGGTCATGCGGCTCGAGCTCGCGCGCGAACGCGTCGATCTCGCGGGCAGCGGCGTCGTAGCTCGTGAACGGCGCACCCGCCGCCGCGACGACGCCCGGCATCACCATCGCGTGTGCATCGAATGGCCGCGGCAGTCGCAGCCCCCCCGGCAGCTCCGGCCACAGCTCCCGCCTGCGCTCTCCGGCCGCGGCGATCGCGACCTTCGACCCTTCGTTCAGGCCCGTGCCGCTGTAGTCCAGCGTATCGATCGTGGTGCGCGTCTGGAAGTGCAGGTCGCGCGTCGGGTCGATCCGCTCCAGGACGTGGCGGAAGAAGGCACCGACGTCGTGGATGTCGAGCGACGGGTCGTCCTCATGTGCGACGACGAGCAGATACTTCGCGAGACTGAGCTGGTTCTTGCCGAAGATGTGGTTCGCGATCGTCAGGATCTCCTGGGGCTGGCGCTCGCGCATGAACGGCGTGTAGCGCTCGCTGCCGATCGCGAGCAGCAGCGGGTGCACGCCGGCTGCATCGACCGCGTGCACCGCGTGGAGACCGGGGATCTCCTGCGGGATCGCATCGCCGGTCAGCTCGTGGATCAGTGCGCCGAAGGCCGTGTCCTCCTGCGGCGGGCGCCCGACCACCGTGAACGGCCAGATCGCGTTCCGCCTGTGGTACACGCGATCCACGCGCATCACGGGGAAATCGTGCACGAGGCTGTAGTAGCCGAGGTGATCGCCGAACGGCCCCTCGGGCTTCGTCTCGTGCGGGTATACCGTACCGGTGATCACGAAGTCCGCGTCGGCGGAGATGCACCGCCCCACATCGTCGCGCAGGTAGCGGAACGCACGATTCCCGAGCACGCCGGCGAACACCACCTCGGGCAATCCTTCCGGCAGCGGCATCACGGCTGCGAGCGTATGCGCGGGCGGACCGCCCACGAAGATGCTGACCTGCAGCGGCTCGCCCGCCGCGTTCGCCCGCGCCTGGTGCACCCCGATCCCGCGGTGGATCTGGTAGTGCAGTCCGACCTCCTGGTCCTGCACGTACTCGTTGCCCGCCATCTGGATCCGGTACATGCCCAGGTTCGCACCCATCACGCCGGGCTTCGTCACGTCCTCCGTGTAGACCTGTGGAAGCGTGATGAACGGGCCCCCGTCCTCCGGCCAGTTCACGATCTGCGGCAGCAGACCGATACGCGTCTGCCCCTGCAGCACCGGCGCGCTGCGGACACGACGCGGCAGCGCAGAGGGTGCGAGCGTGACCGTCGAGACGTGACGGAACGGGTGACGGAGTACCTGGACCGGGTCGTACTTGAGTCCAACGAGCGACTGCACGCGCTCGAACGTGTCACGGAAGAGGAAGCGTGCCCGCTCGATCGTGCCGAAGAGATTCGATACGGCCCGGAACGGCGAGCCGCGCACCTTCTCGAACAGGATCGCCGGACCGCCCGCCGCGAACACGCGCTCGTGAATCGCCGCCATCTCGAGGTGCGGGTCGACTTCTTCCCTGACCCGCACCAGGTGGCCGTGCGCCTCGAGATCGGCGACGCATTCCTCCAAACTCCGGTATCCCATTCGCTCCGTGACTCAGCTCGCGACGAACGCCCTCTCCGGTCAGTTCCGGATCTGCGGCAGCGGCGGCAGCTCCACCTGCGGGTTGTAGTGCCGGAACACCTCGCGCGCCACGCGCGCAACGAGCAGGTGCGGCTCCGCATCCACCGCGTACGACGTGTCGACGTTCTCGCGCGTCATGACGCAGATCGCGATCGGCGCAGCCGGCGTGTACATGATCCCGCAGTCGTTCCGTGCCTCGTTCACCTGCCCGCTCTTGTGCGCGACCCGGACGCTGGACGGCAGCCAGCGCACGAGCATCGTGCCGTCCTGGTTGGCGCGCAGAATGTCGAGCGACAGCGAATCGAGCGCCGGTGACACCGCCCGCCCCTCGTGCAGCAGCGCGAACAGCTGCGTGATCTCGTCCGGCACGGCCACACCGAAGCCGTACTTCACCGACGAGTCGGGCGCGATCGACGTCTGCCGCCGGAACGTCTTCGAGTGAACTTTGCTCTGGGGCAGCCCGAGTGCCTCCATCTTCTGCCACACGGTCGCGATGTCCAGCCTGTCGAGCAGCAGGTTCGTCGCGGTGTTGTCGGACAGCACGATCATGAGCCAGGCGAGATCCTCGAGCGTCGGTGCGAGCCCGGAACCCATGTGCTTGAGCACCCCCGACCCGCCGACGCGATCGCGCGCCAGGATCGAGACCCGCTCGTCGAGCTGCATCCGCCCCGCATTCACCTCGTCCATCAGCGTGACGAGGATCGGCACCTTGATCAGCGACGCCGACGGGAACTTCTCGTGCCCCCGTATCGACAGCACCTCGCCCGTCGCCAGGTTCCGCACACTGATCCCGACCACACCACGATACCCCTGCGTCGCCCGCTCCAGCGCACGCCGGAGCGCGGATGTGTCGGCGGCCGCAACGGACGCACGGGCGTAGTCGACGGCAACGGAGTCAGCCTTTGGTACCCCTACTGCGGCAGGTACCGCTACCGCCGCAGCAACTTCGACCGGTGCGGCAACCTCGACCGATGCCGGAACCTCCACCGCAGCCGTACGACCTACCAGTGGCCCCGTCGCGAACGTACCCACACCGGCCGCCGCACACAGGACAGCCCTGATCGAACCGCGCATCGATACCCTCCTCACAGGACCTCTCAGCGAAGCCTCCGCGTCCCTTCGCGCCTCAACGGTACTACACGATCCGTTCAACGCAGATGCCTCTCCAGGAACTCCGCCGTGGCCGCGTTCACACGAAGCCAATTCGAATGCTTCAGGAAATGATGCGTATCGTCGGGGATGATCAGCTCCTCGAACGGCACGCCCTGCAGCTCGAGCCGGCGCGCGAGGTCGACCGTCTCCGAGAACCGCACGTTCCGATCGTCATCACCATGAATGAGCAGCACCGGTGAGCGCCACGTGTCCATGTACGCGATCGGCGACGAGCGCCAGGCGACCTCTGCCGCCTGCTCACGGTCCGTCGGCTCGTAGCGATTCGACGGGCCGGCGTAGCGGTCCGCGTAATTGTGCACGCCGTGGATGTCGACGCCGGCGGCGAAGATGTCGGAGTTGCGTGCGAGCGCCATGGCCGTCAGGTAGCCGCCGTAGGAGCCGCCCCATACGCCGATGCGGCTCGGGTCGACCTGCGGCAGCGATCGCAGGTACTCGCCCGCGGCGACGATGTCCTGGTACTCCGCGGCGCCCTGTGCCCCTGCGTTCGGTGGCCGGTGGAAGTCGAAGCCGTAGCCGATGCCGAGCCGGTAGTTCACGGAGAGCGCGACGAAGCCGCGGCTCGCGAAGTACTGTTGGGCGGCATACGAGTTGGCGTAGTAGTCGGAGTAGTGCCACCCCGCGAGCATCTGACGCGGCGGCCCGCCGTGGATGAAGATGACGGCCGGCTTGCGTGCGGGTCCGCCCTCCTTCTCGAACACCTGTGCATACACCGTAACACCGTCCGCCGCCTTGAACGTCACGCTCTTCGGTGTGACCAGCGCCTGTGTCGGGAAGTCCCGCGGAATACGATCCTCGCCGATGAGCCGGATCGGGCCGCCGTTCACGGGCATGACCGCCGGCAGCGGCGGCCGCTGCGCAGTCGCACTGATCAGCGCGATCGTCTGGCCGTCACCCGTCACAACCGGCGTCCACTCCAGGCCGGTGCCTGGTGTCAGCACCTGCGGCGCGCTGCGGTCGACGGGTGCCTTCACGATGTGGCGACGGTCGATGTCGCCCGGCGTGTCTCCGGCGTTGCCGGCGAACACGACGTAGCTGCCGTCCGGCGACAGCGATGCGAACTCGACCTGGTAGTCGCCCGGCGTCAGCAGCAGCGGCTCGCCGCCGCGCTCGACGTCGATCGAGTACAGGTGCGGCCAGCCGTCGTGGTAGGACTGGAACACGAGCCGGTTGCCGGCCGCCCAGTGCAGGTTCGTTCCGCCCTGCGTCGAAGGCGGCGAGCCCTCGAGCGTCTCGGGCGCGCGCCACACCTCGCGCGACTCGCCCGTGCGCGCATCGGCGACGCGGATCGACCACGGCTGGTGACGCCGCTCCAGGATCGGCTGCGGCGGCCCGCCCGTCCCGCCCCGGCGGACGAACGCGATCGAGCTGCCGTCGGGCGACCAGCGCGGCGAGCCGTCCCGGTGTGTGCTCGGCGAGATCCACGTGATCGGCGTGACGCTGTCCTGGTAGATGCCGATCAGTGAGTGCGTGCCGCGGTTGGACACGAACGCGATGCGCCGGCCGTCCGGTGAGAACCGGACGTCGCCGTTCACGCCGCGCGCGAAGAACAGCTGCTTCGCGGGCGCGGAGCCGTCGATCGGCACCGACCAGATCTGCCGGTTCCGCTCGAACAGCACGACGTCGCCCGACGGCGCGATGACCGGGCCGTCACCGCCCTCGGCGAGCACGCGCGGCTCACCACCGTCGAACGGCACCGCCCACAGCTCGATCTTCGGCTGCACCGGCAGCGACGCCGGATTCACCGCGGCCAGGCCCCAGTTGTCCTGGTCCCAGTTGGCGTCGTCGCCGCCGCGCCGGTATACGACCCAGCGACCGTCGGGCGAGAGCTGCACGCGTGTCAGCACCTGGCCGTCGTCCGTGTCGTACGAGGTCAGCTTCCGCGCCCGCCAGTTCGGCGCTTCCGCGACATAGATGTTGCGGCGGCCTTCCTCATTGAACGCCCACGCGATGCGCGCGACGTTCGCGGCGGCAGCAAGCTCGTTCGGGAACGGGTAGCTCCTGACCTGCTCCATCGTGAACGACGACTGCGCCGCGGCGGGCAGCGCGACGTACAGGAGCGCGATCAGGGGGAGCAGCATGCGCTTCATCGCCATGATCCTTCCGGGTTGTTCAAGGGGGGGGGAACCGGCGGAAATTGTGCGATGCGCGAACGGGCGACGCAACCCGCCGCCCGCGTTCTGCTGCGGGAACGGAGAGCCAGCTCCCGCCGCCCGCGTATGCTTCTGAGGAGAAAGCGTCCCTAGCTCGCCCGCCGTCCGGCGACGTAGTCCCGCAGGACGCCGGTCTCGAGCTCGAGCTCGTCGAGGCGTCGCTTCACGATGTCACCGACCGAGACGATTCCGCTCAGCCGGCCGTTCTCCATCACGACGAAGTGACGCAGCCGCTCTCCGGTCATGCGCACCATCAGGTCGCGGACGTCATCGTCGATGTTGCACGTGGGCGCGCGGCGCATGATACGCGAGAGGGGAACCGAGCGGACGTTGCCGTACTCGCGGCCGAGCAGCTCCACGATGTCACGCTCGCTGACGATGCCGACGACCGTGCCGCCGCTCATGACCGGTAGTGCACCGATGCGGTGCTCGATCATCAGTCGTACCGCTGCATCGACCCGCGCATCCGAGTCGATCGTGATCACGGGCGAGCGGCCCCGCCCCAGCAGCTCCCTGACGCGCATTGCAAGAACCTCCGGCTGGCTGGCGTGTGGATCACAGGACGTGCAATCCATGTACCCCGCCACGCCCGGCAGGATACGGGGGAGGGCGCGGCACGCCGTTGCCGAAGCCGGTGGAAAGACTGGAAATGCCAGCCGTCCCGTGCCAGATTCAGGCGCTCCCGGAAACTCGCCAGGCAGCTCTCCCGTAAGGACGATCAGATCCTTACAGGAGGCGAAAATTGGGCAAGCACGTCAGGATTCTCGGTTGGCTGAACATCACGCTGGGTGTGATCGATCTGCTGATCGGCATGGCGGCGTTCGGCTTCCTCTCGGGCATCGGCGTGCTCTCCGGCGATCTTCACGCGTTCGGCACGCTGTCTCTCATCGGGAGCTTCGCGGGCGCAATGATGCTCGTCCTGGCGCTGCCGAACCTGGTCTGCGGGCTTGGCCTGCTGCGCAACTGGGGCGGCTGGGTGATCGTGCTGGCGGTCATCCTGGGTATATTCAACCTGAGCCATTTCCCGGTCGGAACGGCGATCGCGCTCTACACCTTCTGGATCGCCTGGAAGCTCTACGACGCGCAGGCCGACCACGCCTGAACCGGATGAAGCAGCAGATCACCACTGCATCTCTGACCCTCGCCCTCGTCGCAGTCGCCTGCGGCGGGGGCGAGCCCGTGTCGGTCACCAGGATCGGCGAGCCACTGCCCGGACTGACCGAGGAGCAGCGCCAACGCTTCGAGGAGGGTATGGTGCTGTTCAACCGGGTGTTCTCGCCGGAGGACGGACTGGGCCCGCTCTTCAACGACAACCAGTGCAGCGCGTGCCATACGAGCCCGGCAACGGGCGGCACGGGCGACCAGTTCGTCACGCGGATGAGCCGAACGCTTCCGGATGGCACCTGTGATCCCCTCGTCGCGGAAGGCGGGGAGAACGTGCGGCTGCGGGCGACGCCCGCGCTCCAGGCCCTGGGCGTGGACCGGCAGGATGCGCCGGCCGGGGCGACCGACACCGTCCGATTCAACGTGCCGTTCGTCTTCGGCATGGGCCTCATCGAGGCGATCCCGGAGCGTGAGATCCGCTTGCGCGAAGACCCCGACGACCGGGACGGAGACGGCATCTCCGGCCGCGCCGGCTACTCCGAGGACGGCCGCTTCGCCCGTTTCGGCCGGATGGCCGACCAGGCGACGCTCCGCGACTTCATCGAGCACGCCGCACTCATGGAGATGGGGCTCACGTCACCGGGCCGGTCTCGCGACGCCGCAACGGAGGCCCTCGTTCGCGCGTTATCGTCGAGCTACGGTGACGTCGCTGCGCACATCGATCCCGCTGCGGACCCCGAGCTGAGCGAGCAGGACATCGAGCTGCTGCTCGACTTCATGCGCTTCCTCGCGCCGCCGCCACGCCGGATCCCGGATGACGCGTCGGAGCAGGCGATGATCGCCCGCGGCGAGGCGTTGTTCGCGCAGGTCGGCTGTACGTCGTGCCACGTGCCCACGATGCGGACCGGCCGGAGCGACATCGCCGCCCTCGACCGCCGCACGATCGCGCTCTATTCGGACCTCCTGCTGCACGACATGGGACCGGAGCTGAGCGGCGTCTGCACGTCCGCCGCCTCCCGCACGGAGCGGCGTACCGAGCCGCTCATGGGGCTCGGCAGCCGCAGCACCTACCTGCACGACAGTCGCACGAACGACCTCACGGAAGCGATCCTCCTGCACGGCGGCGAGGCGACGCTGGTGCGCGAGCGATTCCGTGCGCTTCCCGAGCTCGACCGTCACGCACTCATCCGCTTCCTGCAGAGCCTCTGATTCCGCGGCATCGAGCCGGGCTGCGTAGAGCCACGATCTGCAGCGCCGGTATGTCGACATTCTGAGCGCCGCCCGCCTCGACACCACGATCGCAACAGAAACGAATCGGATCACGCGGTCCAGGCGTGTCAGCGCAGACGCACGAAGGGCGCGACGATCACTCGCCGCGCCCTTCGCTGTCACTGCTTCCGAATGAACCGGATCAGTTCAGATTCGGGTTGCCGACGTACTCCGCGATCGGCAGCGGGAAGCACTCGAGGTCGCCGTACTGACCGAGCACGGACGAGTTCGGGTGCGGACCCGTCGGGAACTGGCTGTCCGGGTCGTTGATGCCCTGCCGCTTCCAGCGACGCAGGTCACCCAGCCGGAACCCGGCCAGGAAGAGGTCACGCATGCGCTGCTCGCGCAGCTCCTTCATCAGCTCGTCACCCGACAGGTTGACCGGATCCTGGCGGCCGACTGCGCGACGCTTGTTCACGAACTCCAGCGTCGTGCCCTCCGGCCCCGTGCCGTTCGGACCTGCCGCCTCGTAGTAGTTGTGCATCGCGTCGATGTACGAGGCAAGCATGATGTCGGTATCCGGATCGAACAGCTTGGGCCGCGGGAACGTGTCCGGATCCGCCTGCGTGTACCCCGCGTACCCGCTGTAGTAGAGCGGCTGGTACGGCGTGTACAGGATGGTGCGCGCGTCGTGGCCCGTGCGCGGGATCGGGTTGAACTGCACGCGCGGATCGGTCTGCGCCTCGATCGGAATCGTGTCGCCGTAGTTGCCCCAGGCCTTCAGCAGACGCGGGTGCACGCCGATCGTGTGGTTCGCACCCGTGACGTTGTCGTCCAGGGTGTTCTCCAGCGCGTTCTGCTTGTACTCGACCCACCACTTGAAGTCGGGCGAGACGTTGGCCGCCGCGTCCATCGCGAGCTGCGGGTTGTCCGCCGCCATGGCCGCGCGCGCGAGACCCGTGTACGCCAGGTTCAGTACGTCACTGGCGCCCGCCGCCTGCGCGACCGGGATCGCCGCCTGGAACCGTTCGATCGCCATCTGCGCGAGCTCGGCCGGCGTGTAGATCTCGGCGCCGACGTTGATCGTTGCCTCGCACATGATCTCCGCCATGAACGTGTACGCGTACCCGCCGTAGGCGAGCACGAGCGCCATGCGGCGATCGGACTGCGGGTTCTCGAGCAGGTTGTTCAGGCGCGTGCTGACGCTGTCCGCCATGAAGCGGATGCGGCTCAGCGCGCGGAACATGTCGTTCGCCGGGCCCGCATCGTACTTCAGCCTGCGGGCACCGAGCTCCTGGGTGGTCGGCCAGTTGATGCCGGACACCTGCTCGTCCGTCGGGTGACTGCCCACCCAGATGATTGGATCGTCGTACTCCTCCGCGAGCCGGCCGATGACGCTGTTCGTCAGAACGTTGATGAGCGTCGCGTCATCGAGTGCCTCTTCCGGAATCGCGTCCGGGTTGTTCGCCTCCATCAGCTCGTCGATCTGGCTGCAGGCGGTCGCTGCTAACGCTACGCCGGCTGCGAGGATCAGACGACCGCGGCGCAATGCACGAAATCGAAGCATGTCTCCTGTCTCCTGTCGCCGCAGTTTAGAAGTTCACGTTGAACGAGAGCAGCCAGCGCCGCTGCATCGGGATCGAGCCGTAGTCCGATGTGCCGAACGCAGCGTCACCCGTGAATGCCACCTCGGGGTCCGCACTGCCCTTGTACTTCGTCCACATCCACAGATTGCGGCCGGCAAGCGTCACCGATGCGCGGTCCAGTCCGGCGCGCTCGACCCAGGACGCGGGCAGCGTGTACGTCGCCGACACCTCGCGCAGCTTCAGGAAGTCCGCCGGCATGATGTACCGCTTCGTCTGCTGGCTGCGCAGCAGCCCGAGCTCGTAGCGGCCCCACTCCTCGTAGTCCGGGTGGCTCGGATCCAGCCGCGGATCGTTGCGCTCCTTCGAGTTCTGGTCCGTGCGCGTGCGCACCGAGCAGATCGCGCACCACTGGTAGTGGCCGCCCTGGTAGTCCAGGAACGCATACAGCTGCAGGTTCCGGAACAGCTCGAGCGTGTTCGTCAGGCCGAGCAGCCGCGTCGGGAACGGCGAGCCGATGAACTCCTCCCGGCAGTTCGCACGATCCTCCGGCGCCCAGCTGTCGCACGGCTCGAGCAGCGCTACACCGTCGGGCCCGAGGATCGGACGGCCCTGTGCATCACGCTGGACGTCCGTTGCCCAGTAGCCGCCGAGCGGGTACCCCTCGCGGTGACGCTGCACCGAGAGGAAGTCGCCGAAGCGGTCCTCGTGCATGATCGGGTTGCCGTTCGCGTCCGTACCGAACGAGACCAGCTTGTTGTGCGCCGTGCTGAAAGACACGATCGCGTCCCAGCGCAGCCAGTCCTTGACGATGGGCGTAGCGTTGATCCCGAGCTCGATGCCCTTGTTGTTGATCTCGCCGACGTTCACGAGGTGCGTACCCGTCCAGCCGCTGGACGGCGGGTCGTCGACGGAGAGCAGCGCGTCCTTCGTCGTCTTGTTGTAGAAGGTGAAGTCGAAGCCGACACGACCCTGCAGGATCGACGCATCGAAGCCCAGCTCGATCTCGTCGCCCGTCTCCGCCTTCAGGTTCGGGTTCCCGTAGTCGTCCGGCGTGATGAAGTTGATCGCCTCATCACCCACGACGGCGACGGCGGCACCGTACGTCCGATCCGCCGAGAACGGCGCCGGCGCGTTGCCTGCGCGCCCCCACGCCGCACGCAGCTTCAGGTCGTCGACGAAGCCCAGCGACGACGGGAAGAAGCTCTCCTCCGAGACGACCCAGGACACCGACGCCTTCGGGTACGCGACCAGCGAGAAGTCCTTACCGAACGCGGAGTTGTCGTCGATGCGGACCGCACCCGTCAGGAAGAGGCGGTTCTTGAAGCCGACCTGCTCCTGGAAGTAGAAGCCGAGCGACGTCTGCTCCGAGAAGTCCTGGTCCGCGTCGCGGATCGCCGCGTTGCCGATCAGGTTCAGCGAGTTCGCGACGAAGCCCCAGCCCTGAATGTCGTAGCCTTCCGCGGTCCGCTTCGTCAGCTGCATGCCGACGCTGGAGGCGGACGACCAGTCGGTGTTGAGGTCGAACGTGGCGGTCGAGCCGACGTCCACCGTCCACAGCCAGATGTTGTCCGTACCGACGAACGCCATGCCGCCGGCGTTGTTGCCGGTGTAGAGCCTCCCGCCCGTCTGGTCGATGTCGTTGCCGTTGATGTTCTGCGCCTCACGACGATCGAGACCGAACGTCGCCTTGTTCTGCAGCCACTCCCACGGCGTGTACTGCGCCGTGATGCCCATCGTGAAGCGCTCCTGCTCGATGCGCCGGCGATACTTGTTGCTGAACTCCGGGTGCCAGTTCTTGAAGCCCGGCAGGTACTGCCCGGCCAGACCACCCGCCTCGCCGCGGTACGCGTTGCGGAGGATGCTGTTCGACGAGTTGTCCGACTGCGGCAGCGCCTGTTCCTGCTGCACGTAGCCGACGTTCACGTTGAAGTTCAGCTTCTCCGAGGGCACGAACCCGAAGTTCGCGCGCGCGCCCAGACGGTTGCTGTAGTTGTTGTGGAACGTGCCTTCCTGGTCGCTCTTCTCGCCCGACAGGTAGAAGTTGTACGAATCGCCACCACCCCGGACCGACACGTTCATGTTCTGCGTCGTGCCCGTGCGCAGCGGACTCGGTGTGCACGGCGCCTGCTCCGGGAAGAGGCACGGGTAGTCCTCCGTGATGCCGCGCTGCTGGTACTGGTACAGCACGCCCTTCGAGCGGGCCTTCGGGTTGAGCGGCTGGTCGATCAGCAGACGCTGCTCCAGCGGCTCATCACCCGTGAACACGCCACAGCCCGGGTTGCGCTCCAGGTCCGCCATGCGCGCGTCCGTGCACAGCCAGTAGTTCGTGATCTGGTCCGTCGCCCAGTTCGTCTGGCCGTACTCGAAGTTCGCGGTCCACTGCAGCCCCTCGGCCTTGCGACCCTTCTTCGTCACGATCTGGATCACGCCCGATGCGGCCTCGGCACCGTACAACGTTGCCGCCGCCGGCCCCTTGATCACCTCGATCGACTCGATGTCGTTCGGGTTGAAGGAGTCGAGCAGGTTGATCGGCTGCGAGGTGTTGCCCTCCGTGCGCACCTGGCCGGACTGCACCCGCACGCCGTCGACGTAGACGACCGGCTCGTTGCCGGCGTTCAGCGAGCCGGAGCCACGGATGCGCATGCGCGAGCCGCCGCCGACCACGCCCGACGACTGCACCAGCGTCACGCCCGGCGCACGCCCCTGCAGCAGCTGGCGCGGATCCGACATCGGCATCTTGTCCGTGATCTCGGCCGCGGAGACCGTGGCCACGCTGTTGCCCAGCGTGCGCTTCGCCTGGCCGGTCCCGGCCGTGCCCGTCACAACGATCTGGTCCAGCCCGATCGCAGACTGCGAGAGCGTCAGGTTCACGGTCGCCGTCTGACCGGCCTCGACCGTGACACGCGCCGACTGACTCGAGTAGCCGATCATCTGCGCCTGAACCACGTGGCTGCCCGCCGGTACGTTCAGGATCAGGTAGGTGCCGTCATCATTCGCCAGACCACCCAGACCGGTGCCTTCAATAAGAACCTGCGCACCGACGAGCGGCTGCTGCGTGGCAGCATCGACCACGCGCCCCGTGACTGTGCCGGTCGACTGGGCAGTGGCAGGCAGTGCGGGCACGAGCAAGAGGCCCAGCAGCGCTGCCGTACGGCCCAGTAGCCGGACGCGGTTTGGAGACATCGTCCCAACTCCTCCTGGTGGCGATCCATCGGGACGGCCGCGCGCCGCCCCGCCCTGCACCCGCATGCGCGCAGAGACGCATCCGGGCGAACTGCTGTGAGTCCTGCCGGCGATTGGCTCACCTGCCGCCACGCCGCGTCCGTGACCGGGTCACGGACGGATCATCCTGCTTCGGGTTCTGCTCGAGGGCGTGATGCACCCGGGCGAGCGGGGTTGCGCTGCCCCGTCCGCCGTCACCACGGGCCTTGCGCCAGCACCGTGGATCGATGTCTTGTGTGCGAATTTGCGTACGGTAGCCGGGCACGATCACCGGTGTCAAGCGGGCCGGCCACCGTATTCGCCACTGGAACGCACACTTGGCGTGGATTACAACACGTATCCGAGCGGCGGCGCCGAGTTGGACTCATCCGCGGGCCGGGTAGCCGTTCGGTATGGCCCCCGGAAGCAGAGAAATGCACCAGGGGGCGCGCTTTTTCTGTCAGTGACCCGGACCGGTGCGATCGCGCCCACATGCGGAACGGGGCCGTCGGCGTACGGAGGGTTGCGGCCTGTCATCGCGGGCGTGCATGGTGAACGCGCTCCTCTATGGGAACGGCCGGTTCCGTCGGCATGCGCCGGGCGCGTCGTCGGGCAGCTGCGGCAAGCGGTTGTCGGCCGGATCGCCCTGCGCAGGCTCCCATGCGGGCGCTTGAATGCCGGCTGCCACCGGCCATGACAACGACCATCAGGGACTGTCGTCACTCAAAGGAACGAGAGGTGTCAATGTTGGCCGCTCGATCACACCCTTCGTGTGCCTCGCGCTGGCCTGTGCGGCTCTGGCCGCGCCGGTCGCGGGGCAGGATCAGACGTACGTCATCAATGGAACGGTCGTGGATGAAGCGACGCAGCGCCCGCTTGCGTCCGTGTCCGTGACCGTTTCGGGAACGCAGTTCGGTACGCTGTCGGATCAGTCGGGACGTTTCTCGCTGCAGGCGCGGCTCGCGCCCGGCACGTACACGCTGAGCTATTCACTGATCGGCCGGGGCGGCGCCACGCAGGAAGTCACGCTCGGCTCCGAGCGCGCGGTCGAGGTGCCGCAGGTGGCGCTGCGCGAGAGTGCCGTGACGCTGGAGGGGATCGTAGTCACCGGAACCGGTGCGCCGACCCAGCGGCGTGCGCTGGGCAACTCAGTTGCGGTCGTAGGCGGCCCCGAGATCACGCAGGCGAAGGCAGTGACGATCGATGCCGCGCTCGCGGGCAAGATTCCCGGTGCGCAGATCACGGCAAACAGCGGCACGCCGGGCGGCGGTGTGTCCGTCCGCCTGCGCGGGACGAGCTCGATTACGGGTGGTGCGGAGCCGCTCTACATCGTCGACGGCGTGATCGTCGACAACGGCTCGGACCAGCAGATCAACTTCGGCTACCGTTCCAACCCGTCCAACCGCCTCTCCGACCTGAACCCGAACGACATCGAGCGCATCGAGGTGCTGAAGGGTGCTGCCGCGGCGGCGCTCTACGGCTCGCGCGCGAACAACGGCGTGGTTCAGATCTTCACGAAGCGCGGTGCGGCGAGCCGTCCGGTGATCACGGTCGAGAGCCGCGCTACGCTCAGTCAGCTCGGGAGCGAGCTGCCGTGGAACATGGCGCCCACCGACCTGGACGGCACGACGCCGGTCGAGCGCTTCAACCACGAGGACCTGATCTTCCGCGACGCGTGGGGGAGCGATACGTACGTCTCGGTGTCGGGTGGCGCGGACCAGACGCGCTACTTCCTGTCGGGCGGCTACACCGTCGACAACGGCATCATGATCAACTCGGACAATGAGCGGACGAGCGTACGCCTGAACATCGAGCAGGGGCTGTGGGACTGGCTGACGCTGTCGGGTGGCGCGAACTACATCCGCTCGAACAGCAATCTCGTGATCAACGGTGAGCAGGGACGCGGCGGTCTGCTGACCTCGATCGTCTTCACGCCGACGACGGTCGATTTCTCGGAGCGGGATCCGGTCACGGGTGAGTTCGTCGTGCGTGCGACGACGTTCCCGAACCCGCTGGAGGTCGCGGAGCGCTGGCTCACGCCGCAGGAGGTCAGCCGGTTCGTCGGCTCGTTCCAGGCGCGTGCGAACCCGCTGCCGGACCTGACGCTCGAGTATCGCCTGGGCTACGACACGTACAACATGCAGACCCGGCTGTTCATCCCGCGCGGCACCCCGGCGCAGCCGCTCGGTGAGTCGAATGACGTGGCCCGCTCGCAGTACCTCATCAACAATGACCTGATCGCGAATTACCGGTTCGGCATCGGCGAGAGCGTGGACCTCACGACGTCGGTCGGCGTGAATCACACGTACACGAACGAGGAGACGGTCAATGCGCTCGTGACGGATCTGCCGCTGTTCGTGGACCTGGCGCGCGGCGCGAACCAGTCCGTGTCGCAGAGCCGCTTCGAGACCGCGACGCTCGGGTACTTCGTGCAGCAGCAGATCGGGTTCGCTGACCGGTTCTTCCTCACCGGTGCGCTCCGCTTCGACGCATCGTCCACGTTCGGCGAGGATGAGCGGTGGCAGCTCTTCCCGAAGCTGAGCGGCTCGTGGGTCGTCTCGGAGGAGTCGTTCTTCGCCGACGGCGCGCTCGGCAACCTGTTCTCGAGCTTCCGTCTGCGCGGCGCGTTCGGCTACGCCGGCAACCAGCCGCCGGTCGGCTCCGCGTACGCGCGCTTCCCGCGCTACCAGAACACGATCAACATCGATCGGACCGGCCTGACGCACCTCGGCAACCCGGGCAACCCGGCGCTGAAGCCCGAGCGCCAGCGCGAGTGGGAAGCCGGCTTCGACGCATCGGTGCTGGACGACCGCGTGGGCATCGCGTTCACGTACTACGACCAGCACATCGAGGACCTGCTGCTCTCGCGCGTCTTCGCGCCGAGCACGGGCTACACGTCGATCCTCGACAATGTCGGGGTGATGACGAACAAGGGCGTCGAGCTGCAGCTCACGGGCGTGATCATGGACCGGCCGGGCTTCGGCTGGAACGCCACGATGAACTACTCGCGCAACCGGAACAAGGTGGTCGAGCTCGCGGGCGGCGACTTCACGGTCGGTTACCTGAACCGCGTCGCGGAAGGCAAGCCGCTCGGCATCTTCTTCGGCTCGGGCTACGAGCGGGACGCGAACGGCAACGTCGTCTACGACGAGATCGGCCCGGTACGCGCCGCCACGTCGCAGTACATCGGCGATCCCAACCCGGACTGGCAGGGCTCACTGCTCAACGAGTTCCGGATCGGTCGCAACGTGCGCATCAACTTCCTGCTCGACGGCATGTTCGGCCACGACATGTGGAACCAGACGGTCCGCATCATGGATACGTTCGCGGCGGGCCCGCTCGCGGAGAAGGTCTCGAGGGGCGAGATCTCGCAGGACACGCGCGCGCGCATTCAGGGCATGTTCGAGCCATACGTCGAGGATGCCACGTACGTGAAGCTGCGCCAGCTGACGCTCACCTACGACATCAGCGACTGGGCCGGCCGGCTGGGGCTCAGCAATGCATCCGTCGAGGTCGGTGGCCGCAACCTGTACACGTGGACGGACTACACGGGCTACGACCCCGAGATCAACATGTTCGGCACGAACACGGTGGAGCGCGGTGTGGACTTCGCCGTCTATCCGAACCCGCGTCAGTTCACCTTCGGCGTGCGGATGAGCTACTGATATGAGGAACTCCAAGATGAATATGCGACGCGCGCTGGGCGTGCTCTCGCTCGGCCTCGCGCTCCCGCTGACGGCATGCGACCTGGATCTCTTCGATCCGAATTTCCCGTCGGCCGACGCCGTGCTCAACAATCCGACCGGCGTGAAGTCGCTCGGTGTCGGACTGCAGGCGGAGTACAGCAACCAGGTCGGCTGGGTCATCACGAGCGTCGGGCTGGTCGCCGACGAAATCGGCGCCGGCACGGCCGCCTTCGCGAACTACCAGAAGGCGGACGCCGGTGACGTGCTCGACCTGCCGACCACGGGCATCGCGAACGATCCGTGGACCGGCATGTACCGCGTGATCACGCTCTCGAACGAGCTGCTCGCGGCGATCCCGAACGTCGAGTTCCAGCCGGGCACGGCGTCCGGGCTCACGGCACTGGCGAAGTTCTACCAGGGGCTCGCCATCGGGAACCTCGCCATGCTGTACGAGCAGTTCCCGATCGAGACGGGCCTGAGCAATCCGGAGGCGCCGTTCGTGACGCGCGAGGCGGGACTCGCGCGCGCACTGCAGCTGTTGAACGAGGCGCGCGATGCCCTGATCGCTACACCGGCGTCCGCGGAGTTCAACAGCGACGTGCGCGCCGCGGGCTTCGACCTCGAGAACTCGATCGAGGCGATGATCGCACGCTTCGCGTTGATCGCGGGCGACTTGACGCAGGCGTCGACCGCTGCGGGCAGGGTCTCGCCGGGTGCGACGTCCGAGTTCCGGTTCTCGGCTGCGGACGGCAACCCGATCTTCAACATCATGTACCGCTCGGGGAACGCGTGGCAGATGCGCCCGGAGCAGACGTTCCGGCTGGAGGCGGAGCCGGGCGACGAGCGCGTCGGATACTTCGTCATCGCGGCGAACGTGCCGGGCTTCGTTGCACCGATGGATTCGCTGGCGAGCTACAGCCCGACCGCGAACCCGCCGATCCCGGTGTACACGTACGACGAGATCCGGCTGATCCAGGCCGAGGTCTTCGCACGCAACGGCCAGCTCGGCCCGGCCAGGGACCTCATCAACGAGGTGCGGACGCAGTGCGCGCCACCAGGCACCGACCCGACGGATCCGATGCCGTGCCTCGACCCGATCTCGGACGTGACACATCCGACCCAGCAGGACGTGCTGGACGAGATCTTCCGGCAGCGTCGCTACGAGCTGTACCTGTCGGGACTCAAGTACGAGGACCAGCGTCGCTTCGGTCTGCCGCTCAAGTACGAGTGGCTGCCGATCCCGACGAGCGAGTGCCAGCTCAACCCGAACGCGCCGACCGGCGCGGTCTGGCGCTGCGAGGGCTGAGCGAGGGAACGGGCCCGGGCCGAGCGCCCGGGCCCGCGTAACGCGGTCGGCTGTGCGGGCGCATCACATTCGGAGAGCACGAAGCGATCCCGCAGCGCGATCATGCGCGCGGAGGATCAGGCTGCATGAGACGGAAAGGCCCGGGCTGATGCCCGGGCCTTTTCGCCTGTACTCGCGGCGACCCTGTTCCGTCGCCGTTTCCTCGCGTCAGCGTGAGGCGTTCGCCAGGTCGCGCACCGCCGCGGCCATCGCGCGAACGCGCTCCGCGTCGGCTGCGCCCGCTGCATCGCGGTCGAGCGCTGCAGCAAGCTGGTTCAGCCGCTCGGCGCGGGCGCTCCCGGTCGCCTGCTCCGCGGCGTCGATCGCGGCCGCGATCTCGCGCGTGCGTGCCGCCGGCAGGCCGTTGCCGCGCACGAGCTGATCGAGGTACGAGCGCACGACGGGGAACGCGGCCGGCCAGGTGACCTGCGGCTGCGCCTGCGGGTTGTACTCCTCCATGATCACGAGCTTCGCGGCGTCGATCTCGTTCTGCGAGAGGTACTCGCTCGGCACGAGCTCGAGCACGTCGAGGCCACGCGCCATCTCGGACGAGTAGATGTAGCCGTTGTACCAGTACGCGCCCCACGAGCCGCCGATGATCAGCTCGCTGTCGCTGAGCGGACCGCGGTCGAACCAGGCGATCTCGATCGGGTTCGTCGGGTCCGTGAAGTCGATGACGTTGACGCCGCCCTGGTACCACCCCTGCACCATGATGTCGCGGCCCGGAACCGGGATCAGCCCGCCGTTGTGCGAGACGCAGTTCTCCGTCTCGGTCTGCGCCGCCAGCATCTTGACGTAGCCGTGCTGCGTCATGCGGCCGTTGTCGATCGTGAGGATCGTGTTGCCGCCGAGCCGCACCGGGTCACCCTCCCGGCAGCGCGGCTGCGTGCCGCCGCCCCATTCGTCCGTGAAGACCACCGTCTTCGCGTCATTGCTGAAGACCGCGGTGTGCCAGAGCGAGAAGTTCAGGTCGGACTTCGCGTCCAGGCGGACCGGCTTCTCGGGGTTCTTCGCGTCCAGCAGGATACCGAAGCTGCCGCACGAGCCGGCGATCAGGTTGAACGCCGGATAGGACGTCAGGTCGTGGCAGCCGCGCGGTCCCTGCGCGAAGCGCGGGTTCGTCTCCGCGCCCTCGGTGATCGCGACGCCGGCACGACCCGGCGCACGCGGCAGTCCCTCGAACACGCGGGTGTACCCGACGACCGCCGCCTGCTCGGGCGCATCGAGCGGCACCTTGATGATGTCGACGCGGTACTGCGCCGTGTTCGGGTTCTCCTCGACCGAGCCGTCCGAGCACTCGGGCATCTCGCTCGCGTCACGCACGTTCGACGAGCCGCCCACGTAGATGTAGATGGTGCGGCTGTCCGTCGGATGCGGCACGATCGTGTGCGTGTGCGAGCCGCGGCACGTCTGGACGTTCTTGATCAGCTTCGGGTTGCGCGGATCACTCACGTCGAAGATGCGCACCCCGCGCATCCGGTCCGCGCCGTCCTGCACACCGTCCATCCCGCAGTCATTGCGCGAGCGGGGCGACTCAGCCGAGATGAACAGCAGATTCCCGTAGATCGACGGGTCACCCTGGTCCGTCGCACACCGCACCGCACTCAGCATCTTCGGCGATGCGGGATCGCTGATATCCCAGATCGAGAAACCGCTGAAGTTGCCCTGATAGAGGTAGTTCCCGCGGAACGCGAGATCGGAGTTCACGAAGGCAAGACCGGCCGTCGTGTCGAACGCCGCGGGCTTCGGCGTCCACGACACCAGCCGCATATTCTGGATCGAGATCTCCGCCGTGTTGCCCGTACCGGCCTTCAGGCCGACGCGCGGGTCGTCCGTCGTCGCGACCGTGTCCCGCTGCTGTGCTGCAACGGGCGCAACCACCATCACGGCGAGCGCCGCTGCTGCAGCAATCGCGCGGCGCGCCCGCGCACGTTCCGGATGCACTTTCATCGGCTCAGCTCCCTCCCCTTTGATTCAGCGTGTTGAGCATGCCCTGCATGACGTAGATCTCGTCGCGCTGATCCGCGTCGACGTCCGTCGCGAATCGGAATAGGTCCGGGTCCTGCCCGGCGCCCGGTGTTGCAAACAGCTCGTCCACCATGATGAGCGCGCCCTCGTGGTGCCTGATCATGAACTCGAGGAACAGCTTCTCGAACTCGACGCCGCGCGCCGCATCGAGCTGAGCCAGCTCCTCGTCGCTCAGCATCCCGGGCATGTCCATGCCGTGCATGTCCGCCGGATCGGGCACGACCTGGCCGCGCTCGCGCAGCCACTGCTGCATGAAGCCGATCTCGTCCTGCTGCGAGATGTCGATCTTCTCGGCGAGCTTGCGCAGCTCGGGCCCTGCGCCGTGCGTCGGCACCATGTCCGTCATGGTGATCGCCTGCGCGTGATGCCCGATCATGTGCTGCATGAACTGCACGTCGGCGACCGTGTAGCCGGGACCGGCGGTCGCCGGGATGTCGTGAGGTCCGTGCGCCTGCTGTCCGTGCATTGCGGCGTGATGCGCGGCGTGCGCGGGGTTCGCCATGTGCGCGGCATGCGTCGCCGCGTCGTGCGCGCCGTGCGAGCTGTCAGCATTGTCATGCGCGTGGCCATTCGACGACGACGCCGTTGCGCTGCTGCACGCCGCACAGATCGCGAGAGCCAGTGTGGCCGCCGGACCGGTCCGGCGCATGCTGAGACTCATCTGGATCACTCCTGTTCTGCGGACTGCGTCAAACGATACATCAGCACTGCCGCGCGCTTTGCTGCGCGCTCGATCGAGTTGAGGTTCACGGTCTCCTCGACGGTGTGCGAGCCCGCGCCCTCGGGCCCCAGGCCGTCGATGCCCGCCTCGATCGCGGACGCGACGAACGAGATGTCCGCCGCGCCACGGCGGCCGGGGTCGAAGGCGACGATCGGCCCCATGCCGAGCGCCCGGCTCACCTCGTCCAGCCGCGCGAGCAACGCGCGATTCGCGTCTGTCGGCGGCATCGACGGGTAGCCGTCGTTGAACGTGATGCGCGACGTCGTCCCGGGCAGTGACCGCGCCACGATCGCGCGCATCTTCTCACGCGTCCGCTCGAGCTGCTCGTCCGTGATCGTCCGGATGTCACCCGTGATCACGACGGTCGGCGGAACGACGTTCGTCTTCCCGAACGCACTGCCGCGTGCGCTCTCGTCGTCCCAGCTCGCTTCCGTGCCGCCGACAATCGTCGCCGCGTTGAACGTCAGGTTCTCCTCGCCGCGGATCTCGGAGTAGAAGTCCTCCAGGATACGGCCGGCCTCATAGATCGCACCCGCACCCACTCCGTCCGAGAAGACGCCCGACGAGTGCGCGGTACGTGCCTCGATGTCGATCCGCCAGTTGCTCGAGCTGCGGCGAGCGATCACGCCGTAGCCCGCGGTGCCGCCCTCGAAGCCGAGCGCGATGTCGGCTGCGATGCCCGCCTCGACCAGCGCGCGCCGGGCCTCCTCCAGCGGCCTGCCCGGCCGCTCCTCGTCGCCCGTCATCACGACCGTGATCGCTGCGCCGTCGAGCGCCCCGGCCGCGTGCATCGCCTCGAGCGCAGACCAGATAACGACGTCGCCGCCCTTCATATCGTTGGCGCCCGGCCCCTTCGCGATGCTGTCGTTCACGAGCGTCCACGTCTGGAAGGGGCTGTCCTCCTCGAACACCGTGTCGAGGTGTCCGATCAGAAGGAGGTGCTTGCCCCTCGTGCCGGCGCGGGTCGCGACGAGGTGGCCGCCCCGGTTCGGGACGGCGGGCTGGACGTAGCGGACCTCGAAGCCGAGCGCCTCGAAGCGCGGAGCCAGGACGTCGTATACACGACGCTGCCCGGCGGCGTTCAGCGTGCCGCTGTTGATGTTTACGATCTGTTCGAGGAGCGCGATCGCCTGCGGCTGGTTCGCCTCGACCGCCTGGACGATTCGCTGCTCGGTGGCATCGAGCTGGGCGTGCAGCGGTCCGGCCGCCAGGAGCGTGGCAGTGGCCGCTGCTCCGGTGATGGTACGAAGCAGGTGCATCGGCGGTGCAGGTCAGGGGTTTCCGGTGATTCGACCTGCATCATACTGCCGGAACGCGGATTCAGCGAGTCGGGACGGTCAGGACACGAGGGAATAGCCGCCGTTCGCATCGTCCCGGCGCGCTGCACGGCGGTCCATTCCAATGCTCGCGCGTGTTTCCTCCACCGCCCAGCGCGTGACCGGCAGGAGGTCGCGGTGGCGGTCGTAGAGATCGCGCAGCCGGTCGGCGGCCGTGCCGCGCGCCAGGATCGTTCCGATCCCCTGCAGCGCGTCGGCGTCACCGACCGAGGCGGCAATCGGTGCGACTCGCTCCAGCAGCTCGTCGAGAGAGGAGCGGATGCTCACACGCGCGCCCGCGCGATCGGGAGCCACGAGCTCGGCGTCCAGCCCGTCCCTCGCGGCCGTCCACTCGTTCTCCCTCAGGATGACATCGTGGAGCGAGTCCGGCAGTGCCGCGGCCGGATCCGGCAGGCGCTCCTCTGCCGCAGTGATCACCAGCGAGCGCGCGAGCACGGCGATCGCCACGGCGTCGCCGATGCTCGGGCAGACATCGCAGACACGCAGCTCGATCGTCGGATAGCGCGGACTCGGCCGGATGCTCCAGTAGACCGTGCGCTCGTCCGGGATCATGCCGCTGCGGAGCAGCGTGTCCATGAAATGGTGGTGCTCCTCCTGGGACGCGAAATGCGGCGGCACACCACTCAGCGGGTAGCGTCGCCACATCATCGTGCGGATCGACGCGTATCCGGTATCCTCGCCGGCGTGGAACGGCGAGCTCGCTGCGAGCGCGAGCAGGTGCGGCGTCCACGCGCGCAGTCGGTTCATCACGGCAATGCGATCGAAGCTGTCCGGCACCGCGACGTGCACGTGCATGCCGCAGATGTGGTCGAGCCGCACGATGTGACGGAACCGCTCCTGCAGCATCGCGGAACGCTCCGACTTCGCAAGCTCGTGCCCCTTCCAGCCACTGATCGGATGCGTCCCGACCGCGAGCAGGTCGAGGTCCGCGGCGGCAGCGGCAGCGCCCGCCTGGAACCGCCGCTCGCGCAGCCGCTCCATCAGCTCGGCGCCGTCATGACACACGGGCGTTCCGATCTCGACGAGCGTCTCCTGCGCCTCGCCGATGACCTCACCGCTGCGATCGGTCTCCAGCACGCCGGCACCTGCGCTGCGCAGCTCGCCCGTGGCCGGATCCACGAGCAGGTACTCTTCCTCTACGCCAAGGGTGAACAGCTCTCGCATTGGTCTCGCTGGTAAGGTCAGCCCCCGTCCTGCCGCATCGGTTCCCCACTGATCAGGCAACTACCGCACCGCAATTTCCCGCGTTGGCGAAGTCCTTGCGCATGGCGACCCCACCAGACGACCCCGGAGCGGCGCAAGCAGACCGAGACATGACGCGCGGAGAGCTGCAGCAGGTGGAATTCGAAGCGGGCCGGCACGCCCTGCCGGCCGGTGGGACGCTCGTGCTCGAGCCGGCCCTGCCGTACCTGCTCGTTTACCGAGAGCCACCCGACCGCAGCGACCCGGGGACGGCGCGGCTCATTGCCGGCGAGGCCTGCTGGATTGCGGCGCGGCGGGACGAGGCGGACGAGGCGCGCGAGATCGTACGCCGACTCGCGCAGGACGGCTCGGCAGAGCACGGCGCCTTCCTGGTCATCGAGCTCTGGACTGCCTCCGACGCCCATGCCCGTCGGTTTGTCGTGCGCGCTCCGGCGAAGCCCGCGCCGGAAACATCGGCCCGCCTGGTGCAGGCCCTCGAGTCGGTCGCGACGTTGCAGCCGGGCCTCGATGTCACGCTGCAGACGAGCGACGTCCGGCATCCTCCCGGACTGCCCGCCCTGTTCACCGTGTCGGAGAGCTGGGAGCGGGAGGTGCTCGTGCTCGGCCTCGAGGTCCCGCCCATCTTCCGCGACCCCGAGACCGGCGCGGTCTTCCCGCGCTTCCTGAGGCAGCTTCGTCGCGCACTCTCACACGCACTGCGCAAGGCCGTCTACGAGTTCGTGCGGGTACAGACGTCGGCGGAGGTCACGCACCACCTCGGCCTCGGCGCGCGCTCGCTGCCCGACGTCGCATGGAGCATCGACCGGGCGCTCTGCACGATCGAACGCTCCTTCGACGTGCTGCTCCTCACGGCACCGGTCAACGAGCGGGAGGCCCGCGCCCGCTTCGAGCAGGACGGGTTCGCGCGCGAGCCGCAGTTCCACTACCGGCTGCTGCCGATGGATCCGGACCTGCTCAAGCGACAGCTCTTCGCGCTCGAGATGGAGGACATCGACGATCCCGCGATCGCCGACCTCTTCCAGGACAAGCGCGATGAGCTCGACACCCTGCTCACCATGCTCGGCGAGCGGGACTCCGAGGAGTTCCGCTTCAGCAGCCAGCGGCTGTACGGCACGGTGTCGGACTCGCTGCTCGATACTGCGCAACGGCTGCTCGCGGTGGTGCCGGCCGCCCGGCGTCGCGCGCCCGATGCGGTCGATGCACGCGCGTTCCGTGATCGCGCGCTCGCCGAGCTGGATCATTACCGCACGCGCTACCCCGCACTCTCGACCACCGCGGAGGTACGGCCGGATGTGCGCGGGCTGCTCGTCTCGCGCGGCAACCTGCTGATCGGGCAGGACCTGCAGCTCGATCCGCGACGCGTCGCGCCACTCATCCATCACGAGGTCGGCACGCACGTGCTCACCTACGTGAACGGAAGCGCGCAGCCGCTCGAGCAGCTCGCCCTCGGACTCGCGGGCTACGACGAGCTGCAGGAAGGCCTCGCCGTGCTCGCCGAGTACCTGGCCGGCGGCCTCGACCGCAACCGCATGCGACTCCTCGCGGCACGCGTCATCGCCGCACGCTCCGTCGAGGACGGCGCAACCTTCGTCGACACGTTCCGGCTGCTGCGCGACGAGTACGGCTACACGGTGAGCGGAGCATGGCAGATCGCGGTGCGCGTACACCAGTCGGGCGGATTCACCCGCGACTTCATCTACCTGCGTGGACTGATCGAGCTGCTCGCGCTGCTGCAGAAGGGCGTGGCGCTCGACTCCCTCTACATCGGCAAGATCGCGCAGAAGCACATCCCCATCATCCAGGAGCTGCGCTACCGCCGTATCCTGCGCGATCCACCGCTCAAGCCGCGTGTTCTCGAGGACAGCGCTGCGCAGGAACGCCTGGCCGCGCTTCGCAATGGAATCGATCTGACGGAGATGGTATGCCCCGAGGCCGGATGAAGATCGGCATCGTCGTGAACGACGTCGACACCGAACGCCCCACCGCCGCAACGACCGTGATCGCACGCGCGATGGCACGCGCCGGACACGCCGTCTACATGATCGGTGTCGGCGAGCTGACGTACCACTCGGACGGAAGGATATCCGCGCTCGGCCGCAAGGCCCCGCGCGACGGCGCCGAGAGCCAGGACGCGTTCATCGCCGCCATCCAGCAGGAGGACTGGCCACGCACGACCATCCAGACCGGCGATCTCGACGTGCTCTACCTGCGCTACAATCCGGTGGAGGAGCTCGCGAACCGACCGTGGGAAGTCGACGCAGGGATCGTCTTCGGCCAGATGGCGGTGCTGCACGGCGTGATCGTGCTCAGCCACCCGTACACGCTCTCGTACGCCGTCAACAAGATGTACCTGGAGCAGTTCCCGGAGTCCGTCCGGCCACGCTCGATCATTACCCGCAGCTTCGAGGAGGTGCGCCGCTTCTACGAGGAACAGGATCGGCGCATCGTGCTGAAGCCCGTACGCGGCTACGGCGGCCAGGACGTGTACCTGCTCGACCGCGACGACACGAACATGAAACAGATCGTCGGGTCACTCGCACGCTCGAGCTACATCATCGCGCAGGAGTACCTGCCCGCCGCGCGCGACGGCGACATCCGCCTGTTCCTGTTCAACGGCAAGCCGCTCGTCGTGGACGGCAAATACGCAGCACTCCGACGCGTCAACGCCGAAGGCGACTTCCGCAGCAACATGACAGCCGGGGGGAAACCAGCGAAGGCCGAGATCACACCGCGGATTCTCGAGATCGCCGAGGCGGTGCGCCCCCGGCTCGTCGCCGACGGCATCTTCGACGCCGGTATCGACATCGTCGGCGACAAGCTCGTCGAGATCAACGCGATCAGCGCGGGCGGGCTCAACGCCGCAGGCAGGCTCGAGGGAGTCGATTTCGGCCCCGCCGTCGTGGAGCTGATCGAGCGGAAGGTCGAGTACCGCCGGAAGTACGGACAGCAGCTCAGAAACCGCGAGCTCGCCGTCATGGAGTAGCGACTCCCGCCGTCCCGGCCCCGCCGCCGTCCCGGCCCCGCCGCCGTCCTGTCCCCTCGCCGTCTCGTGCCCCATGCCGTTGCGTGCCCCATGCCGTTGCGTGCCCCCGGCCCCCGGCCCCCGGCCCCCGGCTCTGGGCTTGGGCCCCGGGCCCCGGCCCCGGGCCCGGGCCCCAGGCCCGCCCCACCCATGTCCCTCGATCGCCACTTGACGGCCTGCCCATCCCCCGCCAGCTTGGTTGAGAACGATTCTCAAACTCCATCCACGCATGGACAAGCTCGTCCGCCGCGTTGCGGCACGGATCCGACGTTCACGGACGCGCGTCACCACCACGGTCGACGCGGATTCGATGATGCTGCCCGATGTGCCGCTCCGGCAGACGGTCGAGCTGGTCAGCATCGATCTGCCTGCAGACGAAGTCGAGCCGCTCCTGGAGCGCGGCATCCTGCCGGGCTGCCGGATGTGCCCGGTTCGTCATTCGCCCTCGGGTGATCCGATCCTCCTGGTCGATGGCCTGCTGATCGCGGTACGTCGTGAGACGGCGGGCGGTCTCTGCGTGAAGCTCGCGGCCGAAGCCTGAGCCGTTTCTGATGCCGGGCACCGCAGAGCTCTCCGGGGCAGCCTCATCGGCGAGCGCAGCCGGTGCCGTGCCCGGCCGTCCCCCGCTGGTCCTTCTGATCGGCCCGCCCAACTCGGGGAAGTCCACGCTCTTCAACCGCCTGACCGGCCTGCGTCAGAAGGTTGCGAACTACCCCGGCGTCACCGTCGAGAAGAAGCTCGGCACCGTTCATCTGCGCGACCACCGATCGGTCACGCTCGTCGATCTTCCGGGGCTGCACGGCTTCTCGGCGAAATCGCTGGATGAGCGCATCACGAGGGATGCGCTCGCGGGGCGGCTCCCCGGTCTGCCTGACCCTGACGCAGTCATCCTGATCGTCGACTCCACGCGGCTCGAGTCGCAGCTGATGCTGGCGGAGCCGGTGGTCGAGGCCGGCCTGCCGACGCTGCTCGTGCTGAACATGGCCGACGAGCTGGCGGCGGGCGGCGGGCAGATCGACGCCGGGGAGCTCGCAAAGCAGCTCGGCGTGGATGTCGTGTTTGCTTCGGCGCGCAGCGGCGACGGCGTCGACCAGGTGCGCGAGTACCTCGAGCGCGTCGAGGTCAGGCGGCATGGCAGCCGGGCGGCCGCTTCGAGCCCGGCGGACACACCGTCGCATCCGTCTACGAACGGCGAGACCGCGGCCCCAGCGAACGGCAACGGCGGTGCACAGCCGGCGGCGCAGGGAATGATCCCCTCGCGCCGCATCGACCTGCCGGTCGTCGATGTGTTCGTCTCGCGTCGCGGCCGCGTCCGCGTCGTCGCCCAACGGTCGGGCTACGTCGCGCCTGCGAGCCCCAGGCTGACGGACCGGCTGGACGCGCTGCTGCTGCACCGGATCGCAGGGCCGGCCGTCTTCTTCATACTCGTTGCGCTCGTCTTCCAGGCGATCTTCGCCTGGGCAGCGCCGCTCATGGATGGCGTCGAGGCGATCGTCGCGACGTCGGGCGAGTGGGCGCGCGCGCTCATGCCGGATACGTGGTGGCGCTCGCTCCTGATCGACGGCGTATGGATGGGGGTCGGCAGCGTCGTCGTGTTCCTGCCGCAGATCCTGATCCTGTTCTTCTTCCTGGGCCTGCTCGAGGACTCCGGCTACATGGCGCGCGCGGCGGTGATCGCAGACCGCTCGATGCAGCGGGTGGGACTGCAGGGTCGCGCGTTCCTTCCACTGATCTCGGGCTTCGCATGTGCGGTACCCGCGATCATGGCGGCGCGCACGATCCCGGATGAGCGCGACCGGCTCGCCACGATCTTCGTCGTGCCGTTCATGACGTGCTCCGCGCGGCTGCCCGTGTATGCGATGCTGATCGCTGCGTTCATCCCGGAGCGCCCGCTGCTCGGGCCGTTCCTCGGGACGCGCGCCGCGACCCTGCTTGGCCTGTACGCGCTCGGGGCGGCGGCTGCGGTGGCGACTGCATTCGTCCTCAAGGGGACGCTGCTGCGCGGTCGCGCTGCGCACTTCGTGATGGAGCTGCCGCCGTACCGGATCCCGACGCTGCGCTCGATCCTGCTTCGCCTCATGGACCGCAGCCGCATCTTCCTGCTGCGCATCGGCCGCATCATCCTGGGCGTCACGATCGCGCTCTGGGTGCTCATGCAGGTGCCGCGCGTCGGCGGCGAGGCGCCGCCGCTCGAGCAGAGTGCACTCGGTCGCGCCGGTCAGCTGATCGAGCCGGCGATCGAGCCGCTCGGCTTCAACTGGAAGGTCGGCGTCGGCATCATCTCGTCGCTGGCTGCCCGCGAGGTGATCGTCGGTACGCTGGGCACGATCTACGGCGTGGAGAATGCCGACGAGGCGTCGATCGAGATCCAGGAGTCGCTCAGGCAGGACCTGGACTTCGGTGGCGCTGTCGCACTGCTCGTGTTCTTCGCGTTCGCACTGCAGTGCATGTCGACGATCGCGACCGTCAGGCGCGAGACAGGCGGATGGAAGTGGCCCGCACTGCAGTTCGGCTACATGCTCGTCCTGGCCTACGTCGGCGCGCTCGCAGCGAACGCGATCTTCTGATCCATCCTCAGCCGCGCTCGCCGACGACGTCCGCCATCATCCTGCGGACGTGGGCGATCTCGTCCTCATTCACGGTGTGCCCCATCCCCGGATAGATGCGCTTCGTTACGACGGCACCCATGCCGGTGAGCACGCGCTCGGTCTCATGCACGCGTTCGACGGGGATGTGAAAGTCCGGATCCGAGCTTCCCAGGAAGACGGGCGTTCCGTCGAGTGAGCCGGGGTAGTCGCGTGGTGTTCCGTCCGGTCCGATCAGGCCACCCGTCAGTGCGACGATGCCGCCATAGCGCCGGGGGTTGCGTGCCGTCAACTCGGTCGTGAGGCAGGCGCCCTGTGAGAAGCCGAGCAGCATCAGCCGCTCGGAGGGGATGCCGCTTTCCAGCACGCGGTCCACCACGCTGCGGACGAAATTCAGTGCCGACGACAGGTACGGCTCGTTCTCCTCGATCGGCGCGAGAAAGCTCTGCGGGTACCACGTAAAGCCCGCCGCCTGCGGGGCGAGGTAGGCGAAATCGTCGCGATCCAGCTCTGCGGCGAGCTGCAGGATGCTCTCCGCCGTGGCGCCGCGGCCGTGGATCAGGATCATCACGGCGGCGGCGTCGGCGATGTCACGTCCTGCTGTGCGGACCGGCTGGTCGCGGTGCGGATCGGTATTCATAGACTGGCCATGTCCTGGATGTTCTCCGGTGAGCGCGCGTTTCGTCGGGCGGGCAAGACATATACCGGCCACGGAAGAACGGCGGCCGCCGGGCTGCGCCCGGCGGCCGCTGGTGGTTTTTGCCGCTGATCTGTGGATCAGCGCCGGATCAGGCGTTCCGGTCCAGGCAGAGGTTCGCCTCGTCCCGGATGTTCGGGTTGTTCGCCTCCTCGAACGGCAGCGGAATCGTCACGTCGGCCCCGTACTGACCGCCCTTGTGCCAGTCACCGGTCGGGAAGATCGAGTTCCCGGTGCGCCCGTACTGACGGATCAGGCGACGCAGGTCACCGACACGGTAGCCCCGACCGAAGTGCCAGAACGCGCGCTCGCGGAAGAGCAGATCGACGCGCGCCTCTTCGGTGCCGGGATCGGTGAGGTCGTCGAGGCCGTCGACCGTCGCACGCGCGTCGTTCATGATGCCGAGCGCGGTCGGGAAATCGCCCGCCCGGAGTGCTGCCTCTGCCTCGATCATGCGCGCCGTCACACCCTCCAGGATCGCGACGGGCGACTCACGCTGCGGCCACAGAAGCTGGGCGTAGAGCGGGCCCGACGTGTCCTCGGTGTTCGCGTTCGTGACGTCCACCGTCGTGCAGACACTGTCGCCGCCACGGCACGTCGGCACGCGCGGGTCGTTCGCGCTCACGAACGGCATGCCGTTGCCGCCCTCCATATCGGCGACCGTGTAGCGCCGGGTGAGGTTGTTCCAGTTCCAGATGTTGTTGCTGAACGTCGTCTGGGAATGGAACATCAGGTACTTGAAGTCGGTCGGCACGCCGCTCACCGCGGTGGCCGCCTCTGCCGGACGGTTGAGGTTCAGCAGAATCCGACCCCGCACGAGCTGCAGCGCGTACTGTACGCGGAGCGCGTCAGCACTCGTGCCCAGGTTGAGTGCGAGTCCATCGTTGGCATGGGCGAGCGCCCGCTCGAACGCCTGCTCCACGGTGATCGGCTCGCCGTACATCTCCACGCCGTCCTCGATCGTGCTGAACACGACGCCATTGCAGTAGTGCTCGGCGGCGAGGTTGATCGTGTAGGCCTGGATCATGTGCATCTCTGCAACCTGCCAGGCGGGTGCATCCGGCCGATACTCCTGCAGCAGGTCGACCGCCTGCTCCGCCGACAGCCGGGCGCGGTGCAGGTTCCGGTTCGCCGTGGCGAGGAACGTGTTGCGCACGGTCATCGAGCGCTGGTCGATCTGCTGCCGGTCGATGAACGTGTCACCACTGCGGAACTCGTCGGCGAACAGACCGCCCAGGAGGAACAGGCTCTCCGAGCCGCTCGTCGCCTGGTTGAGTCGTGCGAGCGCGCCGATGCGAACGGCTTCCGCACCGGCGGCAGACTCGACGTCCGACGGGTTGATGATGTCACGGTCGGTGACCTCGAGCACGTCGTCGCATGCGGTGGTGAACAGCGCACCGCAGGCGAGCGCGGCAACGAGCGCCCGTCGGGCCTGCTGCACGGGCCGCATGGAGGCGGCCATGGCATTGCGGATCATGGTCGGTCCTCCCTAGAAGCCAAGGTTGAGACGGACAGTGAAGTACGTCGGCGGTGCAAACGCCTGGAACGACGACGGCGCGTTGCCGGTCGTGCCGAACGCCTCCGGGTCCACGCCCGAGTACTTCGTCCACAGGATGCCGAGGTTGCGTGCGGCAAACGAGATCGTCGCGTTCCGGGCGCGGAGCGCGCTGACCCACGAGCTGGGTGGAATCACGACCAGGCCGAGCTCGCGCAGCCGCAGGAAGTCACCCTCCTCGAAGAAGCCGCCGACCGAGCGGCTCGGATGCAGACGCACCAGCTGCGTGCGTGCCTGATCGTAGTGCGACGAGTTCGGGTCGATCAGACCTGCGCAGTTGTTGCGGCTGGCGCAGCGGATGCGCTCGCTGTTGTTGTAGACGAGGTGGCCGCCCTTGTAATCCATCATGCCGGTCAGGCGCAGCTTGCCACCCAGCAGGTCGATGCCGGTCGTCACCGCGAACTCCCGGCGCGGCATCGAGTAGCCGTGGTACTCGGCGGTGTCGCTGACGATGATCTCGTTCTGCGCCGGATCGGCGAACCAGGTGATCAGGCCATCGCCATTCTTGTCCTCCCAGCCGAGGAGCTTCACCGCCCACCACCCGTACAGCGGGTAGCCCTCACGGCTCTGCTGCGAGGAGCTGTGGATGATGTTCGGCTCACCGCCGAGGCTGATCAGCTCGTTGGACAGTGTCGAGCCGCTGAACTGCAGGTCCCAGCCGAAGTTGTCCGTCTGGATGATCTGGGCCGAAATCATCGCCTCCCAGCCCCAGTTACGAACCTCGCCCAGGTTCTCGAAGCGCGTGGTCGAGCCCGTGCCCAGCGACGGTGCGAGGATGCGGCTGATCAGCTGGTCCTTCGACGTCTTCGTGAAGTACGTGACCTCCGTCGACAGACGGCTGTCGAAGAACGTTCCGTCGACGCCCAGCTCCAGCTCCGTCGAGCGCTCCGGCTTCAGCTCGCGGTTGCCGACGGACGTATAGATCAGGCCCGAGGCCTCGCCCGACTCGCCCAGCATCTGCGCGGTCGTGTAGTACTCTACGGCCGCCGTCGTGCCGGGCTGCACACCCGATGCGCCGTATGCAGTGCGCAGACGCAGCTGGTTCATCCACCCGGGCGTCGGGAAGAAATCCTCCTCCGACAGCACCCACGACGCGGAGAACTTCGGGTAGAAGACCGTCTTGAAGTCTGCGCCGAACGCGCTGTTGCGGTCGGAGCGAACGGCGCCCGTCAGGAAGAGCCGGTCGCGGAAGGCGATCTGCTGCTCCAGGAACGCGCCGAGCGTACGGCTCTCATCCGACGTCTCGTCCGCGAACTGGACCGCGCCCGCATTGATCGTGACGGCGCCGGGCGGGAGGTTGCGTCCCGAGGCACCGTTGCGGTCGAAGATGTTCTGGTAGTACTGAACGCCGAGGACCGTCGTGCCCTTGAGTTCGTCCGAGAACGAGCGCGTGGCCGTCGCCGCGGCGTCGAGCGTGTAGATGAAGAAGTTGGTGCGGTTGTCCACCTTGAAGCCGAGGTGGTCGTCACCCGATACCGGACACTCGCTGAAGCGACAGAGCTGCGTGTCCTGGCGGTTGATGTAGTCGACACCGACGTTGGCCCGCAGGGTGAACCAGTCGAGCGGACGCCAGTTCGACGCCACGGAGCCGATGAAGCGGCGGATGTTCTGCTCCGTCGTCGTGCGGTAGATCTCGCGCGGCGTGACCGTGCGCCAGCCGTGCAGCGTATCACCAGCGGCGTTGAGCATGTACTTGAAGCCCGGCCCGCCGTAGATGTTCGTTGCCACGCCCGGCACACCGGAGTCGTCGCTTCGCGGCAGCCGCAGACTCTGGCTCGTGTAGCCGGCGTTGACCGAGAAGTCGAACTCGTCGGACAGCCGCACGTCGAGGTTCGTGCGGGCCGTTACGCGGTTGAGTGCGTTCGGCCGCTCCTCCTTGTCGCGCATCGAAACGTTGCGCGCCGCCATCCAGCGCCGGTCGAACTCCGGGACCTTCAGGGGGCCCGTCTCGTCCTCCCACTCGCCGTGGACGAAGTAGCGAATCGCCTCGGTACCGCCCCGCAGCTGCAACCCGTGCTGCTGGCGGTAGCCCGTCCCGAAGGGCGTCGACTCCGAGTCCTTCGTCGGGTTGTAGACCGTGACGCTGTCCTGCGCGCATGCGCCGGCCGCGACCTGGAAGAGGAAGCACTGCGTGGTGTTCGAGCGCGTCGAGCCCGCCGTCCAGCCCCAGTACGCATCCGGGTAGTCGTTGTTGTCGACGATCGCGGTCTGCTCGGTGTAGTAGTTCCACTGCGCCCGACCCGCGACACCCCGCTTCGTCCGGATCACGACCACACCGTTCGCCGCGTCCGTGCCGTACAGCGTCGCCGCGGAGGGACCGCGGACGATCTCGATCGACTCGATCTCCTCGGGGTTGATGTCGTTGATCCGCGCCGGCGTCGTACCGCCCACGCCGACCGACATCGAGCCGGTCGTTCCCTCGACACGCACACCGTCGATGATGAAGATCGGGTCGTTCGCGAGCGACAGCGAGCTCGTGCCGCGGATACGGAAGCGCACGCCGGCGCCCGTCTGCGTGCCCGGGATCACCTGCACGCCCGGCGCCCGCGCAGTCATGAGGTCCGCGAAGTTCGACACCGCACGCTGCGTCGTCACGCGCGACGCATCGACGTTCGCAATCGAGTTGCCGACCTCCACGCGCCGCTGACGACCCGTCGCCGTCACGACCATCGGGTCCATCGAGATCGCGGTCGCACGCAACGCGAAGTCCGCCGTCGCCGTGCCGCCGTCCTGGACCGTGACCTGTTGTGTCTGCTCGGAGTAGCCGATGCTCAGCGCGCGGACGCTTACGGTGCCGGCAGGCACACCACGGAGGGTGTAGGCACCTTCGACGTTGGTGACCGCACCGATGTTCGTTCCGACAACGACGACCTGGGCGCTGGCCAGTGGCTGGCCCGTCTCCTGGTCCGTTATCCGACCGGTAATCGTCCCCTGCTGTGCAGCCGCCGCACTCGCCCAGAACATCGGCAAGAGCCCGACGAGTGCAAGCCGGCGAACCGTCCTCATTCGGTTCATGGCGACCTCGTGATAATGTTGTCCCGCCACGCGGGGTGAGACCGCGTGCCCTCCCTCTGAACGGCACACGGAACCGCCAGGCGCAACGTCGCGCCGACACATCCCATCACGACAGCACGACGCTCGGACACCGCGGCGTCGTGGTCGGTGAACTCGAATATCACGTAGTGAGCACCGGTTGCGTGCTGCGCGCAACAGCAGCCGGTACGGTCCGTCAGCAGACCGGATCGATATGCGGTCTTCTACGGATACGAATAAGAGTCCAATTTTGCAAGCATAATAATCACCGCCGGATCGGGCATGCCGGCGGTGTGACCGCCGCGATGCCTGCGGCGGTCACTCGCGAGGGGATGGATCAGGGACGGATGTGGAAAAGCTGCGAACAGGTTTCGGCGAATGTGAAGCCGCTCAGCTCACCACGAGCACATACCACGTAGCCGCCGGGCTTGGCGATCGTCACGCCATCGATCGTCACTGTGCCGTCGGCCTCCAGCGTATAGCCTTTCGTGTTGCCGACGAGCACCGCACCTGCGGGAACGCCCTTGTTGCGCTTCAGGTACAGCGTGACATGGACCCGCTCGATTGGTGTGCCGCCACCCGACACTGCGCGTACGACGATCGGGCCAATCGACTTCCCGCGATGCACCACGCTCTTCGGGCCCTCGACGAGCTCGAGGCGGCCGCTCGTCCCCGCAATCACAGGTGCGAAGCGGCTGAAATCCAGCGCGGAGCCTCCGACGACGGGAGTGCGCACGTGGGAGAACATCGCGAGCAGGCGTGCGGGCAGAACAGCGCGTGCGATGGCGGTGAAGCCTCCGGCGAGTGATGCCTGTCGCGCCGAGCTGGCGGATCGACAGAACTCCGGCAGGTGCTGGGTGAGCAGCGTGCTCTCACGCTGCATCCGCGGCTGTGGAGACTCACCCGTGTCGTCGTGCGGGAGTGACACCTCCGACTGGAAGCACACGGAGACGTGAACGATGTCGTCGCTGACGAACGGACCGTTCGCGGGCCAGCGCTTGATGTCGTACTGCAGACCGCCGAAGCCCGGCTCGAGCAGTGCCAGCGGATCCTCCACGACCGGCGTGCCGTAGACCAGCACGAGGTGTGTGCCGCCATTTGCGGCCGTCCAGGACCAGCCGTCACTCAACTCCACGCCGAAGAGCGCAGCATTGCTGTTGCCGCTGAAGTCCGTGAAGGGGATCGTCGCCCGCGCGACAGCCGGGTCGTCGTCCTTGCCGGTATAGACCCGGAACATGCCCGCCGGTGCCGACAGCGCGCCGGCCAGATCCAGGTTCGGCAGTGCCGCCGCCGTGCAGCCGCCGCCGCTCGTGCACGCGAGCAGAGCGTTCGCGAGGCGCGAGCCGATCTGAGCGTCTCCGCCGCGCTCCTGCAGTACCATCATCTCCATTCCAAGCAGCAGGAGCGTCGCATACTTCGTCACCTTTGCCTGGTCACCGGCGCTGCAGGCAGACGAGACCTTCTTCATGACTGCCCTGGCGTCCTTCCGCTCGGGGTCGGGGAACCAGCGCTCCGCGTCCTTCGTCATCGTGCTCGTGAGATCGCACGCGAGCCCGGGCCTGGACGTGTAGTGTGCAGCAATCGGCTCCGGTGCGACCGCGCTCGGCGCCGATTCCGAGCACGAGAGGAGGACCATCGCCGCAACGCCCGTAGCAGTGAGACGCCAGATGGTGTTCATGTGATCGTCCGGGGAGTGGGTCAACGCAGACCGACGAGTGCCCGGAATTCGGGCTCGTCGAGCAGCGGCTGGTGATACCAGGGCAGATCGTGACGCTGCGCATCCGTCCGCAGACCGTGCAACGCCTGCGGATTCGCGCTCAGGTAGACCTCGAGCTGACGAACGGCTTCCTTCGTGTTGCCGAGCACGCTCCATGTGATCGACTCGAGCTGTGCCAGGTCACGCAGGGGATCGATGTCGGCACCAGTCCGTGCCGCGTAGATCACCGACTTCGCGGAGTCGGCCATGCCGGCACGCGCGAGCGCGATCGAGATGTACATCATTCCGCGCCGGCGGTTGACCTCGCGGACCTGCGGCGGGCTCTCCTCGGTGAACTCGTCCAGCACGCGCCAGGCATCGGCCAGCCCTTCCTGCATGCCGGGCAGTGCCAGCAGCATCAGGCGACATTGTGAGAACCGGTAGTCGTCGGGGAAGCGGCGATTGCCTTCGGTGCAGTAGCGGGCCGCCTCTACGCCGTCCTGCAGGCCCCACGACGCGGTGAAGATCCGCCACAGCGTAAGGTTGACGTTCTCCAGGAAGGGATCGGTCGCGTACGCCTGCAGTGCGTTCAGCTTGGCTTCCGCCAGCTCGCCCTTGTTGATCAGCAGGTGACTGAGCGAGTTCTGCGCGGAGGCGCGGGCGCCCCCGTTGGCGGCGATCGATGCGCGGAAATCTCGCTCCGCGCGGTGGAACAGTTCGTCCGCCTCGGTCGGCGACCCGGCGAGGTTGAGCAGATAGCGGCGGTATCGGAGCGTGGCGCTCAGCTCCAGCGCGTCCGCATTGTTCGGGTGACTCGCGAGCGCGCGCTCGGCATGCTCCAGCCCGCGCGCGATCCACTGCTCGTTGTGACTGCGCTCGACACCGCCCAGGCGCGACACGGCATACGCGACCCAGCCTCGCTGCAGCACCGGCTCCACCCAGGCCGGATCCTCCTGCTCGGCCAGCGCCAGCAGCGAGTCGGCAGTCGCGAGTCTGCGCGCCGCAGCGTCCAGGTCATTCGCCGCCACCAGCAGGGCCGCACCATCCTGCTCCTGCCCCGCCTGATGCACCAGCTCCCACGCGCGCACTGCCTTCGTCGCGCTGCGCAGGACGCGGGCACCAAGCTCCCGCCCGATCGCACGACGCAGGAACACCGCAACCGTATCCGCCAGCTCATCCTGCAGCGCGAAGATCTCCGCGCGCGGCCGCTCCAGGCGTCGGCTCGCGAGCTGCTCGCCGCGCAGACCACTCGTCAACGCGACGTCGACGCGCACGCGGTCACCGGACACGGACACCGTGCCCGCAACGAGCGAGCCGACCTCGAGCGTGCGCGCGATGCTGTCCGGCGGAGCCTGCACGTGACGGAACACCTGCGAGCCGTTCCGCGAGACGACATACAGTCCGCGCACCTCGCTCAGCTGGTCGATCAGCGCCTCCGTCAGGCCGGACGCCAGGAACTCGGCCTCCTCGCCGCCGCGCGGCTCCATGTAGAGCACCGCGACACGGGCGGGATTCTCGGTGGGAGAGAGTGCGGCCACCGGGCGGGCGGCATCCGCGCCCGCCGTCATCTTCGTGACGAAGCCCGTCGTGGTCAGCGCGAAGACCGCAACGGCAGCGAGCAGCCAGCGCTCGATGGGCGGAATCTCCTGGCGACCCTTCGCGCCGTGAAACCAGGAGACGATCAGCGCACCCGGCAGCCCGCAGATCGCGAGCGTGAGCACGATCCGATACGCGACCTGCGGCAGGACGTCGTTCCCGACCAGCTGGTCGATCACTTCCAGCACGCCCCACGACGCCGCGGCATACGCCACGACATAGCGGAACACGCGTCGCTCGATGAGATCGCGTAGCACTCGCACGTCTGCCGGAAGTGTGTGGGACAGGGACGGCCGGCGCACCGGTCGTTCAGCGCACCCCCCGCGCAGCATCGCACTGCATACGCGCGTGTGTGGCGACGGCTATGACATGTGATGCGCGCGCGCATCAAACCACGGCGGCAACGCCTCCGCGTCGACGCAATTGCATACAGTTGTAGCCGTTCCTGGGCGCGCCCGACCGGCGCAGGTACAGGTATCGTGCATTTCGGATGCCGGGTGGCTTACTCGGAGCCGGGGATCACGAGTCCGGCAGGGGGCGGGCGGATCAGTCGCGTACCGCCGCAGCCAGCTCCTCGAGGACGAGCCTGTCCGTCTCCACGGACATACGCGCCCGCAGTGCCGCCTTGGCTCCGGGCGAGCCGACTCTCCCGAGCGCCCAGGCGGCGTGTGCGCGCACCAATGGCTCCGGATCGGACAATGCGCCCGCCAGCACCGGCACCGCTTCCGGCGATCCCCAGTTGCCCAGTGCCACGCACACGTTGCGCGCGAAGCCCGCGCGACCTGCGCGACGGATCGGCGAGCCCTGCGAGAATGTGTCCCACGCGCGTTCATCGAGTGCGGTCTCGAGCAGCGCGATGAGTGGCGGCGCAGCGGTGCCTGGATGATCGCGTGCGGCGCGCGGCTGGATCTGCACGCCGAACGGCGGCTCGCCCGGTGCGCGCGCGGCAAAGGCAGGGTCCACGGGTCGGGACGAGAACCTGCGGGTGAACGGGCACACCTCCTGGCAGATGTCACAGCCGAAGACCCGGTTGCCGATCAGGGGCCGCAGCTCACGGGGGATGGCGCCTCGCTGCTCGATGGTCAGGTACGAGATGCAGCGGCGTGCATCCATGACCGGTGCACCGGTAACGTCGCGTCCGAGCAGCGCGCCCGTGGGACATGCGTCTACACAGGCGCTGCATGTACCGCAATGGTCGCGGGTGAACGGCTCGTCGTAGTCGAGCTCGAGCTCGACGAGCAGTGTGCCGAGGAACACGTACGACCCGTGCCGGGGCTGCAGCAGCATCGTGTTGCGCCCCTGCCAGCCGAGGCCCGCGCGCTGTGCGAGCTCGCGCTCCAGCACGGGCCCCGTGTCCACGTACGCGCGTGCAGCCTCGAGACGACGTCCGGTCTCCGCCTCGATCCAGTGCAGGAGCGCGAGCTGCCGCTGCTTCACGACTTTGTGGTAATCACGCCCGCGCGCGTACCGCGCAATGATTCCGCGGTCCCGGGGCGGGCTCTCATCACCGCCCGCCGAGTAGCGCATCGTCGTGACGATTGCGCTGCGGAGCTCCGGCCACCGCCGCTGCGGGTCGAGGCGCGCCTCCACCGCGTCCTCGCGTGCGAGGTACGCCATCTCGCCGTGGCGCCCGTCCGCGATCCAGCCGCGGTATGCAGCCGCGTGATCGCTGGCACGCAGGGGCGCGAATCCCACGGCCTCGAAGCCGAGCTCGTGGGCCCGGGAGCGGATCCGCTCGGTCAGGGACACGGTGACGGTCATAGGGGCGAAATACCCGGGCGTCGCGGCGCCGTGCCGTTTTCCCTGCCGTTGACCTGCCCGTCCCTGCGGCCTATGATCCGCCGCCGCGGTCGCAGGTCCCGCCGCACGATGTCGTTTTCTTCCGAAGGAGTCAGTGATGAGCCGCACGATCCGCGTCGCCCATTCTCCGGATTCGGACGACGCGTTCATGTTCTACGGCCTTGCGACGAACCAGGTCGATACGGAGGGCCTCGAGTTCGTGCATGAGCTGCAGGACATCGAGACGCTGAACCGGCGCGCGCTGAACGGCGAGCTCGAGGTTACGGCGGTCTCGATCCACGCATACGCATACCTCACCGAGACGTATGCGCTGCTGCCGCATGGCGCCTCGATGGGCGAGGGGTATGGTCCGCGCGTGGTCGCGCGTGAGCCGCTCGCGCTCGAGGACCTGCGCGGCCGCACGATCGCGATACCGGGCGAGATGACGTCTGCCTACCTCGCGCTGAAGCTGATGCTGCCCGATGCACAGACGGTCGTCGTTCCGTTCGACCGGATCATCGAGCACGTGCAGGCGGGCGAGTCGGATGCCGGCCTGATCATCCACGAGGGGCAGCTCACGTATGCGGACGAGGGGCTGCACCTGATCGTGGACGCCGGCGAGTGGTGGGCGAAGCGTACGGGTGGGCTTCCTCTGCCGCTCGGCGGAAACGCGATCCGTCGCGACCTCGGGCCCGAGCTGATCCGCAAGGTCTCCAGGATCCTGCGCAACTCGATCGCGTACGGTCTCCAGCATCGGCAGCCGGCGCTCGCGCACGCGGGACAGTACGGCCGCGGGCTGAACGAGGCACAGACGGACGAGTTCGTCGGCATGTACGTGAACCAGCGCACCCTCGACTACGGTCCGGACGGCCGGCGCTCGGTCCAGCTCTTCCTGGACGAGGGCTATGAGGCGGGTCTCATCCCGCACAAGGTGCAGGTCGACTTCGTCGACTGAGCGACTGCCACGGACGTACGAAGAGAAACGACACAAAACGAAGGGGGCGCCACCGGTCGAGTGGACCGTGGCGCCCCTTCGTTGCTCCCGACAGACGACTAGTCGTCGTCGATCGGAATCAGGATGGCGTCGTTCCGGCCGCCATACGTCTCCCACGCTGCACCCGCGAGACCCTTGGTCTTCTCGATTGCGTTCCCGTGCTCGGTGATGGTCGGGGCGGTGTAGTTCTTCTTCTGCATGGTATCCTCCTCCAGGTAATGGTTTGACGCGCAATGCGTCGGTCAGAAACTCGGTTATGCCGCGCTCTGCGCAGCGCGACGTGCAGCGAGCGGGCGACCCGCCCGCACTGACATCCAGGTCTCGAGTGCAAGCGCACTCATCAGGTACACGTTGTTGCGTGTGTGGCCGCGGCGCGCGCTGTCGACATCCGCGCGCAGAGCGTCCACATCCACCGCGTCGATCGCCTCGAGGGCGGAATCGCGCAGCAGCCCGTCGATGCAGGTGCGCTCGTGTTCGAGCGCCCACAGGATGCGACCGTCGATGCCGCCCTTGGTGCGGCGCGTGCGCACAACGTCGGGCAGCCGGTCGCCGACTGCCGCGCGCAGCACCCACTTCTGCAGCCCCGGCTTGATGCGCGCACTCACCGGCATGGCGAGCACGGCCTCCACCAGCGGCCTGTGCAGGAACGGGTAGCGCATTTCGACGTCCTCACCCCACGGCCACCGCTCGAACCACCCCTGCAGTGCATTCAGGTTCGCAAGCGTCTGCGTGCGCACACGCTGTCCGGGCCGTCCCAGGTAGCCGTCGTTGTACTGTGCGCGCTGCTTCATCCGGTAGCGCTCCGCGAACGACGGCTTGACCCACGCCGGCACGTCGAAGAGGGCGGTTCCGCTGCGCATGCGTGCGGGCAGGAACGGCTCGACGAGCTGCCTGCGCGAGAGCGCCCAGAACGACTGCCGCAGCGTGACCGACCACTCCGTCAGCTCGCGTACTGCAGTGGCCGCCTTGCCCTTTGCGGCAAGGTCGGTGATGTAGTCGAGGGTCGGCGCGAGGTAGTGGTCCGCACCGAAGCCGCTCAGCACCACGCGGGCGCCTTCGTTCCGCACGAGCTGGTGCACGCGCCGGTCGCGCGCGTAGAACGGGTAGAGCGGCGAGGGCTGGTCCGTGAGCGGGGCCTCACTCCCGTCGTACTGCCAGGGCCAGAAGTCGGAGAGCTGCTCGTTGCGCAGGGCCCATCTGGCTACGACGGCGTCGGAGTACCTGCGCTCGTCACCGTCACCCATCGAGTCGACGATGGTGAGTGTGCCCGCCAGCGTTCCCGGGCCCTGCGATGCTGCCGTAACGACGACCGACGACGAGTCAACGCCGCCCGAGAGCTGTGCCCACGTCACGCCCGGCTCGATACGACTCGCGACGGCCTCCTCGAAGAGCGAGCGGAACTGCTCGACCGCCTCGGCATCGCTGAGTGCGGCAGGCTGGATCTGCGCGGGATCCCAGTGCCTGCGGAGCGAACGCACGGTTCCCTGCTGCCGCGCGTAGTGCGCTGCGGGCACCGCGCGCACGTCACTCCACAGTGTGCGCTCCGTCTGGCCGTGCGCACCGACCAGGAAGTCGGCGACGAACTCGGCGTCCAGTCGCTCGCTGGACTGCAGCGGCGCGACGGCGGACGAGAAGAGCACGACGTCGCTGGCCTCGCGCACGAAGAGCGGCTTGACGCCGAACGCGTCCCGTACGGCGAGCACCTTCTGCGCGCGCGGGTCCCAGACGACGAAGGCGTAGTCGCCGACGATCCGTGCGATCGCACTCTCCCCCTGGTCGTCGATCACCGCGAGCACGACCTCGATGTCGGATGCGCCGGGCTCGAGGGACGTGCGGAGCAGGGACATCAGCTCGGCGCGGTTGTCGAGCCGGACGTCACCCACCGCGACCATGGTTCCGCGCCGCGCCATGCGCGGCCGGAGTGGCGACTGCGCGACGACCGCGGCGAAGGGACCCGCCAGGAGGTAGTCCAGCTCGGCGCTCGTTCCGGCGCGCATGCGCGCGATTGCGCCGAACAGCTCCGCGCGCGTCAGCGGCTCGCCCGCAGGCCGGTATGCACACACGTACATGGTCAGCCTCCCAGCCCCGGGAAGGGCACGAGCTGGGTGATGAAATCCTGCGGCTCGTTGACCGCCTGGCCGTCGATCTCGACCCACGCGTGGGCCGCGAATGGAACCGGCCGCACCCCGATGCGCAGCGCTGCGGGTGCGCCCGCCTTGCGCAGCATCACGTACAGGGTGAGGGACTGCTCGAGGCAGAGCGCCCGGCGCGGGTAGAACGCAGCCGCCAGTGCGACCCTTCGTCCGACGGCGTCCGTCTGCTCGGGCGTCCAGGTGGCGTCCGGGGTCGTGTCGCCGAGCCGCCGCGCGAGCGCGAGCCCGCTCTTGAGCCCCCGCGTGCGCAGGACGGCGTCGAACATCGTGATCAGGAAGAAGGCGCGGAGCGCCCCGGGATTCCTGGCCATCACTCGACCTCCAGCAGGCCGGCGGCCGCGAGGCGCAGTGCGAACGCCGTCGCATCCGACTTGAGGCGGTCGAGCGGGGCCTCGTACTCCTGGCTGAGCAGCTGCGCAGCCTCGTCGGTCGTGCGCCCCTCGCTCAGCACGGCCCAGAACCGGCTGCCCGTCTCGTCCAGCCCGTAATAGCGATCGCTCTTCAGGTCGAGCAGCACCGTCCTGCCGTCACGCTCCGCCGCTACAACGGTGGGCCGCGCACGCAGACGAGCACCGGGCATGAGTACGTCAGCCGTAGCTGCGCTCCGCTTCCGCAGTCCGATCATTGGACGCCCCCCTTCATGAGATGTTGACGGTATCCCAACATAAAGCCCATAACACCAGCGCAGGTGGAGGTGGTGTCAGAGTCTTGTCAGAAGTGCGTGGACGTGCGTCAGCGAACGGTCAGGACGCAGGTACACACGCGCCCCGACCGCCAGCGGCAGCGGTCGGTTGGATCAGGGATGTGACGGCCCGCGACGTGCTACTGTTTGAGTCGGTAGCCGGACTTGCGGACCGTGATGATATGCCGCGGCTCGGAGGGATCGTCCTCCAGCTTGCGGCGCAACTCCATTATGTGCGTGTCGATGGTGCGACTCATGATCGCACCGCGATGCCCCCAGATCTCCCGCAACAGATCCATGCGGGAGACGACAGCGCCATGTCGGCGCAACAGGGCCAGGAGGAGGGAGAATTCCCGGTGGGTAACGGGAACGGGAGAACCTGCCCGGCTGACTGACTGCGCGGCTACGTCGACTTCGACGTCCCCGAACGTATATACCTCTCGCTCCGGCTGCGCGGTAGTGGTTTGACCGCGCCGCAGCAGAGCCTCGACGCGTGCGAGCAGCTCGAGCAGGCTGAACGGCTTCGTGACGAAGTCGTCGGCGCCCAGCCGGAACCCCCGCACCTTGTCAGCCTCTTCGCCGCGCGCCGAGAGGATCAGGACGGGCGTCTGGTCCCCATTCTCACGCAGCGTCTTGAGAACGCGGTAGCCGTCCAGACCCGGCATCATCAGGTCGAGGATGAGGAGGTCCGGCTCCAGCTCGCGGATCAGACGAAGCGCTTCGTGCCCGTCCTGCGCAACCTCGACCGAGTAGCCCTCGATCTCGAGGTTGTTGCGCAGCCCGAACGCCAGATCCGCATTGTCTTCGACGATGAGTATACTGTGCTGCATCCGCTCCGGCACTGCGGTTACGCCACGGCCCAGTCTCTGGCCGCTTCGGCACCGCGAACGTATGCGCCGGGGAACTCCGCGACAACCCGTGCACCGCCGCCGGGCGCATCTTCGATCCAGGTCCTGCCGCCGTGCATGCGGACGAGCTCACGCACGACCGAGAGGCCGATACCGCTCCCGGTGACCGACTTCTCGAGATCGCGCGACAGTCGCTGGAACGACTCGAAGACGCGCTCGCGCTCCGACTCGGGAACGCCGGGTCCCTCGTCGTCCACCCAGACGCGTGCAGCGTCGTCGAAGAGCGCAGTCCCGATCGTGACGCGCTGCCCGGCAGGGCCGTACTTGAGCGCGTTGTCCACCAGGTTGACCATGATCTGCCGCAGCGCATCCCGGTCGACCGGTACGACGATGTCCTCCTGCAGCTCGAGGCGCACGTCAGCCGACTGCGCCCGGCGCAGCTCGGAGAAGCTGTCGGCGATCTGCCGGACCTCGTCGGCGAACGACGTCGGCTGTGGCGATACGCGCATGCGCCGCTCCGCACCGCGCCCGAACGTGAGCACGTTCTCGACGAGCGCGGCCAGGCGACGCGCCTCCTGGTCGATGATCTCCAGGGCGCGACGCCGCTCGACGTCGCTGCGCACCCGCCCGAGCAGCAGCGTCTCCGTGAACATCCGGATCTGCGCCAGCGGCGTGCGCAGCTCGTGCGAGACGCTCGCCACGAAGTCGCTGCGCAGCTTCATCAGCTCCGACTCGCGGCGCAGCACGACCAGTGCGGCGACCAGCGCAGCGCCGATCACGCCCAGCAGCACGAGCAGGAACGGCAGCCGCGGACGCGGCATCCCGCCCGGGATCAGGAGGTCGGGCGCCGTCGGCTTGAGGCTGACGCTCATGAGGAACGAGCCGGCCACAGGATCGAGCTGGCGGTCCGCGGCGAAGGACGGGGTCGTACCTTCGTCCTGCGTGGAGTAGATCCTTCGGCCTGCCGGGCTGCTCAGCGCGACGTCGAACAGCGCCTCGTTCGGATTCTCGTGTGACGAGTTGCCGAAGAGCAGGGGTTTCGTCTCGTAGATCGAATGAGCCATCAACCCGACGGCAATCGGCTCCAGCTGATAGGCAACACCCCGAATCGGCCGGTTCTGCTCGTCCATCTCCGCCAGAACGCTGAAGACGGACGCATCCTCACCTTCCGAGACGAGGAACCACGCGCCGCTCCACTGCCCCGACAGTCGTGCGAACCGGGGGTTGTTGATGTGCGCCCAGAACTGGTCGTAGTCCCGATCGAGGAGCACGACCGAGCTGATCAGCTTCTGGCCTTCGGTCTCGAAGTACAGCTTGGAGCGGATGTGCTCTGCGTTGAGGCACCGGCAGAGCGTCGTATCGGAGAGGAGGCTGTCGATCCGGTTGGGCGTCAGCTGGTCCGGGTGCTCGAGCAGGGCATTGAAACCGCCCCAGGCACCGGTAACGCCGTAGACGAGATTGTACTGGAACTCATTCAGCCACTGGTCGGCGGCGAGCTCGGTGTAATCGCGCAGCGCTGCCTCGGCGGCCTCGCGATGCTGCCGATCCGCGTCCTGCGCCTGGTAGGCGAGGACCGCAGTCAGCAGGAACGTGAGGACGAGGAGCCCTACGACGAGCGGTAGGTACGCCCGATGGGAGCCCAGCCGCTTGAGCATCGCCTTCCACACCGTGGGACCGCCTCCTGCCATAAGCACTGAACGCCCGACGTCGAGACTTCGTCGTCGGGGCACGGACCTCGTCGCGCCTGGCAGGGACGGACGTTGTAGTGTGCCGGAAATCTACGCACGCGTGTGGTGCGACTCAAGAGTCGCCTGTCCCGGGGGCCCTGATGCCGCTGCTGCCGCCGCCGACCTGGTAGCTCCGCCCCTTCCAGCCCACGGAGCCCCGCAGGGCCGCGGATCGCAGGAAAAGCAGGCCGGCGGCGAGCCCTCCGAGGGGGTACAGCAGCGCGTTCAGCACGGGGACCCGCATCCGGGCATACGCGATGCCCCAGAACAGGATCGAGGCGCCCGTGGCGAGGGTTGCCCAGGGAATGAGCCCCCGGTCCAGCACGCCGGCGATGGCCAGGGCCAGCACCGCCGGCGGGACGACCCAGAGCAGGATCAGGAGCGTCCCGGCCGCCCACGGCAGCACGGGGCGCAGCCATGCGTCGACCGTGTTGCGGCTCCCCATGGCCAGGTTCTTCGACCACCCCTCGACGATTGCGGCGAGCGAGCTGTACATCCGGGTCTCCATCAGGCGGTCGGCCCGGGCGATCCAGATGCGGTGCCCCATCTCCACTGTCCGCTGCGCCAGCCGCAGGTCCTCGACGACCTCACCCTTCACGGCTTCGTGGCCGCCCAGCGCCTCGTACGCGGACCGCGGAAACAGCAGGAACTGGCCGTTGGCGATGACGTCGCGCGGATTCCGGGTGCGGTTCACGCGCTCGAGGTCGCGGAAGCGGGTGTAGATCAGCAGGAAGATGTGCGGCAGGACCGTCCGCTCCCAGAAGCCATGCATGAGCTGTCGGGGCGCGACGCTCAGCAGGGAGGCGCCGGTCGCTCGAAGGGCTCCCACGGCGTGCCCGAGCAGCGCCTCGTCGTGCCGGGTATCCGCGTCGGTGAAGAGCAACACGTCGCCGCGCGCAGCGTGGTAGCCCTGCCAGCACGCCCAGCACTTGCCGACCCACCCGTCGGGCAGCGGCGCTGCTTGGATGAGTCGCACCATCCCTCCGCCCCGCTCCGCGAGGATCCGGGCAATGTCACCCGTGCCGTCGGTGCTGTGGTCGTCGACGACGATGATCTCGCGATTCGGGTAGCTGGAGTCGAGCAGTGTCGCGACACAGGCGCCGATGTTCTCGGCCTCGTTGCGCGCGGGCACGATGATCGACACGAGCGGAAGGTCCGGGCCCTCGAGAGGCGCGACGTCCTCCAGCCGGGGCCGGTTGCGCACGATGAGCGGGAGCACGATCGCGATCGCGAGCCACGGCAGTGCGGCGACGAGGTCGAGGAGCGTGAACACCACTCAGCGCCTCGCTTGCCGGGCGCGCGCGCCGCGATCTACCTTGCGCGCGTGAACTGGGAAGCCTGGCGCGGGGAGTTCCCGATCCTCGCGCGAACGAACTACCTGAACTCCTGCTCGCTCGGCGCGCTCTCGCGTCGCGCGGAAGCGCGCATCGCACAGTTCCACAACGAGTGGCATACGCTCGGCGCGTCGGCGTGGTACGAGATCTGGCTCGGCCGGCTGGCGGAGCTGCGCGGCCGCGTCGCACGCATGCTGAACGCGACGGAGCAGGAGATCGGCCTCGCGGCCAGCGTATCCGCCGCGCTCACCGTCATCGCGTCGGCGCTGGACTACCGCAGGCGTCCACGCGTAGTCCTCGGTGCGCTCGACTTCCCCACCCTCGCGTACCAGTGGCTCGTGCGACGCGACGTCGAGGTCGTGATCCTCGAGAGCGACGACGGTGCGACGATCGACCCGCAGCGCTTCGCCGAGGCCGTCGACGACCGCACTGCACTCGTCGCGACCAGTCACGTGTACTACACGACCGGCGCGATCCAGGACCTGCGCGCGCTGGCCGACATCGCGCATGCGAAGGGCGCCCTCTTCCTCGTGGACGCCTACCAGAGCGCGGGTCAGGTGCCGTGCGACGTGCGCGCGGCCGACGCGGACATCTTCATCGCGGGGCCGCTCAAGTGGCTCATGGGCGGCCCCGGCCTCTCGTACGTCTATGTGCGCGAGAGTCTGATCCGCGAGCTGGAGCCGCAGTGCGCCGGCTGGTTCGGCGCGCGGGACCAGTTCGCCTTCGACACGCGTCACTTCGAGTTCCGCGAGGATGCGCGCCGCTTCGAGCTCGGCACGCCGGCACTCCCCACCGTGCACGCAGCGCTCGGCGCACAGGAGATCGTCGATGAGATCGGCGTCGACCGGATCCGCGAACGCAATGCGCGACTCACGGAGATGCTGATCGAGCGCGTACGCACCGAGGGATTCGCCGTGCGTTGTGCCGCGGACGCCGCGCAGCGCTCCGCGATCGTCATGGTCGCGCACGACGAGCCCGAGGCCGCAGTCCGACATCTCGCGGAGCGCGGCATCATCGTCGATCATCGACCTGGCTTCGTTCGGATCTCGCCGCATTTCTACAACACGGAAGAAGAAATCGAGCACGTCACGCATGAGCTCGCAGCAACCCGTCACCCTGCGTGACGCGCAGCGCGCGGTCGACGAATGGATCGGCCGCTTCGCCGAGGGCTACTGGCCGCCGCTTTCCAACCTGGCCAGGCTCATCGAGGAAGTCGGTGAGCTGGCACGTGAGCTGAACCACAGGTACGGCCACAAGACGAAGAAGCCCGACGAGCCCGAACAGGATCTCGCCCTCGAGCTTGCTGACATCCTGTTCGTCCTGATCGCCATCGCGAACGAGCAGAAGATCGATCTCCAGGCCGCGTTCGAGCAGGTCCTCGAGAAGTACCGGACGAGGGACGCCGACCGCTGGACGCCGAAGGCGTGAGCCCCGAAGCGCAACAGGCGGTCCTGGTCCTCCGAGGCGAAGCCCGGCAGTCGTGATCAACACCGCGTCGGCACCCGGGCACGACTACGTTCGGCGTCCGGCGTGCTTCCAGAAGTACCATGCGGCGATGGCCGACGCGTGCGCGATCGAGCCCTCGCGGATGAGTCGGTCGACGTCCTGCTCCGCCACCAGCCGCACCTGGATCGCCTCACCTGCGTCCTGGCTGCGCTCGCCATCCGGCGTGCACCCCTCCAGCCGGACCACGTGCACGCGACTCGTCTCGATCGCCGGGTCCATCTCGGCGACGCCGATCACAGCGCCACGCTCGGCGCGATAGCCGGTCTCCTCCTGCAGCTCGCGCATTGCACCCGACACCGGATCCTCGCCCTCGTCCAGCACGCCGGCCGGAAACTCGAGCGACACGCGACGCACGCCGTGACGGTACTGCTCGACCAGGATGAGCCTGCCGTCCGGCGCGTGTGCGACGGCCTGGACGCAGTCCGGCCGCTCGACCACGTCGAAGTGCTGTATGCTGCCGTCCCGCGGCGAGCGGGCCGTCTGACGGCGGACGGCGAATGCACTGAACTCGCCGACCACGCGTGAGTCGATGATCGGCCAGTCGAGGTCGTGGGTGTCGCTCACGGCTGCAGCACGATCTTGCCGAACGCCTCTCCCGCCTCGAGTCGCTCGTGCGCTGCGGTCGCGTCGTCGAGGGACATGACACGGTCGACGACCGGCCGTACTGCCCGCGTCACGACGAGGTCCATTGCGGCACGGAACTCGGACGGCGTCGCCATCGTGCTGCCGAGGATCTCGACCTGCTTCCAGAAGACGACGCGCAGATCGAGCTGCGCATGCGGCCCGGTCGTCGCGCCATAGACGACGAGGCGCCCGCCGCGCGTCAGCGCCCGCACGTTCTGCTGGGCGAACGCTTCCCCGACGCTGTCCAGGATCACGTCGACACCGCGCTTGCCGGTATCCTTCCAGACTTCCCGGGAGAAGTCGACCTGGCTGCGATCGTAGACGACATCCGCCCCGAGCGCCCGCACCCGGTCCGCATGCTGCGCCGTCGTCACCGCGTATACGCGCGCACCGATGTGCTTTGCGATCTGGATCGCGGCCGTGGCAACGCCGCCGGAGGCACCGGTGATGAGCACGGACTCACCCGGCTGCAGCCGGCCGCGCGTGGTCAGGGCGCGATATGCGGTAAGCGTTGCGAGCGGCGCCGCGGCCGCCTCCGGGAGCGGCAGCGTGTCGGGTACGGCATACAGGTTCCCGGCCGGAACGACCACGTACTCGGCGAACCCGCCGTTCGTATGCTCGCCGAGGATCCGGTAGCGGACGCAGAGCGGTACCTCGTCGCGCGTGCACCACTCACAGACGCCGCATCCGATGGATGGGTCCACGACGTAGCGGGCAGAGGCATCGAGGTCCGGCACGCCCGGCCCGACCGCATCGATGCGGCCCGCCACGTCGGAGCCGCCAATGTGCGGCATGGTCGTCTCGATGGGCAGTCCGCGGCGCACCCAGAGGTCGAGGTGGTTGAGGGCCGCTGCCTCCACGCGCAGCCGGACCTCGCCCGGCCCGGGCTCCGGCACGGGCACCTGCTCGATCCGGATCACCTCAGGACCGCCGTGCTCGTGAAAGAGTGCCGCTCTCATGGTTCGTGTCATGGCTGCTACTCTACCGGCGTGCAGCGGCTGGCGCCACCACTTACCTTTCGCCATGAAACTTGCCGTGCTGGAGTGCCATGAGCGAGGAAAACGGGAACCTGTTCGAGCGCCTCGAGCGTGACGCGCTCTTCTCCATGCCGGAGGACGACGCCGGCGAGGAGGAGCTGGACGTCGTACGCGCGCTGACCGGGGCCGAGGTCGAGGCGAGCGATCTGACGCTCGGCGGTTACATTGAAAAGCACGACCGCGTCCCGGCCTTCGAGGGCGCCGACGGGCAGCCGTACACCGTCGATATCGATGTCGAGGAGACGGGCGACCCCGAGCGGCGATGGGTCGCCTTTCTCATTTTCCTGCGCTGGGCCGCCACCGGGGCAGGCATCATGGGACACCTGGAATCCGGCGACGTGGCAAGGGGTGACACCGAGGAAGCCGCACGCCAGGCCGCGCGGGAGCTGACACTGTACGAGATCAGGAGCGAGCTGGACGCCGCGATCGAGCGGCGCCGTGAGCTCGAGAGAGAAGACTGATGTTGCGCGATTTTCTGATCATGCTGAGCGAGAGCTCACTCGCACGCTCGTTCACGATGCACGCCCCGGGCGCGCGTTCCGTTGCACGCCGGTTCGTCGCCGGCGAGACCATCGAGGAAGGAATCGCAACGGCACGCGCGCTCAACCGCGCGGGCATGAAGGTCACGCTGGACTACCTCGGCGAGTCCGTGTCCAGCAGGGAGGAGGCGCGCGAGGCGGCCGACACGTACCTGCGCGTCATCGATCGTATCGCCGCGGAGAAACTCGACGCGAACGTGTCGCTCAAGCTGACGCAGATGGGACAGGACATCGACGAGGAGTTCCTGCACGAGAACGTGACGCGCGTCTTCGCGCGAGCACGCGAGAACGACATGTTCGTGCGGCTCGACATGGAGTCGAGCGCCTATACGCAGCGGACGATCGACTTCTTCCGGCGCGCCTGGGACGAGGGCTACACGAACATCGGCATCGTGCTGCAGGCGTACATGCGGCGCAGCGAGCAGGACGTGAAGCTCGCGAACGAGCTCGGCGCGCGGGTCCGGCTCTGCAAGGGTGCGTATGTCGAGCCGGCGGAGGTCGCCTACCAGGCGAAGACGGAGGTGGACGCGAACTTCGTCGCGCTCATGAAGATGCTGCTCTCCGACGGGACGTACCCGGCCATCGCGACCCACGACGAGAAGATGATCAACGCGACCCGCGCCTGGGCCGACAGCCACCAGATCCCGAAGGACGCCTTCGAGTTCCAGATGCTGTACGGCGTGCGCCGCGACCTGCAGGAACAACTGCAGCGGGCCGGGTACACGGTTCGGGTGTACGTACCCTTTGGCGTCGCCTGGTACCCGTACCTGATGCGCCGCATGGCCGAGCGACCGGCGAACATGTTCTTCATCGTGAAGGCAGTGCTGAAGGAGTCACCGCTCGGCTTCATGTTCAACGGGAGATAGCGGCGGTCACACGACCGCGCCGCCGGAACCATGAGCGAGCAGTCTGCAGTACCCTTCCTCCGCGTCACGGAGATCTTCCACTCGATCCAGGGCGAGAGCACCTGGGCGGGCGTCCCGTGCACGTTCGTGCGCCTGACCGGGTGTCCGCTGCGCTGCGTCTGGTGCGACACGGAGTACGCGTTCCACGGCGGCGAGAAGATGTCGCTCGACGAGATCGTCGAGCGCGTGCGGGAGATCGGCACCCCCGTGGTCGAGCTGACCGGCGGTGAGCCGCTCATCCATCGCAACGCGTTCGTGCTCGTCGAGCGGCTGCTGGACGACGGCTTCACGGTGCTGGTGGAGACGTCCGGCGCCGTCGACATCGCGCCGCTCGACCCCCGCGCGCACCGCATCATGGACCTGAAGTGCCCCGGGTCGGGGGAGAGCGACCGCAACCTGTGGAGCAACCTCGCGCACCTGACGGAGCGCGACGAGATCAAGTTCGTGATCAGCGACCGCGCCGATTACGAGTGGGCCCGCAGTGTGATCCGCGAGCACGGTCTCGACGACCGCGTGCGCGCGGGCACGCTGCGAGCCCTGTTGTTCTCTCCCGTCTGGGATGCGGTCGAGTGGCGGGACCTCGCCGAGTGGATCCTGGAAGACCGTCTGCCCGCCCGCTTCCAGCTCCAGCTGCACAAGCTGATCTGGGGAGCGAACGTACCCGGCGTCTAGCTACTGCACGGCAAAGGGCGCGTTCGCGCAGTCGCGCTCGATGCGCGCGAGCCGGAACACGTCCTTCGGCAGCTCCTCCCGCGTGACCGCCAGCTCGCGTACCGCCTCCGCGATCGGCACCAGCAGTGCGAGCGTGCCTTCGTCCAGCTCGACGGGTGGCCAGGGCGCGCCGTAGAACTCGCGCATCATCCACGCCTTGCCCCGCTCACCCGCGATCTGCTCTGCCTGCGCGAGAGCGATACCCCTGCCACGCGCAGCGGCGGCTTCACTGACGAGCGTGCGACGCGCCTCCTCCAGCGCCCGGTCGTGGGAGGCGGCCGGCGCGCGGCAGATCCACTGGTCGATCGCGCCGAATGCCTCGTCGCGCGCCTCGGATACGGCAACGACACGCATCGTACCCGCGTTGCCGATCTCCACGCTGAGCGGCACCAGCGAGGCGAAGTCCGCGCTGTCCGCCTCGAGGACGTGCCGCACGAGGTCGTATGGCGTGAGCGCGCGTGCCGTGCCGTACGTGCGCAGGAACCACTGCCGCGTACGCGGATAGACGGGCGCCACCTCGTCGAGGATCGTCATGAGCGCGTCGCCCGCGCTCCCCGACACGTCCGGCGCCTTCACGGTCCCGTACCCCGTGAGGATGTCATCCTGGACGCTCGAGAGGTAGCCGTTGCTGCGGCCATTCTCCGCGAGCGCGACCGCGACGAACCAGTCGATGCTGCGCGCGAATACCTCTGCCGGCCGGGTCGCGTGCACGGCAAGCTCACCCGGTCGTGGCGCCTCGAGGAGGCCGCTCGCCAGGTCGCGCAGGTGCATCGCCAGGCGATCGTTCCGACTGCGCGTTGCGCGGTCACTTGCGTAGTCGCCGCGCACACGGTAGCGCCGCAGCGCGACCTGCCAGTCCAGATCGTGCGCGACCTCGTGTGCGATCGTACCCGCCGCCGTGGCGGGTGGCAGCAGCAGGCGACGCTTCGACGGGTCGTGCATCGCGAGCGTCGGCACGTTCTCCGGGCTGCTGCCGAAGTGCACGCGCAGACCGCTCACGTCGAGCGCGGGCATGACCAGCCGCAGGTCGCCGAACGCGAGGTCGAGCATGCGACGCAGGTACGGCCGCCACGTCGCGGGAATCGAATCGGAGTACGTGATCGCGCTGATGCCGTAGCGCTCCGTCAGCTCGCGCGCGGAGGGGCCACCGAAGCCGGGGAACCAGACCGGCTCCTGCGCGTAGCTGCGCATGCCGACGGCGCCGGACAGCGCCGTGAGTGCGGGTGCGATGTCGTACGGACTCGCAGGCCGGAGCAGTGCGAGCTCCGCGGCGAACGCCTCCTCGTCGACCGCGCTCTGCATGAACGCGATGCGTGCCTCGTGCTCCTCGACGGACACCCATGGCTGGTCGAGCAGCTCGCGACGGTACATACGCGCAGCGATCGCGACCGGCGCCTGTGGCGGCAGCTCCATGCTGTCGCCGATCTCGATCAGCCGACGTGCGGCAACTTCGCCGAGCAGCGATCCGGGTACGTGGTCGTGCGTGTGTGGGTCCTGCGGACGCAGCGGCAGCTTCCGCAGCGCTTCCGCCAGCTTCGGCGCGAACGTCATTGCGGAGCGCTCCCGGTCCGGCGCGGACGCGGCGAGCACCGGTTGCTCTACGCGAAACAGGCGATCCTGCCGCCAGCGACGCAGCAGCTCGAATGCGGGAACGCCGGACGCCTCGGATGCCTGCAGCAGCTGCCGTGCATCCTGCGCCGCCAGTGTGCGGTCGCGCACCAGCGCCGCGGCCTGCGCCGCAAGCTTCGTCGCACCGCTCGTGAGTGAGCCCTCTGCACTCGCGAGCGCGTACGCGAGACGGACCGCGAGCTCGCCCGTACGAGGATCAGGCGACTCGGCAACTGCGTTTGTGATCAGCTCGAGATGGGCGTCGCCACTCCCTGGCTGACCCGGCCGTGTGAGCCGATCGAATGCGCGGGGATCGATCTGGTAGCTCTGCTGATCGAGCGTACGCCGCAGGATCGCCCATGCGACACGCTCACGCGCGGCGGGCTCGAGGCGTGGATCCGCGAGTGCGTACTCCGCAAGACGGAAGGGACTGCCGAGACCGAGGCGCAGCCGCTCCAGGTAGCCGGCTGCAACGACTGCCTCATCCGACGGCTGTGTCGTGCGCGCTTCCTCGATCCACGCGGCCGCAGCCGTCGCTCCCTCGTCGAGACCCTGACGCACCTCGCCGCTGAACCGGTCTGCGTCGCTTCGCGCGCAGCCGGCGGCGCCGATCGCAAGTGCGATCATCATCGTGCGTCGCAGGAGCCTCTTCATCGAGTCTTTACCGGATTGTTGCGTTCGTCGCGGCGATCAACTGCCGCGGCGCGACTGCAGCGCCGCCGCCTCCTCGATCGCCCGCCGCAGACGCGGCCAGACACCCGTCGCCAGTGAGAGAAACGTCTCCCGCTTATCCGGGTACCGCGCGAGGTAGCGCCACGCGGCCTCTCCGCCCTTCTCCGTGTTGCAACCGCGACAGCACGTCACGAGGTTGCCTTCGGACTGATCACCGCCGATGCGGAGCGGCTCGACGTGGTCCAGCGTCAACTCTACGGCAGGAAACGAACCGCCGCAGTAGACGCACTGCTCCCCGTAGCGAGCGAGGATACGAGCGCGCACGCGCGGAGTCGGCTTTGCCACGGATTCCAGTACACCGGCGGGCACCGGATGCTCCGTCGCAACACGGTCCAGAACCGACGGTTACGGAGCTTCTAACGTGCCGGAGGCGAGCACTAATTGCAGACCGTTGGAAAGGATGTTCCGGATGAATCGCGAGCCGGATGACGCGCGGCTGGTCGCACTGCTGCGTGCATTCGAGCAGCGGCCCGCTGCTGCAGTGCCGCGCCGTGCGCAGGACCGGGAAGCCGCGGTCGCGCTCGTGCTCCGACCGCGCGAGGAGCTCGAGGTCCTGCTCATCAAGCGCGCCGAGCGCGCCGACGACCCCTGGAGCGGGCACATGGCCCTGCCTGGAGGTCGCAGAGCGCCCGATGATCCGGACCTGCTCGCGACCGCGAAGCGCGAGACCGAGGAGGAAACGCACCTCCCGCTCGAGCGCGTCGGCACCTTCATCGGCCGTCTGGACGACGTCGCACCCGGCAACCGGCGGCTGCCGCCAATCGTGATCGCGCCCTTCGTTCTCGGGGTGCCGCCGTCGACGACAGCGCGCCCGGACGGACGCGAGGTCGATGCGACGCTCTGGGTCCCGCTCTCCGCGCTGCGCGAGCCGGGCGCCGTGTCCGAGCTGCTGATCGAGCTGGGGAACGGGGAGAGCAGGCGCTTCCCGTCGCTGCTCTATCAGGATTACGTGATCTGGGGCCTGACGCACGGAATCCTGACGACCTTCCTGAGGGTCGCCGAGCAGGCCGGGGTCTAGCGGGACGTCTGCGGGGACAGTGAAATCCGCGCGGCCAGGCCCGGCTGGCGCATTCCTTCGCTGAAGCCGGGGAACTCGCACTCGGCGCCGTCGGGCATGCGCCGCTCGCGCGACCGGAGCGCAGCATCGATCGCGGCGTCGATTTCCGAGGTGACATCCGCCTCGATCGCTTCCAGCCGCGACGCCGGAATCCCCTCCTCCTGCAGGTACGCCTCGTACAGTCCGATCGGATCGCGTGCGCCCCAGTAGCGGAACAGCTCGGGTGCGAACGTGCGACGCGCCTCCGCCTCGTCGTGCGTCGCGTGCCCGCCGATCCGGAACGTGTCGACGATCATCAGCGACGGGCCGTCGCCCGAGCGCGCACGCTCGGCGGCAATGCGCGTGGCGGCATAGACGTCGAGTACGTTGTTGCCGTCCACCTCGAACCCGTGCAGGCCATACATCGCAGGCCACGCCCGGAAGTCGCCGGTCTGGTGCTGATCGAGCCGGGTGCCGAGCGCGACCTGATTGTTCTGGATCACGAAGATCGCCGGGACGCGCAGCACTCCCGCCAGGTTCAGCCCCTCGTGGGCGATCCCCGTCTTCGTGGAGCCGTCGCCGATCCAGGTGAGCGCGACCCGGTTCTCGCCGCGTTGCCGGAAGGACAGCGCGATGCCGGTCACGAGCGGCACCGACACGCCGACGTGGGAGATCGGGGCCAGGATGCCGCGGGCGAGATCACCGACGTGGCCGTCGTGCCCGCGGTTCGGGCTGTCCGTCGTTGCGAGGTAGGCACACAGACACTGCACGAGGGGCATCCCCATCTCGTGCAGCGCCCCTGCGTTCCGGATCATTGGAGCGACGACGTCGCGCTCCCGGTCCAGCGCATGAACGCCACCGATCGTCACGGCCTCCTCGCCCGTACCGAGCCACGCCTTCGAGATGACACCCTGCCGGACCCAGCGCTTGAGCGCGTAATCGTGCAGGCGGAAGCGAACCATTCCCGCGTACAGGTCGAGCAGCGCGCTCTCGTCAAGCGAGCGCACGACCTCGGCCCGCGCAGGGTCGGAATGCACGCGCTCCCGGAACGCCCGGACGAGGGCCGGATCAGCCTTCCAGTCGACGTACTCGGGGGGATCGAAGATCGGGCTCCGCTTCATGCCGCGAAGCTAAGCCGGAAGGACCGGGCGCCGCCACTGCGGCCGAGGAGCGCGCGCGTCGCGCTCCTCGCGATCCCCGGCCGCTATTCCTTCAGGGCGACCGGCCGCCCCTTCTTCTGGTGCTCCTGCAGCGCCCGGCTGATACGGGCCGCCGTCACGTCCAGCTCCTCCCGCTGGGGAATGGGCACACCCTCCATCGGGAGCTGCAGCGCGAATGTCTCGCCTTCCTGGACCGGAATCATGTGCAGGTGAAAGTGCGGCACGTCCTGCCCGCCTGCGGGGCCGTTGGCGCAGAAGAGATTGATCGACGGTGCCCCGGTGGCGGCGCGAAGTCCGGGGGCGAGGCGGCGGGCCAGGGCGAGACAGTGCGCGGCAAGCTCCTCGGGCACGTCGAACAGCGTCTCGTAGTGCTGTTTCGTGGCGATCAGCGTGTGGCCGGTGCTCGCCGGCTGGATATCCAGGAATGCGATTGCGTCGTCGTCCTCGTACACGAGGCTGACCATCTCTTCCCCGCCGATGATCCGGCAGAATACGCAGTTCTCGTCCACGGCGAGTTCTCTCCGCTCTGGTTTCATCTTCTCTGGTGCTGCGGCCGCGCGTTTTTTGGGGGCGCGGGCGCGCATGCTCGTCCATTTCTCCGATGCGAGCGGCGTGCCGACCCTTGCCCGGTGCGGTTCCCGTGCCATTTTGTCGCGTCCACGGGAGTCGAGGAGCGATGAGTCACCCCAGCAGTCGCAGTCCCGCTGAGGCGCCGCCCGGTCACGTACTGCCCGCCTTTCCGCTCGTCCTGCTGGAGCGGGTGCGGGCACATGACCGGCCGGACGAGGTCCTGGAAGACGAGGACCTGATGCAAAGCATGCCGCGCCGGCTCGGACTGACCGGCGTCGTGTTCACGCAGATCCGCCGCTACGAGGAAGCGGAGCGGGCCGGCAAGCCGGTGCCGTACGCGGACGTCGTCAACCTGATCCAGCTCGTGCTCAGGCGTCCGGACGCAGGCGTGATCCTCTGGGAGACGGGCCAGGAGATGGCGCGACGGCGGCTCGAGCGGGTCCCACGCGCAATCGTCGGACTGACCCGACTGCTTCCCGGCCACGGGTTCCCGAGCGCGGCGCGCGTGGGGCGTCGCCTGCTGCGCGCATTGAGCGGTGGTGGTGCAATCGAGGCACAGCCGCGTCCCTTCCGGGTCGTCTTCAGCGATTGTCCACTCGCGACGCTGGACGCTCTCGGCACCGGCTGCTCGCTCTATACGGGCGCGCTCGAGACACTGGTGCGGGGATACAGCGGCCGGGAGACGAAGATCGTGCACGAGGACTGCCGGGCGCGTGGCGGCGCTGCCTGCGTGTGGACGCAGGCGCCGGAATCCGTTGCTGCGGAGGCGGCGGCCTAGGACTCTGCGCGCCCCCGCTCCTTGCGTCCCGGCGCCGCGTCACCCCCCGATTCCTCGGCGATCCCCGCCGCCGCAGCGAGCTTCATGCGGATCTGCTGGTTGAACGTCTCCCACTTCATCCGCATCTGCTCGGGATCGGTCGTGCCCTCCAGGAACCCCACGGGGATCTCGAAACCTCCCGCCCGGCTCCGCCCGCCGCCGTAGTAGCGGCCGCGGCTGTCGCTCCCGAGCGCGGTCTTGAGGAACTGGTCGACGTCCATCGTGATGCGTGTCGTGCGGACGCTGCCGACGACGACCTCCCGGTCGCCGCCGCCCTGCAGGATGCCGTAGACGATCGCCGTGTGGACATTCTCCTCGGTCAGCAGGAAATCGGTCGCCTGCGGAATCGCATCGCGCTCCGCGTGGCGGACGTAGCCGACACCGGCGATCGAGTAGCCGTTGCGCACGAGCCGATCGGTCAGCGCGGTACGGATCACATCCATCGTCCCGTGGGAGCGCTGCACCTTGAGGATGGCCTCGAGCATCTCCGGATCGTGGTAGCGGCTGAGATACGCAGCAGCCGCATGCTCCTCCGGTCCGGCGCGGATGAAGCCATCCGTCTCGCTGCGCAGCGCATGCACGAGTGCGGTCGCGAGGTGGACGTCCGCCTCCTCCTCCGGGCTGAGCGTCATGGTGATCGCGCTCTCGAGGTAGTCGGCGAAGATCGTTGCCACCGCCCCGACCGGCCGGATGTCCGTGAACTCGGCCTCGAGCACGTTCTGCGGCGCATGGTGATCGATGATAGCGAGCGCGGGAACGTGCGCGGCGATCAGCCTGTCGAGCAGCCGGGTCGTCGTGCCCTGGTTGTCGATGTAGATCGCGCCGTCATACCCGTCGAGCGGCAGCCCTTCCGTGTAGCGCGTCATCTCGATGTCGACGAGCTGCGTCAGCGCCAGGTTCTCCTGATGGCTGATGCGACCCTCGTACAGGATGTCGGCGGTGATGTCGTGCTGCGCCGCGAACATGCGGTACGCATGCGCGCCCGCGATCGCGTCGGGGTCGGGGTAGTCCTGGATCGCGACGACGTGAGACTCGTGTGCATGGCGACGCAGGAACTCGTCGAACTCGCGGGCGCGAGCGTCGAGGCCGTAATCGAGTGGCAGCTTCCTCGCGCGCTCGTCGCGCAGGGGCAGGATGCTCATCAGTCCGCCGCACTCCCTGCCGCATGACCGATACTCGGTCGACGGCCATCCTGTGGCTGGTGGCGCGGCGCGCCCATCAGCGTGCGCAGCTCCTCCCGGTCGACGACTTCCGCCTCGAGCAGACGCTCCGCAACCGCATCGAGCACCTCGCGCTCGCTGCGCAGCAGTGAGAACGCGCGCTGGTAGGCTTCCACCAGCAGGCGACGCACCTCTGAATCGATCTGCTGCGCCGTCGCCTCACTGAACCCGTTGCGATCCAGCTCCATCTCGTTTCCGAGCATCACCTGTCGCCTGCGATGGAACGTGACCGGGCCGACGATCTCGGACATGCCGAACTCGGCAACCATGCGACGCGCCATCTCCGTCGCGCGCTCGAGATCGTTGCCGGCACCCGTCGAGATCTCGCCGAACACGAGCTCCTCCGCGGCCCGGCCGCCCAGCAGTACGGCCATGCGGTCGTCGAGCTCTGCGCGCTGAATGAGGTAGCGGTCGTCCTCCGGGACCTGCTGCGTGTAGCCGAGCGCCGCGATGCCGCGTGGGATGATCGAGATCTTGTGCACGGGGTCGGCGTGCTCAACGCGCTCCGCGACGATCGCGTGACCGGCCTCGTGGTACGCGACGATGCGCCGCTCCTTCTCCTGCAGCAGGCGGTTCCTCTTCTCGAGGCCGGCCGTGATGCGGTCGACCGCCTCCTCGATGTCGTGCATCTCGACGCGGTCACTGTCGCGGCGCGCGGCGAGGAGTGCCGCCTCGTTCAGGAGATTGGCCAGATCCGCACCGACGAAGCCGGGCGTGCGTCGCGCGACGAGCGCGAGGTCGACGGTATCGCTCAGCTTGATGTCCGCGGCGTGCACGCGCAGGATCGCCTCACGCCCTACGCGGTCGGGCCTGTCGACGACGACCTGTCGATCGAAGCGCCCGGGTCGAAGCAGCGCAGGATCCAGGATCTCCGGCCGGTTCGTCGCCGCCATGATCAGCACGCCGCGGCGCGGGTCGAACCCGTCCATCTCGACGAGCAGCTGGTTGAGCGTCTGCTCACGCTCCTCGTTGCCGCCCATCGGGCCGCCGATGCCGCGCGCCTTGCCGAGCGCGTCGAGCTCATCGATGAACACGATGCACGGCGCGTTCGCCTTCGCCTGCTCGAACAGGTCCCGCACGCGCGCAGCGCCGACGCCGACGAACATCTCCACGAACTCGGAGCCGCTGATCGAAAAGAACGTGACGCCCGCCTCGCCGGCGACCGCCCGCGCGAGCAGCGTCTTCCCCGTGCCCGGCGGACCGACGAGCAGCACGCCCTTCGGGATTTTCGCACCGAGACGCGCGAACTTCTCCGGTGTGCGCAGGAAATCGACGACCTCGACCAGCTCGGCCTTCGCCTCGTCCGCACCTGCGACATCCGCAAACGTGACCCCCGTGCCCTCCTCGCCCATGATGCGCGCACGGTTGCGGCCGACCGTCATGACGTTCTGGGCAGGATTGATGCGGCGCAGCATCCACACCCACACGAGGAGCAGAACGGCGAAGGGCAGCATCCAGGCGATGATGTTGCCGAAGCGACTCTCCGGTGCCGCCGCGTAGCTCACACCCGCCGAATCGAGCAGTGGAATGAATGACGCGTCATCGGCGACGCGGGCGGCGGCCCACTGCGACACCATCCCCTCAGGGCCATCGCGGACCAGGCTGTCGGCGACACTCGCCACAATCGTGTGCGGGCCGATCAGCACGGAATCGACCTGCCCGGTCCGGATCCGCTCCTTCAGCTCGTTGTATGCAATCTCGCGCGACTGCCCGCGGCCGAGCAGCACATTGACGCCGACGAGGATCGCGAGAGCAAGGAGGAAATAGAAGATCGAGAAGCGCGTGCGGCGGTCCTCGAGGACGGGTGGCCGCTTCCGCCGATCGGGCGTTCCCCGGTCGCGTCTGCGCCGGTCCCCCGCGCTCTTTCTGCGATCCTGATCCATGCCCGGCGGAGGGGGCAAGGTCTGTACCCGGATGACGGCTTGCCGCGGAGATCAGGGTCTGGCCACTATTTGCGTCATGGGTCGCGAGCGAGCGCGACCCGCTACCCACCAGGACAATGATCCGATTCCACGACATCACCGCGGCTGCGGAGCGCATCGCCGGGCGAGTGCACCGCACGCCTCTGCTCTCCGCACGTACGCTCGGGGAGCCCTACGGGACCCGACTCTTCCTGAAGGCGGAGTCGCTGCAGAAGACCGGATCCTTCAAGGTGCGCGGCGCACTGAACCGAGTCGACACCCTGGACGACGCCGCACGCGCACGCGGGCTGATCGCCGTCTCCGCGGGCAATCACGCGCAGGCCGTTGCATACGCGGCCCGGGCGTCGCGGACGCGCTGCACGGTCGTGATGCCCGATACGGCGCCGAAGACGAAGATCGCCGCTACCGAGGCGTACGGCGGCACCGTCGTGCTGCACGGCACGGTCGGAGATGCCTTCCGGAAGATGGAGGAGCTGCGCGCAGAGCATGGCTACACGCTCGTTCATCCTTTCGAGGACCCCGTGCTCATGGCCGGCCAGGGAACGGTCGGACTCGAGATCCTCGAGGACCTTCCCGACGTGGACGTGTTGATCGTTCCGGTTGGCGGGGGTGGCCTGATCTCGGGGGTTGCGACGGCCGTGCGACATCTGCGTCCGTCGGCACGGATCATCGGGGTGGAGCCTGTCGGTGCCGCGGCCGTGACGGTCGGGCTGAACGCCGGCAGAGTCCAGCCGCTCGAGCGCGTCGATACGATCGCGGACGGCCTCGGCGCGCCGATGACGGGCGACCTGGTGCTCGAGCACGTTCGGGCACTGGTGGACGACATCGTGACCGTAACCGACGAAGCGATCGCGCATGCGATGAGCGCGATCCTTGCGCGGGCGAGGCTGCTCGTCGAGCCGGCCGGCGCGGCGGGCTACGCCGCGATCGCCTCGGGCGCCGTCGACGTGGCCGGCAGGACCACCGCCGTGATCCTGAGTGGCGCCAACGTCGACCTCGACCGGCTGAAATCGCTCATCTGAATCCCGGGAATGCTCGGCTTCGCAACCTTCGCATTCACGTCGCTGCTCGCGATCGTCAACCCCGTCGGTGCGGTGCCACTGTACATCGCAATGACGGGCACGTACGACGAGCAGCACCGCCGTGCGACCCTGCGCCGCGCGATCATCACCGCGCTCGTCATGCTCGTCGCGTTCTCGACGCTCGGCACGCTCATCATGCGCTTCTTCGGGATCACGACCCAGGCGTTCCAGATCGCGGGCGGCATCATCTTCTTCGGCATCGGCTGGGAGATGCTCCAGGCCCAGCGCAGCCGCGTGAAGCCGGAGGAGGAGGCGGAAACGATCGCCAAGGAAGACGTCGGCATCGTCCCGCTCGGCATGCCGCTGCTCGCGGGCCCCGGCAGCATCACGACCGTCATCACGCTCAACGCGCAGGCTTCGACCGTGCTCGAGCACGCGGCGATCTACATCGCAATCGTACTCGTGCTCGGCATCACCTGGGCGACACTCGCGGGCGCGCCGGCCGTCACCCGCCGCATGGGCAGCACCGGCATGAACGTGCTGACACGCATCATGGGATTGATCGTGATGGTGATCGGCGCACAGTTCGTCATCAATGGCGTCACGATCGTGCTGAAGAGCACGTTCGGCTGACCGCTGTACACCCCCTCGAGCGGAGCGCGACTCATGTCGTACATGCGACGCACGGCTGCCGCATCCATCCTGTTCATCGCGCTCACGGCGTGCTCCCTGCCCGCGCGCGCGTCCGCACAGGAGATCCTGTGGGACGCGTACGGCGTGCCCCACATCCGTGGTGAAACGCTCGAAGAGGTCTCGTGGGCGTTCGGGTGGGCGCAGGCGCAGAGCCACGGCAGCCTGCTGCTGCGACTGTACGGTCAGGCGCGCGGCCGCGCGGCGGAGTACTGGGGCGCACAGTTCGTCGACAGCGACCGGTGGGTCCGGGTGAACGGAATTCCCGAGCGCGCACGCGCGTGGGTCGAACAAGCCGACCCGGAAGAACGGACCGTCATCGAGTGGTTCGTCGCCGGCATCAACGAGTACGCGGAGCAGCACCCTGACCTCATCGATCCCGCAATGCGCGTGGTCCTGCCCGTCACCCCGGAGGACGTCCTTGCCCACGCGCAGCGCGTCGTGCATTTCACGTTCGTTGCCTCGCCCGAGCTCGTGGACCAGGCGCAGCGTGCGATCGGCGCGCGCACCGGCGGTGGCGGAGGGTCTGAGCACGCGGCGCACCAGACACCAGACCCACAGCGACTCGCCCTGACAGGACTGGCCAGCCCGACGACCTCGATGAGCGGCACGGCGCCAGCGGCCCTGACGGCCCTGACGGCCCCGACGCCCCCGACGGCCCCGACGGCCCCGACGGCCCCGACGGCCCCGACGGCCCCGACGGCCCCGACGGCCCCGACGGCCCCGGCGCCCCCCACATCCGCCCCGCATCCGCGCGGCTCCAACGCCTGGGCCATCGCACCGTCACGCACCGCGGACGGGAACGCCCTGCTGCTGATCAACCCGCACCTCCCATGGGCCGACCTGTTCACCTGGTACGAGGCGCACATCAGCGGTGGCGGGATCGAGGCGTACGGCGTGTCGCTCGTCGGCATGCCGACGCTCAACATCGCATTCAACGAACGACTCGGCTGGGCGTTCACCGTGAACACGTACGACGGCGCGGACCTCTATCGCCTTTCGCTGCATGACGGAGGGTATGCCTGGGACGGCGGTGTGCGTGCGTTCGACGTAACGCGCGACAGCATCCGCATCCGACAGGAGGACGGCAGCGTCAGCGCGGAGCCATTCGACATCGTGCGCAGCGTTCACGGCCCTGTGATCGCGCAGTCCGGCGACGCAGCAGTCGCGCTTCGCGTTGCCGGCCTCGACCGGCCGCACATGATGCGACAGCTCCTCGACATGCTGCGTGCGCAGAGCTTCGACCAGTTCATCGACGCGCTCGACGAGCTGCAGCTCCCGATGTTCACCGTCGTCTATGCGGACGCCGAGGGCAGGATCATGCACCTGTTCAACGGTGCGGTGCCGCGGCGCGCTGCCGGCGATTTCCGCCGCTGGCAGGGTGTTCTGCCGGGTGACAGCTCGCGCTGGCTCTGGACGGACATCCTCCCGTTCGAGGAGCTGCCGCGCGTGATCGACCCACCGACCGGCTGGGTCCAGAACGCGAACGAGCCGCCCTGGACGGCGACGCTGCCGATGGCGCTCGACGCGGACACGTTTCCGGCCTGGATCGCACCGCCGCCGAGCATGCCGTTCCGGCCGCAGTCATCCGCACGCCTGGTGAGCAGTGAAGAGCGCATGACCCTGGAGCGGATGGTGGAGCTGAAGCACTCCACGCGGATGGAGCTGGCTGCCCGGGTGGTGGACGACGCAGTGCGCATCGCGCGTGCGAGCGACGATGTCGATGCGGAGTCCGCCGCAGATGTGCTTGCCGCGTGGGATCTGACTGCCGACGCCGACAGCCGTGGCGGTGTGCTGTTCGTCGAGTTCTGGAACCGCTACCGCAGGTCCGTCCGGGACCCGCACCCGGAAGCATGGGACCCGGACCGGCCACTCACGACGCCTGACGGCCTGTCCGACGACGCGGCCGTCGTGCGTGCGCTCGCCGAGGCGGCAAACGCCGTGCGCGCCGAGCACGGCCGCCTCGACGTCGCGTGGGGCGACGAATACCGGCTCCGGGCGCCCGGCCTCGATCTCCCGGCCAACGGTATGTCCGACCCCTTCGGCGTCTTCCGCGCCACCGGCTACACCGAGACGGAGGACGGCAGACACACCGCCCGGTTCGGTGACTCCTTCGTCGCCGCCGTCGAGTTCGGCGAAGCCGTCCGCGCGCGCGCCTTGCTTACCTACGGCAACGCAACACAGCCCGGCCTGTGGTCACCGGCACAGATGACGCTGTACGCGGAAAAGCAGCTCAGGCCAGTACTATTTACGAAGGACGAAGTGGACGCGAACGCCGTTCGAAAGGAAACTTTCCAGGCGCGGTGAGCAGAGTCCGAGGTGCGGAAGGACGGCGACAGCAGGGGCGGGAACACATCCACGCCCGCAGCTCCACCCGTCCTGACCCCACCCAGCGCGCGCAGCGCGCGCCACGCTCACCCCCACCCCCACCCGCAGCCCGGGCAATCAGCCCATCCGATACACACGCGCCCTCCTGAACCCGACGCCTTCCAGGTCGAGCGGCACCTCGATCTCATACTCTGCAATCTGCACGAGCCCGCGCTCATCGAAGTACGTCCGTCCCGCATCCGCGATCAGTACGTCCGCGCCTCGCGCGTGCGCCTGCTCGAGCAGCGCGCGCTGAAGCGGCGCGACGGCACGCTCGTACGACAGATCACTGCCGAGCACGACGTCGTACGCATGCATGAGCTGCGCGTTCTGTGTGAGATCGCCGGTGTGTGTATCGACGCGCAGTCCCTGGCGTGCCGCCGCGATGCGTGTCACGGCAGCTGCCCATGGGTCGAGATCATTCGCAGTGACCAGGGTCGCACCGGCGCGGGCCGCGGCGAGGGACGCCACGCCGCCGCCGGCACCGAAATCGAGGACGCGCCTGCCCTGCACGATCTCCGGCTGATCGAGCAGCACGCGCGCGAGCGCGATGCCCGCCGGCCATGCGTACGCCCAGTAGGGCGAGGGCAGCGTGCCTGCGACGATCGACTCCGCGGCTTCCCACACATCGGTGAGCGAGTACGCATGGAAGACGCGGACTTCCGGAACCAGCGACGGCGGCTCGAACGAGGCACAGCGGTCGAGCAGTGCCGCGAGCGCGTCGAGTGGAGGAGGTGGTGGGGCAGTCATCGGGTAGCCTGGACCAGGGCTTACGCGGCCGGTGTCCGAGTCGCCCGGATACAGCTGTGGCGGCGAGTCACGCGTCAACGCCGCCGGATGAAGAGCTGCACGATGTACCAGTCACCATTGTTCGCGCGTGCAATGCCGACGCCCGTGTCCGTGAAGGTCGGCTCGAGCATCTGTGCGCGGTGGGAGGGCGAGCCCAGCCAGCTCTTCACCGCTTCGTCGGCAACGTCCCGGGCGATGTAAGGCAGCTGGATGAGATTCTCCCCCGCGAGCGTGAAGGCAGGCGCGCCCTCGGCGCCGAGTCGCTTCGCGAACGTCTCCCTGCCGGGCGTGCTCGATGCGTGATCGAGCACCCCGCGCTGCGCAAGCTCGCGGGCGTGTCCGCGCGCGGCACGCGTCATCGCGTCATTCGACTGGAGTGGCCGCGCGTCGTAGCTGTCGCGCACCCCGTTCACGACGCGGATGACGTCCCGCTCGATGGCCGCAATCTCCGATGATGATACCGGTTCCGGCTCCGGCCGTGGCATGGGCACCTCGCCCGTGCGCCGGATCGGCAGCTGGCAGGCGAGAAGCAGGAGGATCGGCAGCAGCAGATGGGCAGTGCGCGGCATCGGGTCGGCTCCGGCAGGAGTGTGCGAGGGCGCGTCGCAAGAACCGTCCCCGCGCCGACTGCGCTCAGCTCCCGGCGCGTCCCGCCCGGTCGTGCAGGCCCGCCGCGATCCAGCGCGCGAACCCCATGATCGTGAGTGACGGATCGACGGAGATACTGCCCGGCACGGCCGCACCATCCGCCACGTACAGATTCGCCACCCGGTGCGCCTCGCCCGTCGGTCCTGCAAACGAGTCGTCCGGATCGGTGCCGATCGGCGCTGTGCCGAGCAGATGGCTGCCGGCCGCGAACTGCGCGTTCGGCTCCACGCTCTTCAGCGTGATCTTCGTCTCGATGTCCTGCTCGTTGCGAACGACGGTGCCGTACACGTCCGGGATCCAGACTTCCTGTGCGCCCGCAGCAAGGAAGATGCGACTCGCGTTCTTCAGGTAGTCAACGGCCTTCAGCCGGTCGACGCCCTTCAGCTCGAACTCGGTGCGACGGATCCCGTTCCTGTCGAGGAAAACCCGACCGGGGTGCTCCTCGTCGATCACGCTCATGACCGAGCCGAGCTGGTGGTATTTCCGCATGCGCTCCGCGTGCTTCGGCCCGATGTCCGAGAGCATCGTGGCGAAGATGCCGGGCGACTGGTGGTTGGTCAGCATAATGTAACCGCCACCCGCATACTCGCCGTTCGCGTCGTACTCGACGAGACGCTTGCCGTCGACCGCGTACGCCGTCGGGATACCGGTCGTGTTGTCGATCCAGCGGCCGAAGTCCGCCCACACGAAGTAGTGCGGGTTCATGTAGAAGCGACGTCCGACCGTCGGGTCCTGCACGTTGCGCAGCAGCAGCTCGGCGGTCCCGAGCGCACCGCCCGCGAGCACGACGTACTCCGCATCCACCTGAATGCGGCCGCGCTCCGCCTTCGTCGCGCGATCCAGCAGCACACCGCTCACGCCGCGGGCACGACCGTTCTCGATCCTGATGTGGTCCACGCGCGCATCGCTGTAGATGCGGCCACCGACCTTCGAGATGCGCGGGATCGTCGTGATGTGCTGCGAGGACTTCCGGTTGTACGCGCAGCCGAACTGGGTCCAGCCACACGCAATGCAGTTCACGCGTGCAGTCGGCACTGCATGCCCCGCTATACCCGTCGCCTCGCATCCCGCACGCACCAGCCGGTTGTTCTCGTTGAACAGCTCCTCGCCGGCAATGTGGATGCCGAGCTCCTGCTCGATCTGCGTGAAGTGCGGGTCCAGCTCGGCCTCATGCATCCAGTCCAGCCCGAGCTGCTCGCGCCAGCGCTGCAGTCGGTCCGCCGGCGTGCGGAACGAGTCGCCCCAGTAGTGCACCGTGCAACCACCGATCGCCTCCGCGTAGTTCAGGAAGAACGCGTTGTCGACCGTCGAGTCGAGGCCGCGCCGCCCGTTGAAGTCGGCCATGCCGTCTTCCTCGCGCTGCGTGAAGTCCTCGGCGCGGAAGAAGCCGCCACGGTCCAGCATGACGACGTCCCAGCCGCGCTCGGCGAGGTAGACGCCGAGGGTGGCGCCGCCGGCGCCGGTGCCGACGATCACGACGTCGCACGTCTCGCGGACGTCGCCCTGCCGGTTCGTGCCCTGGATGATCATACGACTTCGCCGTAGTCGACCGGCATCACCGGCAGGTTGAAGCGCTCCGGCCACGGACCCTCGAACCCGGTGAGCTCGCGGGTGCGGTCATCGTGGTAGGCGAAGAAGTGAGTGAAGCCCTTGAGCGCCTGGAACGCCGCGCGCCGAAGGTCGAAGCGGCTCCGGGCCCAGCCCTCGAGGTAGCGCAGGCGATCGGCCGGCGTGAGTGCAGTGTAGCGGCGCAGGTGGCCGCCCAGCGGCGTCGCGTGCTGGATGATCCGGAGGACCGTCTTCATGTCGGTGCGCATCGGCTCACCCGCCACCGCCAGCTCGGTGTCGACGCGCTGCGCGACGAGCGCCGGCTCCACAGGCACACCGTCCAGCAGCGCCTCGGCCGTTGCGCGCATGACTGCATACTCCTTGGGCGTGAGCGCCCGGAGCGTGTAGCCGTCGGTCTCGGCCTGCGGGTAGTCGCGCGAGCAGCCGGCCGGCAGCAGCGAAGCAGCGGCGATCGCAGCCGTCCCACCCGCGGTCGTGCGCAGGAACGAGCGGCGGTCCATGCCGGGCCGGGATTCGGGAAGGTTCATAGGAGCCCGGAAACTAGATGCCGCGCACCGGATCGTAAAGCGGGCTCCCGCGCAAACCGCTGTCGTTGCTGGCCTTTGCGGCCTTCGGCGGCAGGTGGATACGGCGGCCGGTCGGCTGACGCCGTAGGGCGGCGCCATTTTCCGAAGGGTCCGTGGGCGCTACATTGAACGATTCCGATCACCGCGTGTGACCGACGCAGGCAGTCAACGGACCATTGCGAGCAGTCCGCTTTCACTATCGTCCCGTCCGGTACCTCCTCACCCGTGCTGCGTCGAAGCGACGCCCGGGCATGGCGCTCGGCCCCCTCGGCTGTGTGACACTGGACGAGATCGAAGCCCCAACACTGCCCGGCAATGACTGGGTGCGTGTCGAGACTGCCCTGAGCGGCATCTGCGGCAGCGACCTGTCGGCTGTCACGGCACACGACTCGTTCACGCTCGAGCCCTTCGGCGCCTACCCGTTCGTGTTCGGCCACGAGAACGTCGGCCGGATCGTCGAGGTGGGCCCGGACGCAAACGGCTGGCGCGTCGGCGACCGGGTCATCGTGAACCCGATGCTCGCCTGCCTGCAACGCGGCCTCGAGCCATGCGCCGCCTGCCAGCGGGGCGAGTACGGACTCTGTCGCAGGACGAACGAGGGTGTGGTCGGGCGCGGCCCCATGATCGGCTACAACCCGCGTACGGGCGGTGGCTGGTCCGGCAGCTTCGTCGCGCACCCGTCCCAGCTGCACAGCGCGGAGGGGCTGAGCGACGAGGTCGCAGTGCTCACGGATCCGTTCGTCTCCGCACTCCGGCCGGTGCTGTTGCATCCGCCCGAGGCCGACGACGTCGTGCTCGTGATCGGCGCCGGTTCGATCGGGCTCCTCACGATCGTCGCACTCCGTGCAGTCGGGTTCGAGGGAACCATCGCCGTGCTGGGCCGCTACGACTTCCAGTTCGAGAAGGCGGAGGCCGCCGGCGCCAACGTCCTGCTGCACAGCCGCGATGAGCTCTACGACTGGGCCGCGCGCCTCCCGGGCGCGGTCGCCTACAAGCCGACGCTGGCAGCGCGGTTCGTCGAGGGTGGGCCGTCGATTGTATACGATACGGTCGGCAGCGAGACCACGATCGGTGACGGTGTCGCGCTGACACGGGAAGGCGGAAGGCTGATCCTGGTCGGCGGCGCCGCGAAGACGAGCGTGGACTGGACGCGAGTCTGGTACCGCCAGATCACGCTGGCCGGTATCTTTGCCTACGGCCTGGCGCCCTTCGAGGGCGAGAGGCGGGATATCTACGAGACCGCAATCGAGCTGTTGCGCCGTCGCGATTACGGCGAGCTCGGTTTGGTGACGCACGTGTTTGAACTGGAGGACTATCGTGCAGCGCTTCACGCCGCCCTCAGCAAAGGCGGACACCGCTCAATCAAGGTCGCCCTCCGTCCGGATGTCCGCGGACACTGACGACCTGGAGCTTGCGGTGGTCCCGTCGGCGAACGGCGGGAGCGACCTGGCGGGGTACACGCGCGACCCGTTCGACGGCTGGATGGAGGGCCGCACGGTTGACGACCTCGTCGAGCCAGGCTCGCTGCTCGATGTCCCCAACGTCCGGCGCTGGTTCGAGCTGTTCGCGACGGGGCTGCCGGAATCGCTGTACACGTACCAGCTGCCGCTCTCGTGCAAGGCCGGTCCGGAGACATCGGCCCTGGGCGAGCAGCTCATCATGTTCTCCACGTACAGCTACCTCGGTCTGATCGGCAATCCGCGCATCCAGAACGCGGTGAAGGCGGCGATCGACCGGTACGGCACGTCGACGGGCGGTGTGCGCCTGCTCACCGGCACGCTCGAGCTGCATCACCAGCTGGAGCATGAGCTGGCGCGCTTCCTCGGCCAGGAGGGCGCCGCCGTGTTCGCGAGTGGCTATGACGCGAACATCGCTGCGATCACGTCGCTGTTCGGGGCCGACGACGTCGCGATCCTGGACCAGTACGCGCACCAGAGCATCCATGACGGCGTGCGGATGGCGCACTGCGAGGTGCGCCGCTTCAAGCACAATGACATGGAGGATCTCGAGCGGCGGCTGCGCCAGGCGAAGAATCGTGGCGCCCGTCGCATCCTGATCGCGGTCGACTCCGTGTTCAGCATGGACGGTGACCAGGCGCCGGTCGCGGACATCATCGCGCTCAAGCGGAAGTACGGCGCGTTCCTGCTCGTCGACGAGGCGCACTCGATCGGCGCGATCGGGCAGACCGGCCGTGGCGTGTGCGAGGCGCAGAACATCGACCCGCGTGACATCGACATCCTGACGGGCTCGCTCTCCAAGGCGATCCCCTCCTCCGGCGGCTTCGTCGCCGGCTCGCGCGGCCTCAAGTACTACATCCAGCACGGCTCCGCGCCGTACATGTTCAGCGCCGCGCTGACCCCGGCGAACTCGGCGGCGATCCTGGAGACACTCCGGATCCTGCAGGAGGAGCCGGAGCACATGGAGCGGCTGCGCGAGAACACGCGCGTGCTGATCGACGGCCTCAACGCGCTGGGGCTCGAGATGCCGCCGACGACGACACCGGTCGTGCCGGTGCTGCTCGGCGAGGAGTTCAAGGCGTACCGCTGGGCGCGGCGGCTGCTCGATCGCGGGATCTTCGTTTCGGCGGTCGTCTATCCGGCGGTCTCACCGGGGCAGGCGCGCCTGCGACTGTGTGCAACCGCAGCGCACCGGCCCGAGCATTTCGAGCGGCTGTTCGAGGCACTGCGCGAGTGCCAGGAGCTGGAGAAGTAGGGGCACCCGGCACACGCCGGAACGACGTGGAGGCCGCACGCCGCAGGGTGTGCGGCCTTCGTGCTTTCCCGGGCTGCGAAACGGGAGGGTGTCGCGGGGTCGAAGGATGGCGCGATCCATGCCGCGAAGCTTGCTTTGTCAGGGGCTCCGTGGTAATCAAGAAAGGTTGGACGATCCGCCAACGGACGGTCGTCCACTCCCCTCGCGCCGTTCGGCCCCGCGCTGCGCAACGCGGCGGCACGCTTCACCGAACGGCCGATCCGTCCGTCGTCGAGGCACGCCCCGGTGCCAGGAGGTTCGTATGAGTCGCAGCCAGTTGTCGGTCGCAGCCCTGTCAGTCCTGGTCGGTGTCGCATGTGCAGGCAAGGCCGCTCCCTCGGATGCCGAAGACGCCCAGAGCCGGCGTACCGGGGGTGATGCGACCGTGATCAACGCGACCATCCTGGAATCGTCCGGTACGAGCATCCTGAACGTGCTGCCCAGCTATGTGGCCGGCATGCGTGTCCGCCACACCGACGGTGGCTGCCCGGAGATCCGGCTGCGGGGAACCGGCAGCCTGTACAACTCGAGCGATCCGGTGATCTACGTGGACGGGACACGCACCGGTAACACCTGTGTGCTCGATACGCTCGTGCCCACCGAGGTGAACCGCATCGAGGTGTATCCGATGGGCGTGACCACGCGCCCCGGTTACCGCAACCATCCGCACGGTCTGATCCTGGTATTCATGAAGACATCGGACTAACGGACCGCAGTCAGCAGAAGAAAAGGCCTCCCGGGCGAACCCGGGAGGCCTTTCGTTCCGGCAGGTGCCGCGGCGTTGCCGCGGCACCTCGGTGGATCAGTTCACGTCCCACCAGAGCGGATCGAAGATGCTCGTCGGGACGTAGTTGTCCGGGTTGTACAGCGCCTCGTTCGGCGACATCGACAGCCGGTTCGGAATGCGATCGCCGACCGACGGCGTGAGAGCCGGCTGCTCCGTGCGACGCACGAGCGACCAGGCCTCGTTGCCGTTGAGGAACAGCGCCACCCAGAGCTCGGTGTAGATGCTGGGCAGCCCCTCGTACGGCCGTGCAGCGATGTAGCTGTTGATCTCTGCATCCGGGATACCGAACTGCTGCATGTTCGCACGGATGCCCGCCTCGAAGAGCTCCTGCGGGTTGGCTGCGATCCAGCCGCGCTCCGCAGCCTCAGCCTGCAGGAAGAGGATCTCCGAGTACGTCATCACGAACGACGGTGCATCCGGCCGACGGTACCACGCGCTGATCGCGGAGAAGTCTGCCGGCGTGAGCCCCAGCTCCTCCGGCTCCGTGCCGTTCGGCAGGCCAACGAACTCGCCGCTGTTCAGCGCCGGATCCGCATAGAACGGAAGCCGCGGATCGTCGTGGTTCTGCAGCGTGTCGACGATCGCCTTGCTGACCGCGAAGTCGGCCAGCGGACGACCCGTGAAGTGCACGTGGATCGGGTTACGGCTCGGGCCGCTCGTCCCCCACGGCATCACGGCGTTGTCGGCATTGCTCGTGAAGCCACCGGCATTGTATGCGGCCACGAACTCGGCCTGGGCACGTGCCGGATCGACCTCCGACAGGCGCATTGCCGCACGCATCCGGAGCGAGTTGATGAACTTCCGCCACTTCTCGACGTCGCCGCCGTACAGGAAGTCACCATCGCCCCAGTCCACACTGGCGCCGGGATCGATCTGCGCCGCGGCAGCCGCCAGGTTCGTGAAGATGCCGTCGTAGACCTGCTGCTGCGTGTCATACGCCGGCGACGGGTTCTCCTGGCCCTTGAGCGCCTCCGAGTACGGAATGTTGCCGTACACGTCGGTCAGGATCTGGAACTGCCACTGCATCAGTGCGTTCGCAACGGCATCCAGATTGTCGTCTCCGGATGCCTCCGCCATCCGACGCACGACCGCGAGGTCCGCGAGCGGACCCACGTACGCGTTCTCGAACACGCCGTTCTCCTGCGCAGGACGCGGGATGTAGTCGTCCTCGTCCGCGTAGGTCGGCTGCGCAAGATGCTGCGACCACAGGTTCGACAGGTACATCCCGAACCAGACGCCGTGCGAGCCGTACGCGCCGCCGATGGCGTCCATGATCGCGTTCCCGAGGAGGTTCGCTGCAGGCACATCCTCGGGCTCGTTCGGGTTGCGGTTGATCTCCGTCAGGCCCTCGTCGCACCCGAGCGCTGCAAGCAGCGCGAGTGCCGGAACGGCCTTGAACAGTCTCTTGGTCATTGCCTTATGCCTTCTTTCCATGTGCACGAGCCTTACGGCCGCACGGTGACCGAGAAGCCGATGCTGCGTGCCCCAGGCACGGAGCCGTACTCGAAGCCCTGCACGTTGCTGGCGTCGAAGCCGGTTTCAGGATCGACATCCAGGTTCTCGTCCACGCCCCACATCGCGAGGTTACGCCCGATCAGGCCGAACTGGATGTTCGAGAGCCCGAGCCGGTTCGACCACGCCTGCGGCGCGTTGAACGTCAGCGACAGCTGACGCAGCTTCACGTAGCTCGCATCGAACGTGTGCGCCTCCGTCGTGGCGTACATGTTCGTCCAGAACGTCTGCGCATCGACGACCCGCGTGTTCGGGACCGTGTCGCCTGCCTCGTTGACCATCACACCGTCGAAGACGATGCCGGTCTCAGGCGAGCACTCCGGCAGATAGTCCTTCGCGTAGGTCGAGCTCTCCCATGCAGGAACGCCGGCAACCCAGCAGCGACCCTTGACGGTCTTCTCCAGGACGCCCGCATACGTGCCCCACATGTGGGTGACCGAGTAGATCTCGCCGCCCCTGCGGATGTCGAGCAGGAAGCCGAGGTCGAAGTTCTTGTACGAGAACTCGTTGCTCCAGCCACCGAGCCAGTCGGGGTTGTAGTTGCCCACGACGACGTTCGGCGCCGACGTCCGCAGCGGCACACCATTGCTGCCGACGACGATGCGGCCCTGCGAGTCACGCACGTAGCCGTAGCCGACGATCTGGCCGAACGGCTCGCCCTTGCGTGCCCAGATGTAGCCGTACCACAGCGAACCGAGCTGGATGCCGTTCACGCCCTCGGCGAGGTCGACAACGGTGTTGTCGTTCTTCGCGAAGGTGAACGACGTCCGCCAGCGGAAGTCCTCCGTCTGGAACGGGATGGCGTGCACCAGCAGCTCCACGCCCTTGTTCTGCGTCGTACCCGCGTTCACGATCTGCGACGTGTAGCCGCTCGCGCGCGAGATCGACACCGGCATGATCAGGTCGAACGTCTTCCGGTTGTAGTACGTGGCGTCGAGCCCGAGGCGGCCGCCCAGGAACCCGAGCTCCGCACCGAACTCCCACGACTCCGTCGTCTCGGACTTGAGGTTCGAGTTCGGGAGCTGGTTCGGCTCCGCGAACGTCGGGAAGCCGTTGAAGACGTCGCTGGCGACGAACGCACCACGCAGCTGGTACGGATCCGTGTCGTTACCGACGCGGGCCCAGCTTGCACGCAGCTTGCCGTAGTCCAGCCAGTTGTTCTGGATGTTGAACGCGTCCGAGAAGATGAAGCTGCCCGAGACCGACGGGTAGAAGTACGACCGGCTGTTCTCCGGCAGCGTCGACGACCAGTCGTTACGACCGGTGAGCGTCAGGAACGCGTAGTTGTTGTAGCCGATTTCGGCCTGCCCGAGCACGCTGTTCACGCGCTTGCGGGAGATGTAGTCCGTCGAGATCGGCGGGACCGCCGAGTTCTCGATCGAGTAGATGTGCGGCGTGATCAGGTCGCTCACGTACGCGGACTTCGAGTCGCGACGGTAATCACGACGCGCGATGCCGACAAAGCCGTTGACCGAGATCGGCCCCTCGAGCGTCGGCGAGATGTTCGCCAGCAGCTGGCTGTTCACCTCGCGGAAGTTGATGTACGAGTTGTCGAACCCGCCCGTCGGACCGACGAAGTCGACGCCGACCTGGAGCGGAGCGAAATTGCGGATCCGATCCTCGTTGTAGTAGTCCATACCCGTCAGACCGCTCAGCGTCAGCCAGTCCGTCAGGTCGTACTCGGCGCTGATGTTACCGATCAGGCGATCACGATCCTGCGTGTTGCTGTTCGCCAGCTGCAGGTAGTACGGGTTGGTGTGGTAGCTGTAGTTCCAGTTGTACGGCAGGCCGTTCTCGGCGCGGATCGAGTCGTAGTTCGCCTCGAGATCCGCAATGTCGACCTGCCGCCCGAACCAGATCATCTGCGACAGCGGGTTCGTGCCGCCGTAGCCGATGCCCGGCCGGCCGTGTGCGCTCTGGTCGATGTACTGGATCGACGTGTTCGCGCGCAGGCGGTCCGTCACGTCCACGCCGCCGTTCAGGCCGAGCGTCAGGCGGTTCATGTTGAACCCCGGAACGAACCCTTCCTGGTCGAAGCGCGATGCCGAGAAGCGCAGGTTGTAGGCGTCACCCGACTTCGAGAACGCAGCGTTCGTCGTCAGCGTGTGACCACCCTTGAAGAAGTGGTCCACGTTGCCCGGGTTCGACACCCACGGCGTCGGCTGACGCTCGCCATCGATGACCGGGCTGTTGTACTGCGGGATCATCAGGCCCACGTCGAGCGGCGGTCCCCAGCTCTCGTCGACCTCGTCGTTCGTGCCGCCGCCCTCACCGTCGACCCACGCGAAGTCGGCGTTGACGCCCTGGCCGAACTTGTTCTGGAACCGCGGCAGAACCAGCGGATCCTCGAAGGACACGTGCTGGCTCACCGTGACCTGGCCCTGGCTCGCGCCCAGGCCGGACTTCGTCGTGATGAGGATCGCGCCGTTCGCCGCGCGCGAGCCGTAGAGCGCGGCCGCGTTCGGGCCCTTCAGCACCGTGATCGACGCGACGTTGTTCGGGTCGATGTCCATCGCCGCGTTACCCCAGTTCAGGTCGTCCGAACCGACGCGCGACGAGCTGTTGTCGACCGGAACGCCGTCGACGACGAACAGCGGCTCGTTATTGCCCGTGATCGAGTTCGCACCGCGGATGACGATGCGCGCCGAGCCACCCGGGCTCGCCGACTGCGAGATGTTCACGCCGGCAACCTGGCCGGACAGTGCACTCACGATGTTCGCCTCGATCGGCGCAAGCTCGTCACCACCGACCGTCTCCGTCGCCACACCGATCGCGGCCTCCTGCCGCTCGATGCCGAGCGCCGTGACGACAATGCGGTCGAGGCTGACTGCCGTCTCTTCCAGCGCGAAGTCCGCCGTTACCGCCTCACCCGCCACCACCGTCACCGTCTGGCTCGCTTCACCGTAACCGATGATCTGGACCCGCACCGTGTGCTGGCCGGCGGGGACGTTCAGGACCTGATACCGGCCCCGGCTGTCCGTCAGGGCCCCAAGCCCCGTCTCGCCAATGACCACCTGTGCCCCCGGCAGGGGCCGCGTGGTCGACTGCTCGATCACCGACCCCGTGACCGTGCCTGTCCCCTGCGCTTCCAGCGCCGCCGGGGCAAACACCGCCAGGAGCGCAAGCGCGATCCCGCAGCGAAGTGTGTTCATGCCTAGCTTCTCCTGTGTGGAACGGATAGGAACGACTCCAGCGTGGACCAATGAAGACAGACACACGCCGAGTGCGCCTGCCGTTTCAGATCCTCACTCACTGTGTTGCTGCAGCAGGCTCCCGCCGCTGCAGTTCCGGCACTGGCCTGGATGAGAGGTGCAACCGGAGAGATGATGGCAGATCTAGGGCGGACCCACGTCCTGCGATAGACCGTCTTCACTCTTGCTACTCGACTGCATCTGCTGCGCGTCGCCCGGTGTGATATTCAGGCGACGTGTGTCACCCAGACATTCCGGGCGGCTGGCTCAGTGCCGCCTGCGGACGCGACACCCACCTCCTTCCGGGAATGTTGTGGTTCCGAGGGCCGTCACCGGCTAAGGGCCGCCTGCGGCCATTCCCATGCGCAGAGGGAACGAACACAGTAGGGTGCGTGTGACAGGGCCATGGCGCAAGATGGCACGCCAAATTCCGTCACAAAGTCCGCCTGGCCCATATTTCGTCACAACTTTTGACGCCCGACTGACCCTCGGAGCCGCGATTCCTCATCACGGCAGGTGTTCCATCTGTCACACTGGGGCCCGGGCCGTTACAGCCCTCGATCAGCCGGCGGGCGGGCTCCGGCGGAGGGCTTCGATCAGGGCGCCTGCTTTTGCGACGGTCTCCTCGAACTCCTTCTCCGGCAACGAATCCGCAACGATTCCGGCGCCCGCCTGGAGCCAGGCAGTGTCGCCTTTTGCGACCAGGGTCCGAATCGCGATGGCCGTGTCCATGGTCTGGCCGCCGTACGCGAAGTAGCCGACGGCGCCGGCGTAGGGTCCGCGCCGGACCGGCTCCAGCTCGTCGATGATCTCCATGGCCCGGATGCGGGGGGCGCCGGAGACGGTCCCGGCGGGGAAACAGGCGCGGAGCGCGTCGAACGCGTCCAGCCCCGCGCGCAGGTCTCCCTCTACGCGGCTGACCATGTGGAGGACGTGGCTGTACGTTTCGACGGCCATCAGCTCGGTCACCTTCACGCTGCCGAACTCGGCGACGCGTCCGACGTCGTTGCGGCCCAGGTCGACGAGCATCAGGTGCTCCGCGCGTTCCTTCTCGTCCGCGATGAGGTCCGCTGCGCGGGCGCGGTCCTCCTCCTCACTGCTTCCGCGGGGGCGTGTGCCCGCGATCGGGCGGACCACGACGCGGCCGTTTTCCACGCGCACGAGGGCTTCGGGCGAGGAGCCGAGGATGGTGACGTCGTCGAGCTCGAGGAAGAAGAGGTACGGCGACGGGTTCAGCGACCGGAGCATGCGATAGACGTCGAACGGCCGTGCGTGGAGCGGCACCTCGAGCTGGCGGCTGAGCACGACCTGGAAAGCGTCGCCGTCGATGATGTACTGCTGGATGCGGCGGACGTGCTCCTCGAAGCGCTCGCGGTCGTATGCAGACGTGGCCTCGGGCGCAGGTCCGGTCTGCATCTCGAGTGGGGTAAGCGGCGGTGCCTGCGTCAGCCGCTGGAGCAGGCTGTCGATCCGCGCCCCTGCGGCATCATACCGTGAGAGCAGCGCTGCTTCGTCCTGCGCTCCCGCCGGGTCGACGAGCGCGATGACGCTGGCTCGGCCGAACAGGTTGTCGATCGCGACGACGAGATCGGTGAACAGGAAGACTGCATCGGGCAGCCCGCGCGTGTCGGGCGGTGCGTGGGGCAGCCGCTCGATGTAGCGGACAGCGTCGTATCCGAGGTAGCCCACTGCGCCGCCGATGAAGCGCGGAAAGCCGGGAAGCGGTATCGTGTCGCGCGCGCGCACGAGGTCGGCGAGCTCCGCAATGGGATCTGCGGGCCGATGCGGCTCACCCCATCCGGACTGCGGCGTCCAGCGGCTCGTCGTTCCGTCCGTGTGCAGGCGCCATGCGGCGTGCGGCTCGGTACCCAGGAAGGTGTAGCGTGCCCAGGTCTCGCCGCCCTCGACGGACTCGAGCAGGAAGCCGAAGGGCGGGCGCGCGAGCTTCGCGTACGCGCCGACGGCGGTATCCGTATCGAACAGGATTTCGCGACGTACCGGAACGAGCCGGCCGTCGCGGGCATGGCGCAGAAACGCCGCACGATCAGGGATGAGCATAGGCGCGGGAATGTCGAGCAGCCGCGGAAACGTGTCAATCATCGTCGCTGTCGATACGGGCGGCACATTCACGGATGCCGTCGCCGTGGCCGACGGCTCGCTGCGCATCGCGAAAGTGCCCTCGACGCCGGAGGATCCTGCGCGTGCCGTGCACGCTGCCCTCGAGGCGCTGGGTGCCGGGAGCGACGCAGCACTGCTGGTTCACGGATCGACGGTCGCGACGAACACGCTGCTCGAGCGCAGCGGCGCCCGCGTCGTGCTGATCACGAACCGCGGCTTCGAGGACGTGATCGAGATCGGGCGACAGGACCGACCGCAGCTCTACGCACTTCACGGCACGCGTCCCCCGCCACTCGTGGCGCGTGAGGACCGCATCGGGATCGATGGTCGCCTCGACGAGCGCGGCAACGAGCTCGAGCCGCTCGCCCCGGCCTCCCTCGCCGCCCTTCGCGAGCAGCTGGGGGACGCGGAATCGATCGCGATCTGCCTGCTGCACAGCTACGCGAACGATGCGCACGAGCGCGCCGTCGCCGAGGCGCTCGACGCATCCGTACCGGTAACGCTGTCGAGCGCTCTGCTCCGTGAGTACCGCGAGTACGAGCGCTGTGCGACGACCGTCGTGAACGCGTACGTCGCGCCACGCATGGGCGGCTACCTCGAGCGCGTGGGGGGCATGGCGGGTCGTGTCCGCGTGATGGGTTCGGGCGGCGGCGCTCTCAGTATCGATCGCGCGCGCCGCGAGCCGGTTCACACCGTGCTGTCCGGTCCCGCCGGCGGCATCGCCGGCGCACGGGCAATCGCGGGGCGTGCCGGATTCGATCGCATCCTCACGTTCGATATGGGCGGCACGTCGACGGACGTTGCGCTCTGTCCGGGCGCTCCGCTGCACACCCGCGAGCTGCGCATCGACGGAGTGCCGGTCGCGATCCCGGTGCTCGACATCCATACAGTCGGCGCGGGAGGTGGCTCGATCGCGTACATCGATGCCGGTGGCGCGCTGAGGGTGGGACCGCGCAGCGCCGGCGCCGCCCCGGGGCCGGTCTGCTACGGCGCCGGCGGCACGGACATCACGGTCACGGATGCGAACGTCTGGCTGGGCCGCCTTCCCGTCGTCGGCTGGGCACATGCGCGCCCGCTCCGCCGCGACCTGATCGAGGCCCCGCTCACGCTACTCGCAGAACGACTCGGGCGAAGTGCCGATGCTACGGCGGAGGGCGTGATCGACGTCGTAAACACGTCGATGGAAGGTGCGCTGCGCGTCATCAGTGTGGAGCGCGGCTACGAGCCATCCGACTTCACGCTGGTCGCGTTCGGCGGCGCTGCCGGCCTGCATGCCTGCGAGCTGGCGCAACGTCTGGGCGTCCCGCGTGTACTCGTACCGCCCTCTCCAGGTGTGCTCTCCGCGTTCGGCATGCTCGTGGCGCCGGTGCGCAAGCAGACGGCCCGGACAGTGCTCGCACGAGGGTGTGCGCTCACGGATTTCGCGCTCGATGAGACCTTTGATGCGCTCGCGGCCGAAGCGTGCGCCGAGCTGATGGATGAAGACGTCGCCCGGGGACACATTATCGTGCGCCGCTCCGTGGACGCACGCTACCGCGGGCAGAGCTACGAGCTGACCGTCAGCGCGGATGGCGACTGGGTGCGCAGCTTTCACGATGCGCATGCCCGGCGCTTCGGTCACGCACGTCCGGGCGCGGAGGTCGAGGCCGTCACGCTCCGGGTCGAGGCGGAGGCAGCCGCGCCGCTCGATGAGACGGCGGCCGCGTTCCCTGTCGAAGGCGCGCTCGAGCTGCCCGCGACGACGCACATCGTCTTCGACGGTGCAGGCATGGAGGCGCGACTGATCGCGAGGGGAAACGCCCCGGCCGGGGTCGAGGGGCCCGCGGTCGTCGTGGAATACAGTGCCACGACGCTGATTCCGCCGGGCTGGCGGATCGACCGGGTCGTGGCAGGGGCCCTGCTGCTGGGCCGGACGGATCCCGCAATGCCTTGAGCGAGTCGCTGGCGGACGTGTAGCTTACGCGGTTTCCGGGCCGGCGCCGAGCCGGCCTGCGGTTTCCTGGAGAGAGAGCCGGATGGAGCAGGCAGTGATCGAGCGGTCCGCGCGCGGTGCGGCGGCGGCGAATGCGTATCGTGTGCCCTACCTGGCTGCAGCCCTGACGACACTCGGTGTCTGGCTGCTCTATGCCTGGACGCTGGGCCCGACCACCTGGTTCTGGGACACGAGCGAGTACATCGCGACGGCGCACATGCTCGGCATCCCGCACCCGCCGGGCAACCCGCTGTTCGTGCTGCTCGCGCGCGCGTGGGAGCTTCTCCTCGCGCCGTTCGGCCTGTCGCCCGCCGTACGCATCAACCTCTTCAGTGCGACGATGAGCGCGCTGGCGCACGGGTGCTGGTTCCTGCTCGTGCACCGCATCCTCTCGTTCATGACGGAGAGCAGCCGCATCCGACTGATCGGCTCGGTCGCGGCCGTGCTGGTGAGCGCGACCGCGTTCACGGTGTGGAACCAGTCGAACGTGAACGAGAAGGTCTACACGGTCTCGCTCTTCACGATCGCACTGCTGTCCTGGCTCGCCTTCCGCTGGCGCGACCACGTAGGCGAGGGGAAGGATGACAACCTCATCATCCTGGCCATCTTCATCCTGGCCCTCTCCGTCGGCAACCACCTGATGGCGTTCCTCGCGGCGCCCGCGATGCTCATCTACCTGCTGATGGTGAACGCGCGCGCACTCGCGAACTGGCGGCTGTACGTCTTCGGCGTCCTCGCGGTCGTGCTCGGCCTGTCCGTGCACCTGTACCTGCCGATCCGCGCCGGGCTCGATCCCGTCATCAACGAGGCGGACCCGAGCTGCCCGTCGCTCGGATCCGCGATGACGAGCGTGCTGACCCTGGGCGCTGCGGGCTGCGACAACCTGTCCGCAGCGCTGCAGCGCGAGCAGTACTCCAAGCCGTCGGTGTTCAGCGATCCGGTCGCCGCCGGCTTCGGCCGCGAGGCGCCGCGCGGGCCCGACCTGTTCGCCTCACAGATCGGCAACTACCTGCAGTACTTCGACTGGCAGTGGGCGCGCTCCGTCGGCGGACTGGACAACTGGTTCGGCGGCGCGCGCCCCGCGTTCACGATCCTGTTCATCGCGCTCGGTATCTACGGGGCGATACGGCACTACCGCGCGGACAGACCGAGCTGGGCGTATGTGCTCGTGCTGTTCGCGACACTGTCCATCGGCCTGACGTTCTACCTGAACTTCCGCTATGGCTACACGTACCCGAACGACGCGTCCATGGAGATGCGCGAGGTACGTGAGCGCGACTACTTCTTCATCGTCGGCTTCTCGGTCTGGGGGCTCTGGGCGGGTATCGGCATCGCAGCGCTCTGGCAGCGGCTCGCAGAGCGGTTCCAGGAGAAGGGACGCGAGCGCTCACTTGCCGAGATGACTGCGGCACCCGTGCTGCTGCTCGCGCTGATCCCGCTCGTCTTCAACTGGAGCTGGGCATCGCGGCGCAACGACTTCACCGCGCGCGACTGGGCGTACAACCTGCTCATGAGCGTGGAGCCGTACGGGCTGCTGTTCACGAACGGCGACAACGACACATTCCCGCTCTGGTACCTCCAGGAGGTCGAGGGAATCCGGCGTGACGTCACCGTCATGGTGATGAGCTACCTCAACACGCCGTGGTACGTCGAGCAGATCAAGGGGCTGACGACGCCGTGCGCGCCCGGTCAGGATCCGCTCGAGGACCCGACGACCATCACCTGCCAGCGGCCGTTCCAGCCGGAGAACGAGGCACAGTTCTACGCGAACTGGGTCGCGCCGCGCGGCGATACGAGTGGCGTGCGCATCGACCCGGGCGAGCCTGGCACGTTCGTGCCGACGAAGTCGATCGTCCCGTTCGAGGTCGACCAGATCCGGCAGATCGCTTACACGAGGCCGTACCAGCTGCAGGAGTCGCTCGTCTACCGCGCGGGCAACATCGAGACGGTGCTGCCGCAGGGTTCCTGGATGGTGCCGTCCCGTGTCTTCCTCGCCGCGATGATCACGACCGCGATCGGCGATCGGCCGATCTACTTCGCGATGACGACGCAGGCCTACGACGACCTGGGCCTCCGACCCTACCTGATCCGGCAGGGCCTCGCGTTCAAGCTCAACAACGGACCCGTACAGCCGGACCCCGCGCGCGGCATCTTCGAGGTGCCCGACGATGGCAGTGGCTTCACGGCCATGGTCGGCCCCTACCTCGATCTGCCGCGCACGGAGCAGCTGCTCGATGAGGTGTTCGTGCATCGTGGCGGCTTCCCGGACGAGTGGCGGCACTGGGTCGACAGGGCGACGACCGGGATACCGAACTACTACGGCATCGCGCACTATGGCGCGGCGCTCGTCAACTCGCTGCAGGGCGACACGGTCGCAGCGGACCGGCACCTCGAGCGCGGCGCTGCGTTCATCGACCTGGCCAACGGCCGGCGTCGCTGAGGATGCAGGACGCTGAGTGGTACGGCGGCACTGCCGCCGTACCGCACACCCGCGAGCGATCGTCCCGCCTGCTCGGTGCGCTCCTCGTTGTCGTCGCGGCAGCGCTCTGGGCCACCTTCGGCCTCTTTGCCAAGCGCCTGTACGCCGCAGGGTTCACCGCACTCGAGCTCGCGACCATCCGCAACTGGGTGGGGTTCGCCGGCATCGCGCTGCTCGCCCTCCCGCGCCCCTCGCGACTGCGCATCCGCACGCGGGACCTGCCGTTCTTCGCAGCCTACGGCATACTCGCGTTCGCGACCTTCGCACTCATGTATCTGCTTACGCTGCGGCAGACGAGTGTTGCCATCGCCGTATCGCTGCTCTACACCGCGCCCGCGTTCGTCGTGATGCTGTCCGCGCTGCTCTGGCGGGAGCGGCTGCCGGCCACGAACATCGTCGCGCTCGTGCTCGTGCTGGCAGGTGTCGTGCTCGTTACCGGTGCATTGACTGCGCTGCGCGCCGGGGCTGCTTCGCTCGGCGTCGGCGCACTGCTCACCGGACTGTGCTCCGGTTTCGCCTACGGGTTGTACACGCTCTTCAGCAAGACCGCGACGGACCGCTACCCCGATCCCATCGCGCCCGTATTCTGGATGTTCGCGTTCGCGACGCTCGCGATGACGCTCATCGAGCCCCCGTTCGAGGCGATGATGCGGCCCCACGGCGAGTGGCTCGCGCTCATCGGGCTGGGCCTCGTGCCGACGGTCTTCCCTTACCTGCTGTACCTCCAGGCCCTGCGCTGGCTCCGCGCCAGCACCGCAGCGATGCTCGCGTCGGTCGAGCCGGTCATTGCTGCGCTGCTTGCTGCGCTGCTCCTGGGTGAAGGACTCGATGCCGCGCGCGTCGTCGGTATCGCGATGATCGCGACGGCGGCGGCACTGCTGGCGCGTGAGAAGCCGGCAGTACAGGACCCGAAGGCGATCATGTAGCTCTCCGGCGTCATCTGGCCGCGTTTCCATGACAGAGGGAAGGTTTTGGCATTATCGCTTTCGCCGCCGCTGCGTCCGGCATGGATCCATCTGTCAAGATCCTGCTGTGCGCTTCGTTCCCCCGGTAGTACGGTGGTCGATGAGACGGTCACGGAGGGACGAATGAGAATGCTGCGCGTACTGTCGATTGTGCTCGCGGTCGTGGTCTCGGGTTGCGAGCTGGTCACGGACCCCAACGACGATCCGCGGGGAACACGACTACCGTCGGATGATTTCTCGGCCCGGCTGGTTCAGTCCGGCGATGCTCCACTGCCCGAGCTCCTGATCCGCGGGGGTGATGGCCACGTCGCTGTCGAAGGTGCCTTCGTTACGCCTGTGCCCTGCTATACCATGGAGGGATGGGCGCGAGTGCGGGGGCGGACTGTGGAGCTGACGATCACCGCCGAACGCAAGGGCGGCGTCTGTATCACCGTGATCGGGAACTTCGGTTATGAGGCCACGGTCCGGAATCTGGATCCGGGCACGTATACCGTGCGTGTGACGCACGCCCTCAACGGGCGGCGGACGGAGGTGGCGCAGGAGGACGTCGTAGTGGAGCAGGAGGGCTGAAACACGCCCTCCTGTCGCTCCTACCCCAGCGTCTCTCCCATCACCCGTACGACCTCGCCCGTCACGCCGCTCGCCGCGTCCGAGAGCAGGAAGGCCACGACGTCGGCGACCTGCTCGCGCGTGACCCACCGTTCCTGTGCGGGCATGGCGCTCCGGTTCTGCGCCGTGTAGACGAGGCCGGGCGCGACGGCATTGACCCGCACACCATGGTCGCGCTCCTCGATTGCGAGTGTGCGTGTGAGGGCCACGACGCCCGCCTTGGCCGCGGTGTACGCACCCAGGCTCACAGAGGGTGAATCCACGGCTGGCGACGCGAAGTTGACGACGGCGCCGCGCGATTCGCGCAGCAGTGGCAATGCTGCGCGCGTCATGCACGCTGCCGTCACGACATTACGCATGTGCTCGTCGTGCCACTCCTCGCCGTTCGTTTCACTGACCGGCCGGATGACGCGCAGTCCGCCGGCCGCGTTCACGAGCCCGTCGACTCGCCCGAACTCGTCGCGTGCCGCAGCGACGACCCGTTCAGCGTCCTCCTCGCGTGCAAGGTCGGCCTCGACCGCGATCACACGATCATCGGGGCCCAGCGCCGCCGCATGCTCCCGGACGCGACTGTTGCGCGCCGTGATGACGACCCGCGCGCCCCTGGCGAGCAGCCGTTCCGCGATCGCGTAACCGACCTGGCCCGCGTCACCGACCCCGGTAACGATGACAACCCGTCCGTCCATGTCGCTCCTTCCTCTGCGCGTCACTGATTCCCTGGGTGCGAGCGGCACGACCAGGCCCACGATACTGCCGGCCAGGAGGAGCGCACTCCAGGGCTGGAACAGCGGGACGAACGCGTTCGAGGCGAACAGGACACCGATCGCCGTGCCGCCGATCGCGACCGGTGCGATCGACGGTCCGCGCATCCCGAGCGATACGAACAGTGAGCCTGCCATGTACGCGGGTGCGGCGAGCATGAGCATGGCGCCGAGTGCGCCCGTGCCGGACAACGCGTTGTCGCTGACGGTTCCGCGCCACAGGCCGGCGAATGCTGCTCCGGCGGCGAGCGCGCCCGCGAGCGCGAGTGCGCGCAGGCGTGGACTCGCGCCGGGGTTCAGCAGCGGATCGCCGCCCCACGCGCCGGCGCCGAGCGCGGCGAGGGTCAGTGCGACGAGCACACCGGTCGCGGCGAGGAACCCGCCCCCGGCATACACGAGGCGTGCGGTGCCGACGGTGAGGGCGATGCCGAGCGCGACGCCTCCGGTGAGTGCGACGACCGCAATGCGCGACTGTCGTGTCACGGGCAGATCTGGTGGTAGCCGCCGCGGTAGTAGAGCAGCGGCTCGCCGTCGACGGCGTCGCCGGCAAGAACGTGGCCGATGAAGATCGTATGGTCGCCGGCCACGTGCTCTGCCGTGACCTCGCAGTCGACCCACGCGAGCGCCTGCTCCAGGACCGGCGATCCCGTCACGACCTCCCGCCAGGCGATGCCCTCGAACTTGTCGTCGCCCTCCTGCTCGCTCGCGAAGCGGCGTGCGCTGCGCTCGTCGTCCGCGGCCAGCATGCTGATCGCGAATGTGCCGGCAGCACGTATGCAGTCATGGGTATCGGCCGTGTGTTCGACGCAGACGAGCACGAGTGGCGGTTGCAGCGAGAGAGAGCTGAACGCGTTGGCGGTCAGCCCGCAGAGGGATCCGTCCGGCTTGCGCGCGGTGACCACCGCGACGCCGGTCGACCAGTGGCCCAGGATCCTGCGGAACTCGGCGGATTCGATCGGCATGGACCTCGCATCGGCAACTGCATTGCGGGGGCCCATCGCCTTTCCGTAAACTTGCCCGACCCTCAGGCCTGAGACGGATGGACGAATGACGCGAGCGAGTCGGTACGCCCGGGCCGCGGCCCTCCTGATTGTAGCGCTGCTCCCTGCATGCGACAACGTGAGCTGGGGCGGCGCGGACATCGCCGTCGTGCCACCACCACCGCAGGCGACGGCGTCGCCCGACACACTCTCGCCCGACGCTCCGGTCAACGAGCGCATGCCATCCGGCCCCGTGCTCTTCCACGTGATTCGCGACAGCGCGACCGCAACGATGATACCGGTCGCGGAGGTGAGCGGCGACTCGCTGCTGCCCGTCCGTGCAAAGGGCGATCCGGGCGCCTATGGCCGTCGCTTCATCGCGGAGCAGATGCGGCAGGGCTCGGAGTTCGCGCTCTTCGCCAGGGGCGTGCGCGCCGGCACGTTCGTCGTGAGCAGTGCGCAGGTACCGGAATCGCCGGATCCGTGTCAGCAGCAACCGATCGCGACCGGGTCGCTGGAGCTGGGCGCCGCGGCGGCGGGTGTGCGCGAGTTCATCGGCATCGCGAAGGCGCATGCACCCACGGTCGCGCGACGCATCGACGAGCAGCTCCAGGTGTCGCGCACGATGCAGGTGGTCGGACCGATCCTCGCGGAGCGCATGATCCGGGCGCGCGGTGCACAGCTGCCCGGCAACTGGCAGCGCGCGATGGAGCAGATCACGCCGTTCCCCGCAGCGAATCAGCAGAGTCCCGCGTTCGCGACGACGTTCCTCGTGGGTGATACGCTCGGTCCGGGACTCGATAACGACGGCTACTCGCTCTTCTTCGTCGCGATTCCCGCACTCGCGAGCTTCGATACGGTGTACGTCGATTACCGTGACTACACGCAGACCGGCAAGCAGGCGCCGCGCGTGATCGACTTCCTCGACTGGAACCGCGACGACCAGGTGGATCTGCTGATGCAGGTCTACAGCGTCAACGATCGCTGGTATGAAGCGGTCGGCCGCGGCGCTGACGGCAAATGGCGCCGGATGCTGCGCGATCGCTGCGAGCGAGTCGGCGCGCCGGTCGCGGAAGAAGCACCGGACACCGTGAGCTGAGCGGGGGACTGCGCGTCCCCCTTGCTCTGCCGCCGGACCTGATCTAGACTCCAGCCTACATAACACGAACGGGGCCTTCCGGAAGTCCGGTGAAAAACCGGCGCGGCCCCGCCACTGTGAGAGGCCCGACCCACCGAGGTCGGTGTGGAGCACCCAACGACGCCACTGGGCATCTGCCCGGGAAGGCGGGTGTCTCCGCCTCGAGCCAGGAGACCGGTTCCGTTCGTGCCCGAGAGAAACCCCTTCGCGGGAAGGGTTCGGGTGCGAGCGTCGGCTGCTGCAACAGCCGCCCGTCCGCCCGCCCTTCCCCCATGGAAGGACGGGCATTTTGTTCGCCAGGGCTTCCGGTCGCGCACGCGCGGGTGTGCGCACCGCCATACATCGTAGTGGCGCGGCTGCAGCGGTCCGCGCACTGCTCCTGCTCCTCGTCGCGAGCGGCGCAGCATGCGACGCGCCGGCCGCACGTGACGACACCGCGTCCACCATCGTCGCAGTCGACGATGCCGGCGACACGCTCCGCCTCGCCGCGCCCGCCCAGCGCATCGTATCGACGGTGCCGGCACAGACGCAGATCCTGCTCGCGCTCGGTGCAGGCGATCGCATCATCGCGCGCACGGACTTCGATACGCAGCCCGAGCTCGCTCACCTGCCGTCGACGGGCAACGGCATTACGCCGAACGTCGAGTGGATCGCGGCACAGCGTCCCGACCTCGTGATCTCGTGGGCGGACACACAGTCGCGCTCCGTGATCGCTCGCCTCTCCGCACTCGGCATCCCGGCATACGCATCCGCGGTCGAAACGATCGATGACATCCTGCGCAGCATCGAGCGACTCGGAGCGCTCACCGATCGTGATGCGGCCGCCGACTCGATCGTTCACGACATCCGCCAGGAGCTGGAGGCCGTCGCGCGCGACGTTGCGAATCGCCCGCGCACGCGCGTGATGTACGTCATCGGTATCGAGCCGCTGATGGTGGCCGGGCCACGCACGTTCGTTGACGAAGCGCTGACCATCGCCGGCGGCGACAACGTCTTCGGTGATACACGCGCGCGCTGGCCGGTCGTCAGCATCGAAGAGGTCATCCGCCGCGACCCCGAGGTGATCATCGTCGGCCTTGGTCGCACGGCCGCGGAGGCAGACTCGGTCACGGCACGCCTGCGCACTGCACCCGGGTGGCGCGAGCTGCGTGCAGTGCGCGAAGGGCGCGTCCACTGGGCGGACCCGTACGAGTTCAACCGGCCCTCGCCCACCATCGGAAGGAGCGCACGGCGGTTCGCTGAAATGCTCAGTGACGTTGGGCCGTCGGAATCGGAAGAGTCGGCAGGACGGGCGGCACCCGGCGCCGCAATGCCCGACAACAACCTCGACGGTCGCGATGGCCCTGACGGCCCCCACGGCCTGGTTCCACTTCCATGACGCCAACCCAGCTCGAGCTGCCCGCCGCGCACGCTCGTGGCCGCGCGCTGCCGCGGCTGCTGATCATGCTGGCAATCTCGATCGCGTCTCTGCTGATCGCCATTGCAGCAGGCGCCGCCGCGATACCGCTCGGGGACGTCGTGCGCGCGCTGTTCGGCTCCGGTGACGCGACGACGCGCGCGATCGTGATCGAGCTGCGGCTGCCGCGTGCGGCTCTTGCGTTCGTCGCGGGTGGCGGCCTTGCCGTCAGTGGCGCCGTCTTCCAGGCGCTCCTTCGCAATCCCCTCGCCGATCCGTACGTGCTCGGGGTGTCGGGCGGCGCGGCGGTCGGCGCGATCGGGTGGATCGTGCTCGGTGCGGGGGCGTACTCGGCGGGCGTGCCGCTGGCCGCGCTGCTCGGGGCGCTCGGGGCGGTCATGCTCGTGTACCGCATCGCGCGGGGCGTCGGCGGCGCACTCGACACACGCGTGCTGCTGCTCGCCGGTGTGGTGGTCGGCGCGTTCTGCAACGCGCTGATCATGCTCCTGCTCACCCTGGCAGACCTCGAGAGCTTCCGCTCGGCGGTCTTCTGGATGATGGGCAGTCTCGCGGCGGCTCGCTGGGAGTCGACGGTGCTCCTCATCGCGTACATGGTGCCGGGCCTGATCGTGCTGATGGCCCACGCGCGTGCATTCGACCTGCTGCTGCTCGGCGAGGAGACCGCGCTGTTCCTGGGGACGCGCACGGAACGCGTGAAGCTCATCGGGTACGGTGTGGCGTCACTGCTCGTTGCCGCGTCCGTCGCGGTGTGCGGCGTGATCGGCTTCGTCGGGCTGATCGTACCGCACGCGGTGCGGCTCGCGTGGGGCAGCGAGCACCGGCTGCTCCTGCCCGCGTCGTTCCTCGGCGGCGGCGCACTGCTGCTGCTTGCGGATACGGGTGCGCGCGTGCTCGCATCGCCTGCCGAGCTGCCGGTCGGTGTCGTCACTGCCCTTGTCGGTGTGCCGCTGTTCGTCATCCTGCTCATGCGAGGTCGCGCATGAGCAGCACCTTCATCGCGCGCGACGTCAGCTTCCGTTACCGCGGCGCTTCGCGCGATGCGGTAGCCGGACTGACCATGGACGTGCCGAGGGGGTCGTTCTACGCACTGCTCGGCCCGAACGGCTCCGGCAAGTCGACCGCGATGCGGCTGCTGCTCGGCGCGCTCCAGCCGCAGGCGGGTGAAGTGCGGTTCGAGGGGAAGCCGGTCTCGGAATGGTCGCGCCGCGAGCTCGCGCGCAGCATCGGCGTGGTCTCGCAGCAGGAGGAGATGCCGTTTCCGATGACGGTTCGCGAGCTGGTCGGCCTGGGTCGCTATCCGCATCTCGGCGCGTGGCACCGGGAGTCGGATGCCGACCGTGCTGCCGTCGAGCGAGCCCTGCAACGCTGCGAGCTGATCGATCTGGTCGAGCGTCCGGTCTCCTCGCTCTCGGGCGGTGAGCTGCAGCGCGCACGCATTGCACGCGCACTCGCCCAGGAGCCGCGCACACTCGTCCTCGACGAGCCGACCGCCTCGCTCGACATCGCGCACGAGATGGCGATCTTCGAGCTCCTCGCCGACCTCGTCGCACGCGACGCCACGACCGTCGTCGTTATCACCCACAACATCAACCTCGCCGCGCGCTACGCGGACACGCTCCTGCTCCTGCATGAGGGGCGCATCGCCGCGGAGGGACGCGCGTCCGACGTGCTGACGCAGGCGCGGCTCGAGCACGTCTACGGCTGGCCCGTGCACGTACACCCGCATCCCGGGCCGGGGCGCGATGCCGGCGCGCCGCAGGTCATTCCTGTCGCGCGCGAGTCAAGCAAGACGAAACCGATCCAGTGACTGAACGAATCAGCTCCCGAACGAAGGAGTCAGCCATGTACCGCTACATCCGTCGCAGCACAGCCACCATCGCGGCCATGGTGATGGGCGGCGTGCTCGCCTCCGAATCCGCGAACGCACAGGAGCCGGTCGACACGATACCACTCGACAGTCTCGTCGTGACCGTGACCCGACAGCCGCTTCCGCGTGACGCCGTGCCCGCTGCAGTCAGCGTGATCCAGGGGGACGAGCTGCGCGCGCGCGGCGAACGGCTGCTGGTGGATGCACTGCGCTTCACACCGGGCACGGCGATGGTGCAGTCGGGACCGCAGGGCGCACTCAGCGCCGTGTACCTGCGCGGCGGCGAGAGCGACTACGTGCGCGTGCTGGTGGACGGCGTGCCGGTCAATCAGCCCGGTGGCTCCTTCGACTTCGCACACCTCCGAACCGAGGATGTCGAGCGCATCGAGGTCGTGCGCGGACCGGTGAGCGTGCTGTACGGCTCGGATGCCGTGACTGGCGTGATCCATGTGATCACGCGGCGCGGCAGTGGTGCACCGCGCATCACCGCCGGCATCGCTGCAGGCAGGACGGACCGCGTGGGGCCCGAGGCGGATGGCTCGTCCGGAGCACTCGGCTTCGATGCTGGCATTGCAGGCGCTATCGGCGGATTCGACTATGCCGCAGACGCTGCCCGCTACACCACCGACGGCACGTACGCCTTCAACAACGACTACGACAACACTACCGCCAGTGCACGGGTCGGCTGGTCCAGCCTGACGAGCGGACTCCGGGTAAGCGCGCGCTTCACCGAGGGTGAGTATCACTATCCGACGGATGGGTCCGGCGCGCTGACCGACCGCAACGCCTTCCGCACGTCGCGCGCATTCACGCTCGGGGCCAGTGCGACGCACGCGTTCACGGACCGCATCCGCGCGACTGTGGACGTCGCGTTGCACGATGACGAGGCGAACGAGGACGACGCGCAGGATTCCGCCGCAGACACGCTCGGCTTCTACGCGTTCGAGAGCACGACGAACGCGCAGCGCCGCAGCATCGACGGCAGGGTCGACCTGGATGCCGGGCTCGCGCAGCTCACGATCGGAGCGGCCGCGGAGGACCAGGACGGCGACACCTGGTCGAGCAGCCTCAGCCAGTTCGGACCGTTCGCGGACTCCGCGGTCTACTCGCGCTCATCGCGCGCGGCCTACGCCCAGATCGTCGCTGCACCGGTGGAGCGACTGACGCTGACGGCAGGCAGCCGCGTCGACGACGGTGAGTACGGCACGTTCGTGACGTGGCGCGCCGGTGCGAGCGTGCGTCCTGGCAGCTGGGTCCTGCGCGCAGCCGCCGGCACCGCGTTCAAGGAGCCCACGTTCTACGAGAACTACGCGACCGGCTTCGTCATCGGGAATCCCGACCTCGACCCGGAGCGCTCGCTCAGCCTCGAGGTCGGTGTCGAGCGGACCCTGCTCGGCGACCGCGCACGCATCGGCGCCACTGCCTACACGCAGGAGTTCGAGGACCTGATCCAGTACACGAGCGCGCCTGCCGAGCCCGGCGACCCGAACTACTTCAACCTCGGCGCCGCGCGCGCACGTGGCATCGAGCTCAGCGCGAACGTCGCGCTCCCGGCCAGCCTTCACCTGCACGTCGCATACGACTGGCTGGACACCGAAGTCACCTCATCCGGGCCCGTGGGCGACCTGACCTTCCTTGAAGGCGAGCGCCTGCTCCGCCGGCCGGAGCACCGGGTTGCCGGCTCCCTGCAGTGGACACGCGGCGCCGCACGTGCCTGGCTCGGCGTCACGCACACGGGTGAGCGTATCGACCTCGACTTCAGCAACCCTGACGCACCGAACGGCGAGCGCGTTACACTGGGCGCCTTCACGCTCGTCAACGCATCCGCCACTGTGCCGGTCGCGCGCAGCGCGTGGGGCGATGTCGCGGCAACGCTGCGGATCGAGAACATGCTGGATGAGCGGTACGAGGAGGTGCTGGGATTCCCGGCTCGCGGCCGTGCAGTCTTCCTGGGGGCGAAAATCGCAGTTGGCAGGTGAACCGACGTCTCCCCGGCCGTCTGCGTTGCCTGGTTTCACCCTCGGAGGCGAAGAGGACGCAGGGAACGGACTTGAGGTGGTAGCGGTTCGCTGCATGCGTCACCGCGCCCGCAGGAATCTGATCTGTTCCTCTGCGCCCTCCGCGCATCTGCGGTGAAAGCGATCCGTCCGACGGATCACCCGTCCTCGAGCAACGCGCGGTAGCTGTCGTACCGCGCGGCCGAGACTTCGCCCGCCTCCACGGCCGCCTGCACTGCGCAGTCCGGCTCGTGCGTATGCGTGCATGAGCTGCCGAAGCGGCATTCGCCGAGGTAGGGGCGGAATTCCGGGAAGGCCTCATCGAGGCGGTCGGGGTCCATACCCCAGAGACCGACCTCGCGCAGCCCCGGCGTGTCGACCACGTGGCCGCCGCAGTCGAGGCGGACGAGACGGGCGGAGACGGTTGTGTGGCGTCCCTTGTTCACGGCCTCGCTGACCGCGCCGACGCGCAGGGAGAGTCCGGGCTCGACCGCGTTCAGCAGGCTCGACTTGCCCACGCCGGACGGCCCGGTGATCACGCTCTCGTGACCGCACAGCAGCTCGCGGAAGCGGTCGATGTTGATGTTCTGCGTGGTGCTCGTGAACAGGACGTCGTAGCCCGCTGCCCTGTATGGAGCGAGCTGTTCCTCCAGTGCGGCGACGTCCTCGACCGCATCGATCTTGTTGATCACGATCTTTGCGGCGAGGCCATTGAACTCGGCCAGGACGAGGAACCGGTCGAGCATGCGCAGGCGCGGCTCGGGGTTGGCTGCCGCGAAGACGACGACAACCTGCTCGACGTTCGCGACGATGACCTTCGCCTTGCGCACGTTCCGCCCGGGTGCACGGCGCGCAAGCTGCGTGCGACGCGGTGCCACGCTCTCGATCGTCGCGTCTTCACCCTCCCGCTCTTCCACTTCCACGAAGTCTCCGACCACGACGCGGTCCCCCGTGCGCTGCTCGAGCTTGAGCCGTCCGCGGAGTCGGGTCGGCAGCTCGCGGCCGTCTTCCAGCTCGACGGTGTAGACACCGCCGACCGCCTCGATCACGCGGCCGCGCAGGAGGCGCGGGGCATCCGATCTGTGGTCTGTGCTCGTGGACGTGTCGTCGGGATGGGAAACGCCGGGTGAGGACACAGAAGCGCCGCGCACGTCGCTCTCGCGATGCACGCGGCGCTCACGCATTACGACAGACGGCCGTCAGGCCGCGAAGCTTTCGAGCGCGCTGCCGAGATCGCCCTCGCGCAGCCGCTTGAGTGCGCGGTCGCGAAGCTGGCGCACACGCTCGCGCGTGACGCCGAGCATGTTGCCGATCTCTTCCAGCGTGTGCTCACGTCCACCATCCAGGCCGAAGTAGAGACGCACGACCTTCGCGTCACGCGGCTGCAGCGTCTCGAGCGCCTTCTCGATGTGCTCGCTCAGCAGCCGCTCCTCGACCTGCTCCTCCGGCTCGTACGCTTCGTCATGCATGAAACGCTCGACGAGCTGGCTGTCGTCGCTGTCACCGATCGGGGCGTCCAGCCGGATCTCCGCCGCGTTCAGCGTCTGCAGGGACGTCACGACTTCCGGTGTCAGCGCAGCCGCGGCCGCTACTTCCTCGATCGTCGGATCGCGACGCAGCTCCTGCTTCAGTCGCTCCCGCTCACGGAAGATGCGCGCAAGATCGCTCGCCCGGTTCAGCGGAACGCGCACTGCGCGCCCCTGGTTCGCCAGTGCAGCAAGGATCGCCTGACGGATCCACCACACCGCGTACGAGATGAACTTCACGCCCTGGTCCGGATCGAACTTGCGCGCCGCCGTCACCAGACCGACGTTGCCCTCCTGGATCAGGTCGATCAGCGAGACACCGCGATTCTGGTACTTCTTGGCCACACTGATCACGAACCGCAGGTTCGCGCGGACCAGCGCCTGCACGGCCTCCTCATCGCCGGCCTGCGCCCGATGACCCAGCTCGATCTCCTGCTGCGGCGTCAGGAGCTCGTGCCGGCTGACCTCGCGCAGATACTGATCGAGTGCCGAGCGCTCCTCACTGGCGCCTGCAAACCCTTCCACCTCTATATTCGGGCGTCGGCCACGCCGACGCGCCTCGGTCACACTAGCCATTCAGACCGCTCGCCTTCTGAATTCGACAGTACTGCACGTGCGGCAGACTCTCCGTATCCTACTGCAAGGAGTCTGCCCCCTCGACCACTTGCGTGTCTGTCGGGAATGCCCCGCCGCGCCTACCTGAAACCCCGCGCCCTGACAAGTAGTTCCGCCTGCGCGGGGGCGGGGAAGTTGCGGTCGCCGAGCCCGCCGTCAAGGGGCCCGGAGGGTGGGAATCGGGACGCCGGCCGGAAACAAGCTCGCGGAGCCGGCCCGCCCCGCTACTGCTGGTCGGCGGACTCCTCGTCCTCGGGTTCGCGCGCCTGCGCGGCCCGGCCCTGCCCGGTCGTGTCGCCGGCCAGGAGCTGGCGCAGCGAGGGGGGGGCCGGGCTGCCGGGCCGGCTCAGGTCCTGCCGCAGGCTGTCGACGTCCGCTGCGAGCGCGCGAACGGCGGCGAGCACCGTGTCGCGGGGGACCCCGCTCTGGTACTGGGCCAGGATCCGGTCCGCCTCTGCCTGGATCTGCCGGAGCCGGGAGTCGACGAAGTACCGTTTGTCCGGAATCCATGCGAAGGGACGCCGAGTCTCGAGGAGGCGGTCGGTGATCGCCTCGGCGCGCAGGATGCTGGCGCCGCCGTCGTCGAGCTCGTTCCGGAGTGCGGCGTCGAGCTCGCGCGCGAGCAGCTCGAGCGCCTGCTCGACGCCGTGGTCGCTGCTGAGCGGCGCGAGCGCAGCTGCGGGCGGCGGCGTCGCGGGCTGGGCGATCGCTTCATCCGGCGAGCGTCCGCAGGCGGGTGCTGCGACGAGAACGAGAGCGATGAAGGAGCGAATGCGCATTTCCGGTCCTGTACCGTGGCAATCCATATGCCGGCCGAGACTGCCACTGGAGCAGTCGTGCAGCTGACGAGCGGTGCGTGCAGCCATCTCGGGCTGCGTCGACGGCGCAATGAAGATGCACTGATCGACGCGCCCGAGCACGGGTTGTTCGCGGTCGCGGACGGGATGGGGGGCCATCCCGCCGGCGACGTTGCGAGCCGGATCGCGATCGACACCCTGCGCAAGCGCGTCCGCGCCGCCGGTGACGCTGCGGAGCCGGAGCGGGTGATCGAGCAGGCGTTTGCGGAGGCGAACGACGCGCTCATCGAGCACGCGCTCGCGCAGCCGGATCACAGCGGGCTCGGCACGACGATGACGGCGCTGCTCGTCCGGCCGGAGGGAGCGGTCGTCGGCCACATCGGAGACTCCCGTCTCTACCTGCTCCGGAACGACGAGCTGCGCCAGCTCACGACGGATCACACGTGGGTCGAGCAGGAGATTGCACACGGGCGCCTGACCAGGCAGGCTGCCCGGAATCACCCGCACGCCGCTGTGCTGCTGCGCGTGCTGGGTGGTGCGGACGCCGCAATCGACCGGTTCGGCCTGGAGCTGCGCGCGGGTGACCGGCTGCTGCTCTGCACGGACGGCGTCTCCAACGCCATCCAGCCCGAAGACCTCGCCGCGATCGTGCGCCAGCCGTTGGCGCCTGCCGAGGTCGCACGTCACCTGTGCGAGGCGGCCGACGCCGCGGGCGGCTTCGACAACAGCACGGCGATCGTGATCGACGTCGCATCCGGATAGGCCGCAGTTACCCGATCGACCTTACCACCCTCTCGAAGCGAGGCCAATGGAAGGAATCCTCGGATCAGACACCGTGTTCCTCGGCAATCCGGTCCGCGCGTGGCTGCTCGCGCTGCTGACTGCGCTCGTCGTCTTCATCGCGCTCGCGATCGCGAAGCGGCTGCTCGTCCGGTACGCAACGAGCCTCTCCGGGAAGACGCGGACCTACGTGGACGACGTCGTACGTGAATCGCTCGCCCGCACCCGCACCTTCTTCATCCTCTTCATCTCGATCTACGCCGGCTCCCGCGTGCTGCTGACAACACCGGACGTGGCGAGAGCGATCGCCACGCTGGTCGTGCTCGTCGTGATCATCCAGATCGGCATCTGGGGCAACGCGGCGATCAACACCGTTGTCGAGTCCGAGACGAAGCGGCGCCTCGCCACGGATCCGAACAGCGTGACGACGCTGGGCGCGATCGGCTTCCTCGGGCGGCTGCTGCTCTGGGTGCTGCTCGTGCTGATGGCGATCGACAACTTCGGCTACGACGTCACCGCGCTCCTGGCGGGACTCGGCATCGGCGGCATCGCGGTCGCGCTCGCGGTACAGAACATCCTGGGCGACCTGTTCGCATCGCTGTCGATCGTACTCGACAAGCCCTTCGAGGTCGGCGACTTCATCGTCGTCGACGACAAGTCGGGCACAGTCGAGCGCGTGGGGCTCAAGACGTCACGCATCCGTGCGCTCTCCGGCGAGCAGCTCGTGTTCTCGAACAGCGACCTGCTCTCCGCCCGGATCCAGAACTTCAAGCGGATGTTCGAGCGACGCGTGGTGTTCACGCTCCGCGTGAGCTACGCGACGCCCCGCCACCTGGTCGCCGAGGTTCCGCGGATCATCCGGGGGGCGATCGAGGAGCAGGACAATACACGATTCGACCGCGCACACTTCGCGACCTACGGCGACGACGCGCTGGTCTTCGAGGCGGTCTACTACATGACCGTTCCGGATTACAACCCGTACATGGACACACAGCAGGCCATCAACCTGCGCATCCACGAAGAGTTCGAGAAGCGCGGGATCGAGTTCGCCTTTCCGACCCGCACTGTCCTCCTGCAGCAGACCTCGCAGCAGGCCGCTGCGCAATAGGCCACGACGTCGCGGCCGGAACGCGAAGAGGCCGCTTCCAGCCGGGAGCGGCCTCTTCCGTTGCTCGCGCGGGTACGGCTACCAGCTCACCCAGAGGTCGAAGCGCCAGTCCTCCGGCCCATCGAGGCCGCGGGCGAGGTCGGCGCGGACGAGGCCGTCGAGGAAGGTCGCTCCGATGCCGAGCGACCGGAGCGCACCGTCGCTCGTGAAGCTCTCACGGTCGCCTGCCCATGCGACATCGCCGAAGACCGCGACCCGTGCGAGCGGCCAGCCACGCGCGATCTCCGCACGCGCGCGCCAGAACGCAGTGCCGACTGCAGAGCTGCCGTCGTAGCCCCGTAGCGTCGCGGGTCCACCGAGGTAGAACATACGCTGCACCGGCACGTCGCCGGTCGAGGTGCCTGCGCCACCCTCGAGGGAAGCGCGCAGCTTCGCGAAGAGCGGGAACCCCGTGCGCACTGTGAGCGCGGAGCGACCGAACGAGACGTCGCCGCCGGCACCGTCGAGGACCAGCGATGCGCTTCCCTGCCAGCCGGCCGGGTCGCGGCCGATCCCGGCGTGCAGGGCGAGCTCGCCACCGAACAGATCGACCTCGTCCGCGACAATGTTCGGACGGAACGTGCGGCCGTCGTCAAAGACATGGGGCAGGCTGAAGTCGGTCTCGGTCTCGATTGCATCGTGTCTCTCCGCGAAGAGCCGCAGCCCGTACCACTGCGCACGCGTCGCTGCCGGCGTGATCTCGAGCGACGCGCCCAGCGCCTCGTAGTACTCGCCGTCCTCGCGGCCGAGCACGAGTGCATTGAGCGAGTTGCCGATCCCGAACGGGCGCGTGTCCGGATCCACCGCGCGCACGCCGTTGTAGAGGGTCAGTCGGTAGTCGCGCGCGAGCGTCGGGCGCGTGATGCCGAGCTCGAGGTCAGGCCGGGGCTTCGCGAGCGCGAGGCGTGCCGTCGCGTCCAGCCGGAGCCGGCCGAGGTCGAGATCGCTGCGTGCACCGACCGACAGGCCTTCGACCCGGTTGTAGCGCACCAGTCCCGGCGCACCGAGCCCCCACGCGAACGTTGGTCGCGGCGACTGCCACGGCGCTTCATCCAGATTCCCGAGCTGCTCTGCCAGCTCGCGCACGCGCCGCAGGTCGGCGTCCCAGTCCGCGTCGTTCTCGTAGATGGATGGCGGCAGATGGCTGCTCGCGAGCAGCTCGGCAGAGTCGGCCGGCAGCTCGACGATCAGCTCGCGACCGCAGCCGTCCTCGCCGCGGCCGGTGCTCTCGTCCATCCTGAACCGCCGTGGCCGGCGCTCCGACGCAGAATCCCGTGCTGCCGCGGCTCCTGTATCGCCCTGACGCCCATCCGCGATGGTGCCGACGCGCGTGCTGGCCGTGCGGCGGTCTCCGTCCGTGTCGACGTTCACCGTCATGCGCACTGCCGGCGTGCACCGCTGCCGGTCGATAACCGAATCGGGCAGCGCGATGCGCGGCCGCGTCGGATCGCCTTCGACAGAGTAGTCGGTGTAGCTCAGGCTGTAGCTGAACGGCATCCGCAGGAGGGAGGTGACCTGCAGCACACCTTCCGCCGCGACGGTGCGTGGCAGCCACCAGCGGAAGTCCCAGTATGCGTACTCGAGCGTGACGTACGCGAGCTCGAAGCGAACCGGCTTCAGCAGCCCGGGGACATCATCGCCGTCGTCGTCCTCGTCGAGGTCGAATGGCCGGGACGGCCGGAACACCGCCTGGACGACCGCGTTCGTCTCCTGCTCGATCCAGAAGGAGCCGGTCACGAGTCGGAAGTCGGAGCGGCGCGGCAGCACCCGCAGCTCGACGAGACGGACCGTGCGACCGTCGGGCAACCGGATCTCTGTGGTATCGCCTGATTCGTAGCGGTAATCGCGCTCGGCACCGGGCGCGAGCGGGTTGCGCCAGCCGTCGTTGTTCAGGCGCATGAGCATCTCGCTGTCGACGGGGTCGAACGCAAGATGGGGCACAAAGCTGCGAAGATCCTCGGGAATCTGCGGGGCGCCCCTGACCGGTGGGATCACCTCACGGGAGCCGAGCACGTTCAGGCGGATCGGTCCTTCCCTGCGCCATTCGATCCGGGTCGCCGTTTCCCTGCGGTAGAGCGTCCGGTCACGGCCGGGCAGACGAAGACCTGCGGCTATGCGCTCGCGGGCAAGTGCGTCGTACGCATCGATCGAGGTGTCGATCGTCCGGCGGCGACTGCGCGCCCGCTCGACCAGGTCCCGGGCGACTTCGTCCCGGTACGCATCTGCAAGCTGCGCGGGTGTTGGTGGAGGGAGCTGCTCACGTCGGTCACGGCCGTCGCGTTCTGAAACGCTGTCCTGTTGTGCGACAGAGTCGGCACGCACGGGACGAACCGTGTCTGGCTGCTGGAGCAGAAGCGCCAGCAGTGCTGCAGCTGCGATCATCAGGCATCTCCCGGGAACTGGCTCTGCACATCTACGTCCGCCAGCGTCCCCGGGTTTCCACGACAATGATGCGATCGCGCGATTCGCTGAGGCGCAGCGCACTCACAGCGCCCGCCACGACGGCCACGATCGCGATCAGGCGGTCGATCCAGCCGCCGCGAATCAGCGGCGGCCGCGAAGCGGGCAGCGTCGGGACGTCGCCCCAGGGCTCGTCCATCCCGGCATCAACCGAGAGCACCGGCCGCCTCCATCAGGCGCTCGCGCACTGCGCGGCGGCTCGTTACCGACAGCTTGGACAGCACACTCTCCGTATGGTGCCGGGCCGTGTGCGGGCTGATCGTCAGCGCCTCCGCCAGCTCACCATTCGTCAGCCCCTCCGCGAGCAGCCGCGCGACTCCGACCTCCTTGCGGGTCAGCTTGAAGCGCGCCCGGATCTCCTCGTCCGACGGGAGAGCATCCACTTTCTCGAGCATCACGACGATCGCAGGCACGCTCGAGTCCTCCTGTGGCAGGACACTGCCCCGTACGCGGTATGCGGCCTCCGGCAGACGGATCTCACGCACGACCTGCGGGCGCCGGCCGCGCATCGCGCCAAGCGCCGACGCCATCCGATGCGCCACGTCCCGTACCACCGCCCCCAGCTCCGACTCCTCGTGCATCCATGTATCTGCGGTCGCAACTGCTGCTCCAGACATCTTCGTGCCCTCCGTTCAGTTGTTGCCGGTCATCCCGGCGCCGCTTACCTTGGAGCACGATAAACCCACACAATCACGCGCCTTTCACGGTCGTCTCACCTCTCAGGTGATACCGCGGCGCGGGGCTTCACCAGCATGATCCGGCTTCATCTGCTCGGCAGCGTTCGTCTCCTGGACGGCGACGGCCGGGACATTCGCGCCGTTCTGCAGCAACCCAAAAGGCTGGCTCTGCTTGCCTTTCTGGCAGCCGCCCGCCCGCGCGGGCCGCAGCGCCGCGATACGCTGACGGGCATGTTCTGGGGCGAGTCCGACGAGGCGAGCGCCCGCAAATCCCTCTCTCAGGCTATCTATTTCCTTCGCCAGAAGATTCACCCGGACCTGTTCGAGGGGCGGTTCGCGGAGGAGATCGCTCTCCGACCGGGTGAAGTCTGGTGCGACGTCGTCGAATTCGAGGCTCTGCTCGACGCGGGACGCACCGCCGATGCGCTCGCGCTCTACACGGGCGAGCTCATGCCGGGCTTCCACATCTCGGAAGCGCCCGAATGGGAGAAGTGGCTGGACACGGAGCGGGACCGGCTCCGTAACCGCGCCTTCGAGGCGGCCTGGGCACTGGCCGAACAGGAGGAGCAGGCAGGCCACAGCGGCTCGGCCGCGCACTGGGCACGCTGGGCGGCAGCACTCTCGCCCTTCGACGAGCAGGCGCACCGGCGAGTGCTCGAGCTGCTGGTCCGGACGGGTGACCGCGCGGGCGCGCTGCGCACGCACGAGGAGTTCGCGCGACGGCTGGCGACGGAGTACGAGGTCGAGCCGTCGGCCGAGACCGCTGCACTCGTCGAGGCGATCCGGCGCGATGCGGGCGGCGAGACCGACGCGATGGTGGAGAAGGCGGCCCAGGGGCTCGCTCGCCGCGAGCTGCCGGGCGATGCAGGTCGTCATATCGCCGCGCTGGCCGGACTCGGCGAGGCGGCCGCCGGTGCGCACCCGGCGCCGCCGGATCACACATCCGTCGCGACGCTTCACGGCCAGTCACAGGCGGACGCGACCGCCAGCAGGTCCGGGCTGCGGGCGGTGTTCCGGCCGACGGGCGGGCGGCAGACGAAGCGTATGTCGCTGCGCCGCGGCAGCGCCGCGATCCTGCTCGCCCTGGTGCTCATCAGCACGCTGTACGTCGTCCTGAAGGACTTCGAGCGTGGCGCCGCCCCCATCACGATCGGCCCGGAACAGCCGCTCGACCGCATCGCGATCCTCCCCTTCCGCGACGTCAGCGAGGGCGGGCAGCTCGCCCACGTCGCCGACGGCCTCGCCGCGACCCTGACGGACCGCCTCACCGGCATCGGCCGGCTTTCGATCGTGTCACCGAGCACGACCCGTCAGCTGGCGGGTGTGCCGTTCGACAGCATCGGTCGGGCGCTCAACGTCGGCGCGCTCGTCGGCGCAACGGTCGCGCGCTCGGGTGACCGGCTCCGCGTCCACGTCGAGCTGATCGATGCGCGGACCACGACCACGCTCGCCACGAGCACACTCGAGCAGGAGCAGGGTGATCTGTTCGCACTGCTCGACTCGATGGCGACGTCGGTCGAGTGGATGCTGCGCGAGCAGCTGGGCCACCAGGTGGAGCTGCGGGCGATCGAGCACGAGACGGAGAACCAGCGCGCGTGGGAGCTCGTGCAGATGGCGCGGGAGACACGGAACGGGGTGGCGTCCACCGATGACCCGATGGCCGGGCTCACACACGCGCTTCGATACCTCGACGAAGCCCTACGGCTGGATCCGGACTACGTCCGCGCCTGGATCGAGCGGAGCCGCACCTTCCACGCGATGGCCTTTCGGCAGCCCGACAACGCCATGGCGATGCTCGACAGCGCCGAGGCTGCGAGCAGCCATGCGCTCGCAATCGACCCGCGCAGCGCGGAAGCAATCGAGCAGCGGGCATCCGTACGGTTCGTCGCCTGGGTCTTCAACCCCGAAACCGGTACGCAGCTGCAGGATGCCGAGGCCGATGCGAGAGAGGCCCTCTCGATCGACCCGTATCGACCGCGGGCAGAGTCGTTGCTGAGCCAGATCGCGTATCACCGCGGTGACTTCCGGACAGCATACGAGGCTGCGATGCGCGCATACCGGGCGGATGCGTACGCGGCCAACGTCGAAGACGTCCTGGTGCGTCTGTTCGATACCGCGTTCGAGCTCGGCAATGACGACGAAGCTGCCAAGTGGTGCGATGAGCTCCGGCGCAGAGCACCGCACAGCTATCTGCAGTATCGCTGCGAGCTGCTGCTCCTGGCCTTCGGCCGCTCCGGACAGCCCGACGTGCGCAAATCCCTGCTTGCCCTGGATGCGGCCCGGCGCCTGTCGTATGTACGGGAGGAGGCCTCACTCGAGGCGATGCTGATCGCACTGGTCGGCGGCAGCTACGCGCGCGCAGGCATGGCCGACAGCGCGCGCGTCTACGTACAGCGCGCCCTGCAGATGGCACCGGGAAGTCCGAATGCAACTCCGGCAGCTGCCAGCACTCTGCTCCGTATCGGTGAGCGGGACGCGGCAGTAGAGCTGCTGCGCGCGCACCTGGAGACGCTGCCCGGCATGCGGGAGCGTCTCCTCAAGAGCAGAATGCTGGAGCACCTCGACCCTCAGGCGCGTGAGCTGCTCACGCGCGGCTGAGACTCGTACAGCTGTCCGATCGGCAGATACGGCAGGTGGCGGTCGTCCCTACGGGCAGACAATGGCGTCGTTGATGATGTAGCACCGTGGATTCATGTCCACCGGCGGCGGATCATCCTTCCCCATGTCCCGCAGCTTCAGCACGGGACTGATACGACGCGGCTCCTTGTCCCACGGCTCCTTCTCGTTCGCCCGCTTGGCGCGCTCCGCATTGACATACACAGCCGTGTAGCCTTCCGGGACTGCGTGCTCCGTCCCGTCGTCGAAGTGCAGCACGATCTTGGCGAGCTTAGCCATCTCCGGCCTCCTCCTCGGTTGTTACTGCGGTAAACCTCGATTCACGGTGCAGCACCGGATCCACCCGGATGGTAAGCGTTCGACCGTCCGGGGACCAGCACGTCCTGACTACCGCTGCTGCGTCGGCGCCCCGTTCTCGACCTGCACCCCCACGGCACTGACGAACTCACCGGGCTCCGTTATGAACTGACAGACGTCCGCACGACACCCGCGCCGGAACCCCGGCCCGGCCTCGATCTCGGCCGGCCCCTGGATCAGCTCGCGACCCCGCGACGTCGTCACCCGGAACGTGTACCGGTCACTGACCGGCTCGCGCTGGGTCCCGACGACGACGAAGTGAACGACCTCGGCGTTCCGCTCGAACTCGAGGGGCGAATTGTATGCACCACGCAGTACGCAAAATTGTACCTCGACACCGCGCCCCGCGTACGCCGCGCGCCACGGCTGGCGCACGACCGCCGAGCCGATACGGGCGCCCGCTCGCTCACAGGCGGACTCGAGTGTGTCAGGGCGCTCTGCCTCCTGCACCCCCCGCAGTCCCAGCACCCCGAAGACGACGATGCCTGCAACCGCTATGACTGACTGGATCACTTTCTTCATCTCCCGCGGCACGCACGCCGGCATGGCGAGTCGTGGGCGTACAAGATGCAGGAGAGGGTCGAAAAAAAGATGGGCAGAAACTGCCTATGTTTTTTGTGACGGATTGATGTATCTTCACGCGTCCCGAGGATAGAAGGGGTGGCGTCGGAGTGGGGGTGGCGGTAACGCCTGGCGGACTCCGACACTTCAGGTCTCACCGGATCGGCCTATCGGCCGTTCCACCCGAACCTGCGGTACAAACACCCGCCGTAACGATCCCCAACTGGGGGGCTCCTGGCCGCGTCAGGAGCCCCTTCCTGCTTTCCGGACGGCTGTCGCTGTCCGTGCGACAGCGTCTTCATCCTGCCGTTTCATGCCCGCGCAGAATTTGCGCGGACCTCGCAAGTTGTTTCAGGGCACAGGCATCTGCGAACGACATCGTTTACTGCAAGTGTGCCGCGTTCTATTATCAGCGAACTCACTCACCCAATCGACGAGGTAACATCCATGCGAGGACGTTTCCTGTTTACCGCCCTGTTCCTGGCGCTGCTGCCTGCGGCGGCGAGCGCACAGCTCAGCGTAGGCGTCGGTGTGGGCGCCGCCATCCCGACGGGCGACTTCGGTGATGCGGTCGACACCGGTCTGCATTTCCAGGGCTCGCTGAACATCGGGCTGCCGCTGCTCCCCGATCTGCGCGTCGATGGCATCTACCAGCGGTACAGTGCCGGCGACGACGCGAACGTCGACATCCTGGGCGGCGGCGTGAACGTGCTGCTCGACATGCCACTCGTCGTGATCAAGCCGTACATCATCGCTGGTGTAGGCTACTACGACGTGAGCTTCGATTCGGACCTCGCGGAGGATGATGCGTCGAACGCGGAGTTCGGCTTCACCGGCGGTGCGGGCGTCCGCCTCGGGCTGGGCCGCCTGGGCGTGTTCGCCGAGGCGCGTGCGCTGCGCATTGGTGGCGACGCCGACCTGACTACGGTTCCGGTGCTCGTCGGCATCACGTTCTGATGCACGGACGGCGGACTGCACGCACCCGGTCGGCCTGCGGAGTGCGTGCAGTCTCTCGTTTCTGCCGATCCCGCCGCAGCCTTTCATTCACGTCCTGTGCGATCCCGCCGTAGCCATTCGTTCACGTCCTGTCCCACCCGCTGTAGCCGCCTCCGCGTCTCCTTCCTAGCTTGCGCTTCTCACTTCAATCGTGCGGAGCTGGACGATGACATCGATGAGAGGCAGGCGGATTCTGATCACCGGTGCCAGCTCGGGCATCGGCGAGGCGTGTGCGCGGCGGTTTGCGGCGGAGGGGTGTGAGCTGGTCCTGTGGGCCCGACGCGTGGAGCGGCTTGCGCGCCTGGCGGACGAGCTCGAGGCGGCGCACGGCCGGCACGTGCACATTGCGGGCGTCGACGTCCGCGACCGGCCGGCCGTGATCGAGGCAGTGGACGCGCTCGTCGAGGCGGGCGACGTGCCCGACGTGCTCGTGAACAATGCAGGACTCGCCAGCGGCCTCTCACCCGTCCAGGACGGCAGCTTCGACGACTGGGATCGCATGATCGACACGAACGTGAAGGGGCTGCTGAACGTGACGCGTGCGGTGCTGCCGCACATGATCCGGCTGGGGCGCGGTCACGTCGTCAACATCGGCAGCACGGCCGGGCGCTGGGTCTACCCGAACGGGAACGTCTACAACGCAACGAAGTTCGCCGTCCGGGCGCTGACGGAGGCGATCAACATCGATGTGGTCGGGACGCCGATCCGGGTGTCGAGCATCGACCCGGGGATGGTCGAGACGGAGTTCTCGATCGTGCGCTTCGCCGGCGACGAGGACCGGGCACGCAAGGTCTACGAGGGGTTCCAGCCGCTGCGGGCGGAAGACATCGCGGACGCGGTGCACTATGTGACCAGCGCGCCACCGCACGTGAACGTCCTGGAGATGCTCGTGTTGCCGACCGCCCAGCGGAACGTGTACGTGCTCCACCGGGACCGGCAGTAGCTCGCGGATGGAACCGGCGGGTGGGCGTCCCTCGTACAAGGGGGTACATAGCGATCCTATCCTCTCAAGGAGCACCCGATGTACCGGTCCATTACCGCCCTGCTGCTGGTTGCGCTGGCCGCACCCGCGGCGGTCTCGGCACAGGAAGCGCCCCGGCCGCGCAACTTCAGCGGCGGGATCGGCGCCATCTATGGCGCCCCGCAGGGCGAGTTCAGCGACTACGTCAACAATGCCTGGGGGCTGGGCGGCTTCTTCGCCTGGACCCCGCAGTCCGCGCCGGCCTTTGCGCTGCGCCTGGATGCCGGCTTCATGAACTACGGTCGCGAGACGCTGCGTGTCCCGCTGAGCAGCACCATCGGCGGGCGCATCATGGTCGACGTCACGACCGACAACAACATCGCATACCTCGGCATCGGCCCGCAGGTCATGCTGCCCAGCGGACCGATCCGCCCGTACGCGAACGCGGCGGTGGGCCTCTCGTACTTTGCGACGACGTCGAGCGTCAGGGGCGACGACAGCAGCCAGAACTTTGCAAGCGATACGAACTTCGACGACGCCGTCTTCCAGTGGAGCCTGGGCGGTGGCGTGATGATCCCGGTCAGCCGCGGCCGCCTGCCGGTCTCGATCGACCTCGGCACGCGCTACCACGGCAACGGCGAAGTGACGTATGTCACCGAAGGCGGCATCATCGACAATCCGGATGGCTCGATCACGATCAATGCGATCGAGAGCCAGGCGCGGGTGCTCACCGTGCACCTCGGCGTTGCACTGGGCTTCGGTGGGTATCGCTGAGGTCCACCCGAGGCTGTAACCGACCGGGCCGCGGCAGGGGCCGCGGCCCGTATTTTTTTTGTCGATGCCGGGCCGCTGCGCCGCGGACCGCGTGAGCCCGCACACCAACGTGGCTCGCAACGAGCCTTCACACCTGCCGGCCAGCGTACCCGGCAATCCCCCGGAAGCCCGCAGTCCGATTTCCTCGGAGCGCGCATTCTGCTACTATGCGCGCACCCACGAACGCCCGGGCACGTGAATCGATGAACATCCTCGTCCTGAACGCCGGCTCCTCGACACTCAAGTTCCAGCTCGTGCGCACGGACCAGGAGCGCATGGCGAACGACACGGACGAGCGACTCGCACGCGGCATCGTCGAGCGCATCGGCGGTGAGGCGCTGCTGCGCTTCAGCTCGGGGAATCGCAGTCTGAAGACGGCGCGGCCGATCCGCGACCACAGGGCGGCAGTCGACGCCGTGCTGCGCTGGCTCGCCAGCGAGGAGTCGGGCACCGACCTCTCCGCGATGCGCGACATCGATGCGGTCGGCCACCGCGTCGTTCACGGTGGTGAGCGGTTCAGCAAGTCGGTGAAGATCGATCCGGTCGTGCTGCGCGAGATCGAGGAGATGATCGACCTCGCACCGCTGCACAACCCGCACAACCTGAAGGGCATTGCTGCCGTGCGCGAGACGCTCGGCGACGTTCCGCAGGTCGCGGTATTCGATACGGCGTTCCATCAGACGCTGCCGCCGCACGCCTACCTGTACGCGATTCCGTACTCGCTCTACCGTCGCTACAAGGTCCGGCGCTACGGCTTCCACGGGACGTCTCACCGCTACGTCGCATACCGCTACCGGCGGCTGACCGGGCGCACGCGCGAGCACACCAACCTGATCACGATCCACCTGGGCAACGGCTGCTCCGCCTGCGCGATCCGCGGCGGTGACTCGGTCGATACGTCAATGGGCTTCACGCCGCTCGAGGGACTGGTGATGGGCACGCGCAGCGGCGACCTCGATCCCGCAATCCTCGACTTCATTGCCGTCAAGGAAGGCCAGACGCTGAACGAAGTGGAAGCACTGCTCAACAAGCAGTCGGGTCTGCTCGGGATCTCCGGCCTGACGAACGACATGCGCGAGCTGCTCGCGGAAGAGGAGGAGAACGATGATCGGCGCGCGCGCCTTGCGATCGACATCTTCGCCTACCGCGTTCGCAAGTACATCGGCTCCTACCTCGCCGCGATGGGTGGTGCGGAAGCGATCGTGTTCACGGGCGGCATCGGCGAGAACGGCGCGAAAGTCCGCGCGCGGATCTGTGAAGGACTGCAGTGGCTCGGCCTCGAGCTCGACCCGGAGCTGAACGCGACGGCGGTCGGAGGCAGCGAGGGGCCGATCCATCGCGAGGGCTCACGCCTCGAGGCCTGGGTCATCCCGACGGACGAAGAGCTCCTGATCGCCCGCGACACGTTCCGGCTCGTGATGGGGATGGAGGCGCGTTACTGACCGCGTGCTGCACACGGTAACTTCGCTGCATTCACGGTGCGGCGCCCTTGTGCCGCAGCGCCAAACGCGCCACACTGCCCGCTTCAATGAACACCGAAGATCGCTTTCCGCACCCGCTCGCGCTGCTGACGGCCGGCATCCTGCTCGCCGCGGCGTTGACGTGGGTCCTGCCCGCGGGCAGCTACCAGCGCGTCGAGGATCCGGAGACCGGACGCAACGTCGTCGTGGCGGGCACATACGAGCGGGTAGAGGCGGCGCCGGTCGGTCCCCTCGGCGCCCTGACCGCCATCCCGCAGGGGCTGATCAACGCGTCCGAAGTCGTTGTTCTCGTGTTCCTGGTCGGTGGCGCGTTCGTCGTGATCGACCAGACCGGGGCGCTGCGCCGCGGCATCGACCGGCTCGCGCGGCTGCTCGCGAATCGCGGGACGTGGGTGATCCCGATCTCGTGCATCGTCTTCGCGACCGGCGGTGCGCTGCAGAACATGCAGGAAGAAATCGTCGCACTGATCCCGGTGCTCCTCATCCTGACACGTCGTTTCGGCTTCGATCCCGTGACAGCGGTCGCAATGAGCATCGGCGCCGCATCGCTCGGGTCCGCGTTCAGCCCGGTGAATCCCTTCCAGGTCGCGATCGCGCAGCGACTGTCGGACGTGCCGCTGTTCTCCGGCGCCGCGTTCCGCATCGCCGTACTGCTGCCGGCGCTCGCCTTCTGGATCTTCGCGACGATCCGTCACGCGCACCGGAACGCGACGGCGCCTGACACCGCGACGATCGACACGTCGAATGCTTCGCTCGATGCGCGGACCACGCTGATCCTGGCGCTGACAGCTGGCGCGTTCGCGCTGTTTATCACGGGGATGATCCGCTGGGGCTGGGGCTTCAACGAGATGTCCGCGGTGTTCTTCCTGCTGGGCGTCGTGGCGGGACTGCTCGGCGGGCTGGGGATCAATGGAACATCTTCGGCGTACGTGCAGGGGTTCCGTGAGATGGCATTCGCGGGTCTGCTGATCGGCTTCGCGAGTGCGATCTATGTCGTGCTCGACGCGGGCCGCATCGTCGACACCGTCGTCCACGGCCTCGCCCAGCCGCTCGCCGGGTTGCCACCCGGACTGTCTGCGATCGGGATGGTCGGGCTGCACGCACTGCTGCACGTGCCGGTTCCGAGTGTCAGCGGACAGGCGGTGCTCACGATGCCGATCCTGATCCCGCTCTCGGACCTGCTCGGCCTCTCACGCCAGGTCACGATCCTGGCGTACCAGTATGGCGCGGGCCTCACGGAGCTGATCACGCCGACGAACGGTGCACTGATGGCGGTGATCGCAGCGGCGGGCGTTCGCTACGACCGCTGGCTGCGCTTCGCGGTACCGCTTTTCCTGGGCCTCGTTGCGATCGGAATCGCCGCAATCCTGATCGCCATCGCGATCGATCTGCAATAGTCGCTGTTCAGGATGATGAAGACGCGCCTGTACTCGATCATCGCCTCCTTTGTGCTGCTCCCCGGCGCGCTCGCTGCGCAGGTGCCGGACACGGTGCCGGCGCCGCCCGCGCCGGATTCCCTCGCTGCCGTCCCGGACACGCTCGCCGTTCCGATCACGGACGCGATTCCGCTGGCGCAGGTGGCTCCGCCCGCGCCCGAGCCGCAACCGAAGCCCGACCGCTGGAAATCCCAGCTCGAGTTCGGCTTCAACGGCTCGCGCGGCAACACGGACCTGATCACGCTCTCGACCGGGTTCTCGATCGAGCACAGGGAGAAGGAGCGCTTCGAGCTGGAGTGGTCGACGTCGTACCGCTACGGTGAGAGCGAGAACCAGGTCGTCGCGCGACACCTGCAGAGCTCGATCAGCTTCGATCTCTTCCCGAGCGGCAGCTGGTCGCCGTTCTTCTACGTCGCCGCGGAGCGCGATCCGTTCAAGCGCATCGACCTGCGGACGGATGGCGGTGCGGGCGCGAAGTACACGCTCTCCCGCGGAGAGACGAGTGCGTCGATCAGCCTGGCACTGCTGCACACGTACGAGAACTTCCGTGCGGTGGGCACGGATCCCGCCCCCGAGACGCGCAACAACGCACGCTGGTCGCTGCGGGCGCGTGCATCACAACGGATGAGTGAGGGGTGGCAGGTCGAGAACACCACGTTCTACAAGCCGGTGCACAACCAGCTCGGCGACTACGACATCGACTCCGTGACGAAGCTGAGCGCGATCCTGAACAGCCGGCTCGCACTCACGTTCAGCTACAAGTACCGGCTCGACTCGACGCCCGCGGAAGGTGTCGGCGGCGAGGACCAGTTCCTGACTGCCGGACTGACGATCAACCTCTAGGGAGCACGAAATCCGATGAGCAACCGCACCGCGCGCTTCGAGACGACGCTCGGCAACTTCACGGTCGAGCTGTTCGACGACAGGGCGCCGAACACGGCGAAGAACTTCGCCGACCTGGCCCAGGACGGGTACTACGACGGCCTGATCTTCCACCGTGTGATCGACGGCTTCATGATCCAGGGCGGCTGCCCGCAGGGGACCGGCACGGGCGGTCCCGGCTATACGATCAAGGACGAGTTCCACCGCGAGCTGCGCCACGACAGCAAGGGGATCGTGTCGATGGCGAACGCGGGTCCGAACACGGGCGGCTCGCAGTTCTTTATCACGCTGGCCGCGACACCGTGGCTCGACGACAGGCACGCGGTGTTCGGCCGGGTGACGGAGGGGATGGACGTCGTCGAGACGATCGGGAAGGTGAAGACCGGGCGGAACGATCGCCCCGTCGAAGAAGTGAAGATGCTGAAGGTGACGATCGCCTGATCGCGATCGTGCTGCGAGTCTGCGAGCCGCTGCTCAGCCGAGCAGCGGCTCGTCGCTTTCCAGGCGCTCGATCATTGCCTCGTTGGAGTGCTGCGCGAGTCGGGCCAGTGCCGCCGGGTCGACAACCCGCCGGCCGTTCAGCGTGAACAGCCGTAGCACCCGCGCCGTCCGGTAGAGCTCGTCGGCGATCTCGGGCAGGCCGATCAGGCCGGCGCGCCCTTCGGGCCCCAGCCGGATGACCTCACCGCTCCGCCGCTGCACGAGCAGATCGAGACCGAACATCTTCGACTTCTCCGGATAGTCGAGGAAGGCATCGCCCGGCGCGAGCGCGAGCTCCTGCGCGATGCGCTCCTCGACCTCGCGCTTGAGCGGCGTGTCCGTCTCGATCCAGTCGCCGATCGCTGCCTCGTCCAGCTCCGCAGCCACGACTTCCGCAGCCCGCTTCGGCAGGCGACGCATGCGCAGCGCCTCGACGCGCGCGGCGACCGAGCGGGCCTGCGCATCGTCGCGCTCCGCGCGTGCAGCGATCAGGTACAGCACGCCTTCATCGGTCTGCCCCACCAGCTCGTCCGGCACGAGCAGTGACGCATCGAGCGCATCGTTCACGATGCGCTTGTACATCACGGTGGCGGCGCGCACGGCGTGGTGCCAGTACACGTTGCGGAACATCTGGTACTTCGCGAAGAGCAGCGACTCGAGCGCCGCGACGCCCTTCTCGTGCACACCGACCTCGAGTCGCCCGGTCGCCTCGTCGCGCAGCAGTGTCAGGCCATGCAGCAGCCGATCGACGTCGACGCGGCCGTACGGCACGCCCGCGAAGGTGGCATCGCGCATCAGGTACTCGATCTTGTCGAGATCGAGACTGCCGCTCACCAGCCCCTGCAGCGGACTGTCCGAGGTGCCCCGGATCAGTGCCTCGACACGCTCGGCCGCATCCGGCGTCACCTGCGCGAGTGCCGTCGTGACATCGTCGTCGGAGAGGAACCGCCCGACGAGCGCCTCGTGGTGGCCGGGGATCCTGTCGGCCTGCAGCTCCTCGAGCGCGTGAGAGAACGGGTAGTGCCCGATGTCGTGCAGCAGCCCGGCGAAGGGGATGAGCGCACTGTCGGTCTCGTCGACCGCATCGAGGGCACCGCGCGTACGCAGTGCGCTGAGTGCACGGTGCGCGAGGTGATAGACGCCGAGTGCATGATCGAAGCGCGTGTGCGTCGCGCCCGGATACACGAGGTAGGCGAGGCCGAGCTGACGGATGTGACGCAGCCGCTGGAACGCGGGTGCATCGACGATCTGCATCGCGATCGGATCGACGCGGATCGTGTCCCACAGCGGATCGCGGATCGTGACGGAAGCAGTCATGGCTGAAAGGTTAGGGAGGACGCGGGCGTTGCGATACCCCGATACGTCGGGGTTGTATGTCCGGACACGACGGCATTACATTGCCCGCGTTCGACGGCCCTGCGGCGTTCCTCCTCCCCGGACGTCCGCGTGTCGAGCGCCCCGTGTACAACCAGTAGACAGGAGGAAGCGGTGCAGCATCACCGCCCGCGCGCCCTCACGTGGCTGCTCCACATGCTGATGGTCCTGGCTGCCGCCTGCGCGCCCGCGTTCGAGAGCAACCAGCCGACGACGTCTTCGCCTGCACGCGACGCGTACATACGCGAGCGCGCCCGGGCATCCGATCCGTCGATCGCCCGCTGGAGCGAGGCCGGAGACAGGGCGCTCCTCGCGCCGTTGTCCGTGCAGCTCCCCTACACCACCTACTACAAGCTCGACGAGCATACGACGACCGTCGGTGCCTACGCGTTCGACCTGCTCCCCGGCGGCCGCCTCTACGCACAGCTGACCGGACTCGAGCAGCCCCCCGCGGCCTTCGTCGAGCTGTTCCAGCAGCACGGCTCGCAGATCCGTCTCGTCGACGCGGGCAGACACAGCGCACAGACCATCTCGCGCGACGGCGGCCGCTACGTGTTGCGCGTCCAGCCGGAGCTCGGCCTGACCGGCACGTTCCAGCTCAGCATCGACGGGGACCGCGCGACGGGTGCTCCGGTGATCGCGGATGCGACGTCGTACCGCACGCTTCCCGCATCGCGCTACGTATTCCCCGTTGAGGGTCGCGACTCACGCGCGATCCGCAGCGTGTGGGGCGATCCGCGGGGCGGCGGGCGGCGACACGAGGGCGTCGACATCTTCGCGCCGCGCGGAACCCCCGTGCTGGCCGCGACGGACGGCGTGATCCTCTCCGTGCGTCACACGCCGATCGGCGGCAAGGTGATCTGGATGCGGCCGGACGGCGAGGACGTGGAGCTGTACTACGCACACCTCGACCGCCAGGACGTCCGCCCGGGCGAGCGGGTGCGCGCAGGCGATCAGATCGGTCTCGTCGGCAATACCGGCAACGCCAGGGGCACGTCGCCACACCTGCACTTCGGTGTGTACCGGAACGGCGGACGGGTTGCGATCAATCCGGAGCCGTGGCTGGAGAGGACGTCGCCGGTGCTGGTCAGTGGCGGGAACTGAGTTCTTTCTTCGCTGCGGGTGACGGGCGGTGGGTGAGGGGTGATTCGCGCGCGGTGCGCGCTCGGGTGGGGGCACTTCGGGAGTGACTGCGGGCGGTGGGCGGTGGACGGCGGGTGGGGTGGCGTTGCGTTGCTTCGGGCCGCTACTCCTCGAAGCTCTGCGTTTTCTGTGGTGAAACATCAGAGCGGGCGGTTGCCTCATTGGCAGCCGCCCGCTCGATTGTTTACGTGCGGACGGACGCTCAGCGCGCGACGGGGCCGGCGTTCCTTACGGCTTCGCTGACCGAGTCCTCGTACTTCTTGAAGTTCTCACGGAACATCTCCGCGAGCTTTGCGGCCTGCGCGTCGTAGGCGTCCTTGTCCTTCCACGTGTTGCGCGGCTGGAGGACCTCGTCGGGCACGCCGCGGATGCGGTTCGGCACGTGCAGGCCGAAGACCGGATCGGGCGTGGTCTCGACGTCGTCGAGCAGGCCGCGCAGGGCGGCGTGCACCATGGCGCGGGTGTAGGACAGCGACATGCGGCTGCCGCTGCCGTAGGCGCCGCCGGTCCAGCCGGTGTTGACGAGCCAGCACTGGGCGCCGTGCTGCGCGAGCTTCTGGCCGAGCATCTCCGCGTACACCGACGGCGGGAGCGGCAGGAACGGCGCACCGAAGCAGGTGCTGAATGCGGCCTTCGGTTCCGTGATGCCGCGCTCCGTCCCGGCGACCTTTGCGGTGTAGCCGGAGAGGAAGTGATACATCGCCTGCTCGTGCGTGAGCTTCGAGATCGGTGGCAGCACGCCGAACGCATCGGCGGTCAGGAAGACGACGTTCTTCGGGTGGCCACCCACGCTCGGACGCGCGGCACCGGGGATGAACGAGATCGGATACGACGAGCGCGTATTCTCCGTGTTCGAATCGTCGTCGAAGTCAGGCACGCGCGTATGCGGGTCGATGACGACGTTCTCGAGGATCGCGCCGAAGCGGCGGCTCGCCGCGTAGATGAGCGGCTCGCCCTCGGCCGAGAGGCGGATCACCTTCGCGTAGTTGCCGCCCTCGAAATTGAAGACGCCGTTCTCGGACCAGCCGTGCTCGTCGTCGCCGATGAGTGAGCGCTCGGGGTCGGCGGACAGCGTCGTCTTGCCGGTGCCGGAGAGACCGAAGAAGAGCGCGACGTCGCCTTCCGGCCCGATGTTCGCCGAGCAGTGCATCGGCAGGACGCCCTGCAGCGGGAGCAGGTAATTGAGCACCGAGAAGATCGACTTCTTCATCTCGCCCGCGTAGCGGGTCCCGCCGATCAGCACGGTGCGATCCTGGAAGCTCAGCACGATGAACGTGCTGGAGCGGGTCCCGTGACGATCCGGATCCGCCTGGAACTCCGGCGCGTGCAGAATCGTGAAGCCGGGCTCGAAGTTGAGGCGACCTTCGTCGGTCGGGATGATGAACATGTTGTTGACGAAGGCGGTGTGCCAGGCGCTGGGGCTGATCGACCGCACGTTGAGCCGGTAGCTCGGGTCGGCGCCCGCCCACAGGTCGCTGACGAACAGCTCATGTGATGAGAGGTACTGCTCGACGTCCCGGCGGAGCACCTCGTAGTGCTCACGCTCGATCGGAACGTTCACCTTACCCCAGCTGATCCGGCCCTCGCTCTCGGGCTCACGGACGATGAACTTGTCATCGGGTGAGCGGCCGGTGTGGGGAATCGTGATGCCTACGAAGGCACCGTCACAGGTAAGCTGGCCCTCGCCACGCCGGACCGCCTCCTCGATGAGTGCAGCGGGCGCGAGGTTCCAGTGGACCGGCTTGCTGGGCTGGAGCCCATGAACCGACAGCTCGCGCGCTGCCAAAGATGTTGCCACGTCTGCCTCTGGGTCGGATTTCAGTCACATATAACGGATAGCCCGCGCGCGGACGCGCGGGAGACAGGGAGGTTACGCCGGACCTCCCGGAGGGTCAAGCCGCCGGAGGCATCGTGGATCGTACCTTGCGCAGGGCGGCTGACGTAGCGGCGTGAAACGACGTGGGTTATCGCGCCACCAGGAGGCGATCGCGGAGCTGCTGGCCGCCGTCGCTTCTGGCCGGGAAAGACGACGATACCTAAGCTGACGCGAGTGAAGCCGAGTCCTGCAATTCTGCTCATCCTGTGTGCCGCGCCCGTCGCGGCGCAGACGGCGCCGGCGCCGTGCGCGACCGGGCCGATCTCTCACATATTCATCGACAACCACTCGGTCTTCGACACCTCCGACCCCGACCTGAGCCCGCGCTTCGGCTGGGCGTACCGCACGGCCAACAAGCTGCACATCCGTACGCGCGAGCACACGATCCTGCGCGAGCTGCTCTTCGATCCGGGCGACTGCTACGACCCGTTCATGATCAGTGAGACGGAGCGACTCCTCCGCTCCTACCGCTTCCTCGCCCGGGTCGACGTGTTCGGCGTACCGCAGCCGGATGGGAGCTGGCACGTCGTGGTCGATACCCAGGACGAGTGGAGCACACGCCCGGACGTGCGCATCTCCACCGACGACGGGTTCCGGTTCGAGGGCATACGACTCGAGGAGGTCAACCTGCTCGGTCGCGGGCAGACGCTCGGCGTCCACTACTTCGAGCGGGATGCTACACGCGAGTACGGGCTGCGCTACTTCACACCACAGCTCTTCGGCACACGCTGGGACCTGACCACCGAGTTTGCCGAATCGAGGGCAGGCACGCGCGCGCACATCGAGCTGGAGTACCCGTTCGTGGCGGAGGTCAGCCGCTGGGCCGGCCGCCAGAGCTTCCTGCGCGACGACAGGCACTTCGACTACATGCTGCCCCGACCGGACGGCGGCAGCGATCACGTGCTCCAGCCGATGCGCGAGACATTCTATGACCTCGCGATCGTGCGCAGGATCGGCGAGGGCGGCGGCATGACGCTGCTGGGAGGCGGTGTCAGCTTTCAGAAGGTCTCGTACGGCGGCCCCGCGCTCTTCGTGCCGAACGGCGACTACGAGCGGCGCTCCGCGCTGGACGACAGCCTCGACGTGGCGCTGCGGTCGCACCGCAGCGAGATCAACAGCATCCGGCTGACCGCCATGATCGGCCAGCGCAACATCTGGTACGTGCAGCGTCGCGGCCTGGACAGCATGCGCGGCGAGGAGGACGTGCGGCTGGGCGCGGAGGCGACGTTTGCATTGGGGCGCTCGCTCCCTCAGTTCGAGACCGACGACGACCTGGCCGCGACGATCACGCTCTATACAGGCATCGAGGTCGGTGATGCGATCGTCGTGCTCCGCGCGCGCGGCGACGGTCGGCGCGATCTGCGTGCGGACGTGACGACCACCGAATGGAAGGACATCTATGGCGAGGCGGAGCTGCTGTCGTACATGCAGACACGGCAGCTCCCGAACCACACGTTCTTTCTGCGCGCTGCAGCGGGTGGCGGCTGGAACACGGTGACGCCGTTTCAGCTGACACTCGGAGGTGAGCGGGGCGTGCGCGGCTACCGTCGCGAGGCGTTCCCGGGCGGCAGGCGCTTCGTCGCCACGGTCGAGGACCGCATCTACTTCGGCTGGCCGTTCCGGGACCTCGCCGACGTCGGCGGCACCCTGTTCGTCGATGCCGGCCGTGTCTGGCGCGGTGACGCACCCTTCGGCGACGACAGCACCTGGCAGGCCGCTGCCGGATTTGGTCTGCGCGTATCCTTCCCTGCCGGCGGCCGCTCGATCGGGCGCCTGGACTTTGCGTGGCCACTCGAGAAAGGCACCGGCCTGGGCGACGTCCGCATCATGCTCTCGCTCGACGAGATCATCGGCCTGTCCGCGAACGCGCGCGACGTGCAGTTCCTGCGCTCGCAGCGCGAGACCGTGGCGGGCGACCTCTTCACCCCCCGTTTCTGAGACATGCGACGCACGCGTTATCGCGCACAGTGGGTCCTGCCTGTTTCCGCGCCGCCGATCCGCGAGGGCGCGCTGCTGGTCGACGACGATGGCCGCATCGCTGCGGTCGGCCCGGACCAGGCGGTGCCGCGACCGGAGGATGCGCAACAGGTCGATCTCGGGAACGCGGCGCTGCTGCCGGGCCTCGTCAACGTGCACGCGCATCCCGAGCTCAGTGCGCTGCGCAATCTGCTCGAGGACCTGTCCTTCTTCGACTGGATCAACACGCTGCGGCGCGTGAAGGCACGCGCGCCGCTCGATGATGCGGCCCTGCTCACATCTGCGCTCTGGCAGCTCGCCGAGGCGTATGCGGCCGGCATCACGACGATCGCCGCGACGGAAGACTCGGCGGCAACGTTCGACGCGTTGCTCGAGACGGGCGGCCGGGGCGTCGTCTACCGTGAGGTGTTCGGCCCGGATCCGGCGCAGTGCGCGGCGGCGATGCGCGGGCTGCGGGAGCGCGTCGAATCCATGCGCGCGCGTGAGACGGGACTCGTGCGCGTGGGGATCAGCCCGCACGCACCGTACACCGTCTCGGACGACCTCTTCCAGGCGACCGCACGCCTCGCGGCCAGCGAAGCGTTGCCGGTCGCGGTTCACATCGCGGAGTCACACGCCGAGACGGACCTGGTCGCACGCGGTGAAGGTGTGTTCGCGCAGGCGCTGCGACGACGCGGCATCGACACGCCGGCGCGCGCCCGCTCACCCGTGGAGCTGCTTGCGCGCACCGGCATCCTCGAGCGACAGCCGCTGCTCATTCATGCCGTGCGCATCGATGCATCGGACATCCGGCTGATCGCCGACGCCGGTGCGGCGATCGCGCACTGCCCGACGGCCAACGCGCGACTCGGCCACGGGGTCGCCCCCGTGCTGCAGCTGCTCGAATCAGGCGCCACCGTCGGGCTCGGCACCGATTCCGTTGCCAGCAACAACCGGCTCGACCTGCTGGAGGAGGGGCGGACGGCGCAGCTGATGCAGCGTGCAGCCGCGTGCTCCCACGACGCGCTCGACGCCGCTGCACTGCTGCGCATGGCAACGCTCGATGGCGCACGCGCACTCGGGATCGAGGACGAATGCGGCTCACTGGAGCCGGGCAAGAGCGCGGACCTGGCCGCGGTATCGCTCGCACGAGTTCACGCACAGCCTGCGCACGACATCAACGCCGCACTCGTCCTCGCCGCCCGCGGCAGCGACATCGTGCTCACTGTCGTGCGCGGGCGCGTGCTGTACCGCTCCTGCAGCGGCGATGCGCATGCGGCCGGCGACGAAAACGGGCCCACGGGCACCCTCTCCTCCGCGAAGCCGGGCCACACGACGATCGACGTCGACGCGGTGCGCGACCGCATGGAACGGATCGCGGAGCGCGTTGCCGCGGCTCGCGCCGGATCATGAAGGAACGGCTCACGGGCGCTGCAGAGCACCTGGATGAATCCGGCCACGACGAGGCGGAGCTCCGCCGGAGCCTGAAGCAGGTTGCGGATGTGAACCGTTTCCTGGGAGGCACGCGCACTGCCATCTGTGCCGTGGAGAGTCTGCTGCCAGGCCCCGGCCCCGGTACGATTCTGGACGTTGGCTGCGGGTCCGGCGACATCGACGCGGCGCTTGCCACGCACATGGCGGAGCGCGGCCGTGACGTTCGTATCACCGCGTTCGATCTCCACCCCCAGATCATTGCGCTCGCGGAGGAACGGCTGCGCGGCACTCCCGGCGCAACGCTCGTCCGCGGCAACGCCCTCGCCCTTCCGTTCCGCGACGGCGCATACGACGTCGCCATGATGTCGCTCACGCTCCATCACTTCGAGGACGACGCCCCGGTTCAGGTGCTGCGGGAGCTCGGCCGCGTGGCGCGCGCCGTAGTCATCAACGACCTGGAGCGGAACTGGCAGAACTATGCCGGTGCGACGCTCCTTGCCCACACGCTCTGGGCACGCAACCGGCTGACACGGCACGACGGGCCGCTTTCCGTAAAGCGCGCGTTCACGGCCTCCGAGCTCACTTCGATGGCCCGCAGCGCCGGCCTGCGCGACGTGCGTGTGCGGCGCCGCTTCTTCTACCGCCTCGTTCTCACCGCCCGCTCGGACGCACCGGCCGAACGCAGCGTGGTCTGAGATCGGCGCATTCCAGGCGGCGCCGTCCCATCGCGAAGCCCCGGGTGCGCGTCCGGAAGGACTTCCGTCGACGGCCCCGGGTTTGCATCGCCGGAACAGCATCCGAACCTGGTGCTACCGGGAATGCGTATCGAAACTCGCGAAGTCGTCATCGTCGGCGGTGGTCCTGCCGGTGCCGTTGCCGGAATGCTGCTCGCGCGCGCGGGGCACGATGTGCTGCTCCTCGAGCGCCAGGCGCTGCCGCGTCGCAAGGCGTGCGGCGACTGCATCAGTGCGGGGAGCACGCGACTGTTCGAGCGGCTCGGTCTGCTCCCTGCGATCCTGGAGCTCCAGTGTGCCCGGCTGCGCGGCTGGCGCATCGTCGCGCCGGACGGCTCGTCGTTCACCGCTACATTCGATGAAATCGCTGCCGGCAATCCGCAATGCGGCTACGCGCTCGCCGTGTCGCGTGAGCGGCTCGATGCCGTCCTGCTGGACGCAGCAGGGGCCTCGGGTGTGGAGATCCGGCCGCGGACGCGCGTCACGCACGTCACATTCGACAACGGACCCATGCTCCGACTGCACGGGAGCAATGCCGCCGTGCGTGCGCGGCTCGTCATCGGGGCCGACGGGCTCCGTTCCGTCGTTGCGCGCTCGCTGGGCGCAGTACGGCGGCGACCGCGCGTGCGGAAGCTGTCGCTCAGCACGCATGCGCCCGCACCGCGGCCGACTGCCGGCCTGGGCGAGATGCATCTGGCGCCAGGCGCGTGCATCGGAATCGCGCCGGTCGATGCTGCCGGAGCCACGTACAATGTCACGCTCGTCGTGAAGAGCGAGGACGCAGACGTCAGGTCCCGGCGCGGATCCGTGGACGGCCACGTCGCCGGCAGAGAGAGGGCGGCCCGGCTGGACGGATTCGTGAACGAATGGCGTGAGCGGTTTTCGCGGCTGCGCGATGCCGCGCCCATCCGTCCGCTGCCGGGCGAGGAGTGGATGGCCTCGGGACCGTTCGACGTGCCGGTGCAGCGCGTTGCACATGACGGGATCGTTCTCGTGGGCGACGCGGCCGGCTATTTCGACCCGTTTACGGGCCAGGGGATTCACCAGGCGGTGGCAGGTGCGGAGCTGCTCGCGCACGCCGCATCGGGCGCGCTCCGTCGCCCCGGGCCGCTGCACCGGGAGCGGCTCGCCGAGTGGGAGCGTGCACACGCGTCGCTCGCGCTGGGGATGCATCGCGTTCAACGGCTGATCGACGAAGTACTCGCGCGGCCCGCGCTGGCAAATGCGGCGATCCGCGCGCTCGCCCGCAGCGACGCAATGCGCAACGCGCTGCTCGGCGTCACGAGCGATCTGCGCTCACCCGCCTCGCTCCTGCATCCACACCTCGCGGCCTCCACGCTCCACTCACTGCTGAGGGCATCGTGACGATCCTGGACGAACATCGGATGGACGCGCCCTGCGATGTCTGCTTCCGCGTCGCCGCCGACGTGGAGCGCTGGCCGGAGATCCTGCCGCACTACCGATGGGTGCGCTTCCGGGAGCGGCGCGGCTTTGGAACCGGCCGCGTCGAGATGGCTGCATGGCGTGATTTCGGCGGCCCGCTCCGGTACCCGACCTGGTGGGTCTCCGATATGCATGTCGATCCGGATGAGCCGGCCGTCTACTACCGGCACGTCGATGGCATCACGCGCGGCATGGAGGTGAAGTGGATGTTCGAGCCGCGCGCGGACGGCTCGACCGACGTGAAGATCACGCATGCGTGGAACGGGCCCGACTGGCCGCTGATCGGGCCGCTCGCATGGCAGCTCGTCATCTCGCGCCATTTCGTCAGCGCCATAGCACAGCAGACGCTCGCCGGCGTGGCGGCGGAAGCGTCGCGAAGTCACAGGGAGGTCCGGCGTGCCTGACATGCATGGGAGCGGCAACCGCCCGATGCACCGTGTCGCCATTACGGGCATCGGCCCGATCACGGCGGTGGGCACCGGCGTCGATCGCTTCTGGGAGGGACTCCGCCGTGAGCGCTCGCCGATCCGCACGATCACCCGCTTCGACGTGCAGCCGTGGCGCACGCGGATCGCGGCGGAAGTCGACGACTTCCAGCCGACCGAGTTCATCGAGCCGCGTACGGCGCGCCGCATGGACCGGTTCGGCCACTTCGCCGTCGCGAGCGCACGCCTTGCGCTCGCTGATGCGGGGATCCGCCCCGAGGAACTCGACCGGGATCGCACCGCGGTGCAGATGGGCACGGCCCTCGGTGGAATGGGCTATGCCGAGACGCAGGCGAACGCGTTCTACGGCGGCATCGCGACCGCGCGCAGCATCGATCCGCGCGTTGCGCTGACGACGTTCGCCGGCGCAGCGAGCTGCTCGATCGCGATCGACCTGGACGTCACGGGACCGAACGCGACAAACGCGATGTCCTGTGCGTCCGGCACCATCGGCATCGGCGAGGCCTGGCGGCTGATCCGCGACGGCAGTGCGGATGCGGCCCTGGCAGGAGGCGTCGAGGCGCCGCTCGCGCCGATGTGCTTCGGTGCGTTCAGCGTCATCCGTGCGATGAGCACGCGCAACGACGACCCCGAGCACGCGTGCCGCCCCTTCGACCAGGAGCGCGACGGCTTCATCATGGGTGAGGGCGCATGCACGCTCTACCTCGAGCGTTACGATCTCGCCGTCGCACGCGGCGCCCGCATCTACGCCGAGATCGTGGGCTACGGCTGCACCAACGATGCGTACCACATGACGGCGCCGCGTCCGGACGCCGCCCAGGCCGTCCGGGCAATGCGCATCGCGCTCGCCGCCGGGGGCGTCACACCGGACCAGGTCGACCTGGTCAGCCCGCACGGCTCCTCGACGCCACTCAACGACGCGACGGAGAGCACCGCCATCAAGCAGGTCTTCGGCGAGCGCGCCTACGCGCTTCCGATCAGCGGGACGAAGCCGTACCACGCCCACGCGCTCGGCGCGTCCGGCGCGATCGAGGCCGCCGTCTGCTGTCTCGCCTTCGAGCGCGGCTGGGCGCCGCCCACGCTGAACTTCGAGCGCGGCGACCCGGAGTGCGACCTCGACTACGTCGCCGCCGGCGGCCGCCACTTCGCGCCGCGCTACGCGGTGTCCAACTCGTTCGGCTTCGGTGGCATTAACGCGGCCCTCGTGCTGGGCCGCCCCGGGCTGCGTGACTGACAGAGCACCGCCGCTTCGGCATGATGGAAACTGCCGTCCGGAACGTCATACGTCGGGGAAGGGGCCGGTCCGATGCACGAGCGAAACACCGCCGCCCGTAGCCACATGCAGGGAAAACGGCTGGACTATGCCTCGTTATGACCGTAATAGGCATGTTAATCGCGCAGCCGTCTGTGCCTCTGGTGAGATGACCCTTGATCCGCACCGGAGGAACCGTCAGGTTGGCAAGCTTTCTGCAAGGAGGCGGGCCGGCCCCGTGAGGAAGGGAGTGGCGGGCCGGACGCGACGGCCATGACCGTCGAGAGTGTCCGCAAGTCTGACCCAAGTGAGGAGGATGGTATGAAAGTGTTGGTGAGGGTAGCAGCGGCAGCGGCGTTGATGGTGCCGCTCCTTGCGTCGCCCGCGTCCGCGCAGCACTACCGAGTCGATTTCGGTATCAATGGCGGCTACTCGTGGTATAGCGCGCTGCTGGGCGATGACCAGTTGGGTGGCGAGGATGCGGATGTACGCTTCAACGCGAACTGGCTGCTCGGCAGCCAGCTCACCTTCTGGTTCACCCCGCGCATCGGTCTCCGTGCGAACATGACGTACACGGACACCGATCTCGAGGGCGATGATGTGACGTTCCATGAGCACGTGAACCTCTGGACGGGCACGGGCGACCTGATGTTCCGCTTCCGTCAGCCGAACGAGGAGTGGCTGGGCTCGGAGTTCCTGCCCTACGTCGCTCTCGGTCTCGGTGCGAAGTGGATCAACCCGGCCAGTGACTGGGCTACCTGCACGGGCGGCGATGAGGACGATTCGTCCTGCCATCCGTTCTACCCGACGGGTACCGACGGCTTCGCGCTCGAGGAGGGGACCTCCTTCGCAGGCCTGATCGGCCTGGGCGCCGACTGGCGCGTCTCGCCGAACTTCGCGGTTCGGCTCGAGGTGAACGACCGGATCTACAAGCCCGAGGTCTATGAGATCACGGGTGCAGCCCCGACGTTCACGCGCAGCAGCGGTGACAACGTTGCGAAGACGGTTCACGAGATCGGTGGCCAGATCGGCCTGCACATCCTCGCCGGCCTGCGTGAGCCGCCGGTCGTAGCGGTTGCGCCTGCGCCGCCGCCGCCGCCGCCGCCCGCGCCGGAGCCGCCGCCGGCACCGCGTGAGGAGAACATCACGGTCTGCGTCGTGGACCCGACGGCCCCGAACGGCCTGCGCATGCAGGACGCGATCTACCTGGTCGACCAGGGTGACACGGTCGTGGTGGTGAACGGTAACCGTCAGCCTCTGTCCTCCTCGGTTGGCACGGTCGTAACCGCCAGCAACCAGCCGTGGTACGTGAGCGGTGCGCCGCTCGTGGTCGACGTTGGTCCGACGAACTTCGAGTTCCTGACCTACCAGGGCGCAGTCCGGATCGAGCCCGATCGTCTGACGTATCTCGGCACGGTCAATGGTCTGCCGGTCTACGCGGATCGTGACCAGGTCGCGGACGTGGCGAACCAGCTCGCAGATGTCCGCCAGGCCCGCGCAAGCGGCGACCTCGAGGACATTCTCGAGCAGGAGAGGGACCTCCGTGAGGCGATCGACGCACTCCAGGTCGTCTACGTACCGCTCCAGGCGACCGGCTGCGTGTTCCAGCCGCTGCAGCGGCAGCAGCAGGTCCGCAAGGGCAAGTAAGCTCCGGCGCGGAGGTGTAACCCGAGTAGATCGGGGCACTGCCCGCTGTGAGCAGTCATGAAACGAGAGCCCGGCCACCACGGCCGGGCTCTTCGTTTTCTTCCTTGCCCGCGTATGCGTCGGCCGGATACGTTGTCGCGCCGATGCCGACACTCGCGTTTCTCGTCGTCCCCCTCGGACAGCTCGTCGCGACCGCGCTTGCCTGCGGGATCAACCTGTACGCAACGGTGGGCACGCTCGCACTCGCGTCGCGCTTCGGGCTCTTCGGGTTCACCCTGCCGGTGGAGCTGCGCGGCCTCGAGAACGGCCTCGTCATCGGCAGCGCGGCGGCGCTCTACATCCTCGAGTTCCTGGTCGACAAGGTGCCGTTCCTCGACAGTGCCTGGGACGCAATCCACACGATCGTGCGCCCGCTGGCCGCTGCTGCACTCGTCGCTCTCGCGCTGACCCCGCAGGGCATCGAGATCCAGATCGCCGGTGCCGTGGTGGCGGGCGCGATCGCCTTCCTGACCCACGCAACCAAGGCCGGCGTGCGGGTCATCATCAATCGGCGACCGCGCCGCGCGAAGAACATCGCGATCAGCGCACTCGAGGATATCTTCGCCGTCAGCATGGCGCTGGCGGCGCTGGTCGTGCCGGTGGCTGCGATCGTGATCGGGCTGGTGGTCGTCGTGATCCTGCTGTCGATCGGCCCGATCGTCTGGCGCGCCGCAGCGCTGGGCATGCGCGCCCTGGCCGCCAGGATCCGCGGGTTCTTCGGCCTCCGGGGCTGGCGTTCGCGCGAGGACCTGCCGCGCCGGCTCCGCCCGCTCGTGGAGCCGGAGGGGGTCGGCCGGCGGGCGCCGATCACCGCCCGCGCGGGACTGACCGGAATGACCGGCCTAGGCGCATACCGTAACGGCTGGCTCGTCTTCGACGACGAGCGCCGCCTCTTCGTGTATCAGGGCTTCCTCCGGCCGTCCCGGCTGGAGCTCGCCCCGCCGACGTCGCTGCGCACCGAGCGCGGGATCCTCGCGGATACCGTGGACGTCGAGGACACAAGCGCCAGAACGTACACCCTCTTCCTTCTGAAGGACGGGCCCGGCCCCGACCGCATCGAGGCCGAACTCCGCAACGCGCGATCATGGATCTCCAGCAGTTCCGCAACTTCCGCGAGCGCATGAACGAGCGGATTCTCGAGGCCGGGAACCTCGAGATCCGCCGCTTCTTCGCGCTCGACAGCCGCACCTACGAGGCAGGCGCCCTCGACACCCGCACGAAGGAGCTGCTCGGCCTCGTTGCGTCCATGGTCCTGCGCTGCGACGACTGCATCACCTACCACCTGGTGCGTTGCGTCGAGGAGGGGCTGAGCGACGAGGAGCTGTTCGAGGCGTTCTCGGTCGGGCTGGTCGTCGGCGGCTCGATCGTGATCCCGCACCTGCGTCGCGCGGTGGATCGGCTGGACGAGATCCGGTCGCTGGACGGCGCTACCTGAGCAGCGTCCCCCGCGGCCTTCGGTTATTCTTCGGCTGTGTCCATTTGGCGACCTGTTTTCGCGGGTCGGCATCGGTCGACGCCGCCGGTATCACAACTGTATGGACATGAATGAGTTGTGACGTGAGCGTCGCGCGGCACGGCGGCTGTGCAGGGGATATTCGTGTGCACTGCGCACACAGGGGGTTACTTCTGCGATACGCTTCATATATATTCGGCGAGTTATGAACGGCACGGCTTTGGGGAACGGACTGGTGCGGATGCTCGAGAGAGAGGCGGAGACGCACCCGTTCCCCGGGTAAAGAGGCAGCGGCCCTCGTGAGCGAGGGGCGCTGCCTTTTCAATTTATTCACCCTAGAGCTACCGGTCATGTCACGGCAAATGTTTGTCAGTTCGCGAGCTCTGGATTCGTTCGACCAGTACCTCTTCGATGTCGAGAAGTACCCCCTGATCGAGGAGGCAGCGGAGGAACGGGAGCTTGCGCGTCGTGCGCGGGCGGGGGACAAGGAAGCGGCGGAGCGGCTGGTCACGGCGAATCTTCGATTCGTCATCTCCTACGTGAAGAAGTACCAGGGCCGGGGTCTCGGCCTCGCCGAGCTGGTCTGTATCGGCAACGAAGGTCTGCTGAAGGCAGTCAAGAAGTTCGATCCCGACAAGGGCGTCAAGTTCATCTCGTACGCGGTGTGGTGGATCCGCCAGACCGTGCTGCAGGCGCTGGCGGAGCAGACGCGCTCCGTCCGGATTCCGCTCAATCAGAATTCCAACCTGGTGAAGCTGTCGCGCACGGAGACGGCGCTGACACAGCTGCTCGGTCGCTCACCGACGGACCAGGAGATCGCCGACGAGATGGGCGAGCCGATCGACACGGTACGTGCGCTGCGTCGTGTCGCGGCATCGGAGCTGTCGCTGGACGCGCCCATCGATCGTGCAGATCGTGACAGTGCATCCTTCGGCGAGCGTTTCGCGGGGGCGGAGGCCGAGGACATCGAGGAAACGGTCGAGTCGCAGGCACAGCGCGAGTTCCTCGACCGCATGTTCGAGAAGTACCTGACCGAGCGTGAGCGCAAGATCCTGTACCTCTACTACGGTCTGGACGACGGTGAGGAGCGTACGCTGGAGGAGATCGGCTCGCTGCTCGGCGTAACGCGCGAGCGGATCCGGCAGATCCGGAACCGGGCGTTCGAGAAGCTGCGCGAGAGTCCGGACGGCGAGGCGCTTTCGACGTTCTGGAGCGCGAACTAGCGCGGACGCAGGCAGTCCGTCATACGACGAAGGGCCCGGCACGTTGCCGGGCCCTCGTTGTTTACGGCGACGTTGCATGGCTGCATTCTGTACCCTGCGAAGGATTGCGCGAGGATGGAGTTTCACCGCTGAGCACGCGTAGGTCACGGGATACGCGCCGTCAGGTTCTCAGCCGTGAACACACGGCATTGAATCTCGGTACGACCTGGAGCGGTCGGGAGGCAGTCATGTTGAACACGCGAACGAGAGCTGAGGATTGCGGCTTCGTCTGATTGCAGCAGCAACATCATTATTCCTGAACGCCGTCGGCGTCGGGGCCGCGCATGCGCAGCAGCCGGACACGACGGGTCAGCCGGCGAGCGTCGTGGTCGACACGTCCGGGACCGGCGCGTGGAACGATGCCCGCGCGTTGACACTGATCGCGCAGGCGCGTGATCGACGGCAGGCGCCACTGGCGGATAGCACACTGCGCAACTACCGCGCGCGTGCCGAAGGCTTCGTCTACTTCTATATCGACCGCCGCGACACGGACGAGCGCACACTCGTCAAGATCGACCAGGTCGCGCTCGACGTGTTCTGGGCGTACCCGGACCTGACGAAGCAGCGAATCGTTGGTCTGCGTGACGAGAGCCGGCTGCCGAATCGCATGTACTACCACCTGGATCACCTGACCGTGGTCCAGAACGGGTTCGGCGACATCATCCGCATGGGTGACGGCGACGAAGTGCAGGACGTGCTGCACCCGGCGGCGTACGGCTCCGACCGCGTGTATGACTTCCGCCTCGCGGACTCGACCACGATCGTTTTGCCCGGAGCCCCCGAACCGGTGCGTGTATACGAGGTGCAGGTCCGCCCCAGGAATCCAGCGGCGTCGGGCTTCGTGGGCTCGGTCTTCATCGATCGAGCGCGCGGCGACATCGTGCGAATGACGTTCACGTTCACGCCCGCCTCGTACGTCGACCGACGGCTCGATTACATCAACATCTCCCTCGACAGCGGGCTGTGGGACGGCAGGTACTGGCTGCCGTACGAGCAGTCGGTCGAGCTGCGACGGCAGGTCCCCGAGCTCGACTTCATCGGCGGTGCCGTCATCCGCGGGCGCATGCGCATCTCGGAGTATGCCTTCAACGAGGAGATTCCTCCCTCGACGTTCCGCGGTCCCGCGGTGTCCATCGTACCGCGCGCGGCACTCGACGCCTTCGAGTTCGAGCGCGAGCTGTACGACGATCTCGCCGAGGAGGGACTCGCTCCGCCGCCCGAGATGGACGAGCTGCGGCAGGAGGCGGCGCGACTGCTGCGCGCACGTCGGCTGAGTGGGCTTCCCGCGTTCCGCTTCAACGTGCCGTCAGCATCCTCCGTGCTGCGCTACAACCGTCTGGAGGGCGTGTACGCAGGCGGCGGTGCCTCATGGGTGCCTGCGCCCGACATCCGATTCGACGCAACGGCAGGGTACGCGTTCGGCGCGGAGGAGCCGGGTACGCGAGTCCAGCTCGACTATACGCCCGGTTCGGCGTGGCTGGTCCGAGCAGCCGGATACTACCACGAGCTGCGGGACGTCGGCTGGCGCGAAGGGATGCCGGGCGCAATCAACACACTCACCGGTCTGTTCGCCGCGCGCGACTACTCGGACCCGTATTTCGCGAACGGTGCGGAGCTGCTCGCGCGTCGCAGGCTGAACGGCGCATGGAGCGTCACCGCCCGGGTGCGCGTGGAGCGCCACGACGGCGCCCGGCCCTGGGACCAGCAGCCGCTCGATCCGACACAGATCAGCGGCAGGGACTACTTCGCCCGACCGCTGGTCGCGATCGACCACGGCACGCTGACAGCGGGTACGATCGAGCTCAGTCGAACGTCGTCCCGCTTCGATCCCTTCGCCTGGGATGCTACGCTCACCGTCGAGCCAGGCAGCTTCGAGGGAGATGGCTACGTGCGGACCCTGCTGACCGGCCACGTGCGCCGCCACTCCGATGACCTCGCCGCCGACATCCGCATCGGTGGTGCAGCCGGCTTCGTGACCGGCGGCGCTTCCGGCCAGCGCCATTTCCTGCTCGGCGGCCGCGAGACGCTGCCCGGCTACGAGTACCGCGGCTTCTCCGGATCCCGGATGGCAGTGCTGGACGCCGAGGTTTCGCGCGACGTGTGGCGACCGTGGCTGCGTGTCCGCGCGGTCGCAGCCGCCGGATGGACCGGCGGAAACACGATCGGACGTCTGTACCTTGTGCCGATCATGCACGAGCCGGGCTCGGGTGACTATCCGGTGGACGGGCTTCCCGGTACCGACGGAGTGCGCACGAGCGTCGGATTCGGCGTGTCCGGATTCTGGGATCAGCTCCGCCTCGACCTCGTTCGCGGCCTGAACCGCGGCGGCGAGTGGCAGCTGCTGTTTTCGATCGCGCCGGACTTCCGGGACATGCTCTGAACGGCTCGAGTATGGCGGGCCACCGGTGCGCTGCACCGGGCAGGATCGTCACCTGCCATAGCTGATGGCACTGGCTCCGCTGGTCGCCGACCGGCCGGCCCGCCGCCAATGTGTCCGCTCGTGATCGCGGTGCTCCGGTCGTCGCTAGACGACGACTTCCTCCTCGTCCTCCGGGACGTCCGCCACATCCGGCGCGGCAGCTGCGCGCGGACCACCGAGCATGACCAGCTCCCGGACGTGCACTTCTGCAGTCGGGATCGTCACGCCATTCTTCTCGAAGCTGTCGTACTCCATCCTGCCCTCGACGTAGAGCCGGTCGCCCTTGCGGATGTACTCCTCCGCGATCTCGGCGAGCCTGTCCCAGAGGGTGAGACGATGCCACTCGGTCCGCTCCTCGACGTTGCCGTTCTGCCGGGGCACGCGGCGGCTCGTCGCGAGCGAGAAATGTGCGACGCGCACACCGCCGGCCGTGGTCTGGACATCGGGATCCCTGCCGACGTGCCCGACGAGAATGACCTTGTTGATGGATCGGCTCATGAATGCCTCCACTGGTGTGAGTTTGCCAGTGGAGATGCGCGGATCAGCAGGGCGGCCGAATAGCCAGACGCGCCCTCATCCTGCGGCGGGCCCGATCTCGCAGTGAGCGCGAATTCGCAGTGGGCACGATCTCACGGTGAGCGCGATCTCGCAGTGAGCGCGAATTCGCAGTGAGCGCGATCGTACAGCGAGGTCGATCGCACTGCGAGCGCGGGCGCGCGGCGAGATCGAGCGCGTGGCGAATACAGGTGCGCAGCGAGCACAAGCGCGCGACAACCTCCGCCTACTTGCACTCGTACCAGTTGTCGCCCACCCCCGTCACGACCTCCAGCGGAACGTTCAGCGGGAACGCGCCGGTCATCTCACGCTCGATCGTTGACCGGACGTCATCCGCGTCTGCGCGAGGCACCTCGAAGACGAGCTCGTCGTGCACCTGCAGCAGCATGCGTGCGCCCGATCCGGCGATTGCATCGTGGATCCGGATCATCGCGATCTTGATGATGTCGGCGGCACTGCCCTGCACGGGAGCGTTGGTTGCCGCGCGCTCACCGAACTGGCGGATGTTGTAGTTGCTGCTGCGGATCTCCGGGATATAGCGGCGCCGGCCTGCGAGCGTTTCGACGTAGCCGCAGTCGCGCGCCTTCTGGATCTGCGTGTCGAGGTAGCGACGCACGTCGGGGAAGCGCTCGAAGTAGCTCTCGATGAACTGCTTCGCCTCGGCAACGCTCGTGTTGAGCTGGTGCGAGAGGGCGAATGCCCCGATCCCGTAGATCGTCGCGAAGTTCACCGTCTTTGCGGCCGCCCGCATGTCCGGTGTGACCTTGTCGACGTCGACGCCGAACATGATCGCGGCGGTCTGCCGGTGGATGTCTGCGCCGCTGCGGAATGCCTCGACGAACGCCGGGTCGCCACTCATGTGCGCGAGGATGCGCAGCTCGATCTGCGAATAGTCCGCCGTGACGAAGACGTAGCCCCGTTCGGGAATGAAGCCCCTGCGGATCTTCCGTCCCTGGTCCGTGCGGATCGGGATGTTCTGCAGGTTCGGGTCTGCAGACGACAGCCTGCCCGTTGCCGCGACCGTCTGCTGGAACGTCGTGTGGATGCGACCGGTCAGCGGGTTCACCGCCTGAGGCAGCGCGTCCACGTACGTGCCCTTCAGCTTGTCCAGCTCGCGGTACTCGAGGATGAGTCGTGGAATCGCGTGCCCCTGTGCGGCCAGCTCCTCCAGCACGCTCGCATCCGTGGACGGTCCCGTCTTCGTCTTGCGGATGACGGGCAGCTGCAGCTTGTCGAACAGGATCGTGCGCAGCTGCGGCGTGGAGCTGATGTTGAACTCCTCGCCGGCGATCTTGAAGATCTCCTCCGTCGTGAGCTGCAGCGCGCGCTCGAGCTCCCTGCTCATCTCGGCAAAGAAATCGCGGTCGATCAGGATGCCGTGCCACTCCATCTCCGCGAGCACGGGCAGCAGTGGCATCTCGATCTCGCGGAAGAGCTTCATCAGCTCGTAGCTCTCCAGCTCCTCGGCGGTTCGCTTCTGCAGCCGGAGCGACAGGTCGGCCTTCTCGCAGCCGTACTGCATGACCTCCGCCGGCGTGACCTCCGAGAGCGGCCGCGATTCCCTTCCTTTCCCTGCGACGTCCTCGAACGTGCGGGTCCGGTACTTCATGTACTCGATCGCGAGGCCGCTGACACTGTGGTCGCGGCGGCCCGGATCGATGACGTACGACGCGATCGTGACGTCGTAGTCGATGCCGCGCAGCGACACGCCCGCTCTGCGCAGCATCAGCAGGTCGAACTTGAGGTCCTGGCCGATCTTGAGAATCGCCGGATCTTCGAGCAACTCTACGAGCGGCTTCAGCGCCGGATCGGAGAACGGCGGAAGGTTGGCGGCGCCGCTGACGTCACCCAGATCGAGCTCGCCCGGCCTGCGGTGACCGAAGGGCAGGTAGTACGCAGTGCCGGGCTCCACCGCGAGTGCCAGCCCGACCATGTGCGCGCGCATTGCACCATCGCCCTCGGCGACCACGGCCAGCGCCACGTGGCCGGCGGCGCGTGCCGCCCTGATGATTGGCTCGAGGTCGGCCGCACGCGAGATCACACTGTACGTCTGCGCGAGCTCCTCGCCCACCGCCCCGGTCGCTTCCTCGATCTCGCGCAGCAGCGAGTGAAACTCGAGGTCCAGGAAGACGTCGCGCAGTGCCCGTGTGTCGGGCTCTCGGACGCGCAGCGCCTCGAGATCCAGCTCGATCGGCAGGTCGGTGATGATGGTGACGAGTCGCTTCGAGAGACGGACATCGTCCGCGGCGTTCAGCAGTGACTCCCGTGCCCGCTTCGCCTTGATCTCCGGCGCCGCGGCGAGGATCGAGTCGAGGTCGCCGTACTGCTCGATGAGCTGGATCGCGGTCTTCGGGCCGATCCCCGGCGCACCCGGCACGTTGTCGGACGAGTCACCGATCAGCGCGAGGTAGTCGACGACGTGCTGCGGCTCGACACCCAGCCGCTCGCGGGCGTTCTTCGTGTCGACCCACTCCTCCTCCACGCCGGCCGCACCACCACGTCCCGGATTCAGCAGGCAGACACGGTCGCGGATAAGCTGGTAGAAATCCTTGTCGCCCGAGACGATCACCGCCTCGAGCCCCTGCTCCGCCGCCGCCAGTGCGAGCGTGCCGATCACGTCGTCCGCCTCGTGGTCCGGCAGCTCGATCACCGGAATGCGGAACGCCTCGATGATCTGCCGGATCCGCCAGAGCGACTGCTCCAGGTCGTCCGGCATCTTCTCCCGCGTCGCCTTGTACGCAGGGTACAGCTCCTCCCGCTGGCTCGTCCCCGCGTCCAGCACAAACCCGATGTAGTCCGGCTCGTGCTCCTTCAGGATCTTCATGATGAAGCGCGCGATGCCGAACGCTGCGGAGCTGTTCTCGCCCTTCGTCGTGACGAGCGGGCGGTTGATCATGGCGAAGTACGCGCGGTAGATCAGCGCGTAGCCGTCGATCAGGAACAGGCGCGGGTGTGTCTTGGCTGGCTTGTCGACCATCGATTCTCTTCCGGTGACGCATCCGCCCGGAACCACGGCGACACCGGGAGGCGCGCGGGACTGTCAACGAAAACGCCCCGCCTGTCAAGGCGGGGCGCTCGTTCAAAGCTGCGGAATTCGTGGCCGCGAGGTCAGGTCGAGGCCCGGGCGACGTTGGCGGCCTGGAGCCCCTTCTCCGTCTGACGAATCTCGAACTCCACGTCCTCCCCCTCGGCGAGCGTCTTGAACCCCTCCATCGTGATCGCGGAGAAGTGGACGAAGACGTCCTCACCGTCCGGCTGCTCAATGAAGCCATAGCCCTTGGCGTCATTGAACCACTTCACCTTACCTCTGGCCATCGAACTGCCTCCTACGAAGGTTGGTCTCCGGCAGCAGTACCACCACCCCTGCGGGAACGAAGCTACACCACTGTGTTCCACGATGTCAAGAAAAATCTTGTTGTGGCAGTAGGGCTTTCAGCTAGCTGACAGAATAGTACCGGGTTACGGTGGTACGGGGGCGTCAATCCACCGCCGCCGAAGCACCGTAGAGGGCGTCGTAGAGGCGGGCGTTCTGCTGGACGATCTTCACGTACTCGCGCGTTTCGGCGAAGGGAATCCGCTCGCTGAACAGCTCGGGATCCTCCCATTCCGGGAACTCCATCCACCGGTTCACGCGGTGCGGTCCTGCGTTGTATGCGGCCAGCACCGCATCGACGCGACCGTCGTACTCGGCGATCATGTCGGCGAGGAACTGCATACCGAGTCGGATGTTGATGAGCGGGTCGTGGAGCATGGCGGCGTCAAAGCCGCTGATCCCGAGACGCCTCGCCAGACGCTCGCCGGTCGCGGGCATCACCTGCATCAGTCCCATCGCTCCGGCGGGACTGACCGCGCGCGCGTTGAACAGTGACTCCTGCCGGATCAGCCCTGCCGCGAGGTATGGGTTGATGCCATGGCGCGCGGCCTCTGCAGCGATCGCGTCGCGGTACGGCATCGGGTATACGATGCGCAGCAGCCGTGTATTCCACTGTCCTTCACGACGTCGCAGGTCGAGGCCGATGCGGATGCCCTGCGAGGTATAGCCGCGCTCGTTGAGCGCCTCCGCGAGTGCGTAGAGGGAAGCGACGTCGCTGCCGAAGGAATCGCGGGCACGGTCCATCTCGAACGCCGCGGCATCGTTCCACCCCGCGTCGCGCAGGAGGTCCACGACGTCGAGAGCGGCGGCGGTTGCCGCTGTCAGCGGGACGCGCGCGGGAGCAGAGCCGAGTGCGATGGCATCGCGTGGCTCGGTCTCCAGACGCTCGGCCGCGCGAACCCCGTAGTAGTCCATCGGGTCCATGCGCAATGCGTCCTGAAAACGGGCGCGGGCCGTTGCCGAATCGCCGAGGTGCAGGCTCGCCACGCCGGACCAGTACGTTGCCTGCTGTGCGCGACGTCCGTTCGGATAGCGCGTGCGGTAGGCATCGAACCGCTCGCGCGCTGCCGCATAGTCGCCGGCCGCGAAATCCATCCCCGCGATGCGCATGTACGCGAGGCCCACTTCCTCGGAGTCTGCACCCGTATCGATCGCGCGCCGGAAATTCGCGCGCGCGTCGTCGTAGCGCTCTTCGTCCTGGTCGAGATCGCCCAGCAGGTACCACGCACGAGCGGCAGTCGCACTGCCCGGGTACTGCTCGGCGAGTGCGCGCAGCGCCCGGCGTGCTTCCGCGACATCACCGCGCCGGTACCGCGCACGGGCAGCGTCGTAGAGTGCCGGAGCAGCGATGCCTGCGGAGGCGCCCTCGGCGCCCGCGCGCAGCTCGCGCTCCGCTTCGGCGTAGTCACCGGCGCGGAAGAAGCCGCGGCCGAGTGCGAGGTGCAGGTTGCGCCGCTCTGCCGCCGTGCCTCGTCCTGCCTCCAGCCACGCGCGGATTCCACGACTGGCGCGCGCCATGTTGCCGCCACGCAGGTAGACCTTTCCGATCGCGAGCTGGTCATCGAGCGTGATGCCCGGAAGATCGCTCAGGAATCGTGCGGCGTCGTACGCGGCGTCGGATGCGGCGATGGCTTCTCGGAATGCGGTGATCGCACGCGCCGTGTCGCCGCGCAGGAGGCGGAGCCGGCCGACGGTCGTGAGTGCGGTTGCCTTTGTCGAGCCACTGGTCGATGCAGCAATCGACTTTGCTTCCTCGATGGCGTCGGCGAGCGCGCCGGCCTGCTCGAGCGCGCGGACGCGTGTGAAGCGACCATAGCGGGCGACGAGTGCGGCACCGGCCGCAGCGAGGCGGCTCGAGACCTCCGCAGTATCGCCGGCCGCCGCGGCAGCGTCCGCCGCGCGCAGCGCGATCCAGCGTTCGATCGAGGGGAGCAACACGGCCGCGCTGTCGTAGGCCGCGATCGCGGCGCTGGTGCGGCCAGCCTTGCCATGCGCATCCGCACGTGCGAGCAGGGCGAGTCCGCGCCCGCGCGGCGTCGTGTCCTGCGGCGCGGCAGAGAGCCGGACGGCATCGAGCGAGTCGGCAGCGAGCAGCTTCGCCGTCCCCTCAGGCCCTCCACCGGATGCGGCAGGTGCGGCCGGCCGTGAGGGCTGCAGCAGGTAGAAGGCGATGCCGAGCATCGCAGCAGCGAACATCAGGATGACGTAGCGCATGCTCGGACTACACGCGCGTGCACGAACCGGTCCGTGCAGCGCGACGGCAGACGCGTGGGCAGGACCGGCAGTAGCAGGAATCGGTCGGCCTTCGGCTGATCGCAGCAGTACCGTGATGTCAGGCAATGCGAAGCTCATGGATGCATCGGATCAAGCAAAGAGGGCCGCCCTGGGGCGGCCCTCCGAGCGCAAACTGCGGACCGGCCGGTCAGGCCGTGCCAACTTCCGATGCGTGCAGCGCGTCCACCATCTTCTGCGCTGCCTCCTCCATGTCGAGGACGAGACGGTCAATGCGGCTGACGAAGTAGTTGTGCGCGATGTTGACCGGGATCGCGATCGCGAGACCCGCCGCCGTCGTGATCAGTGCGACCTTGATGCCGCCTGCAACCAGCGTCGCCTCCACCTCACCGGCCAGCTCGATCGCCTGGAACGCCTCGATCATGCCGATCACCGTTCCGAGGAAGCCGAGCAGCGGTGCCACGTTCGACACGGTTGCGAGCCAGACGAGCCCGCTCTCGAGGCTCGCCATCTCGATGACGCCAACGTTCTCGATCGCCTTCATCACGCGCTCGGAACCCTCGTTGCGGCGCTCGAGGCCGGCGCCGAGAACGCGGGCTGCAGGTGCAGTCGAGTTGCGTGCGAGCGTGAGGACCGAATCGATCTTGCGCTGCGCGATGAGCGCGTCCGCCTCATTCAGGAACTTCTTCGTCCGCGACGCCTTCCCCGTAAGATCGATCAGCTTCCAGACGATGACGACGAGGCCGATGAGGGCGCAGGCGCCGAGCGGCCACATCATCCATCCGCCGTCGCGCCACAACTGGGCCATCTGTTCGCTGAACGTGAGGTCGGGAGACTCCAGACCCGGAACCTGGAGCATGAATAGAGAGATTGCGCTCAGACCAGCCAAAGTAACCTCCGTCGTGTGCGCTCTACGGCCCAGCTCGCGCGGGAACAGGGGAATTGAGTTGTTGGCGAATGAACGCCCGATTCTACCGGGCGCCTGTTGGGGTGTCAAGAGCGCTTCTGGTGGGTCAGGTCGCGCTTCCGAGCGACGGTTCCTTGATGCACGCGGCGAACTGCCCGGGCGCCTTCTCCGCAAGGGGCGGGACGATCCGCGCGCAGTCGGCGTCCTTCAGCGGGTGCTGGCAGCGAGGGTGGAAGGGACACCCTGGAGGCGGAGCCGAGGGGCTGGGCACGTCGCCGGGCAGCACGATCCGATCCCGCCGCGCCGATGGGTCCGGCACCGGCACGGCCGAGAGCAGAGCCTGGGTGTACGGGTGGCGCGGCCGGTCGATCACCTGCCCGGTGGGTCCCGTTTCCACGATCCGGCCGAGGTACATCACGGCCACGCGATCGCTCATGTGCTCGACGACGCTCAGGTCGTGTGCGATGAACAGGTACGCGGGCCCGAGCCGCTCCTGCAGGTCGGCAAGGAGGTTGAGCACCTGTGCCTGCACGGACACGTCGAGCGCCGAGACCGGCTCGTCGCAGATGATGAAATCCGGTTCGACGGCGAGGGCGCGCGCGATGCCGATGCGCTGGCGCTGGCCGCCGCTGAACTCGTGCGGGTAGCGCGCCGCATGAAACGGGCGCAGCCCGACGGTCTCGAGCAGCTCGTCGATCCGCCGCCTCGCCTCCACCCCGCGTGCCAGGCCGTGAACGCGCAGCACCTCGCGCAGGGTATCGCCGACGGTAAGGCGTGGATTGAGCGAGCCGTAGGGGTCCTGGAACACGATTTGTGCGCGGCGTCGCAGGCGACGCAGTGCGTCGTCGTCCATCGCGCGGACGTCGACGCCCGCGAAGCGCACGTGACCGTCCGTGGGCTCGATCAGGCGCAGCACTGCACGGCCGGTGGTCGTTTTTCCGGAACCCGACTCACCCACCAGGCCAAGCGTCTCTCCGCGCCTGACCCAGAAAGTCACGCCATCAACCGCCTTCACTTGGCCGACGACGCGCGGGAACAGCCCGCGTCGCAGCGGGAAGTGCACCTTCAGCCCCTGCACGTAGAGCAGCGCATCGGGGGGCGGCTCAACCTCCTCGAGGCGGCGCCCGCCCGTATCGGAATCTCCCTTGGCAGGCGGAAGCGCCGAGTCCGGCTCGGCTTCGGCGGGCGCGGTCAGCTGGCCCGCGGAAGCGCCAGTGGTTTGCATCTGCGCATCGTCGTGCGACACCTCCCGCTCGCGCCGCGGCCCGCGCGGATCGCTCATCGGCCGTTCTCCGTTTCGAGCCAGCAGCGTGAGAGGTGCCCGGGACCGGCCTCGAAGAGCGGCGGCTGCTCGGGGCACTTCTCGAACTCGAAGGGGCAGCGGCCACGGAAGCGGCATCCCTGCGGCCACGCGGTTGGCGGCGGGACCCGGCCGGGGATCACGGCGAGCTGCTCCTTGCGTGCGCCCAGGCGCGGGATCGCGCGCAGCAGGCCCTGCGTGTAGGGGTGTCTCGCGTCGGTGAAGATCTGCTCGACCGTGCCCTGCTCCACGACCTGCCCGCCGTACATCACGATCACGCGGTCGCACACCTCCGCAACGACGCCGAGGTCGTGCGTGATCAGGAGCACCGCCATGCCGAGACGGTCACGGAGCCCCGCAATCAGCTCCAGGATCTGGGCCTGGATCGTCACGTCGAGCGCGGTGGTCGGCTCGTCGGCGATCAGGAGGTCCGGCTCGCAGGAGAGCGCGATGGCGATCATCACGCGCTGGCGCTGGCCGCCCGAGAGCTGATGCGGGTAGACATCCACGCGCTCCTCCGGCGAGGGGATGCCGACCAGCCGCAGCATCCGGATCGCCTGCTCGCGCGCTTCCTTCCGGGAAACATCGCGATGCAGACGCACCGCCTCGGCGATCTGCTCGCCCACCGTGTACACGGGGTTGAGCGACGTCATCGGTTCCTGGAAGATCATCGCGATGTCGTTGCCGCGGACGTCGCGCATATCGCGCGCCGGCAGGTCGAGCAGCTCGCGGCCATCGAAGCGGACACTGCTCCCCTGCATGATCTCGCCCGGCGGCGTCGCGATCAGCCGAAGCAGGGACAGCGCGGTGACCGACTTGCCGCTGCCGCTCTCGCCGACGATGCCGAGCACCTCGCCCTTCTCGACCGTGAAGCTGACGCCGTCGACTGCACGCGCAGTACCCTGGTCGGTGTGGAAGTACGTGCGCAGGTCGGTGACCTCGAGCAGCGGCATCAGGACCTCAGGCGCGGGTCGAGCGCGTCGCGCAGCCCGTCGCCGACCAGGTTGAACGCGAGCACGACGAGAACGATCGTGAGGCCCGGGAACGTCGCCAGCCACCACGCACCGAGCAGGTTGTCACGGCCTTCCGCGACCATGTTGCCCCACGTCGGAGTGGGTGCGGAGACGCCGAGCCCCAGGAACGAGAGGCCCGCCTCGAGGACGATCGTGTTCCCGATGCCGAGTGTCGCGGCAACGATCACGGGAGCGAGCACGTTCGGGATCAGGTGGCGCAGCAGGATGCGTCGGGACGAGAAGCCGAGCGCACGCGCCGCCTGGACGAACTCCCGCTCGCGCAGGCTGAGCACGTCACCGCGCACGATGCGTGTCGTGCTCGGCCACTGCGTGAGCCCGAGCACCGTGATGATGACGGCGATCGAGGGGCTGAACAGCGCGACGATCATGATGAGCAGCACGAGGCGCGGGAACGCGAGCACCATGTCCGTGAACCGCATCAGGACGGTGTCCACCTTGCCGCCCGCGTAGCCGGCGATCGCGCCGATCAGTGTGCCGAGCGTGATCGAGATCGCGGTCGCGACGAACGCGATCGACAGCGAGATCCGCGCGCCGTAGATGATGCGACTGAGGACGTCGCGCCCGAAGCGGTCGGTGCCCAGCCAGTGATCGGACGACGGCGGGAGAAACGACGTGCGCGCGATGTCCTGCTGCGCGATCGGATCATACGGCGAGATCAGCGGCGCGATGAGCGCGATCAGGTAGAACAGCGCGATCACGCCCAGGCCGAACACCGCGACCCGGTTCTTCCTGAAATGGCGTACTGCAATGCTCCACTGCGAGTCGCCGCCTGCCGTGGCGGCCGGCGCGCGGCGCAGGTTGCGCACACCGAAGAACCATGTGACGAGCACCAGCACGACGAGCGTCGCGACGGCGATCTGGTCGTCGAGCGAGCCGGTCGCGGGCACCGCCGCGATCCGGTCCCACGTGAGAAGGGCGACACCGATGACGACGAGCCAGGTCAGCAGCAGCACGAATCCGAGGCCGGTACGCCCCAGTCGGAGCTGCGGCACGCCGGGGAGCAGAATCGCCAGCAGATAGGACAACGCTCCCGGCCGCGGCGTCGCCGCGGGGACGGCCGTGCCCGGAGGCCGCTGCACCGTTTCATCGCCGACCGCGACAGGCACGTCGACGGGCGCACCGGACTCCGGGTCGGGCGGCGCGTCGCGGCGATCGCTCGGATCGAGGTCGCGGCGCTCAGTCATAGCGGATGCGCGGGTCTGCGACTGCGTACAGCACGTCAGCGACCAGGTTGCCGATCACGACGATCGCGGCGAACAGGAAGCTGGTCGCCATGACGACCGGGTAGTCGCGCTGGTAGATCGCATCGACGATCACACGACCCATGCCCGGCCATGCGAAGATGTACTCGATGAACACGGCACCGCTGAACAGATACGGCAGGTTCAGCCCCAGCAGGGTGATCACGGGGATGAGCGAGTTGCGCAGCGCGTGCTTGAAGATGACGGTGCGCTCCGGCAGTCCCTTCGCCCGTGCGGTGCGGATATAGTCCTGGCGCACGACCTCGAGCATCTGGCCGCGCGTGTAGCGCGCGACGCCGGCGGCGAGCGCGAGCGTCAGTGTTGCGACAGGCAGCACGAGATGCACGACGCGGTCGCGGATCTTCTCGGCCGTCGTCATGAAGTCGTAGTCCACGCTGGTCACGCCGGTGGGCGGCAGCGAGAACGGCCAGCCCCACTCGCTCGCCTTCAGCGAGAACACGAGCATCAGCATGAGGCCCAGCCAGAAGGACGGCATGGAGTAGAAGAACAGGCCGATCACGCTGAGCGAGCTGTCGGTCAGCGTGTTCTGCTTCACCGCCTGGAACACGCCGACCACGACGCCGATCAGGAACACGAGCACGAGCGAGATCGCGGCGAGGACGAGCGTGTTGGGGAGTGCATCGAGGAGAATGGCTGCGACCGGCCGGCTCTGCGCGAAGGAGTACCCCCAGTCGCCGGTGAAGAACGACGCCATCCACTTCACGTACCGCACGTGCACCGGCTGATCGAGCCCGAGGTTGACCCGGAGCTGCTCGATGATCTCCGGCGGCATGTTCGGGTTCAGGTACGCCGCGGCGGGATCGCCGGGCGCGAGGTTCAGCACGAAGAACACGAGTGTGGCGATCCCGAGCAGGAGCGGGATCGCACCGAGCACGCGTCGCAGGATGAAGGTGCCCATCCGGGTCCTAGCGGCTCAGCGTCCAGTCGCGAATCGTCTGGAACTCTCCACGCGGGTCCATCTCGACACCGCTCAGCTCGTCGCGCACTCCGGCCAGCTCGTTCAGCCAGAACATGAACGTCATGGGCTGCTCCCGCTGGAGGATGCGCGTGAACTCGGCCCACGCCTGGCGTGCGACCTCCGGGTCACTGGCCGCGGCCGCGCGCTCCATGACCGCGTCCAGCTCCGGAATACGCACACTGCTCCGGTTTGCCGAGTTCGCGATGTCCGCCTGCGACGAGTGCAGCAGCGCGTTCGGCGCTGACGCGACCTGGAAGTTGTCGAGCACCCAGTTCGTGAAAACCGCGTCGAAGTCGCGGCCCCTGTGGGCCGCGAGCATGGTCTGGAACTCCGTTACGCGGATGTTGGCCTGTGCGCCCACCTGCCGGAGCTGCGCCTGGATGACCTCGGCCGTTGCGCGGCGGAGCGCGTCGTCGCTCACCAGCAGCTCGAACGACAGCGGCTGGCCCCCCTTGTCGCGGATGCCGTCGCGGTTCGTGTCGGTCCAGCCCGCCTCCTCGAGCAGCGCGGCGGCGGCCTCAGGATCGTGCGGCAGCGGCTCCACTCCATCAGGGTAGAGCGGATGCCAGGGCGGCACGGTGCTCGTCGCGATCTGTCCCTGGCCGTACAGCAGCGCGTCGATGATCTCCTGGCGGTTGAGCGCGAGTGCCAGCGCGCGACGCACGCGGGCATCGTCGAACGGCGCACGCTCGTTGTTCCAGCCGATGAAATAGACCGTGCGTCCGGGGAACGAGAGCAGGTTCGTGCTCGCGCCCTCCTGGATCTGATTGACCTGGTCCGGCATGACGGGGATGTCGACGTGCACCCCGCCGGTCACCAGCTCGGTCAGGAGCGTGGACGCCTCGGGAATGATGCGGAACACGATGCGTCGCGCCGCCGGCGGCCCGCCGAGCGACTCGGGGAAGCCCTCGTACGGCTCGATCACGAGCTGTCGGTTCGCCTCCCACGCCGTCAGCCGGAAGGGCCCACTGCCGACCGGCGCACGGTTGTACGGCGCGTTGCGCATGTCGGCGGGCGCGATCCCCTCGAGCAGGTGCTTCGGCGCGGGCGCCCACCAGAAATCCTCGAGCGCCTGCGCATGCGGCCGCGCGTAGTCGAACCGGATCGTGAAGCTGTCTATGACCGTGGCGCTCTCCACGTTCGAGAGAAACGCGGAGCCGATGAGGGACGCCGACTCGGGGAGTCGTGCACGGTCGAACGTGAACTTGACGTCCTCCGCTGTGACGCGCTGGCCGTCGTGCCAGGTGACGTCCGTACGCAGCCGGAACACGACGGCCGTGTCGCCTTCCTCTACCCAGGACTCCGCCAGCCAGGGGCGCGGCTGCAGGTTCTCGTCGTACTGGATCAGCGGGGTGAAGAGCGCATAGTTCATCAGCTCCATCGAGTAGAGCGCGTCGCTCGTGATCGGGTTGAAACCGCCGAAATCCGAGCGCATCCCCACGACGATGGTACCCCCTGCGCCGCCACTCCCGTCACCACCGCCGCACGCCGTAACGAGCAGGAGTGCAGCGGCGGCCGCCGCGCGCAGGGTCATCTTGCTGCGAACCATCCCGATCCTCCCTCGGTCTTTCCCGTTGACGCACGCAGCGCGGGCGGGTCACACCGCACAGCCTGGCGCCGGCGACTGTGTGACCGGGCACGCGCGCAAGAGGGGTGCCGGGTTCCGACGCGTCGTCAGCGAGCGGAGGAAGGAGCGCCTGCACCCCCTTCGGTGGGTTTCGCTTACCCCTCGCCGGTGTGCTTCCGGTATTCCTCGGCGCCGAGCAGCGTGTCGAGCTGGCCCTCGTCCTCGACGCGCAGCTTGATCATCCAGCCGGCACCGTAGGGGTCGCGATTGACCAGGCCGGGATCGTCCGACAGCGCCTCGTTCACCTCGACGACCTCGCCCGAGACAGGACAGAAGAGATCGCTCACGGCCTTCACGGCCTCGACGGTACCGAAGACGTCGGCCTTGCCGAACGTCTCGCCTACCGACGGGAGCTCGACGTACACGACGTCGCCCAGCTCGCCCTGCGCGTAGTCCGTGATGCCTACGAAGTAGACGCCCGCCTCGTCGCTCTTCTTCAGGTACTCGTGCTCCTCTGAATAGAGCAGATCGTCCGGTGTCTCTGACATGTCGCCATGCCTCCAGGTCGGTTGATTCGAAACGGTCGCCGGGCGAGCCGTCACACGCGCGGGAGAATAGACGTCACGCGATCAACGCGTCAATCCGTGGCGCTGCCCTCGTCGTACTGCACCTGCTGCAACCGTCGCAGGATCTCGATCAGCCGCTTCAGCTCACCTTCGATCACGTGCAACGAGTCGCGCGCGTCACCGGCAGGAACGCTCGGATCCTCGAGCAGCAACTGCACGTGGCCCAGGGCGGCCGTGATCGGGTTGTTTGCATCATGGCGGACCCGGCGGACCAGCTCGACAATCTCGCGATACTGCTGCTCATCCATTCTGCTTCGTCTCCGAGAGTGGGCACGCCATTGTACACGCCCCGCGAGCTGTTGGCCAATCATGCGCTGCCGCAGCAGCAACCCCCTGGCAACAGCAGGGTTGAAGGGTCAGCCGTGCGTGGTTACGTTCCATGCGACTCACTGCGGTGGGTCGGGGCCGCGGCTGGTACCGCCAGGTCGGATCGGTTCGCGGACCGCGGGGGGTGCAGCTTCGGCTGCCCGGGCCCGCTGGTGTCCACGCCCTTGCGTCCACTCAACGAAGGAGGTGATCCCTTGGCCAGTACCAGTTTCCGCAACCCGGCACGGGCAAGCGATCGCCGCTTCGGCAACTGAGCCGAGTCGAGCGAACACCTCTGTCCGCATCTGACGACGGCTGCCTTCGCGGCATCGCGTCGGGCTTGCGGTAACAGTTGAACGGCGTCGCCGGAGTCATCCGGCGACGCCGATTCGTTTGGTCGCACCCTGCCGCTCGCCCACCTCCGCTCCGCCCGCTACATTTGCCCGCCGTGCCCCGTCAACCCTTGAGTAACCGAAAATGTCGAGCGTACTCCCCGATCTTACCCGTCCGCCACTGACCGTGCTGACGGAAGAAGAACAGATGTTCCGCGAAACCGTCCGCCAGTACGCGGAGGACACGATCGCGCCCCGGGTCATGCACATGGACGAGCAGGCGCGCCTCGATGCCGACCTGATCCCGCAGCTCTTCGAGCTGGGACTGATGGGCATCGAGATCCCCGAGGCCATGGGCGGTGCCGGCGCATCGTTCTTCACCGCGGTGCTCGTCGTCGAGGAGCTGTCGCGCATCGACCCGAGCGTCGGCGTGTTCGTGGACGTGCAGAACACGCTCGTCAACAACGCGCTGCTTCGCTACGGCAACAGCGAGGTGCAGGAGAAGTATCTTCCGTCCCTCGCCTCGAGCACGGTCGGCGCGTACGCCCTCTCGGAGGCGGGCTCGGGCTCGGATGCCTTCGCGCTGCAGACCCGTGCCCGCGAGGACGGCGACCACTGGGTACTCGACGGCCGCAAGCTCTGGATCACGAACGGCGGCGAGGCCGGCCTGTTCATCATCTTCGCGAACGTCAACCCGGACGCCGGCTACCGCGGCATCACGGCGTTCCTCGTCGAGCGTGACTTCGACGGGTTCGCGGTCGGCAAGAAGGAGGACAAGCTCGGCATCCGCGCCTCGTCGACGACCGAGCTGATCCTGGACGGCTGCCGCGTACCGAAGAGCAACGTCCTCGGCGAAGTCGGCAAGGGCTACAAGATCGCGATCGAGACGCTCAACGAGGGACGCATCGGGATCGGCGCCCAGATGGTCGGCCTGGCGCAGGGCGCGCTCGACCACACCCTGGGCTACGTCCAGGAGCGCGAGCAGTTCGGCCACAGGATCGGCGACTTCCAGGGCGTACAGTTCCAGCTCGCCGAGATGCGGACCCAGCTCGAGGCCGCGCGCCTGCTCGTCTACAATGCGGCCCGCCTCAAGGACGCCGGCCAGCCGTTCGTCGTCGAGGCCGCGATCGCGAAGCTGTTCGCGTCCGAAGCGGCCCAGAAGATCGCGTCCACCTGCATCGACCTGTTCGGCGGCAACGGCTTCACCCGCGAGTACCCCGTGGAAAAGTTCTACCGTGACGCCAAGATCGGCACGATCTACGAGGGTACGACGAACATGCAGAAGCAGACGATCGCGAAGTACATCCTGAGGTAGGGAGATGGGCCGGGGCCCGGGCCGGGAGCCCGGGCCCCGGTTTTCGTCGGGCCCTCGGGACCGGGGGGGCGCGAGCGCCGTAAGGGTCCTCGGGGGAATGCCGACCGTTCGACGCCGCGCCAGGCTCCGCTCCGTCACCCGCTGTTTCGACGGCCCGACGGTCCTCACGGCCCCGACGTCCCGTTCTATCGGGCACCGGGCCCGTTCAGTTTCATTGTATCATGACGCTCTTCGACATAATTTTGAGGGTGGGGCCAACAGGGGGCGGGGCTACTGTGCGCGGGTCGCCGGGCGGCATCGTGCACCGGAGGTGGATCGATGAGTGCGACCAGGGAGGCGGCGGAGGCGCCGCGTCGCGGGGTCTCTGAGCAGGAGGCACGGCAGGTCGCCGAAGCGGCGCGTGAGACCGAGTGGTCGAAGCCGAGCTTCGTGCGCGAGCTGTTCCTCGGCCGATTGCGACTCGACCTGATACACCCGCTGCCGGGCCCTTCCGATCCTGCCGAGCGGGAGCGCGCGGCTGCCTTCATGGAGAAGCTGAAGGCGGTTGCCGCGAAGGTCGACGCGGATGAAGTCGACCGCACCGGTCGGGTCCCGGACGAGATTCTCGCCGAGCTGCGCGCGATCGGCGCGTTCGGAATCAAGATCCCGCAGAAGTACGGCGGACTCGAGCTTTCCCAGACAAGCTACAACGCTGCGATCGCGTATCTGAGCACGGCGTGCTCTGCGCTGGGCGTGCTGCTTTCGGCGCACCAGTCGATCGGCGTGCCGCAACCGCTGAAGATGTTCGGCACGGATGCGCAGAAGCAGAAGTATCTGCCGCGGCTCGCTGCGGGTGCCGTGTCCGCGTTCGCGCTGACGGAGCCGGACGTCGGTTCCGACCCGGCGCGCATGGAGGCGACAGCGGAGCCGACGCCGGATGGTGAAGCGTACATCCTGAACGGCGAGAAGCTGTGGTGCACGAACGGCCCGATCGCGGAGATCATGGTCGTGATGGCGCGCACGCCCGCGCGGGACGGCAAGCGACCGGGCATTACGGCGTTCATCGTCGAGCGGGACATGCCGGGCGTGGAAGTCGCGCATCGGCTGGAGTTCATGGGCCTGCGCGGCATCGAGAACGCGCTGCTCCGTTTCCGCGACGTGCGCGTTCCGAAGGAGAACGTGCTCTGGGGGGAGGGGCGCGGCCTCAAGCTGGCGCTCATCACGCTCAACACCGGACGTCTCACGATTCCAGCGACGTGCGCCGCTGCGGGCCGCTGGTGCCTGCGGGTGGCGCGCACCTTCGCGGCAGAGCGCGTGCAGTGGGGTGCGCCGGTCGGCAAGCACGACGCGGTCGCGCAGAAGATTGCCGACATCGCGGCGTACACCTTCGCGATGGATGCGGTGAACGTGCTTGCTGCCGGGCTTGCGGACGCCGGCAAGAGTGACATCCGTCTCGAGGCTGCGCTCGCGAAGATGTTCAACTCGGAGGCGGCGTGGCATGTCGTCGACGAGACGATGCAGATTCGTGGCGGTCGCGGCTACGAGACTGCTGCCTCGCTGAAGTCGCGTGGCGAGGAGGGCATTCCGCTCGAGCGTGTGATGCGCGACCTGCGGATCAACATGATCTTCGAGGGCTCGAGCGAGATCATGCGCCTCTTCATCGCGCGCGAGGCGGTGGACCCGCACCTGCAGCGTGCGGGCGGCATGGTAAACCCCGATGCCGAGCTGAGTGACAAGGTGAAGGGCGTAGCCAGCCTCGGTGCGCACTTCGCCGGCTGGGTGCCGGGCCTGGTCGCTGGTTGGGGGCGCTGGCCGCGCTTCGCCGGCTACGGCGCGCTTGCCGAGCATCTGCGTTATGTCGAGCGGACGTCGCGCAAGCTGGGCCGCACGCTGTTCTACGCGATGGCGCGCTTCGGGCCGAAGCTGGAGAAGCGGCAGTCGGTGCTCTTCCGGCTGGTCGACGTCGGCGCGGAGCTGTTCGCGATGTCGGCCGTGTGCGTGTACGCGCACGCCATGGTCGAGAAGAACCCGTCGGATCGCACCCCCCTCCGACTGGCCGACCTGTTCTGCCGTCAGGCACGCAAGCGGATCGCTGCCTCGTTCCAGAACACGTTCCGGAACCATGACCGCTTTGCGTACCGGCTCGCACAGGACGTGCTGGCGGGCAGGTATCGCTGGCTGGAGAACGACGTGGCAGACTGACACCTGCGGTCGTAGATCGCCGTCCGCCCCGGCGGCGCAGGAGCAACTCGGGCGGGTCATCTCACTATTCCCGGTGCAGGGCGCCGCTCCACACTTCCGTGGGGCGGCGCATTGTGTACCCGTGATGTACGGACGTTCGCATGGCGTTCATCGCAGCGCTTCTTCCGAATGAAGCCGATCGCAGTGCGCTGATGCACGCGGCCGGTGAGCATCGTCTGCTCTGGGCCGACTCCTGGCGAGGCCTGAATGCACTCGTCCGTGACCGCCCTGTCGCCGTCGTCGTGACGGATCTGCATGCCGAGCCGCGCAAGGACGGAGCACTGCGTGTGTACCGTTTTGCGCAGCGCTTTCCGCTGACCCCGCTCGTCGGCTGGGGCGATCCCGACGGACGCGAGCTGTTCCGCATCGGCAAGGCGGGTGCGCGCGAGATCGTGCTGACCCAGGATGCGACGGATCCTGCCCTGATCTCGGAGGTGATCGACGCATCGCTCCGCTCGACGCTGCCGCACCTGCTGCGTGAGCGGCTGCGCGGCCGCGTCGACGACAACGGGCTGGAGCTGATCACGACAGCGGCGGAGCGGATTCCGGACGGGATCCAGGTGCCGGAGCTGGCCGCAACCTTCCGCTACTCGATCTCGACGCTCGAGCGACGTTGCGAGGTGATGCAGCTGCCGACGCCGGGCCGGCTGCTGCTCTGGCTGCGCGTGCTCTTCGGACTGCGCTGGCTGCTGGAGGAAGGTCGCAGTGTCGAGAGCGTGGCGTCACAGCTCGGCTACTCGTCGGGCGCCGCCTTCCGACGTGCGATCAAGGCGACGATCGGTGGGCGACCGACACCGCTGCGCAACCCGGATGCATTCGATCAGGCGCTGGAGAGCTTTGCCCTCGAGTGCCATGCCCGGCCGAGAGGAGGTTCGTAATGGCGCGCTACGATCGGATTGCTGCACTCCCCCTGCCGCCGCGCTCGCAGACGATCCCCGGCTGGTGTGTCATGAGAGAGCTGAGTGGCCGGGAGCGCGACACCGAGCTCGCGAACCGGATGCGTCTCTTCTTCCTGGCCCTGCGACCGGTGCGTCGCCTGGTCGATCGCGGCTTCGAGGTGTCGTTCGATTCGCACGACCGGCAGATCGCCGCCGTGCGGGCCGTGCTCGACACGATGCCCGCCAGCGCGCTCGAGCAGGTGCGACTGCGCGCGTTCCTGAACGCAGTGAGCACACGTCTCCCCGAGCGGGTCGCGCTCGCGACCCTCGATGTCGCGACGATGGCGGAGTCGCGCTCCTATTACGAGGCCGCGACCGAGTTCGCGCACACAGCGCTTGCCGCCGCCGCGCACGCGAACCCCGGCGGCGAGGCACGGGCGTGCACGTCGCTTGCCCGGCTCGCACGCAAGAGCGGCCGCTGGAGCGAAGCGGAAGCGTGGTGCGGGCGCGCGACCGAGCTGTCCGCGCCACCGAGCTTCCGCGCGGCATGGGCGAACGCCGTGACGGAGCTTGCTACGCTGTACCACGTCCGCGGCGACCAGAAGGACGCCGCGCAGCTGCTGACCAGCGTGCGCAAGAAGGTCGCGGAATGGAAGGACGAGCTGCTGCTTGCCGATGGCGCGGAAGCGCTCGCCGCGACGGCACTCGCCGCGGGCCACACGGAGATCGCCGTGCACGAAGGCTGGTTCGCACTGCACCGCATCAACGATATCGAGCGGCGGCGCAGGCTCCTGCTGAGTGTTGCGGACGGGCTTCGCATGCTTCGCCTCTTCGATGGCGCAGACGCGTGCTACGCCGCGCTGGCGCAGTCCGCGATCGGCCCGGCCGAGCGGGCAACACCGTTGACGCGTGCGGCCGTTTCTGCCGCGGAGAGCGGCGACGTCGCGACGTTCCGCGAGCGGCACGACCGCGCAATGCGCGAGGTGCTCGAGATGCATGACGGTCAGCGCGGCGCGTTCCTGCTCGAGCTCGGCCGCGCCTGTGTGCTCGCCGGCGACGGCGAGCGTGGACTCGCTCACGCAGCCGCGGCCCGCAACGTCGCGGAGGCCAACGGCGACGCGGGACTCAAGAGCCGCGCCCACGAGCTGTGCACCGTTGCGGGTGCACACCACGACGGCGCGATCCTCGCCGGGCTGCACCAGCCGCCCGCACCCGCCGACGATACGCGCGAGCTCGCGGCCGAGATTGCGGCCGGCGCCCAGCGCGTCGTGACGCAGGCGCGCCGCTAGCGCGATGCTCGCCGGGTGCCGCGCGTCGGCGCAGGCGCCCGATGCGTCCTGCCGGCGTGGTGCCCGAAGGCGGCGGCCCGTGGCCGCTCCTCAAGTCGCGCGCGGGCCGGCTCAGGAGAGTACGTCGCGCTTGCCGGCAGCGACCTCGCGGACCCACATGTGGTAATCGATCGCCGCCGCCAGTGCGGCCTCGATGCTCCGGACGACGTCGTTCTCGCCTACTTCGCGGCGGGCTCGCTCGACCAGGTCCGGGTCGAGCAGGAACGTGTATGCGCGCCGGTCCTCCTCGTCGTGCCGCATCAGTGCCTCCTCGTGGCTGAGGTTGCCGGCAATGCTGCGAGCGGATCCGCGCGCTCCCATGGCCCGAGCGGTCGTGCGGCGGGCACGGCTGGATTCTGATCCGCGAATCCCCGAAACTTGTCACACGGACCGGGTTATTAGTCGGCGCAATGACAACGAACAATCCAGACTTCGGAACGAAGCGGCTGATCGTCGTAGGCGACCGCGTGCTGATCGCCCCCGAGGAAGGCGAGGAGCGCAGCCGCGTAGGCCTGTACCTGCCGCCCTCGGCGGTGGACGCGCAGGCCGTCCAGACGGGCACCGTGGTCGCGGTCGGCCCGGGTACGCCGATCTCCGCGCCCACGGACATCAGCGATGAGCCGTGGAAGATCTCCGGCGGCGAGCCGCGCTTCCTGCCCGTGCAGGCGCAGGTCGGTGACTACGCGATCTTCTTCCGCCGTGCCGCGGTCGAGATCACGTTCGAGGGGAAGAAATTCCTCGTGGTGCCGCAGGCGGCGATCCTGGGCCTCGTTCGAGAACCTCCGCCGGAAGACCGCTGGTAACGCACTCAGCCGTGGCATTGTCCGGCCCCGCATGACGGGGCCGGTTCGTTTTCAGCAGAGGGCAGCATGCAGAATCGCAACTACCTGATCCGCGCCTCGGCCTATGACGGCCTCGTGCGCGCGTTCGCAGTCGACGCCACGGACGTCGTCGGCGAGCTGACGGCTCGGCACCGCACCGAGCCGGCGGTGAGTGCCGCGCTCGGCCGCCTCTCGACCGGCGCACTCCTCTTCGGCGCCATGCTCAAGGAGGAGGACCAGCTCGTCACGATCCGTGTCCAGGGCGACGGGCCTGCAGGGACACTCCTGGCATCCGCGAACGGCCGTGGTGAGGTACGCGGACTGGTGGGCACGCCACGCCCGAACGTCGACCAGGTTCGCGACGGAAAGCTGAACGTACGCGGAGCCGTCGGCACTGACGGTCGCGTGACGGTCACGAAGGATCTCGGCATGCGCCAGCCCTACAGCGGTACAGTCAGCATCGTGAGCGGCGAAATCGGCGAGGACCTCGCCCACTACCTCGCGACGAGTGAGCAGGTCCCATCCGCGGTCGGGATCGGCGTGTTCGTGCAGCCCGACGAGTCGATCGAAGCGGCCGGCGGCTACATCGTCCAGCTCATGCCCGGCATGACCGACCGCGATACGATCGCGATCGAGTCCGCGATTCGCGCAATGCCGCACCCGACCACCATGCTGCGTCAGCACGAGACACCGGAGGACATGCTGACCCGCATTTTCGGGAGCGCGTTCACCGTGCTCGATCGCAAGCCCGTCCGCTTCCACTGCCCGTGCACGCGCGAGCGCGCGGAGCAGGCGCTCATCCTTCTCGGATCGGCCGAGATCGAGGAGCTCCTCGAGCGGCCCGACGAGGATGGTGCAGAGCTGAAGTGCGAGTTCTGCCTCCGTGCCTACACGTTCACGGACGAGGAGCTGAAGGAGCTGGCGCGGCGGGCGGCGTGATGCGGCTCGGCGTACTGCGTACCTTGCCGCCCGACCGACCGAGTGTTGCGGTGCGGTAGGCCGCAGGACGCGCTGATGCCGGGCCGCGGGGTTACGGGCCCGGCCCGCCCGCGTCGTCGCGCCGGCGGCAGGTGCAGTCCCGGATGGTCGAGTGACCGGACAGTGCGGCTTTCCGCACGGGTCCACGTGAATGTGGAACGCGTTACCCGCCAGCCGCGCCACCGGATTCCACCGCGGCTTCCACGCGTTCGGACCTGTCCTTCCTGTCGTTCGTCCCGCCCCCCTTCTGGGGGGCTGTCCGCCATGCGCATCCTTCACCTCAACACTTGAGGGGAACAGCGATGCGCGACGAGGATCTGAATCTGCTCCAGGGCACACTCGACCTGCTCGTACTCAAGGCGCTGGTCTTCGGCGCCCGTCATGGCTATGCGGTTGCTCGCTGGGTCCGCGACGCGACGGATGGCGTGCTGGAGATCGAGGATGGCGCGCTGTACGCCGCGCTGCACCGCATCGAGCGGCGTGGCTGGGTCGCAACCGAGTGGGGGCTGTCGGAGTCGAACCGTCGCGCGAAGTACTACACGCTGACCGCGCGGGGCCGTGAGCAGCTCGAGCGGAAGGCGAGCGCATGGGCGCGCTACGCCGAAGCGGTCTCGAAGGTGCTGCGTGCCCCGGCGGAGATCGCGGGAGCATGAGGAGGAGCGTGTGGTCGTGGGATCTGCTCGGCGGCTGATCGAGGACCGGCGATGAGGCGTCTGCTGCGCGTGGGCAGTGCGGAGCGCGATGTGGGCGAGGAGCTGGCGTTCCATTTTGCGGAGGCCACGGACGACCTGGTTCGTCTCGGCTGGACGCGGAGCGCAGCAGAGGCGGAGGTACGACGTCGCTTCGGTGACGAGGCGCGGTACCGTCGTGAGCTGTTGAGTCTGAACCGCAGGCGGGAGCGACGAATGCGTTGGAGCGGGCGTCTGGAAGGCGCGTCGGATGCGATGCGCGAGGCGGTGCGCGGGCTCGTGCGCACACCGGGCATGACGATCGGCATCGTCGTTGTGTTCGCACTCGGTGTGGGCGCGAACGCGACGATCCTGCAGATCATCGACCGGCTGATGCTGCGTCCGCCGGATTTCGTTGTCGATGCGGCGAGCGTGAACCGCATCGTCACGGACCGATCCGATGTCCGGCAGGGTGAGCGGACGCAGTCGGAGTACCTGACGTATCCCGACTACCTCGACCTGCGCGGCGCGAAGTCGTTCTCGGCGGTGGCGGGCTATGCGCCGCGCGAGCTGACAATCGGTCATGGTGACGGCGCGCACCTCGCGCAGACCGTGCTCGCCACGGGCGACTACTTCGACCTGATCGGTGTCCGTCCGCACGCGGGCCGGTTCTTCACGAACGAGGAGGCGCGCCTGGGCGGCGAGCGTGTGGTGGTCGTGGGCCACGGCTACTGGCAGCGCCAGCTTGGCGGCGCGCCGGACGTGATCGGGCGGACCGTCGAGCTGGCGGGCAACCCGTACACGATCATCGGCGTGGCGCCTCCCGGCCTGACGACGATCGACCTGACGCCGGCCGAGCTGTGGTTTCCGCTCGAGGTTGCGCAGGCGGACCTGGCGCCGGAGGGCTGGGCGGAGTCGCGCAACTGGTGGTGGATGCGGGCGCTCGTTCGCCGCGCCGACGGGGTGACAGTCGCGCAGGCGGGTGCGGAAGCAACTGCGCTGCACGTGGCGGGGCGCGAGCAGCAGATCGCGGCCGGCAGCTACGGTGCGGATACCCGGATCGAAGCGTATCCGCTCGTGGTCGCGGAGCGTCCGGGCATCGGCAGTGAGCCCGCCGTCGCACGCTGGCTTGCCGGTGTTGCGCTCGTCGTGCTGCTGATCGCGTGCATCAACGTCGCGAACCTGCTGTTCGCGCGCATGCTGCGCCGGCAGCGCGAGATCGGCATCCAGCTCGCGCTCGGTGTCGGTCGCGGCCGGCTCGTCGGGCGGATCCTCCTCGAGGGCGCACTGCTGGGGGTGCTGGGCGGTGCAGCCGCGCTGGCGGTTGCGTGGTGGGGCGGCGGCGCGTTGCGCAGGCTGCTGCTGCCGGACGTCGCGTGGAACGATCTGGGCCTGAGCACCACCGTTCTCATGGCGACGGGTATGCTGGCGCTCCTGGCGGGCGTCCTGTCCGCGATCGTACCCGCGCTGCAGGCAGCGCGGCGTGACGTCATCGATTCGCTGCGGACCAGTGCCGGGGGCATCACCCGCAGCGCACTGCGCGTTCGAACGACGCTCTCCTTCGTGCAGGCCGCCCTGTCCGTGCTACTGCTCATTGGCGCCGGGCTGTTCGTGCGCAGCATGACGAACGCGGGCAGTGTCGACCACGGCTACGAGCCGGACGGAATGCTGTACGCGAACCTGAGCACACCGCGCAATGCGATCATGCCGGTCGAGCACCTTCGGCTGGAGCGCGAGATCCTCGAGCGTGTCAGCCGGGTGCCGGGCGTCGAGAGCGCTGCGTTCACGTCGTCGATGCCGTTCTGGTCGTACCTCGTCTACACGATCCGTATCGACGGCGTCGACTCGCTGCGCACGCTGCCGAGCGGCGGCGCACACGCGCACATCGTCTCACCCGCCTATCTCGAGACCACGCGGATGGACATCATCCGCGGTCGCGGCCTCGGCGACGGTCGCGCATACACGGCGGTCGTGAACCAGACAATGGCGCGCCAGATCGAGCCGTACGGTGACCCGATCGGCCGCTGCATCTACATGACCGTCAGTGGCACGGAGACACCGTGCATCGAGATCGCGGGCATCGTCGAAGACGCAACAGCGACCGGGTTCGACGAAGAGCCCTTCATGCAGTACTACGTGACACTGCCGGAGGGGGCGCCGGTTGCGGAAGCGTTCGCGGGCGCGACGCTCATGCTGCGCGTAAGCGGCAGCGAGTCACAGGTGATCCCGACCGTGCGCAGGGAGATCCTTGCACTCGATCCGCGTATCAGCTTCGTCGACATCCATCCGTTCTCCGAGCGGCTGGAGCCGCTGACGCGCTCCTGGCAGCTTGGTGCCACCCTCTTCACGGCCTTCGGATTGCTCGCGCTGCTCGTCGCGGCAGTCGGTCTCTACTCGGTCCTCGCATTCGACGTGGCGCAGCGCACCCGCGAGCTCGGGCTGCGCACCGCGCTGGGCGCCCGGCAGTCACGGCTGCTTGCGATGATCGTGGGACGCGGCCTGCGGGTGACCATGACCGGCATCGCGGCTGGGCTGCTGGTCGCTGCACTGCTCGCGGACCGTATCGAGCCGCTGCTCTTCCACGTGGCCGGCAGGGACCTGCTGACCTATGGCACCGTAACGGCGGTCCTGCTGCTGGTCGCCGCATTCGCGAGCTGGCTGCCGGCGATGCGTGCGGCCCGGATCCACCCGATGGAGGCGCTCAAGGCGGAGTAGACACAACGCGCAGGCGCCCGCCCGTCAGGGACGTGTACGCCTGCGCGTCACCAGCCTCGGTGCTTCAGGCTCAGAGCGTGGTCGCCGCGAATGTGTCGCACCGGTCGATGTCGCCGGACTGCAGGCCCTGACGGAACCAGCGCACGCGCTGCTCCGAGGAGCCGTGCGTGAACGAGTCCGGCACGACCTGCCCCTGGGAGCGCTCCTGCAACCGGTCGTCGCCGATCGCCGCTGCTGCGTTGAGTGCCTCCTCGACGTCGCCGGGCTCGATGAAGCTGCGCTGCCGGTTCCCGTGGTACGCCCACACGCCCGCCAGGCAATCCGCCATGAGCTCCGTCCGGACATTCAGCTCGTTTGCGTCATAGCCCTGCCGCTTCATCGACTCGACCTGGTCCATCACGCCGAGCACGTTCTGTACGTGGTGACCCACCTCGTGCGCGATGACGTACGCCTGCGCGAAGTCGCCCGGGGCGCCGAGCTGGCGGTGCAGGTCGTCGTAGAAGGAGAGGTCGATGTAGACCGTCTGGTCCAGCGGGCAGTAGAACGGACCCGCGGCGGACTGGGCGAAGCCGCACCCGGACTGTGTTGCACCGCTGAACATGACGAGCGTCGGCTCGGGGTAGGCGCTGTTGAACGCGGCCGGGAAGAGCTCGCCCCACGTATCCTCCGTGCTGCCCAGGACAACGTGGACAAAATCGGCGAGTGAGTCGGCAGGTGTGCCGGCCTCCGGCGGTGGCGCCGATGCCGACGGTCCCGCCTCCGGCACCGCGACGTCGCTCGGGTCGACGCCCAGCAGCAGCGCCACGATGGTGAGCACGACGGCGCCAATACCGCCGCCGGCCAGCCCGACCCTCATGCCGCGCCGGTCCTGCACGTTCGTGCTGCGGCGTCCGCCTCTCCACCTCATGGTGTACCTCTTTGCGTAATCCTGTCACAGTCCGGGTTGCCGCCCTTGCGTCATTGCAAGCAGGACGCCACCCTCCGTGCCCTGTTTGTGCTGGTCGCCCGGGGTGTTTCGCGGCCCTGTGCCATCCGGACGCGACGCCGGGAAAAGGGTAGCGACCTCCGGAAGAATGTTCATGCGACGTGGCTTCGCCACTGCTGAAAACGGGTGCACCGTGAGTCGTAAGCGTTTGCAGGCTCGTCGCTTATACAGAAAAAGGTTGTGCCCGCAGCGGCCCCTTGGCATTTTCGGGGCGTCCCGGATCAACCGATACCGAACGCAATGCTGCTGAAACGGAAGAAGTCCGAGGAAGGGCTGACCCAGCGGACGACCCTGGTCGAAGACCTGGAGCGTCTGTGGCGGCGCGTGCGTGCGCTGCCGCTCGTGGCGCCCGTGCTGCTGTTCGCCGGACTGGGTGCCGGCAACCTCACGGGCAGCAAGCTGGACGTGCCGGAGTCCGGCACGTTGGCGCTCGACGAGAGCGCGCGCATCGAGCTGCGCGCGCTGAGCGAGCGTATGCGTGGCGTGCGCTCCACCGGTTCCGTAACCGAGGATTACATCGCTGTCTACCGCGAGCACGTCGAGCCGGTCGAGCGGGTGCTGCGGAACCGCGGCATTCCGAAAGAGCAGGCCCGTCAGATCGCGTGGCCGCTCGTCGAGCATTCGTCGGCGCAGGGTCTGCCCATCGAGACCGTCATTTCCGTCATGCTGATCGAGAGCGGCGGCCGCCCCCGCGCGACGAGCCCCGTCGGCGCACGCGGCCTGATGCAGATCATGCCGTTCTGGTCCGGCAAGTGGCGCGGGTGCGGGACCGATCTGTACGACATCAATGCGAACCTGTGCAACGGCACCCGCATCCTCGACTACTACTACGAGCGATTCGGCGGCGACGAGCGTCGCGCACTGCTCGGCTACAACGGCTGTGTGCGCGGCACCAATACACCCGACTGCCACACCTATCCCGACAAGATCCGGCGGGTACGCGCCCAGATCGAGCGCGAGCTGAGCAACGCGCGGGCGCGGGCCCGGACCACGGGACGCGCTGCGTCTCCATGATTCGCGTCAGGATGAGGCGCTGACCTCGCGCTCATCCTGACGGACAGACCAGGACCGGGGCCTCCCGATGCCTGCACAGAGAGCGGTCACTCTCTGCGGGCGTCCGGATGCCCCGGTCGACATCTGTGCCTGCCCTGCTCAGCTCTTTGCCGCCAGCCGCTCCAGCAGCTCGGCCGCGGCGATCATCCCTTTCTCGAAGTTCTCGATGCTCATCCACTCGTCCGGCGCGTGCGCATTCTCGCCGGGCAGACCGAGGCCCATGAGGAGGGCGGGCGCCTTCAGCACGCGCTCGAACTCGGGCACGATCGGGATGGACCCGCCCTCACCGGCGTACACGACCTCCCGACCCCAGGCGCTCTCGAGTGCCGCAGCAGCAGCCTCGACGAGCTTGCCCTCGAGCTTCGCGCGCCATGGGCGGCCGCCGTGCAGGTACTGGACGTCAACCTTCACTCCCTCGGGCGTATGCTTCTCGACGTGCGCACGGAACAGCTCCGCGATACGACCCGGATCCTGGTCGGGCACCAGGCGGCAGCTGACCTTCGCCATCGCCTTCGATGGCAGCACCGTCTTCGAGCCCTCGCCGGTGTAGCCGGAGAGAAGGCCATTCACCTCGCACGTCGGTCGCACCCAGATCCGCTCGAGCGTGGTCTGCCCGGCCTCTCCGACCAGGGTGGGAGCGCCTGTCTCCGCCAGGAAGGTCGCCTCGTCGAACGGCAGCTTCTTCATCGCCGCCCGGAAGTCCTCCGCCTCGAGCACGTCGTCATAGAAACCCTCGATCGCGACGCGCCAGCTCGTGTCGTGGAAGGATGCGATGATGCGTGCGAGTGCGGTCGCCGGATTGACGACCGTGCCGCCGTAACTGCCGGAATGCAGGTCCTGTCCGGGTCCCTGCACGTTGATCTCGAAGTAGGCGAGGCCGCGCAGGGAGGCGCCGATGGTGGGCAGGCCCGGCCCGATCATCGTCGTGTCCGAGATGACGATCGCGTCGCAGCGCAGCCGGTCGGCGTTCTGCTCGACGAACGGCATCAGGTTGTCGCTGCCAACCTCCTCCTCACCCTCGAAGAGCAGGATGAGATTGACGGGCAGCCTGCCGCTGGTCTTCAGGTGTGCCTCGACCGCCTTCACGTGCACGTAGAGCTGACCCTTGTCGTCGACGGAGCCGCGCGCGTAGATGCGGCCGTCGCGTACTGCCGGCTCGAAGGGCGGCGTCGTCCAGAGCTCGAGCGGCTCCGGCGGCTGGACGTCGTAGTGGCCGTACACGAGCACGGTCGGCGCGTCCGGCCCTGCGTCGCGGTACTCCGCCAGGAGGATCGGATGCCCGGGTGTTTCGTGCAGTGACGTTGTGAGGCCGAGCTCGTCCAACCGGCCCTTCAGCCACTCGGCCGCGCGGCGCGTGTCAGCCTTGTGCTCCCGGCGCGCAGAGACGCTCGGGATGCGCAGGAACTCGAACAGCTCCTCGCGGAACCGTTCCCTGTTCTGTTCGATGTACTCTCTCGTGGCTGCCATCTTCAGCGTGCGTTTGCGAGGATCTCGTCGACGAGTGCAGTCGCCTGGTAGACGCTGCGGAGTGCTTCCAGTATGCCGGCGGCCGCGACACTCACGGTCCGTCCGCCGGAATCGGGCCGGAACAGGAACTCGTTCGGAAGCCCTTCGATATTGCTGTCGAATGCGAGCCCGACGACGCGCATCTCGCGGTCGATGAGCGGGCTGCCGCTGTTGCCGCCCGTGATGTCGTTCGTAGAGACGAAGTTCAGCGGCACCGACTTGTTCAGCTGCTGCTCTCGCTCCGCGAAGGACGGCGGCAGCTCCCAGGGGAACGCGTTGTCGAAGCCGGCGGCCAGGTTGTACATCCCGAAGAACGTCGTGAACGGCGGCGCCTGCGTGCCGTTGTACGGGTAACCCTTCACGACACCATCCGTGATGCGCAGCGTGAACGTTGCGTCCGGCGGCAGGTCCGTCCCGTAGACGGCGAACAGCGCTTCGGCCAGCCGCTCCTCCTGCACCGACTCATCGGCGTCGAGCTGCTCCAGCTCGGCGCTCAGCTCCGGGAAGAGCGGTGCCGCAACGGTGGCAAAGCGGAGGAGTGGATCGCTCGTGTTCGCGAGCGCCGCGGCGCCACCTTCGATCACCTGTCGGCGGTATGACTGGTCGAGCACGCGCGACTGGCTGGCGATTCTGCGTGCTGCCGCGGACGGCGTCTCGCTCGGGTTGAACAGCGCAGTCCGCAGCGGGTCGTTCGACGGCAGCCACTCGTATGCGAGCTCGAGGAAGAGCTCGAGCAGTGCACCCGCGATTTGCGGGTCCACCTGCGACGGCGCATTCAGCATCTGCTCGATCTGTGCCCGGTTCTCCCGGAACGACTCCGACTGCTGCGCCTCCGGCAGACCCGCCTGCTGCACGTAGTCGACGAGGTTGCGCGCGTACGTGATGTGCGGTGCGCCGATGAACTCGGGGTTCGTGATGTTCGTGCGCGGAGCGATGTTGAGTTTGCGCTCGTGGATGGCGGCAAGACGATCCCAGACGTCACCATACTCCGCGCGCAGCGTTGCGTCGCGGTTCACCGCATCACGGAACTCTCGCTCCCAGCGGATCTTGCGCGCCACCAGAACGGTGTCGCGGAGCCCTTCGAGCTGGCCGCTGTATGCCTTGAGGCTGTTCTCCACGGAGAAGAGCTGCTGACGAACCTGCTGCTCCATCGCCGGATTCGCCTCGGCGAGCGATTGCAGGAAGTCGCGCTGGCCGCGCAGCAGCTGCACGACGAAGGGGTGGCGGTACTGCTGCTCGTACAGCAGCTCCGACACCGTGATCATGCGGCTGGTCGAGCCCGGGTTCCCGGTCACGAACACGAGCTCGCCATCGGCAATCGGTGCGCGCCGCCACGGGAAGTACGGCGTGCGGGCCGGCGTCGTCTCGTCGCCGTCGTAGGCCCGCAGGAACGCCGCGTCGAGCGCGTGCCGCGGGTATGTGAAGTTGTCGGGGTCACCACCGAAGAAGCCCGCCTGGAGCTCAGGCGCCCAGACGAGCTTGACCGGCTGGAAGCGGTGGTACTGGTAGAGCTGGTACTGGCCGCCGTGGAAGAGCGTAACGACCTGGCACTCGTTGTCGCCGGCGCTCTCGCACTCGCTTTCGATGCGTTCGATCTCCGCTTCTATCGCGCGTGTGACCTCCGTGGCACTCGCGCCGGCCGGTGCTGCACCGCGCACACGTGCGGTCACGTCGTCGATCGCAATGAGCTGATCGAGGTAGAGGCCGGGGCAGAGCGCTTCGTCCTCGCGGCTCGCCGCGTAGAAACCCTGCTCCACGTAATCCGTCCCGCCCGTCGACTGTGCCTCGACACATTCGCGCGCGCAGTGATGGTTCGTCATCACCAGCCCGTCCGGCGAGACGAACGAGCCCGAGCAGAACGTGCCGACGCGCACCGACGCGAGCCGCACCTGGTCGAGCCACTGCTGATCCGCGGAGAAGCCGTACGTCGTCCGCCAGTAGTCGAGCGGTGCGTTCTCGAACGTCCACATCGTGCCCAGCTCGAGACCGGTGAGCTCGATGGTCTCCGACGCGCGCAGCGCCGCCTCGGACGGGACCAGGCGACCACCGGCGGCGGGCGCCTGTGTGGTCGGTGTACCCGCCGCTGGTGTCGTCGGCGTCGGCGTTGCCGGCGCAGCGGAAGCGCACGCGCTCAACCCGGTCGTGACGGCAAGGACCAGGATCGGAAAAAGGTGCTTTGCTTTCATGACAGGTTCCATGCGGTTGAATGCACTGCTAGCTCTCCAGGTACTGCGCGAACGCAGCGGGCAGGGCCGGCATCGCGCGGACCGGCGGCATCGTCGCGCTGAGCGTGTGCCAGAACAGGGGACGCGAGTCGGATGCCGCAAGCACGGCGGCTGCCGCCTTCGCGGTATACGTCGGGTCGAGCGTGATGCCCACTTCGGCGAAACGCTCCGTGGCGGCGGCACCCGCGTGGGTCTCATGGCCGTAGCCCGGGCCCACCTGATCGTCGAGGATGACGAGGCCCTCCTCCGCGCGCCGCGCCGCGTCCCCCACCCCTACGCCGGCACGCTCGAGCAGGGCAGCCGTGCCCTGCAGCAGCCGGCGGAGCACCCTGCGGTTCGTGACGAGCCGCGACGTGATGCGGACGGCCCTGACCGGGATCGCGCGGCCGGCGAGTGCGAGACCGAGCGCGATGCCGGCCGCCGTGCCCAGCGTGCCCGCCGCCACGTAGATCGCGTCCGGCTCCGTACCGCCGCCGATCTGCCCGTCCAGCTCGAGGGCCGCAGCGACGTAGCCGAGCGTACCGACAGGGTCCGAGCCGCCCGGCGGGACCAGGTACGTCTGGTCACCATGCGTGCGACGCGTGCGCCACATCCCGTACGGCACCATCTCCATGCGCTGCAGGAACCGCAGGTCCGCCCCTGCGTCCGCTATGCAGAGCAGGACTTCGCGAACGTGATCCGTGCGGTGCTGCGGAAACAGGAGTGTGGTCACATCGAAGCCGAGACGTCGGCCGTAGATCGTCGTTGCGAGCGCGTGGTGGGATCCCATCGCACCCGCCGTAACGATGCGCGTTGCGCCCTCGGCGCGCGCCCGGGCCAGCAGGAACTCGAGCTTGCGGACCTTGTTGCCACCATACGGCTCGGCCGCCAGATCATCGCGCTTCACAATGATCTCGCGGCCGGCAACCTCATGCGTGGTGAGCGGAGTCCGCTCTACCCCCAGCGAGACCCACGGCAGTCGCTCGTTCAGTGTCGGGTATCGGTCCAGCAGGACGTTCGATGCTGCGATCATCTTCAGTGCCGGTGCAGGTTCACCGGCAAGGTAGGCGGGCGCAGCCTCAGCGTCGAGTGATAGGGGGGAAAGCAGACAACCGTGCCCGGGACTCCACGGCGTCTGCTCCATTCCCTCGCGTGCCCCGTGAGGGCGGAGCCCGGGCAACGGTGTCCTGCGATGTCACCGCCGCGTGCTATGCCAGCCGCTCTGCCATGCTGTCGGACACGACAGTGACGCGCACCGGCTGCTGCATGCTCCATTCCACGCCACGTGCAGCACGGGCGCGCCGAACAGTGGAGCACCATACTTCCGCGGCATTTTCGATCATGTCCTGCTCACTGCGCCCCTCGAACAGCACCGCGACACCGCGCGGAAAGGCGGTGGTCTGCTGCTCACCGTGCCTGTCGACCTCGATCACCCGGTCGAGGATGCCCGTCACCCGGTACCGCTGCACTTCTGACACATATGCGATCCGCCAGGGCCCGATCAGCCTGGATCCATCCTCGAACTCGATCGTGGTACTGAGCACATCGCCCCTCAGCTCGCCGCGGCACGCCGGCCCCTGCGACTCGGCTGGCGCGCCCGGGAACGCATGCAGCGCGGTGGCCAGCACGAGTGCCATCGTTGTCATGCTACCCCCTCTGCTCCGGCCGCCTGTCCGACGGCCATCCTGCGCCCTCCCCCCCTGCCCCCGGAGCAAAATCGGGTCCCCAGCGGCCCATTCTGCGGCACAATCCGTCATGCCGGCGGCGCTGGCACTGCGTTGACGCAGGCTGCGTACACCGGCAGACTCCTGCGCATGGCAGAGGATGCGCTCGACAACATTGTCATCGTGCTGAACCGCACGCAGGACATCGTCAACATCGCGGGCACGGTGCGCGCGATGATGAACATGGGGCTGTCGCGGCTGCGACTCGTGGCGCCGGACCTCTATGACGCGTACCGGATCGCGGGGATCGCACACGGCTCGGAGTGGCTGCTCGAGCGAGTCGAGTTCTTCGGCACGCTGGACGAGGCCGTGGCAGATGCCGGGCGCATCGTCGGCACGACCGCGCGGCGCCGAACCGCGACGTACGTGTGGGCGCACCCGAGGGAGGCCGCGCCGCGCCTGATTGCCCACGCCGCGGAGTTACAGGGGCCGGTGTGCGTGGTGTTCGGCAGGGAGGACAAGGGGCTCAGCAACGAGGAGCTGGATCGGTGCAACGAGCTGCTGGTCGTTCCAACGAGCGATCGCCACTCGTCGCTGAACCTTGCGCAGGCGGTTCTCCTTGTCAGCTACGAGCTGCGGCTTGCCGCGCTCTCCGACGCGCCGCCCCTCCCCCGGCCGAAGCGCGACGCCGCCCCTGCCACCCCCGCGGAGCTCGACGCATGGTTCGACGATGCCGGTCGGACACTGGAGCTGATCGAGTTCTACAAGGCACGCGATCCGGAGGCGGTCATGCGCACGCTGCGCGCGATCACGCGTCGCGCCGAGCTTACCTCGCGCGAGGCGAAGCTGCTGCGTGCGATGGCGATCGAGGTGCGGAAGTACATCGAGCGGATGTCCTGAGCGAGCCGGGTCGGGTTCCGCGCTCGCTGGTCGGCGACGGAGGCGGTAAAAAATGCGCCCGGCGGTGGTCACCGCCGGGCGCATTGCATGTCGTGATCTGTCAGTACGGCGTGGCCTCTCAGGCCGCGCTGGCCGCCCTCAGCTGCCCGACGGGTCGTACTCGATCCCCTGCAGCTCGACCTCGCTGAGTGGCTGCCACGCCTGATACATCGGGAAGCGGCTCGCGAACCAGCCGTGCGCCATCAGCATGAGGCCCAGGAAGAGCGGCAGCATGCCGATCTCGCGCCAGCCGAAAGGCAGCGTCTCCGTGCCGATGTAGAGCGAGGGATACACGAGCGTCCAGCGTTCGAGCCAGAGGCCGAGCAGGCTGATGATCGCGAACGTCAGCAGGATGCTCGTATGCTTCTTCGCCGACACGCTCAGCATCCCGAAGAACGGGATGACGAAGATCATGAAGAAGACCATCGACGACGTGATCCGGAAGGGCATGACCAGCCGGTGGATCAGGTACTCCTGCTCGAGCGGGAGCTTGCCGTACCAGATCACGATGTAGTGCGAGAAGAACAGGTACGCCCAGAAGATGGTCAGCCCCAGGAACATCTTGCCGAGGTCGTGGGAGCCGCTCGGCGGAACGACGCCGGCGAAGCCCTGCTGCCGCGAGTAGAGCACCGCGACTACGATCGTCAGCGCGATTCCGCCGAGGAACGCGCCAACGAACAGGAAGGGGCCGAACAGCGTGCTGAACCAGTGCGGCTCGAGGGACATGAAGAAGTCCCAGCCGATGAAGGTGAAGCCCAGCGCATAGAGCAGCACCAGCACGGGCGAGAGCACGGTCAGCTTCTTGTACGCCTGGAACTCCTCCGGCTCCTGGCCGCGCCACCCGCGGGTGAGCCGCATGTAGAGCGGGTGCAGGCGCGCGTCGATCCCGTCGCGCATCGTGCCGAGGTCGGGGCGCAGCGTGACATACGCAAAGTGGAGCGATACGCCGACGAGTGCGCCGACCGCGAGGACGTTGCGAACCGTGAGGAACGGGATGTTCAGGTACGCCTCCTTGCCGTGCACCGGATGCTCGATCCACGGGAAGATGTGCTCGGCACCAAACAGGATGATCGGCAGCATCAGCAGGAAGCCGATCGGCAGGAAGGCCGCCCAGGACACGGCGAAGCGGCGGAGCGGTCGTGCCCACAGCCCCTTCGCGATCGTCGCCACTGCGGCGAGCACGACGGCGCCCTGGGCGATCCCGAATGCCCAGATCCAGTTGAACAGGTACGAGTGCCATGCACGGGCGGGATCGGTCATCAGCGCCGCGATGAAGACGATCAGCCCGATGACCGTGAGCACCGGCCCGCCGAGCCGCACCCCGTTCGGCAGCGGGTCGAGGCGGCGGAGCGGGATCTCGTTCGTGTCAGACGAGTGCGCCATTCTCTATTCCAGGCCTGCGGTGTCCACCGCGGTATCCGTCGATGTCGGCTGCACCTCGGCGGCCGGCGCGGTGCCGGCGGACTCCTGCAGCAGCCTGACGTAGTTCACGATCGCCCACCGCTCCGCGTCCGTCGTGCGACCGCCGTACGCGGGCATCAGGCCGCGACCGACGCGGATGATGGCGTAGATGTAGCCGTCGGAGCGCCCCGGGGCGTTGCCCGTGAGGAGCGACATCCCCATCGGGAAGACGTCGGGTCCGATGACCGGGCCGTCGCCGGCGCCGGTCGCGCCGTGGCAGACGAAGCAGTACCGCGAGTACATCTCCTCGCCGTAGGCGATCCAGGCGGAATCTGCCGACAGACTCGCGTACGGGTTGCGGCCGTACTCGCTCGCAGCGAATGCGTTCAGACCCGCCTCGGTCGCCTCGGTCGGCGGCAGCGCCCGCCCGACCGGACTCTCGAACGGCACCGATCCCGGCGGCGCCATGCGCGGCATCTCGTAGGGATCGAAGGACGGCGCCTCGCGCAGGAACGCGAACACCGGCACACGTGCGAGTGCGTTGTCGATCTGCGTGCAGGCGGTGGTGCCAGCCAGTGCGAAGGCCAGCGCAGTCAGCCGGAGCGCGCGCTCAAACCTCACTGGTCACCTCCCGTGCGCCGTGCCGGACCTCGACGGCGCCACTTTCCGCGAACACTCTGCGGACCTCCTCCTCACGGTCGGCAGGCGGCACGACATACACGCCGAACTGGTCGACCGAAAAGCTGCGATCGTAGACGAGCGTCGGGCTGCGCTGCGGCAGCCGCGCGTTGATGAACAGACCGATGACGGTCGAGAGCGCACCGAACAGGATCGTCAGCTCGAAGGCGATGATCACCCACGCGGGCAGCGAGATGATCGGCTTGCCGCCGGTCACGAGCGGCCAGTCCATCGACGTCCAGGTCGCCAGTGCGAAGCCGGTCGCCGCGCCGGTCAGGCCGCCGACGAGGGTGAACAGCCGGACGGGGCTCTCCTCGGTGTCGAGGGCGTGCTCGATGTCGTGGTTCGGTGCCGGGGTGAAGACGGTCGGCCGCTTCACGCCGAGGTCGCGCAGGTTATGGATCGCGCTCACCGTCGCATCGACGGAATCGAAGATGCCCAGGATGCCGGGGCTTCTCGTCGCACTCATCGGTTAGTGCTCCTCTGCAGAGCCGATGCGGCCCTGCGCCTGCGCGCCCGCGGTTGCGCCGGATCGGCGCGCCGGCGCGGGCAGCACTTCCTTCAGCTCCGCGATCGAGACCGCGGGCAGGATCCGCATGAACAGCAGGAACAGCATGAAGAACCAGCCGAAGCTGCCTGCAAGGATCGCCATCTCCGTCCAGCTCGGCATGTAGTTGCGCCACATGAACGGCTCGTACTCGTGCGCGAGCGAGACGACGATGATGACGAAGCGCTCGAACCACATCCCGATGTTGATGAAGATCGTGATCACGAACATCGCGGGCAGCGAGACGCGCACCCTGCGTGACCAGAGCAGCATCGGGATGATGCCGTTGCAGGTGAGCATGATCCACGTGGCCCACCAGTAGTCGCCGAACGCGCGCCACCAGAACTGTCCGCGCTCCGGCACCTCGACGCTGTACCAGGCGATGAAGTACTCGCTCAGGTACGCGTAGAAGACGACCATGCTGGTAACGAGGATCATCTTCCCCATCGCGTCCATGTGGCGCGGTGTGAAGTACGCCTCGAGCCCGAAGATCTTGCGGATCGGGATCACCAGCGTGAGCACCATCGCGAGGCCGGAGAAGATCGCGCCTGCCACGAAGTAGGGTGCGAAGATCGTCGTGTGCCAGCCGGGCACGATGGACATCGCGAAGTCCCAGGACACGACGGAGTGCACCGACAGGACCAGTGGTGTCGCGAGCGCGGCGAGGTACAGGTACGCACGCGTGAAGTGCTTCCACTCGTTGTCCGTGCCGCGCCACCCGAACGACAGGATCGTGTAGAGCTTCTTCCGCCACGGCACCGTGGTCGCGTCACGCGCGGCCGCGATGTCGGGGATCATGCCGATCAGGAAGAACGTGGCGGACACCGTGAAGTAGGTGCCGACCGCGAACACGTCCCAGACCAGCGGGCTGCGGAAGTTCGGCCAGATGCCGCGCTGGTTCGGGTACGGCAGCAGGTAGTAGAACAGCCAGGGCCGCCCGAGGTGGATGATCGGGAACAGGCCTGCCGTCATGACCGCGAAGACCGTCATTGCCTCGGCCGCGCGGTAGATCGACTGCCGCCAGCGTGCGCGGAAGAGGTAGAGCACCGCGGAGATCAGCGTACCGGAGTGCGCGATACCGACCCAGAAGACGAAGGTCGTGATGTACGCGCCCCAGCCGACCGGATTCGTCAGCCCCGACATACCGATGCCGAGGATGACCTGCGTCGCCCAGGCGAAGCCGAGCAGCCCGACGAGGGCGATCGCCGAGGCGAGCAGTATGAAGTAGGCGCGCCCCGGCTTGGCCAGCAGCTTCAGCAGGTCCTTGTTGACCTGGCCGTAGCTGGCGACTTCCGGGTGCGTCTCGGAGCGAATGACCGTAGCCATGCTTCGTTATGCCTCCGCGCCTTCCGGCCGTACCCGCTTCAGGTACGTGATCGCGGACTGTGTGTTGATGTGCTCGAACACGCGGTAGCCACGGCCCGAGTTGGCGACCCGCGTGACGCGCGCGTTCGGGTCCTTGAGGTTGCCGAACACGATCGCGTCCGACGGGCACGTTTGCGCGCATGCGGGCACGATCTCGCCGTCGCGCACGCCGCGGTTCTGGAGCCGCGCCTCGTGCTGCTTCTCGCGGATCCGCTGCACGCAGAAGGTGCACTTCTCCATCACGCCCTTCTCGCGGACCGTAACGTCCGGGTTCAGCTGCCAGTTGAGCGGCTCCGGCCACTCCCAGCTGAACCAGTTGAACGTGCGGACCTTGTACGGGCAGTTGTTCGCGCAGTAGCGCGTACCGACGCAGCGGTTGTAGACCTGGCCGTTCAGGCCGTCCGGCGTGTGGTACGCAGCGTAGACCGGGCAGACCGGCTCGCACGGCGCATTGCCGCACTGCTGACACAGCATCGGCAGGAACGTCGTCTGGACGTCCTCGCCCTCACCCTCGAAGTAGCGCTCAATGCGCAGCCAGTGGAGGATGCGGCCCTTGGCGACCTGCTCGGGGCCGACGATGCCGATGTTGTTCTCCGCGTAGCACGCCGTGATGCATGCGCTGCAGCCGGTGCAGCGCTCCATGTCGATCGCCATGCCCCAGCGCGGCTGCGTCTCGGAGTACTCACCGTAATGCGTGCCCTCCGGCGGCCACGCCTGGGGTGAAGCGTTGATCTCGGCCGGTGCGAGTCCGCCGCTCGCCTGCAGCTCGCGCACACGCGCGTCGAACGGATGCACGTCGTGGCCGTGACCGCCCGCCTCCGCGGCGTGCGCCTCATCCGCCTGGTCGAGGGTCGCGCCGCCGGTCGCGAGCGCGACGAGCAGGCCGCGCTCCGTGTCACGCGCGCGCGCCTCCGTGAGCGAGATGCTCTGCGCGACCTCGCGGTTCTCCTGGTCGGCGTTCAGGCCTGACTGGATCGGCCGCTCCCAGCGACCGGTCGGCCGCAGCGACGCGCGCTGCTGGATGTACAGGAATGCGCCCGAGACCGGGTCCGCGAGCGGTGCCAGCAGGTCGAGCGGGTTCACACCGCGGTTCATCGCGTAGCGACCGAACTCCGTGTGTCCCTGCCCCAGCTGGATCGCGATCGTGTCGTCGCGCATCGCCGGATGGATCCAGACGGGCAGCTCGACCGAGCCGAAGTCCGTGGAGACCTGGGCGATGTGGCCGGTGTCGAGGCCGAATGCATCGGCGGTCGACGGGTTGATCTCGACCCAGGACGACCACGCGAACTTCGAGATCGGGTCCGGCAGCTCCTGGAGCCAGGGCCGGTTCGCGTTGCGTCCGTCGTAGAAGCGGGCGGACGGGTACACGACCAGGAAGTAGCCGTCCTGCGGGCCGCTGATCTCCGGCTCACCGAACGGCAGCTGGGCGAGCGTCGCGGTCGCTGCGGGTGCTGCCGGTGCGGGCGCGGTCGTGGTCTGCACGACGAAGCCCGTCTGCAGCACATCGCGCCACCAGTCCTCGAAGGTCGCGCCGCCGCCCGCCTGGGCGTACGGCCCGCGCTGCCACTGCGAGCGCACGTAGTCGTAGAACGTCGGCTGCGCATCGGGTAGCGTGACGCCCGCGCGCACGGCCACGGAGAGCAGCACGTCGCCCGTCTGCTTGCTGTCGAACACGGGCATCATCACCGGCTGGACGATCGCCGTGACGCCGGTGCGGGGCTGGTAGTCGCCCCAGCTCTCGAGGAAGTGGTGGTCCGGAAGCAGCAGGTGCGCGTGCGCGCTCGTCTCATCGAGGTAGCTCGAGAAGGACGCGATGAAGGGCACCTGCCCGATCGCGGCCTCGACCTCGGCGCGGTTCGGCAGCTCGTACAGCGGGTTCGGTCCGTAGACGAGGAGGCCGCCGACCTGCCCGTTGGCCATGCGCTGCACCAGCTGCTGCATGTCCTGGTACGTGCCCAGGTTGCTGCCCGCCGCCTCGGCGCGATCGATGTGAACCGTGCGGCCGATGTTGCCGGCCACCTGGTTCAGCAGCAGCACGGCACTCGCGACGGCCGTGGCCGCGGCATGCGTCGATGCGACGCCCGGCCCGACCGCGATGGAGCGGCCGCCGTTCGCGAACGCGGTCGCGACCTGCCGGATCCGCTCGGGCGAGATGCCTGCGGCGGCCGCGGCCTGCGCGACGTCGACGTTCGCCAGCATCGCGGCGCCCGGACCCGGATCACCGCCATTGTCGGCGATGATACGCGCCATCGCGAGCGCGACGAGGTGCTCGGTGCCCGGCTTCACGGGCAGCCACTCATCCGCATTCATGTCGGTGAGTGACTGGTGCGGCGTGACCGAGATCATCCGGCCGCGCCGGCCGTTGCGATAGCTCACGCCCTGACCCCAGCCGTGCTGGTAGTCGACGGGCGAGACCCACGTCTCGAAGATGTCCGCGCCGAACGTCAGCACGACCTCGGCGTTCTCGAACGAGTGCACCGGCACCGTGTTACGGCCGTACATCATGCGCATCGCTGCGCGGATCGGCTCGTAGGCGAACGGCTCGTAGCGCACGCGGCGGATGTTGAATGCGGCGCAGAAGTCGTCGATCAGCCGGTCGAGACTGCCGTTGAAGCTGTGCGTCAGGAAGACGGTCTCACCCTGCGGCTGCAGGAGCTGGCGTGCGAGCCGGTTCTCCGCCTCGTCCCACGACAGCTTGTCCCATCCCGACGCCGTGCGCGCGAGCGCCTGCGGCACCCGGTCCGGGTTGTAGAGGCCGTGCAGCGATGCCTGACCGCGCGCGCACAGGTGACCGTGCGAAACCGGCGAGAGCGGGTTGCCCTCGGCCTTCACCGCACGACCCTCGCGCGTCCGGATATTCATGCCGCAGCCCGCCGGGCACTCGCGGCACGTCGTGCGATACCACGTCGAGGTACCGGGCACGATCTCTTCCGGACTCACGACATACGGGATCAGCCGCTCGGTGCCCGCCGTACCGCAGCCGGTGAGCGCCGCGCCCGCGCCGGTCGCGCCGATGACCTTCAGGAACTCGCGTCTTTCCAAACCGTTAGCCATGTCGGCTCACACTCAGTAGTGACAGACCGTACAATCCGTGCGCGCCTGCCGCTGCTCGTGGCACTGGACGCACCAGCCCATCGTCAGATCAGGCACCTGCTCGACCACGTCCATCGTCTCGACCGGGCCATGACACTCCTGGCACTCGAGCCCGGCGTTCACGTGACGCATGTGGGGGAAGTGCGCGTGGTCGGGAATGTCATAGACACGCACCCACGGGATGGGCCGCTGCTCGCGCCAGTACTGCACGAGCTGCTGCACGCCGGGACGGTCCGCCCGAACGAGCGGCTGACCGCCGGGGATGTGGCACCCCGCGCACACCTGTACGGCCGGGATGCCCGCGTCGACGGACTTGTCGGCCGAGGAGTGGCAGTACATGCAGGGGATCTGGCGGGTGCCTGCGTGCAATGCGTGGGAGAAACCTGCGATCGGCTGCTCGGGAGCGTTCTTACCGAACGGCCCGACTGCAGAGGCTGCGATCAGACCGGAACCGGCCAGCGCCAGCACACCGGCCACTCCGAAGATCGCCCACCTGGCTTTCGACATCGCGCACCTGACTGTTCGTAATACCGTGAGTCGCCGCTACGCGGACACGACCACGCACAAAGCAGCTCGCGCAATCGGCGTCCGAGGTCGCGGCGGGCGGCCAGCATAGTCGCGGGCCAAGCCGTCCGCAAGACGAACGCAGGCGCGGAGCCGGGGCAATCTGCCCTCGCGTTCCACCCCCCGCAACCCGTTGCACGGGGCGCCACTTCCGTCTGGGGGCAGAGTGCCCCAGATTGACGCAAGAGCAGCTGCTGTTGCTGCTCCCTCTCATCCCGGATGATGCGTCGAGTGAACGCGATCGCCCTGCGTGGCCTGCTCCTCGCGCTCGTGGCCGTTTGTGCGACGGGCGGTCGTTCGCATGCCCGTACGGTCCCGGGTCCGGATGATACGACCGCGACCGCTCCGGCAGACGCGCCTCCGCACGACCACATCGATCGCCGGATCGAGCAGCCGCTCCCGTTCCTCGCCGGCAATGGCCCGCTCGAGACGATCCTCGAGATCAACTCGCGCGTCAGCACCCGTACCGCACGGCGCTCGAGCCCGGTTGTCGACGATGGCTCCGACGGCCGACCGGCGACCTTGAGCCGGTTGCGTCTGCGCCTCGCCTCATGGCGGCGCGCGAGCGCCGAGCCGCCCGTCGCGTTTGCGAGCAACGGCTCCCTCCACAGCTTCAGCACCCCACCGCCCGTTCTGAGCTCCTGAACAGACCGGCCCGGCCGGCGCGCGTCCCCGCGACGTGACGCCGCGACCGAGCGATTTCGCAGGCGCCGCCCACGCGGCGGGGGCCTCGTGCGTCCGCGTCCCGCGGACCAGGCACCCGTGCGTCGTGCGGCGGGCCATTCCATCAACGCGAGTCTACAGAACGGAGTCGTCTGATGTTGCTGATCCAGGATACGACGGGTGGCGGCCTCTCGCTCGAGGCCATCATCCGCAATCTGCCCCGTGATGCGGGCGCGGTCGTCGTGTACGTGCTGATGATTGCGTTCATCGGGTTCATCTGGTACGGAAGCCGGAAGCCCCCAACGGTCGATGAGGCGCGTGATGACACGGAGGGCTGAGACCATGCTGCGTGGCAGGACCGCGCTGGCGGCGCTCGTCCGCCTCGGCGCCGGGGTTGCCGTCAGGCTGGTGATGGGAGCCCGTGAGGAACGTGCTGTCCCTGGGCCTCGCGTGGAGAGCCTGTCGTGACGGCCGGGCATTCGTCGCGGGAAGCCTGGGGGACGCGGATCGGGCTGATCCTGGCGATGGCGGGCAACGCCGTCGGACTGGGCAACTTCCTCCGCTTCCCGGTGCAGGCGGCCAGCAATGGAGGCGGATCCTTCATGGTTACGTATTTCATTGCACTGCTGCTGCTCGGCATCCCGCTGATCTGGATCGAATGGGGGATCGGCCGGAACGGAGGACGATACCGGAAGGGGCACATTCCCGGCATGTTCGCCGCCGTGTGGCGTCACCCTGCCGCGAAGTACGTCGGCGTAGTCGGCATGGTGATCCCGCTCGTCGTGATGATCTACTACACGTACATCGAGAGCTGGACGCTGGCATTTACCTGGTTCTCGCTGACGGGTGACTACTTCGGCCACACGACGCAGGAGCAGATGACAGGGTACCTGCAGTCGTTCCAGGGAGTTGGCGATCCGGCGACGCGTGTGCATGCGTGGTACACGCCGTACGGCTTCTTCCTTTTCACGCTCTGCATCAACATCTGGGTCATCTCGAGGGGCATCGCCGGCGGGATCGAGCGACTCGCACGGATCGGCATGCCGATCCTGTTCCTGTTCGCTGCGATCCTGGCGGTCGTCGTGCTGACACTGCCGCCAGGCCCCGACGGCGCGACCGTCGCCGACGGGCTGCAGTTCATCTACAACCCGGACCTGTCACGCATCGGCGATCCGAGTGTGTGGCTCGCCTCTGCGGGTCAGATCTTCTTCACGCTTTCGGTCGGCATGGGCAGCCTGCAGGCGTACGCGTCCTACCTCTCGACGAAGGACGACATCGCGTTGAACGGAATTGCGACGGCTGCAACGAACGAGACGGCCGAAGTCGTGCTCGGTGGCAGCATCGCGATTCCCGCCGCCGTCGTGTTCTTCGGCGTCACGGGCGCAATGGCGATCGCGCAGTCCGGCTCGTTCAACCTCGGCTTCGCGACGATGCCCGTCGTGTTCCAGCAGCTGCCCGCGGGCAACGTCCTGGGCGCGATGTGGTTCGGCCTGCTGTTCTTCGCCGGGATCACGTCGTCCGTTGCAATGCTGACACCGGTGATGGCGTTCTTCCGGGAGGAGTTCGGCCTCCGGCGCGAGCCGGTCGCCTACACACTCGGCGGGCTGGCACTCCTCTTCGGGCTGATGCACATCGGCTGGCTCGAACACGGCGTGCTCGACGAGTGGGACTACTGGGCGGGCACGTTCGGCCTGGTCGTCCTGGCCATGCTCGAGACCATCATCTTCGTTTGGGTCTTCAAGCCCGAAAACGCCTGGCGTTCGATCCACCAGGGGGCGGACATCCGCATCCCGCGCATATTCAAGGTCATCATGACATTCGTCACACCGGTCTACCTGCTCTTCATCCTGACCTGGTGGGGATGGCAGGACGCGCTGCCGATCCTGCGCATGGAACGAGTCACACCAGGCAGTGAGCCGTATGTGCTGATCTCGCGACTCGTCATCGTCGCGTTCGCGATCAGCTTCATCGTCCTGATTCGTATCGCGTGGAAGCGCAACGGCTACGATGACAGGAAGGGCTTCACCGAGGTCGAGGTACCCGGGATCGGAGTAAACGCATGACCGCCGGCGCGACACTCTTCATGGCGGCGAGCTGGCTGCTCGTGCTCGGCCTGACCGCCTGGTCCTTTGCGAGGATTCTCGGGCAGAAGGATCAGGGCGATCATGCAGGGGCCGATCCTGCCGGGCCGCCAGCGACGGAGCAGCCCATGTAGGAAGCAGGCGGCGTTCGACGCTCGGAGCCAGGCGACGAAGACCGGCGCCGATGATGGCGCCGGCTTCCTTCTGTTCCGGCTTTCATGGGGGACGAGCAGAACGGGCCGTCAGCGATCGGTGCGGTAAGACCCTCAGTCCAGCACGTCCGGCGGGTGCTGATCGTCTGATGCTGCATCCAGCTCGCGCGGCCCCATGAGCGCGGCACGCAGCACCTGAGACCAGACTCTCTCCTGCTCCTCCACGCTGGGCAGGCGCCGGAGGTCCGTCTCCGCCATCTCGGCAATGACGCGCTCTGCCTCTTTTACTGCGCCAAGACGGCCGAGCAGCTCCGCGATGATGCGACGGAGGTCGGGATCCAGCGTCGCCTGCGCCATCATCGACAGCTGTCGCGCCGCCCGCTGCTCCTCGCCGGCCCGCAATGCGGCGCGCACGTACTCCTCGATCTCGCGCCGTGCGTTGGCGTGCACACCGCGGCCGAGCGCAATCCAGGCGAGGGTCGCGCGCGTGCGGACCGCACGGGGTGCGATTCGCAGCACACGCCGGCAGACCGCGGCCGCTGCATCGTACCGTCCGGCCGCCAGGTACGTATCGATCGCACGGCCGTAATACTCGAGCGCACGCTGCCGCTGCCCGCTGCTCAGGGCAAGGTCTCCGGCCTGGGCGTACGGGGCACCGTCACCCGGCACCGCTTCCGCAGCCGCTTCGAGTGCGTTCAGCTGATGCTCGAGCGCCGATGCGCCGTCGACGCCGCGGCTATCCTGCTCTTCCAGGGACTCTCCGCTCACGTGTCTTCCCGAAACGGTCGGCTCCGACGCGACCCGTCGCATCCCGGGAGCCGGGCGTACCCCGGCGGCCGGACGGGCCACGACCACATCATAGCCACGACGGCAGGTGCCGGCCATGCGCAGGAAGGGGCCAGCGTTCGGGCGCCTTACGCCCCGGCGCTCGACGCGTTTCCGGCACCGGTCGTCGCGGCCGCGCCCTCCTTCGGTCTCGGCGCGACGCACGGCAGATCGATGATGAAGCGGGTCCCGCTGCCGTACGTGCTCTCGACGGCGATCGAGCCGCCGAGGAGGTTGAGCAGCTTGCGGGTGATCGAGAGTCCGAGGCCGGTGCCGCCATACTCACGCGTGTGGGACTGATCGACCTGGCGGAAATCCTCGAAGATCGCCTCGAGGTCCTCCGGCCTGATCCCCACGCCGGTGTCCTCCACGGTCATGCGCACCCGCTCGCCGACGTGCCTGACCGCCAGGGAGACGTAGCCCTCGTGCGTGAACTTGATCGCGTTCGAGACCAGGTTGAGCAGCACCTGCCTGAGCTTCGTGCGATCCGTGTCCAGCACGGGGAGATCGGGCGCAACGCTGGTGCGGAATTCCAGGTTCCGTGCGCGTACCATCGGCTCGACCGTTTGCACCAGCTCGTCGATCACTTCCGGCAGCTGCACCTGCTCGAGGTGCAGCGGCATCTTGCCCGCCTCGATCTTGGACAGGTCGAGGATGTCGTTGATCAGCTCCAGCAGGTGCTGGCTCGTGTTGTAGACCTTCGCGAGTGCCTCGTCCTGCTGGTCGGTCAGTGCACCGTAGATGCGCTCGCGCATCAGCGACGTGTAGCCGAGGATCACATTGATCGGCGTGCGCAGCTCGTGACTCATGTTCGCCAGGAACTCGCTCTTCAGGCGTGACGCCTTCTCGAGCTCGCGGCTTTGCCACTCGAGCCGGCGGTTGCGCTCCTCGAGCTCGGCCGTCGCCTGGCGGATACGATCCTCGAGCCCCTCGTTCAGCTGACGCAGCTCGGTCGCGAGCCGCTCGTTCTCCTCGGCGTACGTGAGGTCATGAATGACGCTTACGATGGCGGCAGGCTCGCCGCGCGCGTTGATGATCTTGTTGGACGCGATCTCGGCGGGAAACTCGCGCTCGTCGTCCGGATCGACGAGCGTGATCCGCTCGACCTGACGCACCTCCGGACTCAACAGGAAGTTGCTGATCATCGTCGTCACGCGGGTGTCGTTCGACTGGATCAGCTGCCGCTTCGAGCCGAACGTCATCGGCTCCGCGACGAAGAGGCGGTCGGCCTCCGCGTTCATGAGCACGATGTTCGAGTGCTCATCCGTGACGAGGATCGGGTCGCTGACGTTCTCGAGGATCGCGTTCAGCCGGTCGCGCTCCAGCCGTGACTTGTGCTCTGCAACACGCGAGCGCCGATACTGGACCTCCAGCTCACTGACCGCACGCTTCAGGTCGGTAATGTCCCGCAGCACGCTCATGATCGCGCCGTCGCCGAGCGCGCTGATCGGCACGGTCAGCACCTCGAACAGCAGGTCCGTGCCCTCGTGCGTGTCGACGAGATTGAGCTCACGGCTGCCGGGCGCCGCGCTCGCGCCGCCCATCGCGGCCTGTGTGAGAAACGAAGAGAACAACAGGTTGTTGACCTCGACCGCCCTGCGGCGTCCATCACTGTCGTCCGCCGATGACGTCAGGAGTCCTTCTGCCCTGCCGTTCATCAGCACGACGGCGCCGCTCCCGTTCGTCATGATGACGGGATCGGAGATCGCGTTCAGCATCTCCGTCAGGATGTCGACCTGGCGGCTGAGCCGATTGGCGCGACCGGCGGCGGAGGACGACTCGATGATGCGATCGACGAGCGGGCCGCAGCGCTGCACGAGGTCTGCAGCCGTCTCGAGACGGGATTCGAGCCGCTCCGTGTCGAGGAAGACGATACCGCGAAGGGACGCTGCGCCCGGGAGTGGAAGTGCTGCCGCAGGGAAATCGAGGACGCCGGCGCGCGGTGGATCGACCAGTCGCGGACGCTCCAGTGACTCGAGGAGGTCGAGCACCGCCGAGCCCGGCGCGGCAGCCTGTTCGGCCGTCGCAGCGGCTTGTGCGGCCGTGATGCCGGCGCCGATCAGCGCGAGGCCGTCGTGGGTTCGGTACAGCAGGAGCGCGCGATCGATGCCTGACTCGGCCGACACACGAGCCAGGAGGAGTGTGCACGCCTCCTCGACGGACGCTACCCGCGCAAGCTGCTCCAGCAGTCCGGCGACGAGTGCGTCCGATGCACGCACTGCATCTGCCACTAGCTCAGCTCATCGAGCCTGCGCTTCAGTTCTGCGTTCTCTGCCATGACGCGGTCCATCTCGTGCTGCGGGGCGTATCCGCCCGGCGTCGTGTACGTGCTCCCGAGCATCGGGCGCGATGCAGAGCTCGTCGCAGCGATGGCGTCAGCGAAGCGCAGATATGTTTCGACGGAAGCGACCACGATGCGTGCTTCCACGCTGACCAGGTCGATGCCGACCAGCGAGACGCGAACGTAGGCGTCGATGACGATGCCCTTGTCGAGGACCCGGTCGAGAACATCGATCAGACTCGAGCCTGCCGGGGCTCTTTCAACGGCCATTTCGTTTCTCCGGAGACAGGTACGGTCGCGTTACTTCACGGTCTTCGATTCGATCCGGTCGAGCTTCGCCTGCAATGCATCGAGACGCTCGGCCAGGAGCTGCAGCTGGCCGGCGCCGACTTCCCGTTCGGCGTAGTGCGGATCCGTTCGCCACCAGTTCATCCCGATCTCCTCGGCCTTGTCGATCGAGCAGACGAGCAGACGGATCTGGATCGTCAGCAGCTCGACGTTCGCAAGGTTGATCTTGATGTCGCCCGCCACGACGAGGCCCTTGTCGAGGATCCTGTCGAGGATGTCGACCAGCCCCTGCGAACGATGCGGACCCAGCTCGTACGAACTCGCCACGTGACCCCTTTCAGAGAAGTCTGCCCAGCGGCCCCAAATCGATGTTCAGATCCTCACCCTCGAGGCCGAACGCAATCTTGATTTCCTCCAGGCGCTCCTGCAATCGCAGCAGCGCGAGTCCGAGACGCTCGACTTCCTCGTCGCTCAGGCCACCGCCCTCCATGCGTCGCACCGCCTGGTGCTCGAGCACCTGACGTATCACCTCGATCAGTGTCAGCACCAGCTTTGCCAGCCCCGTCTCCACATCTTCGGGGTGGGCTTCGATCCGCTCGGGCAGGGCGGGCGCAAGCTCGCGCAGATCGGCGGCGATCAGGTCGAGCGTCTCAGCAGCGTCGCGGTGTCCACTCATGTTGCGAAGGACCACGGAGGCCAGGGGCCGCTCGCCAGGAAGTGCAGCCCGGGATGCGACGCCAACGCGCGGTCGAGTGCGCTCCGGTACCTGTCGGCGGCATCACGATCGACCAGGAATGCAATCGTCGCGAGCCCGTGCGTCGTATCGAGTGCGTCCACGCGTGTGCGTACCACGTATTCTGCGACTGCCGCTTCGATCTCCCCTGCCACTGCCCGTCCGCGGGCGAATCGCTGCGCGCGCGCGGCGCGGCGCGCGGCAACGGCTTCCAGGTATGCGCGCCCGCTCCCGGCGGCCTCACGCACATCCCGGGCCGGGGCGTCGACGGCCGGATCGAGGACGCGAACCGTGTACTCTGCGGTGCCCCGCAGCGCGGCCAGCTGCGCCTCCCAGTCCGCGGCGCGCGCCATCGCCCGCAGGCGCACCGCCTCCTCGTCGGGCAGCCACTGGCCGAAGCGGAGCGGCACCGGCGTGACGAGCTTCATGGCCGCCTCGACCACCGCGTGGTGACGCTGCGCGGACTCGATCGATGCGCGTGCCGGCGCATCCAGCTCGGAGGCCCAGATGGCGACGCGGCCAGCCTCGATCCCGCGGACATGCGCGCCGTCGAGCCCTGCGACGTCACGCGGCAGGTGCTCGATCGGCGTAACGCAGTAGAGGTGCAGTCCCACCTACTCGTACGGGTCCGCCGTCGGCCGGCGACCCTTCTCCCGCGCCGTCTCGACCGACGTCAGCACGACCTGCAGACCGAGATATACGAGGTCGATGCCCGCCACGCTGATCATGACGTCGCCGCTGATGACTGCGCCCCGGTCGAGCACGTGGCTCACCATCTCGGTCAGACTCAGCTGCTCGTGGATGGGGACGTTGCCGCGCTCCTCACTCACGGGTGGCGCCTCCGGCGTGCAGCGACCCGGCGCGCCCGTCGCCTGTCTCGCCCATGAAGCGGTATGCCGCCCAGGGTCCGGAGAAGGACAGCTCGAAGCCGAGCGGACGCAGCTCGTCGCGTTCTGCAGTCAACACATCGACGATGCGCGACTCGTCCGAACGCGGCACCAGCAATGCTGCGCTCAGGACCACCGGCAGCTCGGCGCCGGTCGCAGGCAGCTGCAGCCGCACGCCCGCACGTGCCTGCGCCTGCAGGCGCTCGAAGAGCTGCGAGGCAATGCGGTGCGCTGCACCGGCAACCTCGGTCTTCAACAGCTCGTTCCGCTTGCGCTCGAGCAGGAAGCGGCGACCCGGCGTCGCAGCTGCGATTTCCCGGTCGACGTCGCGAACCGCATCCGACACGGCCGCAGCATTCTGCGCGAGCACGTCAGCGCGATACGCGAGCTTCACGTCCCACTCGCGCAGTCCGCGGAAACGCTCGAGCGTGCCGGCGATGTCCGCCGCGCGCTGCTCCGCGTTTCCGCGGAGTGCATCGAGAGAGCTGAACAGTGTGAAGAGCGGAGCGGGCACGATCTCCGAATGATCGACCGCCCATGCGACGACGCGCTCGTGCGCGAGGCCGCGGGCCGCGACCCAGTCGAGGTCCCTGAGTCGGTCGTCGAGCGCGTCCGCGGCGTACGTGTCTGCCGGCAGCTCGCTCACGAGCGCGAGCACGCCCGCTGCGGGCTCACCACGGACAGGCCGCTCATCGACACCGGCAGGCACACCCGTGAGGGCGGTATCCGCCGGCACGAACCCGTAGAGGTAAACGACGTCGCTCACACCAGCACCCAGGAGTCGAAGAAGGAACCCAGCGCTTCCACGCCCGCGGGCGGTGGCGACCAGTCCGGCGCGAGCACGGTGCGCTCCGCCGCTGCTGGCTCGACGGCGCGTGCGCGGTTCAGGATCACGCCCGCCTCCCGGATCCCGGTTGCGGACAGCGCGGCGCGGAGGCGCCTGGTCTCCGACCATACCATCGGCTCGTCGAGCGTCACGACGAAGACGGCCGCATGACCCGGATCCGTGAGCATTGCGCGCAGTCGTTTCAGGCGTTTCGCGAAGCGTAGCATGCGTTCGGAAAGAGCGTCAAGCGAGCCCGCGACACCGGCACGCAGAAGAATGCGCATGAGCGCATGCGTCCATTCCAGTGCCAGGCCCGGCATCTCGAGCAGCCGCAGGAAGTGTCCCGTGGGCGCGGTGTCGAGGACGAGTGTCTCCTCGCGTTCCACAGAGTCGAGGATGTGATCGATCGAAACGATCTCATCGATCCCGGGCGGCGCGACGTCGAGCAATGAATCGATCACGCGGCGGTCGAGTGCCGCGGCATGATCGAGGCCGAGACTCGCGAACACGCGCTCGACTTCGCTGCGATACGCCGCCACCCACTCCGCAAATACCGACTCCGCCGCCACCTGCTGCACGCGCATCGACGGCGTGATGGCGATTGCATCGGCACCCAGCGTCCTTCCGAACAGGTCGCCCAGCGAGCCCGCCGGATCCGTGCTGTAGAGGAGCACCGGCCTTGCGAGACCGACTGCGAGCGCCGCTGCACATGTCGACTTGCCGACGCCGCCCTTCCCGGCCAGCCAGATCACCCGCCAGTCCGAGCGCCGGATCCAGTCCGCCCCGCTCCCCGGGGCCCCCGGCCAGTCCATGGCAACCGGAGCGCCCGGAGACGGAGCCGGCGGCCGCGTCCGATCACTCCGCCCTCCCACTTCGTGCGTGGGCGCCGCCGCGTCGCGCGCCGCGCGCCCGGCCGGTCCTGCCCCCGCGTTCGGGCTGCCCGGTACCGCTTGGGCACCCGCAAGCGCGGTGGCAGCGCTCGCAACGCGGCGCAAACCGTCGCATCCGGTCGTGGCCTCGAGGAAGGGAACGGCCAGCTCGAGGCCTGCACCTCCCGGCAGCTCCGTCCCGCCCCCCACGCCGACGAGCGCCGTGACCTGGAGGCCGCGCTCGCGCAGCCGCATCGCCAGGCGGTCCGTCTCGGCCCGGACGACGACACCCGCCCGGTGCACGATCACGAACGCGGCCATCCGGAGGAGCCGCTCCAGAGCGTCCAGCTCTTCCTCGACCTCGTCGAGCACCCGCTCTTCGCGCAGCCTGACCGGCGTGTGCAGCAGAGCGGACGCGACGACATCCGCCTTCTGCGCCATGGTCCGCAGCGCGTCCACCCAGGCGCCGAGGGACCGGCCCGCATCCAGCAGCCGCAGCGTGTGCCCGGTCGGGGCCGTGTCCACGACCACGCGCCGGATCACGCCGCGCTCCTGTGCCCTGGCGAGCTGAGCGATCCGCAGTGCCCCCATGGCCTCGTCGACGCCGGGCACCGTCCGGGCAAGCAACCCGTCGACGTCCACCCTGTCCAGCCAGGTGCCCCGCTCCATGATCTCGGCCAGTGCCTGCCTGCGCGGCGCCAGCCAGGCCTCACCCCAGCTCCGGGCGTCGAACGCCTCGAGCGTCAGCAGCTCCGAACACGGCGAGGCGGTGGGACGCCCTTTTTCCAGGGTCATGTGGAACAGGTCGCCCAGGGATTCGGCGGGATCGGTCGTGATCAGATGGGTGGCGTCGCCGGCATCGGCGGCGGCAAGGGCGATGGCGCCGGCGGTCGTGGTCTTGCCCACGCCCCCCTTGCCCACGACGAAGATGAAGGGGTGCGTTCCGGTAGCGGCCAGCAGCGACCGCACCCTACTCCCAGTCCAGATTCAGGTCGATGTCGACGCCGCTCCGTGGATCCGCCACCCGTGGTGCCTCCTCGCCAGACTCGGCGCCCGCGCCCGGGGCCGCATCCAGGCCGGGGTCGCGCTGGACACGGACCGGGCCGCCCGACACGCCCATGCCCAGCCGTTCCCGCCAGTCCCGGATCTCACGGAGTCGCTGCATGAGGGCGGCCTCCCGCGCGACGTACTCCTCGTCGCTGATATCCCCAAGCTCCAGCTGGAGCTGGAGCTCGAGCAGCTCCGCCTTCACGGCCGTATCGTCGGTCAGCTCCTCGCGCACCACGCCTTCCACCTGCCGGAGCGCGAACTCCGTCAGGAACCTTGGCCCTGTATAGGGCCAGAACAGGAGATGCTTGAGCAGACCCATCGTGGCCGGTCAGGTATCCGCGCGCTCGAGGCGCAGCTTGATGTTCACGAAGTTGTAGGGGGGCCACGGCCCGGTGTACTTGAAGGAGAGCTGGTCGTCGTACTTGCTGCTGAGCGCCTTGACCGCCTCGTCGAATTCCTGCTCCCGGGAACGCTCGACCAGGTAGGCGGCGTTCATGATCATGCGGTCGCCGATCGGCTTGTTGGACCGGCTCGCGACCGCGACGGGCTTCAGCGACTCGTGGATGTCGACGACGTAGCGGTTGGCGCTGTTCTCCAGCGCCGCCTCGACGAGCCGGCCGAGCTGCATGCGGGCGAAGTAGGTGGAGCTCTGCGCGTTGCCCGTGATCTCCCCCTTCAGCCGGCGAATCTCCTCGTCGCTCTCCTCGAGCCGACTGATTACCTTGTCACGATCCCACAGCACCTTGAGGCCGAACTCGATCTTGTCGTTCATCTTCTCGAGCACGTCATCGAAGGCGCGGTAGGTCGACTTCAGCAGCTCGATAATGTCGTCCCGCGTGCGGAAGATCGTGCCGAACGACATGGGAATGACCGTGTGCTCGCGCATGACCGTCTCATTGACGAGCTCATGCGCGAGGACATTCTCCCGGGTCGGGTCGTAGATGCGGATGGGCGTGTCGCTGACGATCGCGGCAAGGTCCCTGTGGTGTACGGTGTAGACGCGGTTGCCGCCCTCACCGATTCCGATCGGCCCGAAATCGCGCTCTTCCGCCGACTTGATGATACAATAGACGTACTTGCCCTCCTCGTTCGAGGACTGGGCGGCGTTGTCCTGGCTCTGCTGGGCCTGGTTATCCATGACTCGCGGCGCGCGCGACGCGGAGCAGCCCGCGCGCAGGTGGCTTGGAGTGAACGGCGTTACGGCGAATGCGGTCTGGCGGATTGACAGCCGCAAGCTATTTGTACACGCGAGCTATGCAAGTTGCGGGCACAGCACGTACATGATGCCGTGCCCGGCCCGCGGATTGCATCCGCGCGCAAGGAACGCTGAAGGCGGCTGCGGCTGTCGGTGGAGGAGCTAACATGAAGCCATCGCGATGGATTGCGGCGGCTGTACTCATCGGATCCGGCGCGTGTGCTTCCATGCGCTCCGCCCTGCCGGGCAGATCCCCCGAAGATGAGGTACGCTCGGCACTTGCAATGGCAGAGGCGGGCGATTACGCCGCGGCCACGGCAGTTCTCGATTCGGTCTATACGGCACACTGGAACAGTGATGCCGGGGTTCACGCGCTGCTGGGCGCGGCCGCCCTGTCGCTCGATCCGCGCAACCCGGATCGGTCCCTGTGGACGAGCGCGGACTACTCCGCCCGCCTGATCGGCCTGCCGAACGCGCCGGACTACCTGCTGCCGGTCGCCCGCACGATGTACCTCGTCTCGATCGAGCTCGGCGCCCTCGAGGAGCAACGTCTGGCCGCGGAAGCGGCTCGCGACACGGCCGAGGCCATCGTCGCGCGGACGCTCCCCCGCTACTCGGGACAGACCGTGCCGGCGCAGCTGTCGGCACTCGCGCGGGAGCGCGATCAGCTCGTGCAGCGGATCGCCGGGCTGGAGCAGGCGCTGGCCGATACGACGGCAGAGCTGGAACGCGTTCGTCGCACACTGAAGCCATAGCGGATGAGCCTTAGAACACGGCTGCTGCTGACGCTAGCCGGCATCGCCGTGCTGCTGACATTACCGGCGGTCTACGGTATCACGCAGCACCGGCGGCTTGCGGAGATCGTGTCGGTCACGCGGAACCGGCACGCGAGCGCGAGCCTTGCCCTCGGCCAGCTCCAGGCGACGCTGGTCGAGCTCGATCGCGCCGAGCGCTCCTACATCGCGACGTTCGATCCGGACGCGCGCGTGCAGATCGACAGCGCCCTGGCCGCCGCGCAGACCCATCTCGACAGCCTCACCGCCGCCGGCTACGCCGAGTGGACGGAGAACCTCCCGCTCGACTCGATCCGTCAGGAGACCGCCCGCATCCTGGCCCTCATCGACGCCGACAGCGCGCAGATGGCGACCGCGCGCTTCGAGCAGGTGAAGCCGCTGTTCGTTACGTCCGCCAACGCACTCGACGGCGTCTCCGAGGAGATCCTCTCGCGCAGCGAGGCGGACCTGAACCGCGCCCGCGACATCAGCCAGGCCGCATCCGCGACCACGCTGCTCGCTCTGCTGATCGCGCTCGTGTTCACGATCCTGCTCGGCGGCTGGCTGACGCGCACGGTGTTCACCCCGATGCACCGGCTCGGCGAAGCGCTTACGAAGGTCGCCGACGGCGCACACCCCGCGCCGCCGGACCTGCCCTACGACCGGCCTGACGAGATCGGCGACCTCGCCCGTTCCTTCCTGTGGATGAGCCAGCGGCTGCAGGAGCTTGACCGCATGAAGGCCGAGTTCATGAGCATCGCGACGCATGAGCTGAAGACGCCGATCAACGTGATCTCGGGCTACGCGGAGCTGCTGGACGAGCGACTGCTGGGTGAGATCACGGACAAGCAGGAGGTGGCGGTCGCGTCCATCCGTGAGCAGACACGAACGCTATCCCAGCTCGTCAACGAGCTGCTCGACGTCAGTCGCCTGGAGGCGGGTGGCCTCCGCCTCGAGATCCAGGCGGTGCCGGTGCGCGATCTGATCGACAGTGTGCAGCGGGCGTTCGACGTGCTGTGTCGCCAGAAGGGGATCGACCTCGAGGTCGACATCGCCCTCAACGTCCCCGACGCGATTCCGGCGGACGCGATCCGGCTGCGCGACCAGGTTCTCGGCAACCTGATGTCGAACGCGATCAAGTTCACGCCCGAGGGCGGCAGCATCCGCGTGAGTGTTCGTCGCGCGCCGGACAACTTCATCGTGATCGAGGTATCGGACACCGGCAGCGGTATCCCGGACGACCAGCGGCCGCACATCTTCGACAAGTACTACCAGGTAGGCGAGGCGGCGCGCAGCACGGGCGCGGGGCTCGGGCTTGCGATCGCGAACGACGTCGTGGAGGCACACGGCGGCCGGATCGAGGTCGAGAGCGAAGTCGGCAAGGGAACGCTGTTCCGGGTCTGGCTGCCCGCCCGCCCGGAACAGGTTCCCGCCGCGGCCGCGGCGGTCGAGGGCGTTTCCGGAGCGAATGGCTGAGCCCGCCTGGGACGCAGTCGTTGTCGGCGGCGGGATCGCAGGCCTCTCGGCCGCACTGTGGCTCGCCCGGTATCGGCGCCGCGTCTGTGTCTTCGACAGCCAGGAGCCGCGCAACGAGGAAGCCTGGGCGGTCCACGGCTACCCCGGCCTCGTCGATCCCACCCCCACTGAGCTGCGCCGTCGCCTCTACGAGCAGGCGATCGGCGCGGGCGCAACCCAGGTCTCGAAGAAGGTCACGCGCGTCAGTGGTGCACGCGACGCATTCTCGATCGAGACGGAGGGCGGCGAGCGGACCGACGCGCGGCGGATCGTCCTCGCGTACGGGCTCATCGACGAGCTGCCACCCGTTCCCGGTCTCGACACCTTCTACGGCACATCCGTCTTCCACTGCCCCGATTGCGATGGTCCCTCAGTCCTGGGATGCCGCGTCGGCGTGATCGGTACGACCCGGGCAGCCGCCAACCTCGCGCTGTACCTGCAGACGTGGGCCGATGAGGTGCTCCTGCTGACCAACGCGACGCAGCCCGAGCTGACCGACGCAGCGATCGCTGTCCTGACGTCTGCGGGGGTCGAGCTGCGTACGGAGCGGTTGACGATGGTGCATGGAACCGGCCCGCGGGTCTCGCACATCGAGATCGCGGACGGCCCACCGATCATGGTCGATGCGCTCTTCTTCGATGCAGGGACGCGCCCCCGCAGCGATATCGCCGACCAGCTCGGGTGCGCGTACGATCGCCACGGCTACATCGAGGTGGATCGCGGCCAGGAGACGACCGTCCGCGGTGTGCATGCCGCCGGCGACATCACGGGACACCCGCATCTTGCAGTGACCGCCGCCGCCGATGGCGTGCGCGCTGCGCTCAGCATTCATCGCAGTCTGCTGCCCGATTCCCGACGAGTGTGATGGCACGTATCCGCAGCAACTCGACGCTCGCCTGCCGATCCGCATTCCTTCTCGTCGCGATGTTCCTGTCCGTGACGTCGGCGGCGCCGCTCGTTGCACAGGATGACGCGGCCCGCGGGGCGGGGACGGAGCTGCGTCAGCCGTCGCCGTACCTGCCGCACTCGCACTGGGCGGTTACAGCCCTGCGGCGGCTGACCGATGCGGGAGAGGGTCTCCCCGGTTACGACGTTGGCAGACGCACGCCACGGCTCGTCGAAGTTGCCGCGGCGTTTCAGCGCGCCGCAGACGGGGCGGAGGATCCTGCGCTGCGCGAGATCGCTGCAGGATGGCTGCGTTTGCTGCGGGACGAGTTCGGTGCGACGCCGGTCACGCTCACGGATGCACGTGAGAGGCGCGGAACGCCGTTCCTGGTACCGGCCGGGACGGTCGCCGCGTCGCACGTCGAGGGGCGTGTCGCGCCCGGCATCGGCTACGACGAGCCGCCGATCGAGTGGACCGGTACGACTCCGCTCCCCGATGAGACATGGGCCGGCGCGGGGCTGCGGGCGCACGGCGCTATCACGAGTCTCCTCGGCTTCGACGCGCAGGTCGAATCCCGCTCCGACCACGTCGTCGTGCCCGCCGCATATGGTGTCATCGGTGCAGGGCCGGTGGTGCTGTGGGGCGGCCGACGCTCGATCGGGCTCGGCGCGCCGGAAAGCGGCGCGATCACCCTCGGCGATGGACACACCTTCGATGGCGGTGGCCTCCACCTCACCAGTCCGATCTCGCTGCCGTGGATCTTCCGCTACCTCGGCCCGTTCGACATGGAGCTGCTGCTCACGCGCGCCGAGAACGGCGACGGCATCGGCGTGACGGACCCGTGGCTCGGGGCCATGCGCATCTCGATCGCGCCGCACGAACGGCTCAGCATGGGCGCGACGCGCGCGGTCATGTTCGGTGGGGAGAACGCCGCCCCCGTGACCGCCTCGCGACTCTGGCAGATGCTGCTCGGCGACCCATCCGTCGACGGCGAGGGCGAGTGGAGCAACGAGGTATTCGGCTGGAACGTGAGCTGGCGGCCGCCCGTCGGATCACTGCCGCTCGCACTCTACTTCGAGCACGGGTTCGACGATGCGTCCGGTGCCTACTGGCGCGCGCCCGCGATCATCGCCGGGGCCCGTCTGCCCTTCGTCCCCGGTCTGCCCGCGCTGGGAATCGGCGCCGAGTACGTGTACTTCTCCGATGCCAGCGAGAAGAACCCGATCTGGTACCGCAACTACGCGCTGAGCGGGGGGTGGACGCACGAGCGTCGCGCTCTCGGCCACCCGATCGGAGGACACGGGCAGGGCATCTTCGGCCACGCATCCCTCGACCTCCTCGATGCGAGACTGCGCATACGTGCTGCCGGGTGGCTCTTCGACCGCGGTGAGGAAAACCTCTTCGCGCCCGAGCGCGAAGGTCGCGCGGTCGGGTCGCGCCTCGACATCGGGTGGCGCCTGACAGACGGCCTGGAAGCGAATGCCGGCGCCGCCTACGAGGACGGCGCCGGCTGGCAGGAAACCTCCGCGCGACTGCAGCTTCGCTACACCTTCGGCGTGCTGCGCTGACCGCCTACGGTGCCGCCGCGCGGCCAACACCGCGCCACGCCAGGATGCTGGCGCGACCCGCCCGCGCGAACACATGGTTCGGGTACATGTGGCAGTCCGGCGTGTTCGTGCCGCGTACACAACCGTTGTAGCGCAGCAGAGCCCGCTCGACGTTCCCCTTCTCCGACGTCAGGTACGACGCGAAGATCTTCGCACCGTGGCAGATATTCGACTCGATGTCGTCGAGCGTATCACCGCAGCCCCACTGCCCACGGTGCATGGGCATCACCTGCATCAGACCGCGCGCTCCCACGAAGCTTTCCGCCGTCGGGTTCAGCCACGGGTTCTCGACCAGCAGCACCGCCAGCAACAGCCTGGGCTCGATCTGTGTCTTGCGTCCCTCACGCACCAGTGACACCGCGATGCGCCGCACGAGCTCCGGTTCGTTACGGTACTGCAGCAGCACCCGTTCGATCGGTGCGACGTCGCGCTCGTACGAGAGCTCGACCTTGTCGTAGGCCGCCTGCACTTCCGCGGCCCGATCCTTCAGAACCTTCACAACGGGCACGTCGTGGCTTGCCGCGTCCGCACCCAGCCATCCAGCCAGAACCAGCACGATCGTTCCGAGGAGCAGCAGACCGAACACCGGCCGCACGCGTCGCGGCCTGTCCGCCTCCACCGGTCGGGGCGGCCGCAGCACATCCAGAACCAGCCGCGCCAGGTATCGTATCTCACTCAACATCCGGGACCTCCCTCAGCTCCGGATCCGTTGCCGTCGGGGAAGAACGCGACACGGATCGCCGGGGGGCCGGGTGGCAAGCGCTGTACCCTCGCGGGCCAGATCCTGTGGATAACGCCGTATCTGGTGTTGAAAGAGCAGCTTGGGCAGGGTGAAAAATTTGTCAAGACCGAAAAGTTTTTGCGCCCCTCGTGCCACAGTGCCTGTCATGGCCGCCACATGCCCTGCCCGTGTGACAGGCCTGTCCACGCGGGCGGCCACTCACCACAACTAACGGTCCGACAACGACTTAGGTTGATTCGACGGAAACGAGGCGGACGAGCTCGGTGATCGGACCGCGACCATCGTGGGGACCGGCCGGGTCGGGCCACGCCATGTGTGCAAAGGTTGTTATGCGCGTGAAGCCCGAATGTGCAATACGGCGCAGCAGATCGACGTCTCCGCCCGCAACAGCGGCCGATTGCAGCAGGGGTCGGTGCGCGCTGAGCACTTCGAGCGCCTGGTCGATGGAAGGGATATCGTAGATGTGGACGGTTCGCTGCAGGCAGGACGGCTCGAAGCCGACGCCGCGATGGAGAATCACGGTGAACGGTGCGTCGGGAGGCGAAAGCAGCGTGGCGTCCCTGCCCGAGAAGCCCCCGAACTCGGCGCGTGTCCGTGTCTCCCGAACCGCTGCGGCCTCGTCCGGCGTGAGCGGTCCGCGCGGGAGGTCCGCCTCGACTTCCGACATCGCCTCCACCACGAGGGCGCCGAGCCTTTCGGCGTCGACGCCCGGCTCGACGTACACGGCGTGCGGCGATACGCACCCCTGCTGATCGAACGTCGCGACGGATCGGGCAATGTCGTGGGCGATCCGCTCGGGCGGCGTGCCGTCGGCGAGGGCGTCACCGGCGACGAACCCGATCGAGAGGCGTGGCCCGTGGTCGAGCACGGGGGTGTGCGCGGGTGCGCGGTGTCGGATGCCCTCGATCGCCTGTGCTCCCCCGTACGCAACAATCGCGTCCGCCTCGCGGAACGCAACGGCCTCGATCGCCTGGTCGCCGCCGGGCCAGTACGCGACGGCGAGTGCGTCTCCCAACGTATTGTCCTCTTCCGCGACGGCCTGGGCGAAGAGAGCCGGTAACAGCGGCTCGGACTGGGCCGTCTTGCCGAGGCTGGCTGCCCGCACGATGAGCGATCGCACGAGGGACGTGACCGCGACGCCGGGGATGTTTCCCGCGAACACGTGAAGGAGCAGCGGGTGCGGCACGGCCATGACGCGCCGCCCGTTCCGCTCCACGGGCCCGTCGAGGACGTCTGCGCCCCCGAGCTCGGCCTCGACGAGACGCTCGAGGGCGGGACGGCGCCAGTCCGCCGCCATGCCGTCGAGGATGTGCTCGATCATGGCGGGTGAGTAGCCGGTCAGTGGCGGCAGCGCCGTGTCCGCAGCGACGCGCAGTGGATCGCCATGGTCGAGCAGCCTGTGCGCGACACGGTCGATCACGTCGATGATGGAGTCGACGCTCTGGTCCCGGAGACGCACCTGGGCCGCACGCAGGCCGTCGGCCATGCGACTCACGTGCGCCGGCATCAGCCGTGGGATCCGGAGGCGCACGCTGCCTGCCGCACGCTCCTCCCACTCCGTGATGTCTGCGTCGTCGACGCCGGGCAGGTGGTAGGCGCGCAGGATCATCGGTCCCTGGTCGCGCTCAGCAGGTCGTCGAGCGCGATCGAGCAGCCGCGCGGCGTTGCACCCTGTGCCCGTCCCAGTACGACGAACCCGTCCTCCACCTCGTGTCCCAGATCCTCGGTCAGGATCGCGAGCACGCTGTCGACGTTGGCGAGGTCGTAGTGCGCGAGGATCCCGACGCTGCCGGCGGGCACGGGCTGCAGCGTGTCCGGGTCGAGCACGCGTGCCCGCAGCCAGGGCGGCCCCTTCTTGCGGCGCGGCCTGCCGGTGTCACCACGCACTGCATCGTGGAGCGTGGCATCGTAGTACTGCGAGCAGAGCTCCGTCATGCCGTACTCGTTGATGCAGTATGCGGGCTCGATACCGAGATACTCCGTGTACAGCCTCCGCAGCTCGTCCGCGGGCACCTCGCGGCTGCGCCCCTTGTAGCCGCCCGTATCCATCAGTCGGGACCCGGCCGGCAGGTGCACGCGCGCGGTGCTGGCGGCCATGGTGTCGAGCAGGTGCACGAAGGAGAATGACGTGCCCAGCAGCGCGACGGGGCGCTCACCCTGCGACGCCTCGTGCAGCCATGCCATTGCTGCGTCGTAGTCGATCCCGCGCTCGGCATCGACTGCGTACATGCTGCGCTCGCCGCCCAGCCGTCGCATCACGACATCGATCATGTACGCGAGCGACGAGTCCGGCATCTGCCGGCGCGGCGGAATCAGTGCGAGCATGTCGGGGCGGGCACCGTCCGGCAGCAGGTATGCGGTGAACGTCGGCAGCAGTGACGCCTCGTAGATCGATGGATCGATCAGGTAGTGCGCTCCGCGCCGCTCGGTCCCGCCCGTAGTGCCGCTCGTACGGAAGACGACGCGCGCATCGTGCGGGTCGCCCGCAACGAGCGCTACCTCACGGAACGCGGCCACGGGGACCGGCGGGACCTCCGTCCAGTGCGTCACGGTGGATGGCGTGCGCCCCCGCCGTTCGCAGTAGGCGCGGTACGGTGCGTTGTTCTCGAACTGGTGGCGGAAGATGCGCAGCGCGAGTGCGTCGAATTCGGAGTCGACGAGTGTGGCGTCAGCCGGTGCGCGCAGTGCGGTGCGCACCGTGGCGTGCAGGTCCCGCGAGGGCATGGCTCACCGCATGCGCGCACCGTCGAAGAACTCCTCGACGGCAAGGGCGAAGGTAGCGCCGGCGACGCCGTAGCGCGCCGCGCCCTGGGACAGCACTGCGAGTACGCGCTCGGCCCGCGCGCGCGGCCCGCGCTCGCCGGTGGCATTGGCCAGCCGCACCAGCAGCCGGGCCGCAAGTGCATTGGGCTCGAACGGCCGCTCGCGGTAGCGCAGCGCCCCCACATCGTGCGGCGAGCGACGGCGCTCCCAGAAGCCGCCATCGTCCGCCCAGAAGCAGCGCTCCAGCGTTCGCGCGAGCTCGCGGGTCCGCCCGACCCATTCCGCACCGGCATCGGCCTCGGCAAGCGCCATTGCTGCGTCGGCAACGGCCAGCGTGTCGATCAGCAGAAAGTCGATCTGCGGCTCGCCGCCGTCGACGCGGTAGTGTGCAAACACGCCTTCGGGTGTCTGCATGGCGCTGGTCAGCGTATCGAGTGCGCGCGCGGCACGGGCGACCCACTCTTCGCACGCCAGCATTCGTCCCGCGTTCGCGAGTGCGGCAATCCACCGCGCATTGACGTTCGTGTAGAGCGTCGTGTCGATGCGTGGCGGGGCGGTCCGGGCCCGCCCGGCGGCGTCCAGTGCGTACCAGGTGTCGTGATCGGCCTGGCTGGCGTTCCACAGCCCGTCGGAACGCTGCATGACCGTATCGGCCCACGTCACGGTGCGCTCGACGACAGCGCGCCAGTCGGAGCGATCCTGCTGAACCGCACCGCGCGCGTACACCTCGATGAGGCCCGCATTCACCGACAGCAGCTTCTCGCAGCGCGGCCGTGTCCAGTCGCACTCGAGTGCGTAGCGGAAGAACCCGCCGTCCACGGGATCCTGGAGCTCGCCGGCGAGCATGCCGTCGAGCGTGTGCGTCGCCATCAGCATCGCCTCGGTGTCGCCGCCCGCGCCCAGCACCTGCAGCAGCTCGACGGCCTCGGCCTCGACGAACTTCGGCGCGTCGCCGAACCCGCCGTTGCGGCGATCGAACGCCTGCGTGATCGCGTTCAGCACGTCGTCCGCCGGCTCCCGGCGCACGAGCCCGACCGGCGTGTGCCGACCCCGAGCCGCCTCCAGCGCGCGGCGGCGGCGCTCGATCTCGGTGGTCAGCTCCTCGCGTCGCTGGCTCCACGCGTTCAGCACATCCCTGCAAACGCGGAGCAGGTCGTCCGCAGTCACGTACGTCGCTGCCCAGAGCACTTCGCCCGTGGGGGTCAGCAGCGCGTTCGTCGGCCAGCCACCGGCGATGTAGCGATCCTGCACGTGAGGAAGCCGGTCCGCGTCGACGCGCACGGGGATCACCGATCCGTTCAGCAGCGCGATGACGTCCGGGTTCGAGAACGCCTCCTCGTCCATCCGCTGGCACTGGCGGGACCAGACCGTCGTGAGATGCAGGAAAACGAGACGATCGGTGCCGGCCGCGTCGAAGGCGGCGTTCCCCCATTCGTGCCAGTTGATCTCATTGGCGCGGTTGGCGTGTGGTGAGTATCGGAACGTCTGAACGGACATGGCTCACGTGCGGTGAACGGGGCGCAACAGCGCGTCACCGCAAGCTATCGGGTGAGACGAACGAGCGCCAAGGTCGAGTGCGCTAGCCGAGCTCAGGCTCGTCGCCGTCGCTGCTCACGCGAGGCCCGCGCAGGGCGGCGAACCGCAGCTTCGCCTCCTCGTCCGCGCTGCCCGCTTCCCGCGCCGCCTCGACGTGGTCCTCGTCGAAGCGGACGGGCAGCTTCAGCGTGAAGCAGGAGCCCTCTCCAGGATTGCTGGTCACGGTGATCTCGCCGCCCAGGAGCCGCGCGTACCGCTGCGAGACACTGAGACCCAGGCCGGTTCCGCCCACGCGCCGGGTGTTCGGACGCTCGACCTGCCAGAAGGGATCGAAGATCCGGCTCATCTTCTCGGGCTCGATGCCGACGCCGGTGTCACAGATATCGATCACGGCGCGATCCCCCTCGACGCGTGCCCGGAGGGTTATCGTCCCGCTGGGGGTGAATTTGACCGCATTGGACAGAAGGTTGACCAGGATCTGCCGCGTCTTTCCCGGATCCGTCTCGATCCGGGTCTCACCATCGCGGACGTCGACCTCGAACGTGAGATCCTTCGACTGCGCGAACGGCTTTGCGAGCGCCGCCGCCTCCTGCACGAGCGCGCCGAGTGTCAGCCGCTGCAGGTGCACCTCCTCGGTGCCGGCCTCCAGGCGCGCGAACCCCAGCACCTCCTCGATGAGCTGGAGCAGCTGCCGGGCGCTCGCCCGGATCCGGGAAAGCTGGCGCCGCTGCCGCGGATGGAGCGGCCCGTCGATCTCGGCGTCGAGCAGGTCGGTGTAGCCCATGATCGCATTGAGCGGCGTCCGCAGCTCGTGCGACATGACGGCCAGGAAATCGGACTTGGCGCGGTTCGCCTGCTGCGCCTCGTAGAAGAGCCGTGCATTGTCGAGTGCGATCGCTGCCCTGCGCCCCAACTCCTCGACGAGTGAGACGTCTTCCGCAGTGTACGTCTCGTTCTTCGAGACCAGGAGGAGCGCGCCGAGTGTCCGGCCCCGGCCGAGCAGCGGCACCACCATGGCGGATGCGACGTGGTCGGTCTCCAGGACCTCGGCAGCGCCGGCAGCCTCGAGGGCCTCCACCAGCTCGGGCGGTATCGCATCGAGGATGCGGACCGCACCGCCTTCAATGATGGACTCCAGCGTAACGGGCTCGGCCGGTGTGCCGTCGAACTGGCGGAGCATCGCTTCGCGGCGCGGGTCACGATGCGCGATCGTCGCATGTCGGACACGGCCGGCAGTGTCTGTCACATACACCGCGCACCAGTCCGCGAGACGGGACACGGCGAGTCGGGCGACGGTGCGGATCGTCGACTCGACGCTCAGGGACGAGGCCGCAAGGATGCTGCTCGCCTCCGAGAGGAAGGCGGCGCGGCGCTCGACCGCCTGCAGCTCCTCGCGCAGCGCCCGCTCGACGTCGCTGCGGTCCTGACTGTCGCGTTTGTCTGCCTGTCCGGTTCCGGGTTGCTCCGTCATTCACGCCCTCCCGCGGGGCGCGATGGCCTGCGGCACCCCGCGGGGGAGCGCGCATCCTTCGTGCCGCTCAGGGCACGCGGAACCGGGCGGATCGGGCGTCTACGCCGCGGGTGGGAAGGTTGAGCAGGCGGATGATCAGCCGCTTCGCGCCATCGCCGAGTGCGCCCGTCACCGACCGGTCACCACGCACCGCGGGCTGCAGCTCACCCTGCAGCCAGCGCTCGAGCTCCTGGATGTCCGAGAGCGACAGCGTCTCGATCTCGAGTCTGCCGAGGTAGTAGTAGCGACCCGACCGGTTCGGCCTGATCTGGAGTGGGTAGCTGCCCTCGATGGCGGCCCGCGCGTCGGCGTACGTCGTGAACCGCCTGACCGGCGCATCGTCGGCGCGACCGCGCACGAGAAACTCCTGCGTGAGCGGGTCGTACGCGAGCACGGCCGCGAAGCGTTCGGACGCGACGAGGTCGTCTGTCCAGCCATCGCGCCACAGCTCGACCCGAACGCGGATCCGGATCGGCACACCGGAGCGAGCCGCTTCCTCGATGTCACTGTCATCGAGGATGGGGCCGATCCGGACGAGCGGCCGAAACGCCAGGTCGGGCAGGTAGCTGAGCGCGAACTCCGGCGACTGCGCAGCCACGGGCGCGGCCACACCAGCGAGGAGCAGGGCGAGGATAGCGGCGCGCAGCACGATCAGAATCGCTGCCCGATTCGGACGAAGAAGTTGAAATCGTGGCCGCGCCCCGTGATCGGGATCGCGCCGTAGAGTCCGAGCGGGCCGATGCGCACGCCGAGCCCCGTGTCGGCGAAGAAGTCGTCGGCGCCCCGTGAGCGACCTGCGCGCGAATCGCCCTCGATCCATGCGCGTCCTGCATCGAAGAACAGCGACCACCGGATCGCGCGGGCGAGGTCGAGGTCGAGCCCGAGCCTGTCACCGACGCGGCCCGCGAACGGGAAGCTCGCCTGGTACTCGATCTGTACGAGGGCAAGCCGGTCACACCCATAGAACGGGTAGGCGCCGTCGTTGTTGCGCTCGATGACCTGCTCCCGTGCCCCGCAATCCTGTGTGAAGAGCGGGAACCCCGGCAGAGACCCCTCACCGCCGAGCGTATGCTGCCGCTGGGCCGGCAGCGCGTCGCCGTCGAGGGAGCCGGCCGTGAACACGCGCAGCCCGAGCCGCGACCAGGGGCTGAAGCGAAGGTACCGGCGCACGTCGAGCTGCAGGTGCGTAAAGTGGCTGTCGGTGCTGTCGGGCCCGAGCACCGCACCGGCCTCGGGCGTCAGTGCCAGCTCTCCATCGATCGCCTGCTCGAGCGCGCCGCGCACATACCAGCCGGCTGACGGATCGTTCTCGTCGTTCCTGGTATCGTACGCGAGCGAGAGAGTGATCGAGCGCAGCGTGCCTTCCTCGATGGCCGGCTCGTGGCGCCAGTCCTTGCCGTTGTCGATCAGCGAGAGCGGCGATGCCGCACGAACGGATCGATGTCGCTCGTCGCGGTACTCGAGCATGGCATCGATCGGGCGCTGCGGGTGATGTGCGCGCAGGTAGATGCTCCATCCCTGGCGACGGTAGTGGTCGCGATGGTCCTCGTGCAGCAGGAACGTGGCGAGCGAGTTCTCGAGGTCGGACAGCATCCAGTCCTCGATCGCGACGATCTCGGAGCGGGCACGCACACCGAAGCTGACGGCACGTCGGCCGCCAAGGTACTGCTCTGCGCGAAGGATCCAGCCGTACCGCTCGAAGTCGAGCGGCTTCTCCGTGCGAATGATCGCGTGTGCCTCGAGCACGGTCGGATTGCTGTGCCCCAGGCGGGCACGCGGGCCCACGACGATGGGCAGTCCTTCGACACGGTTGTAGCCTCCGTAGACAGCGGCGAGGAAGTCCGTGCGGCCGAAGGCAAAGTCGCGACCCGCGGTGATGACCGCGCGCACGGGTCGGCGCGCGCGCGCGATGCCGGGCCCCTCGAAGCGGTATCGCAGCGGCTCCGGGTATGCGACGACGCCACCCAGGACGGCCGCCGTGTCGCCACTCACCGTGCCGCCGACCACGAATGCGCTTCCGGTGATCCGTGCGCCCGCGAGCATCTCGAGATCACCGTTGATGACCGTCACATCGCCCTGCACGGTCCCGCTCACGCGCAGGGGCCCGTCGAGCACCGCAATGCTCCCCTCGAGCGTCGTCCCGATCGCAATGTCGGATGCACCGACCATGCGGATGTCCGCTGTGTTGTACGCGTCGATCGCGCGCAGGGCCGCCGAGTCCGGCAGCTCGGGTGAGGGCTCCTGCGCATCGAGCGCGGCTGCCGGTGCAAGCGCCAACAGGAGCACCGCCAGTGTCGTGGTGTGATGCCAGCTCATCGATCCAGTCCGAGACGACGCATGCGCCGGTAGAGGTTTGCCCGATCCGTCTGCAGCCGCCGCGCGGCTTCCGCGATACTGCCACCCGCCGCCTCGATCTCGCGCGTGATGATGCGCCGCTCGAATGCATCGAGCCGCTCCGCGAGCGAGCGCGCCGCGTCGTCCTCCCCGGGCGTGCCGGTCGCACCGAGCAGTGTGTTCACGATCGATGCATCGACGGTGCGCCCGGGGTACAGGATCGCGAGTCGCTCGCACAGGTTGGCCAGCTCCCGCACATTGCCCGGCCAGTGATAGCGCTGCATCGCGGTGATCGCGTCTTCCGTGAGCACCGGGGATTCCAGCCCGTGACGGACGCGAAGCTGCGCGAGGAAGTGCGCGGTCAGTTCGGGAATGTCACTCAGCCGGTCCCGCAGCGGCGGCAGCCGTACGGGGATCACGTTCAGACGATAGTACAGGTCCTCCCGGAACGTTCCCTCGGCGATCGCCGTTGGCAGATCGCGGTTCGTTGCTGCGATCACGCGCACGTCGACGCGGACCGGCTTGCGCCCGCCGACGCGCTCGATCATGCCGGTCTCCAGCGCGCGCAGCAGCTTCGCCTGCGCGCCGGCGCCGAGGTCACCCACCTCGTCGAGGAACAGCGTCCCGCCATCGGCGAGCTCGAAGCGTCCACGGCGTCGGTCGTGCGCACCGGTGAACGCGCCCTTCTCGTGGCCGAACATCTCTGACTCGACCAGCTCGCGTGGGATTGCAGCGCTGTTCACGCGCACGAATGGCCCGCCGCTCCGCGGTGAGGAATCGTGGATCGCTGCGGCAACGAGCTCCTTGCCGGTTCCGCTCTCCCCCGTGATCAGTACGCGTGCATCGGTGCGAGCGACCTGGTCGATGAGGCGGCGCACTTCGTCGAGGGCGGCGCTGGAGCCGACGAGCCGGCCACGCGCACCGAGCTCCTCGGCGAGTGCGCGGGACAGCTCGCGCGCCCTGCGCAGCTCCAGCGCGCCCGCGAGCGTGAGCAGCACCGCCTCGGGCGTGAGCGGTTTCTCGATGAAGTGGAACGCGCCGAGCTTGGTTGCGGTCACGGCGTCCGCGAGGGTCGCGCGACCGCTCATCATCACGACCGGAAGGTGCGGCCAGCGCTCGCGCAGCCGCTCGAGCACCTGCAGCCCGCTCATGAGCGGGAGCGCCAGGTCCAGCAGAACCACGTCGGGCTCGTCGCTGGTCACTGCGGCAAGCGCGGCATTGCCGTCCTCTGCGAGACGGACGTCGTAGCCTTCCGCCTCCAGCAGGCTGCCGAGCATCCGGCGGATGTTCGGCTCATCGTCGACGATGAGAACGGATGCCACGCCGTGTCAGGTGTGCAGGCCGATGCTGACGCGCGCCGAGATCGCGTCCGCAGGGCCCTCGAGCGGGCGCGCCGCGCTGCAGCGTACGCGCGCCGACGGGCCGAAGAACACGCGGTAGTTGCGGTCGGCGCCCTCCATACCTGCACACTCGGCCGCATCCGTGAACGCGGCACGCAGCATCCTGTCGACGACCTGCGCGTCCGCGGCGTCAGCGGCACGTATGCCGAGCACGACCGACGCGTCCGCCATCACATCGGTGGCCATGTACTCGAGCAGCGCGCGCATCGCACCCTCGACGTTCGCATTCTCCGGCAATGCGACGAGCATCAGGTCGAGGTAGCGATCCTTGCCGGACTGATAGAGTGCGTCCTGCATCGTGAACGCGGCGTCGCCACTTCCGAGCATGATCGCGGTATCACCGATCAGCTCGAGGCGGGAGAGGAACGCCAGCCCGAGGCTGTCCGCCAACGCGGGACCGCTCAGCTCGAGGTTCGTGGCCTGTGCGAGCTGCGCGAACCATGCGGAATCACGAGCTGCGACCACGAGCGCGAAGTCGGGACTCGCCGGCAGGATCTGCGCTGCCACCTGCTCCGCCGTTGCGCCCCGCGCATCGACCCCGACCATCACGTGGTCGACCGGGGCCGGACCCCCATAGCCGGGCGCACAGCCGCCCGCGATCACCGCCATCGCCACTGCCATCCAGACGAGCTTCATGCTGTCTCCCATGTAGAGGGCGCGCCCCATGCGCGCGTTCGTGATGTACCGCAGCGGTCCGCTCAGGTTCGATCTGCAGGTCGTCCGTCACGCAGCGGCAGCCGGACGACGAACTCCGCACCGCCACCCGTGGCGTTGCGAGCCCGGACGTGCCCGTCGTGCGCGGCCACGGCCTGCCGGACGACGGCAAGACCGAGACCCGTGCCTCCCGCCTTCAGCGTGTAGTCGGGCTCGAAGATCCGCTCGATCGCGTCGGGGGGTATGCCGCGCCCGTTGTCACCGACGATGATCTCGATCTCTTCGCCGACCCGACGCGCGCGCAGCTCGATCATCCCGCCGTCCGCGCCGTACTTCGCCTGTACGGCTTCAACTGCGTTGCGCAGCAGGTTGCGCAGCGCACGCAGCAGCGGATCGTAGTGACCGAGCAGGGAGGGCAGCTCCGGCTCGATGTCGAGGCGCGCCTCGATCCCCTGCGGGACATCGCTTCCCGCCAGGGAGCGAAGCAGCTCGCCGACATCGATCTCGCTCGGCGGCCCCTCGGGCGGCCGGCCGAGGACGGCAAAGCTGCGCGCGAGCTCCTCGAGTCGGGCCGTCTCCTGCTCGATGACCTCGACGGGATCCGCGAGTGCAGGGTCCGTCCCGGCGGCCCGCCTCAGCCGGTGCGCCGCCAGTCGCATCGGCGTCAGCGGGTTCTTCATCTCGTGTGCGACGCGCCGCGCCATCTCCCCCCATGCGCGTACACGCTCCGTCTCGAGTGCGCGAAGCTGCGCCTCCTCGATGCGCGCGGCAGCCGTGCGCAGCGCCTCCCGCAGGACGCGCATCTCGCGCACGTCGCGTCGTCTCGGCGGTGGGCCTTCCGGCAGCGGCTTGCCCGCCGCGAGCAGCTCCGTCATCTGCACGAGGTCACGGACCGGTCGCGCGAGCTGGCGGGCCATGCGCCGGCTCACCCACAGTGCGATGAGTGCGAGGATGACGATCGAGATTGCAACCGCGACCGGCAGTACCGTTGCGATGCGTGACCCGAGGAAGCTCCAGCGAGCCGCCTGCACCAGCGACTCGCCCAGCTGCTGGCGGTGCTGCTCCAGAGCCGCGGCGAGGACCGAGTCCTGCTCGGCGGCCGGCGCCGCTGCCTCGAACAGCGCACGGCCCGACTCGCCTACGCGGTCCCACGGACCGAGCGTACCCATCCACCCGAGCGAGCCCGCGCCGATCGTCAGTGCCACCACGAGCACGACGAGCGGCGGCACGAGCGCCAGCGCGAGCAGCCAGCCGAACAGGCGGCGCTCCAGGCTGTGTCGTCGCAGCATCTCGTGCTCCTCCGCGCAGGATGATCATGGACCTTTCGGCCCGCTCCGTCGTAATCTTGGAGAAGCACCCCGCATCCCGATAGTCGGCGGTTCCCGTCGCGCTCCCCGTCAGCCAGGCCCGCATGAAGCGGCATGGCCCGTGCGAAATGGTGCATCGCAAGGAGGGATTCGTCATGATCGTTCCGAATGTCCGCGCGAGCTTCGACCGGTCCGATGCCGCCTTCGTCGTGTGGCTGCTCGCGCGAGGCGACGAGGCGGAGCGTGCGCGCATCCAGGGTCGCATGGACGAGCAGGGGCTGGACGCGATCCTCGACGATCCGCGCACGTTCAACGCGCTGATGGCGACCCGCGAGTTCAGCACCGCGCACCCCGGCCTGGTGTTCTACCTGCTCGTCCGCCATGCGCTCCTCGAGAGCGACATCTCCGATCGCCTGATCGCCGATTACCTGGCGGCACTGCTCGTCACGTTCGGGAACGCCCGGCGGGCCTTCCGCCCCGACGAGGAGGCGCAGGAGTTCTTCTACCTGGTCGACATCGTCGCGGCGGGCGACGACGCGATCGGCGAGCGCGCATTCATGCTGCGCGCCCACCTGGGTGAGTATGCGCTCTGGCTGAGCGGCCTGTTCCCGGACCACATCACGGCGCGCGTACGTCGCCGCGGCGCACCCGGCCTCGACTACTACGAGCAGCTCGGTGCGACCGGCTATCGCATGGCTGCGGAACACACCATCGCACGCACGCACGGCCTCGACCGCGTGTACCGTGAGTGCGCGGAGACTTTCCCGCTGTTGCGCACGGCCCTGAACCGGATCGCGGACCGGCACCTCTTCCCGGCGACGGGTGACCGCATCGAGCGCCTGCTGCGCCAGGTCGCCGACAGCTTCCGCGATACGGGCGACCATGTGGCATAGTGGCGGGATGCGGCGCTCGCTCGGTACCGCGCGCGAGCGCAGCGCGTACGTGTCCGACGCGACACGTTTCGCGGTCTGTCCGCACTGCTGGGGCGTCAATCCGCACGCCGACCGCCTGTGCGGGCGATGCGGCGCCGACATGCACACCGTGCTGCAGGAGTCCGGCGGCCTGCGCGCAACGGCACCCGTGCAGAGCCCGGTCCCCGTGCGTGCGGGCAACCGGCTCTCGCTGCTCCAGCGTGTCCTCGTTTTCGCCTTCGTCCTGACGCTCTTCGCGGCCCAGGTACTGGCGGCCGTGCTCGCCGACCGGCGAGCCGCCAGCCGACTGCCATCCGCGATACCGGCTGCGGCGCCGTAGCCGCACTTTCGCTAAACTTCAAGCGGCCTCGCGGCTCGTCCGCGACCCTTCAGTCGCCGCCTCAACCAGACAGCGCATGTCCTCGAACGAGGCTGTAGAGTCCGCGCCTGCGCCCGATACGGAAACAAAGGCCCGGACAGACAGGCAATCGAGTCGCTGGCGCTCGCCCGATGAGCCCTGCCTCAACTGCGGCGACCCGACGTACGGCCGGTACTGCCCGAGCTGCGGCCAGCGCAAGCTCGAGGTGGAGGTGTCCGTCCGCACGATGCTGAAGGACGTGCTGGAGGATCAGCTCGCACTGAGCGGCGCACTCCCCCGCACCCTCGTATCACTGCTGTTCCGGCCGGGCCACCTGACGAACGAGTACATCCGCGGACGCATCGTCAGCTACATCGCGCCGTTCCGGCTGTACCTCGTCGCCAGCGTCGTGTTCTTCGTGCTCTTCTCGTTCTTCGGGCTGGCGGCGCTCGAGCGCGCGCAGGTCAGTGTCACCGAGTTCGAGAATGTAGCGCGGACGCGCGAGGCGCTCGCGGAGTTCGAGCGGGAGCTCGCCGCGATGGACACGGCCGCGATGCCCGAGCCGGCCCGGGCTGCGCTGCGAATGTCGCTCGCAAACCTGCAGACGGCATTCGCGCAAGCGATCGAGGACAGCACTGCGGCCGCGCGGACGTTCGCCGAGATGACCGGCCAGGTGCCGGGCGGCCCAGTCGCTCCGCCCGCACCGCCAGGCGCGGAGAATGTACCCGCACCGCCGTCGCCTGCGGACGCACCTGCTGCGGAAGCCACTGCGCGCGCAGAAGCGGCTGCGGAGCAGGCCTCGGGTCGGGAGGCAATCGCAGACGGGAACGACGCGACACCGACCGGGTCGACCGATGCGGCCGGGAGTCCCGACTCGAGCGCGCTGGCCGCGCGCTCCGGTGCGGAAGCACCGCCGGTCGTGACGCCCGGGCTGGACCGTCTGCAGCCCTGGGCGCGCAACATCCGCTCCGATTCGCGCTTTCCCATGCTCGATCGGGCGGTTCAACGCAAGGTCCAGCAGGTAGGCCACCTCGCCCCGCGGGAAGCACTGAGCCAGGTCGCCCGCGACTACGTCGAGTTCGCACCACACATGATCTTCCTGCTGCTGCCGGTCTTCGCACTGCTGCTCAAGGGGCTCTACGTCCGCACCGGCCGCTACTACGCCGAGCACTTCGTCTTCGCGCTGCACACGCATGCCTTCGCGTTCCTTACCTTCACGCTCGTCCTGCTCATCCCGTGGGACTGGATCGACCGGATCCTGCTCTTCTGGATGGTCGTGTACATGTGGATCGCGATGCGGAGGGTCTACAGGCAGGGTGCCGTCCGTACGACACTGAAGTGGTGGGTGCTCGGATGGAGCTACGGCTGGGTGTTCCTCTTCGGCATGATCGGGCTCGCCATCGTGATGCTGCTCGCCACGACGTAGGGACTGCGCGCCCGCGATCCAGCTTCGCGGATGGGATCGAGGCGCAGCTGCGCCGGACGGCGCAGTGAGCGTTGGGCCGGGATCGCACGTGTGACGTGCGACATCGGTGCGGCGCCATTCAGTGACTGTACGCGCCGCTCATCCGATGGCGAGTAGTGCCCCCACCTCCGTCTCGGTCGTTATCCCCGCATCTACCAGCCGCCGCGCGTCTTCACCGAGCGTCCGCATTCCGCCTGCACGCGCGGCAGCGCGGATCACGTGTGCGGGTGCACGGCGGAGGATCCGGGCGCGGATCGTGTCGTCGGTGACCAGCACTTCGTAGATGCCGGTCCTGCCGTGCAGGCCAGCGTCACAGCTCTGACACCCCTTGCCGTCGCACTGCCTGCAGATGCGCCGTGCAAGGCGCTGCGCAATCACGCCGAGCAGTGTGCCCGCGACGAGGTACGGCGGAATGCCGAGCTCGCACAGCCGCGTCGCGGCTGTGGGTGCATCGTTCGTGTGCAGCGTGGCGAGGACAAGGTGGCCGGTCAGCGCCGCGGACAGCGCAATACCCGCACTTTCCCGGTCGCGAAGCTCGCCAACCATGATGATGTCCGGGTCCTGGCGCAGCACCGCGCGCAGCGCATCCGCGAAGCCGAGCCCGGCACGCGCATGCACCTGGACCTGCGTGATGCCCGGCAGCCGGTACTCGACAGGATCCTCGAGTGTGATGATGTTGCGCCGTCGACGGTCGAGCGACGCGAGCATGCCGTAGAGAGTGGTCGTCTTGCCGCTGCCGGTGGGTCCTGTCACCAGCAGCACGCCGTGCGGCTGCGCCAGCATACAGTCGACGCGCGCTCGTGTGTGGTCATCCATGCCCAGCTCGTCCAGGCTCGGTGCGGCGGCGCCGCCGCGCAGCAGCCGGATGACGACCTTCTCGCCGCCGAGCGCCGGGAGCGTGGAAACGCGCAGTGCAACGGAGCCGTCGGTTCCGGCGGCACTCGCGCGCCCATCCTGCGGCCGCAGCCGCACTGCGATGTCGAGTCCCGCCATGATCTTGATGCGGCTCACGACGGCGCCCGCCGCTTCGCTGGGTATGTCGAACAGCGGAGCGAGCACGCCATCGATTCGTGCGCGGACGTGCAGCCCGTCCTCCGCCGGCTCGATGTGGACGTCGCTCGCACGGCGCTCGATGGCTCGCTCGATCAGCAGGTTGACCAGCTCGACGATGGGTGCGGCCTCGGACGCCCGCCGCAGCGCGCTCAGCTCCTCCGCACTCGGCGCCTGTGCACCCGCGCGCGTCCGCGCATTGCCGTTGAAGCGGCGGGCCAGGTCGCGGACCGCACCGTCGTCGTAGGCATCCTGGATCGCCCGCTCGAGCGTGCCCGGCGATACGACGACGGGCTCGACCCGCCGACCCAGGCGGAAGCGGAGATCGTCGAGTGCTGCAACGTCGAGCGGATCGCAGATCGCAACCGTCACGGATCGCTCGTCGCAGCGGATCGGCAGCGCACCCAGCCGCCGCGCAAGCAACGCGGTGACGAGACGTGCAGCGGCGGCGTCGACCGCCAGCGGCGGCGGGAGGTACCGCATGCGCACCTGGAGCGCGAGCATCCGTGCGACGTCCTCCGGGTCGACGCCGAGGCGTACCAGGACCGAGCCGATCCGCTCTCCCGTGACACGCTGCTCCGCCAGTGCACTCGTGAGCACCTCCTCCGAGACACAGCCGGCGGCCAGCAGCATGGCGCCGAGCGCGCCGCGCTTCACCGTCGGCGGTGGTGGAGGGGCGAGCTCGAGCAGTGCCTCCTTCATGGCGGCAGCTTGCCGGAGGCGTCCGGGCAGCGGAATGTCTGGACGTGCTGTGCTCACTTCGCCGAGCGACGTAGGTTCAGGGACGTCGCCTGCGCCTGCAGCGGGTGACCCACGCACCGACACGTCAGGTGGCGCATGGGATGCACGACGCATCGCCGATGATCCAGTTCGATTACGTCAGCAAACGCTACGGCACGAAGCGCAGTGGGACGACGGCACTGCGCGACGTGTCACTCGAGGTTCCACGCGGGAGTGCCGTTGCGGTCGTCGGGCCGAACGGCGCCGGCAAGAGCACACTGTTCGGCCTCGCACTGGGCTTCCTCCGCCCGACGGAGGGCACCGTCACGATCGGTGAGTCTGTACCGCGCGACTACGTGCGTCGCACCGGCGTGAGCTACCTGCCGGAGCGGTTCGGCCCACCCGCGGCATGGCACGTGGGCGAGATGCTCCGTGCGTTCGCGAAGCTGGAAGGTGCGCCGGCCGCCGCCGACGACGCGATCGAGCGCTGGGGGCTCGCGCGGCATGCGGGCAAGGAGGTCGGCGAGCTCTCCCACGGGCTTCGGCAGCGACTCGGCCTCGCCCAGGCGCTCCTCGTGCCACGCGAGCTCATCGTTCTCGACGAGCCGCACGAGGGACTCGACCCGCTCTGGCGAGTACGGCTGCGCGAGGTCGTGCTCGAGCTGCGCGCCGCCGGCCACACGATCCTGATCGCCAGCCACGACCTCGTCGAGGTGGAGCGGATGGCGAGTCAGGCGATCCTGCTCGAGGCGGGCCGCATCCGCGGCGTGCTCGAAACCGCGGCACCCGCGACACCGACACGCTACCGCGTGCACCTCGCGGCTCCGAGCGGCGGACTCGAGGCTGCGTTCACGAACGCGACGGCCGCTGACGAGACCGGCACGGTCTACGACGTCGAAGTGAGCGACGCGGACGAGCTCAGCACCCGACTGGCCGCCGCGATTGCGGGCGGCGCACGCATCGTTGCCGTCACACCCAGACACGAGGACCTGGAAGAGCGCGTGCGCCGCGCGCTCGCGGAGGGCCGATGAAGGGCACCGCGCTCGTTCTTCTCGACCTCCAGGCGCGACGTCGCCGGATCGCGCTGCTCGTCGCCTTCGCCTTCGTGTTCTTTGCCGCCGCTGTCGTGGCACGCGTTGCCGGCGGGCACGAAGGCCACGTCGAGTTCGACCGGCTGTTCCAGATCGGCGGCTACCCGCTGATCTCCGGCATGCTGCTGATCGGCTGGCTGCTCGGACGCTTCGGTATGATCGCGGCATTCGTGATGCTGGCCGGCGTCTGCAGCAGCGACCGTGCGGATGGGACCGCCAGACTGCTGCAGGCCCGGCCCGGCTCTCCCGTCACGATCTACCTCGCGCGCTTCTTCGCGCGCGCGCTCGTCGCATTCGTCATTGCGGCGCTCCTGATGCCGCTGTTCGACTTCGTGATGCTCGGGCGCTGGGCGGGGCCGATGACCTTTGCGCTCATCGGCACGTACGTACTCCTCTTCGGGGCACTGACGTTCCTGCTCTCGGTATGGACGCGTGCGGACGCGTGGATCGCCGTCCTGTTGAGCATGCTCGCGATGGTGTGGTACTCGTTGCGCCGCGGCGATCTGCTCGCAGGCGTCGCACCCGGCCTGCGCGAGATCATCACGGTGCTGCTCCCGCCGCACGGTGCAATCCTGGAGATCGAGCAGGCGTACGCGCAGGAGCTCGCGATGCCGTGGGATGCCGCGATGATCGTCCTGGTCTATGCGGCGCTGGCGCTGCTGCTCGGTTGTGTCGGCCTGACCAGACGCGAGGTGTGAGGGAACGGCGTCAGTCGGTGCGCAGCAGGTCCCGGATATACGGTGCGACATCGGTGATCGTGCGCAGCGCCGCTCCCCTGGCCGTCGGCCCGATCACCATGCCGAGCGCGGGGTTGCGCGTGTGCTGCATGCGTACGTCCTCGATGTTGCCGTGATCGCTCGCGATCACGACGACCGCGTTCGCCGGCAGCGCGTCCAGCAGACCTCCGATGAACTCGTCGACCTTCTCCAGTGCGACCACAGCGGGCTCGAGCGCGCGCATGTGCCCCACCGTATCGGTGTGGTAGTGCGCGAACATCGTCAGGTCGTGCTCGGCCGCGATCGCGGCCAGGTTGCGGCCGGCCTGTGCTGCGGTGATCTCGGGCACGTCACGACGGAGCTTCCCGCGCCAGCCTGTGTTGGTGATCTCGCTCGCAATCGCATCGCCGCGCGCGAGCTCCGGCGTGTGCAGGTTCAGCAGGCCCGCCGCGTGTGCTGCGATCGGCGGCCCCGCGCGCAGAAACGCGGGCAGCCTGCGCGCCCGGTCCCGCAGCATCGCGACTGCCTCCTCAGGGTAGGCGTTGGCGAATGCGACGCTGTAGCCCTGCGCCTGCGATCGTACGAGCAGGTTCTCCTCGGCGAGGAGTGGACGGAGCGCGGTGGGTACCCACGGTCCGAAGTGTCTGCCGTGTAGAGCGATTGCATCGATGCCGGTGAACAGAGCGGTCTGTCCGGTACCGCTCTGCGGCAACCCCTCCACGCCGAGCACCGCGTCCAGTGCGTGCAGCGATGCGTGCGGTGTGACGAGCCCCGCGTTCTCCGCGAACGGCGCCACACCACCGAGCAGCGACCGCATCACGGGCAGCCGCGCGTGCGCGAACGGATTGTGCTCGCCCTCCGGTGCGAGACCGACCCCGTCGAGGAACAGCAGGACAACGGGGCCGCGCATACTCAGAACAACCGGACCTGGAGACGCAGCGTGCGTCCGGGCTGTGGCAGTCCGCACTGATCGTAGAGTGCGGAATCCGTCGCGTTGTCGAGCGCGAGCGTGACCTGGCCTCGCGAGAGCAACCCGGCCCGGCGCAGATCGAAGCCGCGTGAGAGCTGGGCATCGACACGTGTCCATGCATCCAGCTCCTCGTTGCCACCAACATCCGGGTTCACGCAGTACTGCCTGCCCGTATGCCGAAGCTGGACGGCACCCTCGACCCGCTCGAACAGCGGAGCACTGACGTTCAGCCCTGCGACGAAGGCGGGCTGGTACTCCGGCTCGTCCTCATCCTCCGGCGTCGTCGGATCACGCAGCTCGACATCCTGGAACGTTGCGTCCGCTGCGATCTGCAAGGCACCGATCGGAAACAGGGCAAGCAGCTCGACGCCGTAGCTGCGCATCTCGTCGCGGTTCACCCGCTGGAAGTTTCCATTCGGCGTGCTGACGCGAACCACGGCGTCGCTCAGACGGTGCGTGAACCCGACGGCCTGTACCTCTCCCGGCCCCACGCGCAGCGTCGCGCCCAGCTCGCCGACGACGAGCCGCTCCGGTTCCAGGTCCGGATTCGGCTCGAAGCGACCGAGCGCGCCGGAGTACAGCTCCCGCAGCGCCGGGAAGCGCGCGCGCCTGCTCGCGGCAGCATGGAGAAGCAGTGCACCATCGGCTGCGACCGCTGTGGCGCCTACACGCGCACCCCATGCACTCAGCGCTTCCTGCTCGGGGCGGCCTCCGGTTTCCGGCGTATCGGCACCGTCGAGCACACCGCCCAGGGTGAGCCGCGCATCCCGCAGCCCACCGAGGTCACCCAGACGGATCGTGCTCTCGAGCGCCGCACTCCACAGCCGCTGCCGGTACCGTACGACGGGCTCGTCATCGATCCGCTCGTCGTGGGTGATCTCTGCCCACGTGAAGGCGCCGCTCAGGTTGCTGCTCTCGCCGAGACTGTGATCTCCCAGCAGGCGCAGCGTGACCGTGCGGTCGTCGCCACGCTCGCGGCCATCCAGCTCGTCGTATGCGAGCGTGCTGTAGCTGTCGATGTCCGTGTCGCCGAAGTCGAGCCCGATCGCCGCCTCCAGGTCACCCGTACCGCCGCCGATTGCGTTGCGGATCCCGGTGCCGCCGGATACGCCCGCGACGATGCGCGAGACGTTCGGGTAGCGCCACAGCCGCGGGTCACCGGAGTGCAGCTCCGGCAGTACGCCTCGCTCTGCATCGAAGCCGAACGTCGAGAGGGACAGCCAGGCGCCGCCGTCTGCCGTGTAGCGCGCTCCGAAGAACCCGTCGACCTGCCGCAGGTCGCTGTTCGGCAGCTCGTCCTCCTCACCGGGCCACGTAACGGGCACGTCATCCGCACGCAGCAGCGCATCGCGCTTGCGGTAGCCCACGCCGCCACGCATGACCAGCGTGCCCCCCGGCACGATGACCGGTGCCGTCCCCGCCGCGGAGAGTGCATGCCCGCCCGTATGATCGATGCTCGAGCCGATCTCGACGGAGCTTCCCTCGTCGGCGTCGAGTGTGGATGCGACACCGATCATGACCACACCGCCGAGCGCGTTGGGACCGTACAGTACCGACGGCGCACCCCGCGTGAGCGTGAGGGTGCGCGCCGCGGTCGTCGGGATGACGGAGAGATCGGTGCGCGCGTCCCATCCCAGGGTCAGGGGGATACCGTCCACGAGGACGGCCGCCTGCCGCGTGTCCGTCCCCGACCCGCGCAGCGCGAACTGGACCTCACCGCGCGAATTGGTTCGCACCTGCACGAGTGGCAGCTCGCGCAGCACGTCCGCGACCGTGGAGACCGGTGCCACCCGCAGCGAGTCGAGATTCACCTCTACCGCCGATGCACCGCCTGCAGTCGTCACCGGACGCGCGGTCTCGACGCGGATCATCTCGATCCGGAAAACGCTGTCACCCCTGATCGTACCGGTCGGCTCCTGCGCGACGGCGGGCGTTGCGCCTGCCAGAAACAGCATCCCGAGGACAGCTCGCTTCACCGGTCGGCTCCTCTCAGTCTCATCGGTGATGGCAGGGGTCCGGGATTATACGCGCCGTCGAGCTCACTCGCACGGTCGGGTTGCACCGCCCCGGCGGGATGGTCATTGTTCGCCTGACGACACCGTCAGCACGCGGTTCGCTGCATACCCGATCTCTCTCAGCAGGCAGACATGATGGATTCCCGGCGGATGATGCTGTTCGGTACGCTCTGCACGCTGCTGTTCGCAGCCGGACCGGCCGCGGCGCAGGACACCACGGTCTACCACATCTCCTTCCCCAACCGGCAGCACAACGAGGCGCAGGTCACGGTCGAGTACCGCAACCTGCCGCCCCGGCCGCTCGAGCTGCGGATGAGCCGGTCCTCGCCCGGCCGCTACGCGCTCCACGAGTTCGCGAAGAACGTCTATAACGTCATCGCGACGAACGGCGCCGGCGACACCCTCGAGATCACGCGTCCGAACGTACACCAGTGGAACGTGGCGGGCCACGACGGCACCGTCCGCGTGAGCTACACCCTTTTCGCAGACCGCTCGGACGGCACGTACGCGGCCGTCGACAACACGCACGCGCACCTGAACATCCCCGCAACGTTCATGTGGGCGCGGAACACCGCCTCGCGACCGATCCGCGTCACCTTCGACATCCCGGAGGGCTCGGGCTGGCGCATTGCGACCCAGCTCGTGCCCACCTCGGATCCGACGACGTTCACGGCACGAGACCTGGCGTACTTCCTCGACAGCCCGACCGAGCTCAGCAACCACACCGTGCTCGAGCACGAAGTCGTACAGGACGGCCGCACGCAGACGCTGCGCATTGCAATGCATCACCTCGGCACGGAAGAGGAGGCCCGCGCCTACGCCGAGCAGACATGGGCGATTGCTGCCGAGCAGGCCGCGGTCTTCGGCGAGTATCCGCGCTTCGACTACGACGAGTACACGTTCATCGCGTGCTACCTGCCGTGGGCAGCAGGTGACGGGATGGAGCACCGGAACTCCACGATCCTGACGTCGTCTTCGTCGCTTGCCTCCAACGTGATCGGGCTGCTCGGGACGGTGTCGCACGAGTTCTTCCACGCGTGGAACATGGAACGCCTCCGCAGCGCCGCACTCGAGCCGTTCGATTTCGAGGAAGCGAACATGTCCGGCGAGCTGTGGTTCGGTGAGGGGTTCACGAGCTACTACGACGACCTGACCATGCGTCGTGCGGGCATCCTCGACGACGAACAGTACCTCCGCGGACTCAGTGGGACGATCGACGCCGTCGTAAACGGGCGCGGGCGCCGCTTCTTCTCGCCGGTCGAGATGAGCATGCAGGCGCCGTTCGTCGACGCAGCCGTGTCGATCGACCCCAACAATCGCGGCAACACGTTCATCTCGTACTACACCTGGGGCGCGGCGCTCGGGCTCGCGCTCGACCTCGAGCTGCGCACGCGTTTCGACGACCTTACGCTCGACGACTACATGCGTGAGCTGTGGCAGCGCCACGGCCGCCCGTTCGACACGTATACGATCGACGACCTGCGCAACGCGCTCGCAGACATCACGGGCAATCGCCGCTTCGCGAACGAGTTCTTCGACCGTTACATCGAGGGCCGCGAGGCGCCGGACTTCGCGCGCCTGCTCCAGGCGGCGGGCGCGGAGGTCCGTCGTGCACGGCCTGGCGTGTCATGGCTGGGGCCGGCACGCCTGGAGGACGCGCCGGGCGGCGGCGTGCTCGTTGCTTCCCGCACGCGCATCGACACACCGCTTTACGACGCCGGCGTCGACCAGGGCTCGGTCCTCCGCTCACTGGGCGAGGCCGCCGTCAGCACCGCGGATCAGCTGCAGCAGCTGGTGGAGTCAATGCCGCCAGGCACGCGCACCACGATCACCTTCGAGCATCGCGGTGAGGTGATGACGCGACCGATCACGCTCGAGGAAGACGAGACGCTGGTGGTCGTTCCGGTGGAGAATCCGACCGCCGAGGCGCTCGCCTTCCGTGAGGCGTGGCTCGGCAGCCGGGCAGCCGTACTGCGATAGCCGTCAGTCCGCGAGCTCGCCCTCGGTGACGTCGCGCTCGGCCGGTCCCGTCGTCTGCTCGAACGCGGCGGCGACCCGCTGCTGCATGCCGACGGGGACACGAACGGCCATCTCGCGCCCGGGCGGCGTCATCTTCTTGACGAAGTGAGGGTTGAGGTCCTCGACGACGGCTGGGTCCACACCGGCGGCCACCGCGACATCGCTGAGCGGTGTGCCGCCGGGCACGAAGACTTCGTCGAACGCGAGCGGCTCGTGCAGCTCGATGTCGGCAAAGCCGTACTTCTCGGGCTGCGCGGCGATCTCGCGGGCAGCGAGCATGAGCGGCACGTAGTCACGCGTCTCGCGCGGCAGTCGCGGCCAGATCTTCCAGTAATCCTCTTCCGTGCCCCGCTCGGAGCCGGTGATCTCGCGCATCAGTCGGCCTACGCGGTTCTCACCGGTGTTGTAGCCCGCAGCTGACAGGAACCAGCTGCCGAAGCGATCGTGCATATCCTGCAGGTACGACAGCGCTGCGGCGGTAGCCTTGACCGGGTCGCGCCGCTCGTCCACGTACTCCGACACCTCCAGGCCGTAGCGCTGGCCGGTCTCGGCGATGAACTGCCAGAGGCCCGCCGCGTGCGCCGGTGAGTACGCGTTCGGGTCGAAGCCGCTCTCGATCATCGTCAGGTAGAGCAGGTCCTGCGGCATGCCCCGCGCGCGCAGCTCCTCCTGGATCATCGGCCCATACCTGCCGATCCGTGCGAGCCACTCGGCGGTACGATCGTGCTTGTCGCGCGCGAGATACTCTACGAAGAAGTCGATGTTCTCGTGCTCGGCGGTCGGAAGGTCGAATGCAGCGGATGCCGGAATGATCTCGCGCCGGACCGTTTCCGATGCATCGGCCAGCCCCTCGAGCGCCGCCTGCGCCGGACTCGCATCCGGATTCGCGCCGCCCGCGATCATCGCGATGGAGCTGGCGGCCAGGCCGGCAGCAGCTACCGTGCCCCGGTTCTTCCGGAGTGCCGAGGAGACGGCGCGCGCCGCCTGCCGGACACGGTCCTCGCCGTCACCCTGGCGCTCCTGCGCCGGGCGATCCGCCGCCGCCGTGGCGTGATCCTGCTCACGACGCCCTTTCGACGCGTCCCCGCCCCGCTGCTCCATCGGACCTCCAGTGGTTGCAACTACTTGCTCCACCAGAGGTTGCAAGCATCGTTCCGGCGGTCAGGCGACCTCTACCTCCAGCAGCACGGTCTCGCCGCAGCTGCCACAGGTGATCGATTCAGGCTCTCGCAGGCGACGTCCCGGCGTCATCTCGATCTGGCCGCCGCAGCGCGGGCAGGTCCCGTCGAGACGCGCCAGCGTGTACCGCTCGATCCAGCGGCCGCGCGCGATCACGCCGCCACCAATGAGTGCGGCACCCGCCCAGGGGATGTGCGGCGGGATGATTGCTGCGACCGGCGCGAGACCGAGGCCGATGCCTGCCGCCAGGAGTGCGCGCGTCATGCGCCAGGAGAAGGGCCGCTCGAGCAGCTCGACCTTCGCAGGAGTGGATTCCGCGCCGAAACAGGCGAGTCGGGCGGGTGGTGTAAGGCGGACCGATTCTGCAGTGCTCATCAGCAGATTCCCGTAAAATTCCGAAGCTAGGGACACACTCCGTGCGGATCAACTTGCGCGGCACAGCCGGCGGGGCCTATCAATCCCACACACCCTGCCGTCGAAACGTACCCATCGCACCAGGAGCCGCCATGCGACGTGCCGTCCTGCGCCCGTCGTCCGTCCTCCTCGCGCTGCTCGCCGCCGCTCTGCCCGCGGCAGCACAGCAGCGCCTGCCGCTCGACGAGGAGTACGGCCGTCTCATCCGCGAGTACACGACCGATACGCTCTTCCTGTCGACGACCGTATCGACGCTGCCGGACCACCCCACGGTTCCCTCGCCGAGGGATCACTTCGGCGTGATCTCGGGTGCGCCCGGTGTAATGCACACGACGGATGAGCTCTACGGGTACTATCGGGCGCTGGCCGCTGCGACGCCGCGCGTGCGCGTCGAGACGATCGGTACGACGGAGGAAGGACGCGAGATCCTGCTCGTCATCGTCGCGGACGAGCAGACGATGCAGCGGCTCGATCATTACCGCGCACAGCTCGCACGGCTCGCAGATCCGCGCACGCTGCCGGCGTCGGAAGTGGATGCGGTGATCGCCGACGCAAAGCCGATCTACATGCTGAACGGCGGGCTTCACTCCCCCGAGATGGGCCCGCCCGAGATGCTCCCCGAGCTCGCGTACCGGCTCGCGGTGAGTGATGATCCCGACGTCGAGCGGATCCGGAACGAGGTCATCACGATCATCAACCCGGTTGCGGAGCCGGATGGTCGTGACCGGCAGGTGCACTGGTACAGGCGCTACACGAAGGGCCGCGAGAGCTACGACGACGGATTCCCGCGCTCAACGCCGTACTGGGGCAAGTACGTGGTGCACGACAACAACCGCGACGGCATCCAGATCTCGCAGGAGCTGACGAAGGCCATCTTCCGGGCCTACTACGACTGGCATCCGCTCGTCATTCACGACCTGCACGAGTCGGTTCCGCTTCTCTACATCTCGACCGGGACGGGCCCCTACAACCACGAGAACGATCCGATCGTGGTCGGCGAGTGGCAGCTCTTCGCGAACAACGACATCACGCGTCTCTCGGCGCAGAACATGCCCGGTGTCTGGCACTGGGGCTTCTTCGACGGGTGGTGGCCCGGCTACGCTGCGTGGGTCGCCAACAACCACAACAGCATCGCACGCTTCTACGAGACGTTCGGCAACGCCGGCGCCGAGACGTACGTTCGCGATCTCTCCAACCAGCGATACGCGGGTGACCTGGTCACGAGCCGCCAGTGGTACCGCCACTGGCCGCCGACCGAGAAGGTGCGCTGGTCGCTGCGCAACAACACGAACTACATGCAGGCGGGTGTCCTCGCGTCGCTGCTGTTCACGGCCGAGAACCGCGACATGCTGCTGCGGAATTTCTGGCAGAAGGGTCACAACAGTATTACGCGCGGCCTGACAAAGGCACCGCACGGCTTCGTCATCCCCGGCTTCGACGAACAGCGTGACCCGCGCCGCACAGCGTACCTCGTGAACCAGCTGCAGCGGCAGGCGATCGAGGTTCATCAGCGACGCAACGGCGATTTCGTCGTCCGCCTCGACCAGCCGTACCGCGACCTCGCCGTGACCCTGCTCACCCGCCAGGACTTCCCGGCGGACGCCGAGCATCCGCCCTACGACGACATCGCCTGGACGCTCGGCTACCTGTATGGGGTCGACGTCGAGCCGGTCGACGATCCGGCCATCTTCGAGTGGAACGACCTGACCCTGTTGACCGACACGGTCGCGTACATGGGCAGCCTGCGCGGCAACGGGAGCACGCACGTCATCGCGCACACGGGCCAGGGCGAGCTGCTGCCAGCCCTGTACTGGCTCGCGCAGAACGGACAGGGCGCGTCCGCCGAGGTCGCCCGCAGCGCATTCACGATCGGGCGGGACTCGTTCCCCGCGGGCAGCCTGGTCATCACGGGCGCTTCGCGCGACGTCGCACAGCAGCTCGCGCAGCGTTTCGGCCTCGACGTCGTCGCAACGAGCCGGCCGCCGAACGTGCCGCGACACGCGGCCGACGTGCCGCGCGTGGCGGTCTATCACACCTGGTACAATACGCAGGACGAAGGGTGGGCGCGCTTCACGCTGGAGCAGTACGGTGTGCCGTACACGTCGATCGACAAGGACGACCTGCGCGCCGGCAACCTGCGCAGCCGCTTCGACGCGATCCTCATCCCGCAGGTACGCGGCGAGTTCAACCAGATCGTGCAGGGGATCGATCGGAAGTGGGGGCCGATGCCGTTCACCAGGACCGCAGAGTTCCCGTCACACGGGACGCCCGACTCGACGGAAGACATGACCGGCGGCATGGGCTTCGAGGGGCTGGCCAACCTGCAGCGCTTCGTCGAGAGTGGCGGCATGCTCCTCACGCTCGGCAACCCGACACGCCTGGTTTCCGAGGGCGGACTCGCGCGCCAGCTCAGCAACCGCTCGACCGGCAACCTCTTCCATCCGGGCTCCGTCGTCACGGCGAAGGCGCGACGCCCGGATCACCCCGTCATGTACGGATTCCCCGAGACGTTCCACCTCTTTCGCGGCAACGGCCCGCTCTTCGGCGTGGATCGCCGCGACCGCGACCTCGTCGTCGCACAGTACGGCACCAGGCCGCCTGCCGACGAGCGCCCGGAGCCGACCGGCGAGATGATGGGGATGCCGGAAACACGCGGAACCGCAGCCCGGGGCAGTGATTCAGACGGCCCGGCGCGCAGCGATCGCTCAGCCGGCGACGGCAGGTATGTCCTGTCGGGGATGGTTCGCAACGAGAACGTGATCGTCGGTCAGGGCGCGATCTTCGACCTGCCGGTCGGGCAGGGTCGCATCATCGCATTCTCGTTCAATCCGCTCCATCGATTCCTGAACCATCACGAGGTCCCGCTCGTCTGGAACGCACTGATGAGCTGGAACGACATGCCGGTCGCAGCTCCGGCGGCACCGGCAACGACGGACGCACAGCAGCACTAGTCGCCAGCGGTTCCGGGAAATGAGCGGACCCGCAGCAGCACGGTCCGCCAGTTACCGGAAACACGCAGCCACATCAGAGCAGACCGCCACCGATGTAGATTGCCGCAAACAGACGGCCCCGCAGCACTGGTACGCTGCGGGGCCGTCTTGTTCGAGCAGGCGTGTGTGTGCGCGATGTCGAGCCGTGCCTACACGGTCAGCAGGAACAGCGTGCCCGCGATCCAGCAGTAGTATGCGAACACGTGGAAGTTCTGCTTCGCGAGCAGTGCGACGAACCAGCGAATCGCGAGCACGCCGGCGATCCCTGCAGCAAGGAACCCGATGGCGAGTGGCAGGGCGGCTACCTGCGTACCGCCGGCTGCGAGATCGGGCAACGCGAGTACTGCTGCTCCGAGAATTGCGGGAATCGACATCAGGAACGAGAACTCTGCTGCTGCCACGGGGTCGATCCGCCGCCACAGGCCGGTCACGACGGTCGAGCCCGAGCGCGAGATGCCGGGCAGGATCGCGCATGCCTGGGCGATGCCCATCGACAGTGCCCCGCCCCATGTCGGCTCGTCCTTCCATTCGTGCCGCGCCGTCACGCGTGACACCAGGAAGATCACCAGCAGCACGGCGCTCACGACGAGGAAGCCGCCGATCGACCCGAGCACCAGCGCAACGATTGCAGCGAGCACGTGCGGCACGAACTCGGTCCACGACGGCAGCCGCTCCGCCCGCGTCCAGCGGCTCGACCACACCAGCATCCCCGTAACGAGCAGCATCGTGCCCGTGAAGACGGGATCATCGAAGCGTGCCTCGAACCAGTCCTGGAACCCGAGGCCGATGACCGCGGCCGGTACGGATGCCAGCAGCAGCTTGAGCAGGTAGGGCCATGCGGATTTCTCCTCGAGCCCCACGGCGCCGCGCAACAGCCGGTACACCTTGTCGCGATAGACGATCAGCACGGAGATGAGCGTCGCCACGTGGACGGCGACCTCGAAGCCGATCCCAGGGACCGAGAGCCCGAGGAGGTGCTGCGACATGACGAGGTGTCCGGAGCTGGATACGGGGAAGAACTCTGTGAGGCCCTGTACCACACCCAGGATGATCGCTTCCCACCACGTCATGCAGAGATCCGTTGCCGCTGGTCGATGTCGAAGTTCGGGCTGCAGAATGCGGCTTTGCCGCGCTTCGGGCCAGTGGCATGGGCGAAAATCAGGCCAGCGCCGTCAGCCCCGCGACGTTCGCCGGCGCAGGAAGTCGCGCATCACGTACTCACCCAGCGTCACGGTGTTCGTGAAGTAGGCCTTGCCGCGCGCCATCTCGCAGACCTTGCTGACGAACTGGACCAGCGCCCGCTCGCGCGCGAGCATGAACGTGTTGATCAGGATGCCCGCCTTCCTGCACGCGGCTACCTCGTGCAGAGTCTCCCGGATCACCCTCGGATCAAGGCCAGCCGGATTCTTGTATACGCGATCCTCCCCGACCGTGATCGCGCTCGGCTTGCCGTCCGTGATCATCACGATCTGTCGCATGTCCTTCTTCTGCGAGAGCAGTATGCGACGCGCGAGCTTCAGCCCTTCCGCCGTGTTCGTGTGGAACGGGCCGACCTTCGCGTGCGGCAGCTCGCCGATCGGGATCTCCTGCGCGCGATCCCCGAAGGTGACCACACGCAGTGTGTCGCCGGGGTACTGCGTACGGATCAGGTGCGACAGCGCGAGCGCCACCTTCTTCGCCGGTGTGAACCGATCCTCGCCGTACAGGATCATGGAGTGCGAGATGTCCAGCATCAGGACGGTGGCGCACGAGCTCCGGTACTCGGCCTGGTGCACCATCAGGTCATCGTACTCGAGATTGAGCGGCACACCCATACCTTCGCGTGCAAGTGCATTGGACAGCGTCGCAGGGATGTCGAGGTTGAGCGTGTCGCCGAACTCGTACTTCTTCGGCGCAGCCTCCGCTTCGACGCCGGTTGCCAGGTGCGGTGTGTCGTGTGAGCCCAGGCTGCTCCGGCCGAGCGCGCCAAGCAGGTTCTTCAGTGTGCGGTAGCCGAGGAAGTCGATGCCCTTCTGTGTCAGGTTGAACTCGACCTGCTGCGCCGCTTTCCGGGCGTCATCGACCGAGCCCGTCATCTCGGTGTGGCCGGCAGGCATCTGCGGTGTCTGCGTGGTGTTGAGGTAGCCCTCCTCGACCAGGCGCCGCACCAGCTCGTCCAGCAGCTCGGCGATCGCGCGGCGCGTCGCCTCGTCGCCCTCCCCTTCGCCACGGAGCTCCGCCAGCATCTCGGGCGTGAGCTGGCCGCTCTCGATCAGCGCCTGCAGCAGTGCCTCCTTGAGCGCCTCGAGCGACTTGTCCTCCCCATCCTCACCGCTCCAGCCCCACCAGGGGTGATAGTGCGGACCACCCTCGAACCCGCTCTGCAGCAGGAAATCGGCGAGTCGCTCCAGCAGGTCCTGTATGTTGAGGGCGTCCAGGATGGAGCCGGAGTACTTCGAGTAGGTCGTGTACCGCATGGGGCCTCCGCGGAGGGTCGGATACTCCAGTATAGCGGAATACCGGCCGCGCGTGCATTCCGGAGGCCTCGCTTGCGGCGACTTCGGCCACCGTCATATTCGAGTGACCATGGCCGACCCGAGACTGACCGACGAAGAGGCGCGCGCGCTCTGGAAGCGGGCGGCGCAGCTGCAGGCGGCGGCCGAGAACGCCGCCACGCAGAGCCGCACGCTCGAACCGGTGCAACGTGGCGAGCTGACGGTCGAGCAGGTGACGACCGCCGCGCGGGAAGCGGGCATCGACCCGGAGTACGTGCACATCGTCGTCGCCGAGCAGCGACTCCCCGATTTCGATGCGCTCCGCCATGACACACGCCGCGCCCGCCTGCTCGGCCGCATCATCCGTGAGCCTCACGCATTCGAGCGCGAGCGCATCATCGCAGCGGACCCTGCCACAGTGCTCTCGGCGTTCCGCACGGTCGCAACGAGCTCGACGTTCCAGCTGATGCCGGAGAACACGGTGGGCACGGATCCGCTGCGCGACGGCGTGCTCGTTTACCGCATCACGCACGGTACGCAGTTCGGCACGACGATGGATTTCGCCGACGCACGCGTGCTGCTCGTCATGATCCGGCCGCACGAGCGTGGTACACGCCTACGCATTCGTGTGCCGCTCTTCCGACGCGGTGTGAACCTCGGTGCGGCAGCGTTCTCCGCTTCACTCTTCGGCGCGGGCGGCGGCACGCTGCTCGGCTGGGCGGCCGCGTCGCTTGGCGCGACCGCGCTCACACTTGCCGCGCCGGTGACAGCGGGTGTCATCGCCGGCGCCGCGTTCGGCACTGCCGGGATGCGCCGGATGTACCGCGCCGCCCGCAGCGGAGGCGAGCGCCAGATCGACCTGCTGCTGCAGGCAGTGGCGGTTGAGGCAGGCGCGCCACCGGCCTGACGCACCGCTGCTGCGCCGCGTTCGCAGTGCGGTACGCCAGGAGGGGCGCGCCCCTCAGCCCTCGACCAGCTCCTCGCTCAACGTCGGCTGAACCCGTTCAGCTCTCGCGTCGGGATGCTGTAGAAGTCGCTCGGGACGAGCCCGGACGTCAGGATCGTGCGCGCGAAATACAGCGTGCGACGATCACGCGAGAGCGTGGGATGGAACTCGTCTTCCGGTGTGTTGACCGCGGGACCGAGGTTCTCGGGCTCGCTCCACTTCCCGCGATGGAAATGACTGACGTACAGGTCGCCGGAGCCGAAGCCGCCGGGGCGCAGTGACGTGAAGATCAGCATTTTGCCGTCGACGGAGATCTCGGGATTGAACTCCCAGTCGGCAGTCGGATCCGACGGGTCCCACGGAAGGTCCGTGTTGATCTCCGTGATCGGCTGGCGCGGCGCAAAGCCGCGGCCGCGGCGGGCGGCGTAGTAGATATCCCAGTCCGCCTCTGGCGTCGGGCCGAACGGGCCGACACCGAAGTACAGCGTGCCATCCGCGCTCAGCGACGGGTATAGCTCGTCCAGATCGCTGTTCACCTCCGGCCCCAGCCGTACCGGCTCACTCCAGCCGCGCGGAGTACGCTCCACGTAGAAGATGTCCAGGTCCGGCTTCTCACGGCCGTCGATCGGACGGATCGACGAGAAGTAGAGCCGCCGCCCGTCAGGCGTCAGGAACGGGTCGATGTCAGGCCATGTCCCGGAGAATGGCGCGACCTCCGGTGTGCTCCAGGTGCCGTCGCGCTGCAGGTGGGAGACCATGATCGTCGCACGACGCGTGGCGGGGAAGAAATCATCGCTCGTAGTGAAGTAGCCAGTCCTGCCATCCGGCGTGAACGTGATCCGCCACTGCCAGCGCGAGTCCGAGATCGTGCCGGGCGCAAACAGCCGGGCTTCGTCGATCCGCCGCGATTCCAGCGCGAGCGGCTCGAGAGGTGCCCGCGGCTCGGCGTCCGCGCAGGCCGCGATGAGCACTGCTGCAAGAAGCATCGACGATCGAGTGAGGTACGTCGTTCGAATCTGGCGCATGTGCATCCGTCCTCCCTGTGTCTCGTGTTGACCGTGGGAGGAGGATGCATGTGTCGCGCAGCCGATGGCAGCAGTCGAGTCACGAACCGCGGAGCCTCGATCACCAGCCGTGGAACACGCGCTGCGCGAGCGCTCAGACGCCGAACACCTGCCTGACGTGCTGTCGGTACGTCCGGCCGGTCACGAGGCGCGTTCCGTCCTGAAGCCACAGCACGAACTCCCCGCCGTACAACGGCTCGAGCGCGCGAACATGGTCCCGGTTCACGATCAGCGAGCGGTGAACGCGGGTGAGCGGCGAGTGTGCCAGTCGTTCCTGCATCGCGCTGATGCGACCGCGGACCAGGACGCTGCGATCCTTCAGGTGAATGCGGAGATACGCGCCTTCGGCTTCGATGTACCGGATCTCCAACGGGGCGAGCAGAATGATCCGGCCGTCCGCGCGCACCGCGATACGCTCCACGTCGCTCCGCGCGCGGACGGATTCGAGCAGCGCACGGAGCTCTTGGGAGCGCGTGTCGCGGTGCCGGTTGTTGCGCGCGCGATCGAGCGCGCGCCGCAGCCGTTCCTGGCCCACCGGCTTCAGCAGATAATCCAGCGCATGGACCTCGAAGGCCTTGACCGCGTACGCGTCGTAGGCCGTGACGAAGATCACGGCCGGCATCTCTGCCGGCCCGATGCGCTCGATGACCTCGAACCCGTTCAGCTCCGGCATCTGAACGTCGAGCAGCACGACGTCGGGCTCCACCTGACTGATCATCTCGACCGCCGTCTCGCCGTCACCGCACTCGCCCACGACGTCGATGTCAGCCTCGCGCTCGAGCATGGCGTGCATCAGGCGTCGTGCGGGCGGCTCGTCCTCCACGATGAGGACGCGCAGGACTGTCGGTTCGGCAGCAATCGACATTCTCAACTCGTTACGCTGAACTGTGTACGTGCTGGCGCGCGGACGCACGCGCAGAGCGACGGAGCGGCAGACGCAACCGGAGGTCCGTGCCACCGCCGGGCCGGTCGTGCAGCTCGATCGCGCCCAGAGTTCCATAGAGCTGCTTCAGCCGGTCGGCCGTGTTTCGCAGCCCGATGCCCCAGCGCTCCTGCGAGCGCGCCTCGGCCGGGAAGCCGCCGCCGTTGTCGCCGACGTGAATATGCAGCATGCCGTCCGCGACGAACGCGCGAATCAGCACCAGGCCCGGCGCCGCACGCCTGGCCAGACCATGCCGGACTGCATTCTCGACGAGAGGTTGCAGCACGAGGTGCGGAACGAGGGCATCGAGCGTTTCATCGTCGATCTCCCGGCGGATGGTGAGCCGATCCTCGAATCGCGCCTGCTCGATCTCCAGGTAAGGCTCGAGCATGTTCAGCTCGTTCTGCAGCGTGACTTCGTGCGCCGCAGAGCTTTCCAGACTGTTACGCAGCAGGACACTGAGCTGCTCCACGATCCGTTCCGCCGTCGCCGGGCTCGTGCGGATGTGCGCGACGATCGTATTCAATGCGTTGAACAGGAAGTGCGGCCGGAGCTGCGACTCGAGCACGTGCAGCTGCGCTTCCGCGAGCTGCGCGCGTTGGAGCCGGGCCGTGCGTGCGTAATAGATCGCGTGACCCACGCCCACGAGCAGCAGGTAGACGAGCACGTTGTTGTAGGCACTCGTGATGAGCAGCTCATCCGCCGGCGGGACCTGCGCATACCAGCCGACCCAGGGATTCAGCAGCGCGACCGCACCGGCTCGCAGGAGCGTCACGAACAGTGCACCGGCGAGGTGCGCAAGGACGGGCAACGCCACGCGGTCACGGTCGATCGGAAAGCGCGCAGCTGCCCAGAGCGCCAGCATCGTGAGCGGAACCCACAGTGCGGCACTGGACAGTGCTATCCGCAGGGCAGCGCCCCACGAGATAGCGCCACCTTCGGGCGTCCGCATCGCGTGCATCTGGGACGCACCGATCCAGCCATCGATCGCCCACCAGAGGCAGACGACGCCCCACCACAGCCACCGGGGTCGGAAGCTGGTCAGTGAACCGGAGGCATCATCGCGACGACGATGAGCAGGCTGCGCAGACATGCATCAAGTCTATGACGCGGCGTGCGGGCACGCAGGTGGACGCCATGAACCGTTGAACCGGCGTGACGAGCGGATGGATCGGGGGCGCAAAAGGAAGACGCTCATGTCTGGAGAATCGCAGGGGCTGTCCAGGTGCCCGCACCCCCGGCGCGAATCTCGGACCGGACCTGGAGACCCTGACGGGTGATCGCACGCCTTGCCCGCACAGGCCCGCGCCTTCCCAGTGCGCGCCCCGCCCGTTACCATCGGCGCCATCATGCAGATCGAGCAATTCCAGCAGGCGCTCCTCGCCTGGTTCGACCGGAACGGTCGCGTCCTGCCCTGGCGCGAGTCGCGCGACCCGTACCGCGTATGGGTGAGCGAGATCATGCTGCAGCAGACACGGGTGGCGGCCGCGATCCCGTACTACGAACGCTGGCTCGAGCGCTTTCCCACACTCGACGCCCTCGCCGACGCTGACATCGACGATGTGCTCAAGGCGTGGGAGGGACTCGGCTACTACTCCCGCGCGCGCAATCTGCACGCTGCAGCCAGGATCGTGCGCGAGCGCTACGCGGGTTCGATGCCGGCCAGCACCGACGACCTGTGCAGGCTGCCGGGGATCGGCGAGTACACTGCTGGCGCGATCGCGAGCATCGTGTACGGCCATGCGGAGCCCGCCGTCGATGGGAACGTTCGCCGCGTGATGTCGCGCCTGAAGGACCACGATCTGGCAGGTAGAGCGCTGCATGACGCCGCGAAGGCACTCGTCCCGCAATCGCGGCCCGGCGACTTCAACCAGGCGATGATGGAGCTGGGCGCGACGGTCTGCGTTCCGCGCTCACCCGACTGCGGGGCGTGTCCCGTCACGGAACACTGCGCCGCATACCGCAACGGCACGCAGGCGCTGCGCCCCGCGCCAAAGCAGAAGCCGGATGTGCCGGTGGTGAATGTCGGAGTCGCGGTGCTGCGCGACGCGCGCGGTCGCATCCTCCTCGTCCGGCGTCCCGAGACCGGACTGCTCGCCGGGATGTGGGAGCTGCCGGGGTGCGCCACCTCCAACGGCGATGCGCCTGAGGACGCTGCGGTCTCGGCAGCGGGAAGAGTGCTGCGTCAGGGCGACGTCGCGCTCCGGAGTGATGAGCCGGTTGTCGTCGTACGACACGTCTTCTCGCATCGCATTGAGGAGTACCACGCATTCGAGATCGCGGGCACGTTCTCATTACGAGGCACACGCCGGCGTGCGTGGTACGAGCCGCGGCAGCGCGCGGCATTCACGATCCCGCGCGGCCAGCAGCGCCTCCTCAAGGCATTGGTCGGATAAGAAAAAAAAACGAGCGGGCTTGCGGCCCGCTCGCTCTGCGTTCTCGAGTGCGGCAGCGATCAGGGCGTGATTACGAGCACGGCCTGCCCGCCGTTCTTCTCGATCCGGCGCGCAAGCGCGATCGCATCCGCAGGCCGCATCCGGATGCACCCCCTCGATGCCGCCGTGCCGACCGATTCCGGGTCATTCGTCCCGTGGATGTAGTACCACGGCTCCCGGAAGTAGATCTTCACGCCCTGCATCGGGTTTCGCGGGTCGCCGGCCTTCCGCGGCTTCATCCCACGCGCCCAGTCGCTGGGCGGTGGCGTCCAGTCGGGATCCCATACGATGCGCCCCGTCCGGAACGTGCCCGTCGGCGTCGGGTTGCTGCGCCTGCCGACTGCGACCGGGTACGTCTTTACCACCTCGCCGCCCTCCGACACGTACAGCCGCCGCTCCGAGAGATCGACCTTCAGCCGGATCGCCGGGTCCCGCGCCGGGCCACGCGCGAGCGCCGCAACAAAAATGGCCGCCAGCACCGGCAGCAGCCCGGCGACCAGAGAAACCAGGTTCCGACGTCCCCGGGCCATGTCTCACCTCCGCTCCCGGTCCATCCCTCCCCGGTCGGAAGTAAGGCATATCATGTACCAGCAATGACTTAGATTGCTGCGGCCGCCCGTCTCCCCGGGGCCCGCCCCTTGGGCCCTGGGCCCTCCGGCCCTTTCGGTTCAGATCTCGATCGGCCCCGCTGGCCCCGGCGGCGGTGCGCGCCGCGCTGCCCGCGAGTAGCTGCCGGTCTCGCTGCGCGAGAGTCTGCGCTCCGCGACGAGCGCTTCCAGGATCAGCTCACACGCGGCCACGAGCACGCCGTCGCTGGCCGGCAGCTGCACGAGTGCCAGCTTCTCGGCGGCGTCGACCAGGCCGGGCACGGTCCGGAACCCCTCGAGGGTTGCGGATGCGCCGGCGGTATCGCCGAGCTGCAGCACGCCGCCGCGCTCGAAGTAGTCGACGATCTCCTCGAGGTCGTTCTCGACCATCTGTCCACCGCGCTCGTCGAGGATCTCGGCGGCGGCGCGGGAAATCAGCTCGCGCGCGATCCGCTCCGCGCCGACCAGCTCGCCCTCATACTCGAGCTCCATCTTGCCGGTGATCGCGGGCAGTGCGGCGTATACGTCGCTCGGTCGCGGCACGATCGTGTCCTCACCGACGATCAGCGCGCGCCGCTCGGCGTTCGAGACGGCCGACTCGATGACGCTGATCGGCATGCGCTGGCTCACCCCGCTGCGCTGGTCGATCCTGCGGTCCGCGCGGGCGAGGAACGCGACGCGCTCGATCAGCTCCGCCACGATGGGCGGAACATCAACCGGCAGCTCGCCGCGATCGAGCCACGCCTCCTGCAGCGTGATCTGCATGCCGGCGTCGATGCTCTCGGGGTAGTGCGTCATGATCTCGGCGCCGATGCGATCCTTGAGCGGCGTGATGATTTTGCCGCGCGCCGTGTAGTCCTCGGGATTCGCGGTGAACACGAGCAGCACGTCGAGCGGGAGGCGCACCGGGTAGCCTTTGATCTGGACGTCGCCTTCCTGCATGATGTTGAAGAGCCCGACCTGGATGCGTCCGGCGAGATCCGGGAGCTCGTTGACCGCGAAGATGCCGCGGTTGGCGCGGGGCAGGAGCCCGTAGTGAATCGTGAGCTCGTCGGAGAGCAGGTGCCCGCCCCGTGCCGCCTTGATCGGGTCGACGTCGCCGATGATGTCCGCGATTGTTACGTCCGGGGTGGCGAGCTTCTCGACGAAGCGGGCGTCGCGACCCACCCATGCGACCGGCGCGTTATCCCCGTCTTCCTCGATCCGCTGCCGCGCGAACTTCGAGATCGGTGCGAGCGGATCGTCGTTGACCTCGCTGCCCGCGATGATCGGGATCTCCTCGTCGAGCAGGCTCACGAGCTGACGGATGATCCGGCTCTTCGCCTGTCCGCGCAGGCCGAGCAGGATGAAGTTCTGCCGCGCGAGGATCGCGTTGACGATGTGCGGCACGACGGTGTCCTCGTAGCCGACGATGCCGGGGAACAGCGTCTCGCCGCTGCGCAGCTTGCGCAGCAGGTTCGCGCGCATCTCGTCCTTCACGGTGCGCGGGCGGTACCCGCTCGCCTTCAGCTCACCGAGTGTCGCGGGGCGCGACGTCATGCTTCCTCCTCCAGGTCGTCCAGCTCCATGCCGATTCCGCCGTCGCGCCGGACCAGCCGCGGCTGGATCGCGCGGATCGTGGCAGAGCGGTAATGAGCCAGGGCGTCGTCGATCGTGGCGAATCGTGACAGCTCGTGCAGCGTTCGCGCCGTCGGGAACACCATGGGCAGCTCGCGCCGGCGGAAGCGCTCGAGTGCATCCGCAGGGCGCAGCCAGATGCTCGCGCTCATCTCGCGTGCGTCGATCACTGCAATGCAGTCACGCGGGACCTCCGCAAGAAAGAAGCGCGTGTCGTAGCGCCGCGGCTCCGCGACCGGCGTGATCCAGTGGGCGCAGTACGCCGTGCGGCGGAAATCGAGCCGGATGTTTTCGGCCTTCAGCACGTCGATCAGCGTCGCCTGGTCCGTGAGCAGCTTCTCGCGCCACGCCTCCAGGCTGCCGTCGCCGAGTGCACACGACGTCCCGTCCGCGCGCATGCCGAGCAGGAGGCCGGTCTCCTCGAAGGCCTCACGCGCGGCCGCCATCCAGTACGCGGGCTCCGGCTCCGCGCTCATGCCGAGCGTGCGCGCGATCAGATCCACGCTCGAGTCCGCGGCGTCCACACGCCCGCCGGGGAAAACGTAGGCGCCCGGCACGAAGCCGCTCGTCCGTAGACGCTTGAGCAGGAGCACCTCGGGACCGCGCGGTCCGGGTCGTGCGAGCACAACGGTCGCGGAAGGCACCGGCGTGGCCGGCTCGGCCGGCGGGTTGTCGACCATCTCCGCGAACCCCGGCGGCAGCCGGTCCTCCGGGATGACGTCATGCACGTCAGCCACGCCTGCGCTCTCCCTTCAGGATCCCACTCTTCTCGATCCAGCCGGCCACGTCGTGCGCCGTGATGTAGCCGATCAGCGTATCGCCTTCGACAACAAGCAGTCGCCGCACCGGCGATGCCTGCAGTCGTTCGATCACCGTGAGCAGCGAGTCGGAGCCGGACACGACGATTCCCTGGTCGACACGGGTCATCGTATCCGCAACCGTCCGCACGGGCCAGTCTTCACGGGGCACCGCCTTCACCTGGTTGAGCGTGATGATCCCGAGCGGGCGGTCACCGTCCACGACCGGGAAGGACAGGTAGCGCGTGTGCATGAAGTATTCACCGACCAGGCGCTCGAGCGTGAGATCGGCCCCGATCGTGCGCGGTGATGGTGTCATGGTGTCCCGCGCGAGTATGCCGCTCAGCGTCGAGCGGAGCACGTGCTGCTGATACCCCGCGTCGGCGGCATTGCGGATGAACCACCCGATCAGGATCAGCCAGATTCCGCCGAGCAGCGCCCCACTGAAGATCTCGAATGCGCCCAGCGCGAACAGCACCCATGCCATCATCCTGCCTGACGCGGCCGCGACGCGCGTTGCCTTCGTTGCGTCGCCGGTGAAGTGCCAGACTGCTGCACGGAGCACGCGCCCGCCGTCGAGCGGGAATCCCGGCAGCAGGTTGAACGCCGCAAGCACAAAGTTGAGCAGCCCGATGTACTGCAGCACGATGACGACGGCCGGATGCCAGCCCGCGCTGCGACCGATGAGGGCAAGACCGAACAGCACGGTCGCGATGAAGAGGCTCATCAGCGGACCGACCGCAGCGATCCTGAACTCGTCGCCGGGGGTGCTCGCCTCGGAGCGTGTGCGCGCCACGCCGCCCAGCAGGAACAGCGTGATGCTCTCGACCTCGATGCCGCGCCGGCGCGCGATCACCGCGTGTGCCAGCTCGTGCGCCACGAGCGATCCAAAGAAGAGCAGCGTCCCGACAACGCCCATGACGATGTACACGCCCTCGGAGAGTCCGGGAACCTGCGCGGGGAAGACACCTGCCGTGAAGGACCAGAGGATGAGGAAGAAGATGACAAACCAGGAGTAGTCGACGCCGAAGCGGAAGCCGGCAATGCGACCGAGCTGGATGCTCGCCATCAGCTCACCTTCTCGCCGCGGGGAGCGGCTGCAACGCATCGCATCACGACCTCACCGCCGCCCGGAATGAAGCGCGCAGCCGCTCTTCGTCGGCATGACGCCGAGCGGCGATCCGCTGTACGCCACCTGTCCATACGTCACTCACGCATTCTGCGCGCCCGCCCAGGGCGAGGTGTACCGCGAGCGTATCCGCCTCGCAGCCCGCCAGCGCGATGTGGTCCAGGTCCACCGCGACGAGGTCCGCGAGCGAGCCTTCCTCCAGCCGACCGGCCGGGAGCCGGAGTGCGGCTGCGCCCGCGCGCGTGCCGATGTCGAGCAGCAACGGCCCCGGATCCGCGGCCCCCTCGGCGTCGGGCGGCAGCAGCACGATGCGACGCAGCCGCTGCAGACGCTCGTGGTACTCGATCACCCGGACCTCCTCGAACGGATCGATGATACTCTGGCTGTCCGTCCCGATCGCAATGCGCGCGCCCGCGTCGATCAGGTTCGCCGCCTGCAGGAATCCGTCACCGAGATCCCGCTCCGTCGTCGGGCAGGCACAGATCGTTACGGCACTCGCGCCCAGCGCATTCACCTCGTGCGCCGCAAGGTGCGTAGCGTGAACTGCCGTGAAGCGCGCGTCGAGGACTCCATCCTGCTCGAGCAGCTCGACGGGCCGCAGCCCATACGCGGCGAGCGCCGCATCCACCTCTGCCGGCTGTTCGCTCACGTGCATGTGCAACGGCAGATCACGCTGCTGTGCGTAATCACGGATCGCGGGCAGCCAGTCGCGAGGAACGGCACGGATGCTGTGCGGCGCCACGCCGACAGTCACGAGCGGGTCCGCGGAGGCCGCTGCCTGCAGCGAGTCGACGACATCGAGGTAGCCGTCCAGCGTCGGTGTCGCAAAGCGCAGCTGCTCGGGGCGCAGTGCCTGGCCGATGCCACTCGTCGCATACGCCACGTGCAGCAGCACAATGCGGATCCCGACGCTCCTCGCGGCCGCGATCACGCGCTGCGCGAGCTCCGCCGGGTCGTCGTACGGCGCACCGCTTCGGTCGTTGTGCAGGTAGTGAAACTCGCCCACGGTGGTGTAGCCGGCCTTCAGCATCTCCATGAAGCAGAACGCGGAGACGGCTTCCACCTCGTCAGGCGACAGCATCAGCGCGGCCCGATACATCTCCTCGCGCCAGCTCCAGAAGTCCGCGCTGCGGTCGTCGACGGGACGCCACTGGGTGCGGCCCCGGATCAGGCGCTGGAACGCATGCGAGTGCGCGTTGACGAACCCCGGCATGAGTGCACGACGCGGGAGCCGCTGTGCGTCGGGGCCCGCTTGCGCCGCCGGCACGATCGCCTGGATGCGATCGCCATTGATCACGAGCGCCCGCTCGGGCACGAAGCGCCCGTTCTCCCAGAGCAGGTCGGGGACGAGGGTCGTCGACATCGGGAGGGAGCGGGAAGGCGCGACGCTGCGACTCGCGCGCAGCGTCGCCGGCCTCCTACTTCAGCTCGGAGCGGCTGCGGATGATCGAGCCGACCAGGCCGTAGTCGACCGCGGCGTCCGCCGAGAGCCAGAAGTTGCGCCGCGTGTCGTCCACGATCTTCTCGAGCGGCTGGCCCGTCTGCTCTGCGAACACGCGGTTCAGGCGCTCACGCATCTTCACGATCTCGCGCGCCTCGATCTCGATGTCCGCTGCGCTGCCGCGTGCACCGCCCCACGGCTGGTGCAGCAGGTAGCGTGTGTTCGGCAGCGAGTAGCGCTGCTCCTTCGGCACGGCGACGTAGATCAACGCGCCCGCACTCGCGACCCAGCCCGTCCCCACCATGCGCACAGGCACGTCGATGAAGCGGATCATGTCGTGGATGGTGTCGCCGGACTCGACATGGCCGCCCTGCGAGTTCACGAAGATCGTGATGGGCTCGCTCGATTCGGACGACATCGCCAGGAGCTGGCCCATGACCTGGGCCGCGAGCTTCTGGTTGATCTCGCCGCTGATGATGAGTGTGCGCGACTTGAACAGTCGGTCGCGCACGGTGTCCGTGAGCATCGCCGGGTTCGCGCGCTCAGGCGATTCCTGCTTCTCGACCTCGTCGTCGCCGTTTTCGTCCAGCCGTACGCCGGCAAGGCGCAGTAGGTCCTCGGTCATCTCGCTCCTGGATCGTTGATTCGCCATGTCAGCCCTGCTCGCGCATCGGCAGGCGGATGCCGTGCCGCCGCGCGGTCTCTATCGCTGTCTCGTACCCGGCATCCGCGTGACGGGCAACACCGATGCCCGGGTCGTTCGTCAGCACGCGCTCGAGGCGCTCGCGCATCTCGGGCGTACCGTCCGCCACGATCACCTGTCCCGCATGCAGCGACTTGCCGATGCCGACACCGCCACCGTGGTGGAACGAGACCCAGCTCGCGCCGCTCGCGACGTTCAGCATCGCGTTCAGGATCGCCCAGTCGGCGATCGCGTCGCTGCCGTCCTTCATCGCCTCCGTTTCGCGGTACGGCGATGCGACGGAGCCGGTGTCGAGATGATCGCGGCCGATCACGATCGGTGCCGACAGCTCGCCGTTCGCGACCAGATCATTCAGTGCTGTGCCGAACTTCGCACGCTCGCCCTGCCCCAGCCAGCAGATACGCGCCGGCAGCCCCTGGAACGCGACGCGCTCCTGCGCCATGCGGATCCAGCGCTTCAGGTGCTCGTCCTGCGGGAACAGCTCGAGTACCAGCTCATCCGTGCGACGGATATCCGCGGGATCCCCGGACAGCGCGGCCCAGCGGAACGGTCCCTTCCCTTCGCAGAACAGCGGCCGGATGTACGCCGGGACGAAGCCGGGGAACGCGAAGGCGTCGTCGAAACCCGCCTCCTTTGCCTGACCGCGCAGGTTGTTGCCGTAGTCGAACGTGACCGCGCCCATCCGCATCAGCTCGACCATCGCGCGGCAGTGCTCCGCCATCGACTGCATCGAGCGCCGCACGTACCCGGCGGGGTCGCGCCTGCGCAGCTCCTCGGCAGCCTCGAGCGAAAGGCCGGCCGGCACGTAGCCGTTCAGCTCGTCGTGTGCCGAGGTCTGGTCCGTGAGCACATCCGGGACCACACGCCGCCGGACCAGCTCGGGCAGCACCTCCGCACAGTTGCCGACCAGCCCGACCGACAGGGCCTCGCCCTTCGCGGCCGCGCCCTGCACCCAGGCGAGCGCCTCGTCCAGGTCGTGGGTAATGCGGTCGCAGTAGCGCTGCTGGATCCGGCGCTCGATGCGTGCCGGATCAACCTCCACGCAGAGCATCGCGCCCTCGTTCATCGTGGCGGCCAGCGGCTGCGCCCCGCCCATGCCGCCCATTCCGCCGGTCAGCACCCAGCGGCCCCTGAGCGAGCCGCCGAAGTGCTCGCGCGCGACGGCGCCGAACGTTTCGTAGGTGCCCTGCAGGATGCCCTGCGTGCCGATGTAGATCCACGAGCCGGCCGTCATCTGGCCGTACATCGTGAGGCCGGCCCGTTCCAGCTCGCGGAACGTCTCCCAGTTCGCCCAGTCGCCGACCAGGTTCGCGTTCGCGATCAGCACGCGGGGGGCGTGTCGGTGCGTGCGGAACACGCCCACCGGCCGCCCGCTCTGCACCAGCAGCGTCTCGTCGTCGGCGAGGGTCTCGAGGGTACCGACGATCGCCTCGAAGCTCGGCCAGTCGCGCGCGGCCTTGCCCGTCCCGCCGTACACGACAAGGTCCTGGGGCCGCTCCGCGACCTCCGGGTCCAGGTTGTTCATCAGCATCCGCAGCGCCGCCTCCTGCTGCCAGCCGCGACAACGGAGCGTCGAGCCACGAGGTGCACGAATCACGCGGGCTTCTGTCGTAGACATGCGAATTCCGGAAGCAACGGGTCCGTCCGGATCATGACACGAGGTGGCCCGGAATGCCAGCGCCTGCGGCGCGCCACTTGCCCTGCCGGTACGAAAGCCGAAACATCAGGCCGTCAGGAGCGTATCTTCCTGAAGTGCCGGCCGCTGACGGCCGTACCCCCGAACCGCTGGACCCATGGCCACGTCGAACCGCAACCGGTCGCAGTCGAAGCAGTCCCGGCCTGCCACCGCACAGCAGCAGGAGCGCACCCTGGGCCGCTCCGCCTGGGAGTGGACGAAGTCGCTGTTCATCGGCTTCCTGCTCTTCCTCGTGATCCGGACATTCGTGATCCAGACCTGGACGGTCATCTCGGGCTCGATGGAGGACACGCTGCTGGTCGGCGACTTCCTCGTCCTGAGCAAGTCCGCCTACGGAGCCACGATACCGGGGACCGACGTGACGCTGCCCGGCTACACGACGCCGGACCGGGGGCACATCGTCGTGTTCCGCGGCCACCACGAGCCGATCGACCTCGTCAAGCGTCTCGTCGGCGTGCCCGGCGACACCCTCGCCATGCGCGGCGGTCAGCTCATCGTGAACGGCGTGCCGCAGCACGAGCCGTACGTCGTGCGCACCGACCCGGGAACCGACGCGTACCATCCCAGCATGGACTGGCAGGTCCGCTACCTCGCGAATCCGGAGGATGCGCGAGGGTATCGGCCAACGCGCGACAACTGGGGCCCGATCGTCGTCCCGCCCGACAGCTACTTCGTGATGGGCGACAATCGCGACCAGTCCCTCGATTCCCGGTACTGGGGGTTCGTCCCGATGGACGCGATCAAGGGGAAGGCAGTGATGCTGTATTTCTCCTGGGACCGGAACGCCACGAGCCCCATACCGCTCCTCGGCCACGTCCGATGGGGCAGGGTCGGCGACCGGATCCGCTGAGCCGACGGCCGCGACACGACGTCGCGGCCGTCATTCCTTCACGAACGGCTATCACGGCAGGCGAATCCCCGAGTCGCTGCCGTATCGCCCTGCAGTCGCACGATTCCCGCACGATTCCCTGCCATTCTGACGCGCAGCCGTGGAGCCGGTCGTGCGTCGTGAATCCCTCGGCAGACTGATGAATGCGCACCACGCTCGATAACCGGGCGTGGCAAGCGACGTGCACCGTCGCCAGATCGTGGCCACGGCGCCGTTATTCGTGCGGGCGAGCGCAAGGAGTAATGCAATGGTTGAGCGTTTGAGACTGCCCGTGCTCCCCATGCGGGAGACGGTGATTTTTCCGGGTGTCGCAGTCCCCATCACGGCCGGCCGGCCGGGCACGCTCGAGGCGATCGAGAAGGTGCTCGAGGACGACCGTCGGCTGTTTGCGGTGTGCCAGCGTGAGAACGTCGACGATGCGACGCCCGAGGTACTCTACGAGTACGGCGTGATCGTGCGGGTGATGCAGGTGCAGCGTACGCCGGCAGGACTGCAGCTCCTCATTCAGGGCGAGCGTCGCGCCAAGTCCCTCGGTTACAGCAAGGCCGGGACGGCGATGCTCGAGGCGGACGTCTGGGTCATCGAGGAGGAGGAGCCCAGGCACGATGCCGCGCTCGAGGCGCTCGACCGCGAGCTCCGCGAGCGCGCCGCAGAGCTGGGTCGTCGTCGTGGAATGCCGAGCGAGGCGCTCGCGCAGGTCGTGCAGGGCGTGGATGACCCGGGCGCGTTCGCCGACCTCGTCGCGTTCTACCTCGACATGCCGGCGCACGAGAAGCAGCGTCTGCTCGAGCTGTTCCCGGTGTCGGAGCGGATGCGCCGTGTGCTCGTCGGCGTGGAGCGCGACCTGCTCCGCATCGAGGCGCAGCAGGAGATCCAGCAGAAGGTGCAGGAGGAGCTGGGCGAGAAGCAGCGCGAGATGGTGCTGCGCGAGCAGCTCAAGGCGATTCAGAAGGAGCTCGGCGACGAGGACGAGGCCAGCGACATCGAGGAGCTGGTCGAGCGCGTCGAGAACCTCGAGCTGCCGGAGGACGCCCGCAAGGAGATCGAGCGGGAGCTCAACAAGCTGCGCCGCACGAATCCGCAGTCAGCGGAGTACCAGGTGCTCCGCACATACCTCGAGCTGGTCACCGAGCTGCCGTGGGGCACGCGCACGGAAGACAAGATCGACCTCTCACAGGCGGAGCAGATCCTGGAGGAGGATCACTACGGCCTCGACGACGTCAAGGACCGCGTCCTCGAGTTCCTCGCCGTGCGCAAGCTGCAGATGGAGCGCGCGGAGGAGGAGGCACGTGAGAGCGTAGACGAGGACGATCTGGCGCAGCGCACCGCACCGATCGACATCGAAAGCGGCGCACCGGGGACGCCGCACGTCGTGAGCGGCAGCGATCCGGACGCGGAGGAACAGACGGAGGACGCGCCGGTCGACTCGGAGACGAAGCAGGTGCGCGCCAAGGCGCGGGCAGTCGGGCGCGGCCCGATCCTGCTCTTCGTCGGACCGCCCGGTGTCGGCAAGACGTCGATCGCGAAGTCGATCGCGCGTGCGCTGGGTCGCAAATACGTGCGCATCGCACTCGGCGGTGCACGCGACGAGGCAGACATCCGCGGACACCGGCGCACGTATGTCGGTGCAATGCCCGGTCGCATCATCCAGGGCCTGCGCCAGGCAGGCACCAAGAACCCGGTGTTCCTGCTCGACGAGGTGGACAAGCTCGGCGTGTCGCTGCAGGGCGACCCCTCGGCTGCACTGCTCGAGGTGCTCGACCCGGCGCAGAACCACGCGTTCGTCGATCACTACCTGGGCGTGCCGTTCGATCTCAGCGAGGTGCTGTTCGTTGCGACCGCCAACTGGCGCGACCGGATCCCGGCGCCGCTGCTCGACCGGATGGAGACGGTCGAGTTCTCGGGCTACACGGAGCATGAGAAGCTCGAGATCGCGAAGCGCTACCTGCTGCCGCGGCAGCGCGAGGAGAACGGCCTGAAGGAGTCGCAGCTCGAGATCACCGACGAGGCACTGAGCCGCGTGATCAGCGAGTACACGCGCGAGGCGGGCGTCCGCCAGCTCGAGCGTGAGCTGGGCAAGATCGCGCGCAAGTCGGCACGGCGCATCGCAGTCGAGAACATCGACAGGGTGAGCATCGATGCGGACGATGTGCAGACGCTCCTCGGTCGTGCTCGGGTGCACCCGGAGCGCGCACGCGCTGAAGACCAGATCGGCGTCGCAACGGGCATGTACTACACGCCCATGGGCGGCGACATCATGTTCGTCGAGGCAAGCGTATTCCGGAGCACGAAGGAAACGCTCATCCTGACCGGGCAGCTCGGCGACGTGATGAAGGAGTCCGCAAGGGCCGCACTGACGTACGCCAAGACGCACCACGATCGGCTCGGCATCCCCGAGGACAACCTGAAGGACCTCGAGCTGCACGTGCATGTGCCGGCCGGCGCGATTCCGAAGGACGGCCCGTCTGCAGGTATCACGATGGCGACCGCGATCGTGTCGGCGCTCTCCGGCCGGCCGGCGCGCAACGACGTGGCGATGACGGGTGAGATCACGCTCACGGGCCGCGTGCTGCCGATCGGCGGCGTGAAGGAGAAGGTGCTCGGCGCCTACCGCGCCGGCATCCGCGAGATCATCCTGCCGAAGGCGAACGAGCCCGACCTCGACGATCTGCCGGCGGAGGTCCGCGAGCAGATGAAGTTCAACCTGGTCGAGGAGCTCGGCGAGGTGCTGGCGATCTCGTTGCGCGGCGCCTCACTGCACGACGGCCGCATCGAGTTCACGGAGGCGGCGGCCACCCCGTAGCCGCCTGCCCGGACCCGGGCCCGGGCCGAAGCCCGGCGCCCGGGCCCGCCGCCCCGTGCGGCACCACCCTTGCTCCTGCCTCGCGCTGACCCGAGCAAGGAAACACCCCAGTGCAATGGCGAATACTGCCCGGCAGCATGCGGCCGCTGGGCGCAACATGGGACGGCTCCGGCGTGAATTTCGCGATCTACTCGCGCCACGCCACCCGCGTCGATCTCGTGTTCTTCGACGCCCGCGACCCGGCCCAGGAGGTCGCGACACTCACCCTTCCGGAGCGCACGGCGCACGTATGGCACGGCTACGTGCCGGGCGTGCAGCCGGGACAGCTCTACGGGTACCGCGTTCACGGTGAGTATGCGCCCGAGCGCGGCCTGCGCTTCAACCCGGCAAAGCTCGTCATCGACCCGTATGCGAAGGCGATTGCAGGCAGGGTCAACTGGGATGCGCCGGTCTTCGGCTACAAGCTTGGAGGACCCAACGAAGACTTCGACAGGGATGACGAGGACAGCGCGTGGGGCATGCCGAAGGGCGTCGTGACGAACACGCTGTTCGACTGGCAGTACGACCGGCCGCCGAACACACCACTGCACGACTCCGTGATCTACGAGGTGCACGTCAAGGGCTTCACCGCAACGCACCCCGATGTACCCGAGGAGTACCGCGGCACCTATGCAGGCCTCGCCGCGCCGCCGGTGATCGAGTACCTGAAGAAGCTGGGTGTGACCGCCGTCGAGCTGCTGCCCGTGCACAACTTCCTCGACGACAAGCACCTCGTCGAGCGCGGCCTGCGTAACTACTGGGGCTATAACACCACGAACTTCTTCTCACCCGACGCGCGCTACTGCAGCAGCGGTGACCGGGGTGAGCAGGTCGCCGAGTTCAAGACAATGGTCCGCGCACTGCACGCCGCGGGCATCGAGGTCATCCTCGACGTCGTGTACAATCACACGTCGGAAGGGAACCACCTGGGGCCGACGCTCAGCTTCAAGGGGATAGACAACCTCAGCTACTACCGCCTGGTCGACGATGACCCCCGGTACTACATGGACTACACGGGCACCGGCAACTCGCTGAACGCGCAGAACCCGCAGGCGCTCAAGCTGGTCATGGACTCGCTGCGCTACTGGGTGCTCGAGATGCACGTCGATGGGTTCCGGTTCGACCTGGCGAGCGCGCTCGCGCGCGAGCTGCACGACGTCGACCGGCTGTCGTCCTTCTTCGACATCATTCACCAGGACCCGGTCCTCTCACGCGTAAAGCTGATCGCCGAGCCGTGGGACGTTGGCGACGGCGGGTATCAGGTCGGCAACTTCCCGGTCCTGTGGGCCGAGTGGAACGACAAGTACCGCGACACCGTACGTCGTTTCTGGCGCGGCGATGCCGGGCAGATGGGCGAGCTTGCGTACCGTCTGACGGGCAGCAGTGACCTGTACCGCGACGACGGGCGCCACCCGTACGCGTCCATCAACTTCATCACGGCCCATGACGGCTTCACGCTTCACGACCTCGTGAGCTACAACGAGAAGCACAACGAGGCGAATGGCGAAGACAACCGTGACGGACACAGTGAGAACCTCTCATACAACTACGGTGTCGAAGGCCCCACCGACGATCCCGGGATCATCGAGGTGCGTGAGCGCCAGAAGCGCAACATGCTTGCGACGCTGCTGATCTCGCAGGGCGTCCCGATGATCAGTGGCGGTGACGAGATCGGCCGCACCCAGCACGGCAACAACAACGCGTATGCGCAGGACAACGAGATCTCGTGGTACAACTGGGATCTCGACGATCGTCGGCGCTCCCTCCTGGACTTCACGCGCCGCTTGATCGCGTTCCGCCAGGAACACCCGACGCTGCATCGCCGCAAGTTCTTCAAGGGTCGCGAGATCAAGGGGACCCACGTGAAGGACATCATGTGGTTCAACCCGTCCGGCGACGAGATGACCGAGGAGGAGTGGCACGACCCGGAAACACGGGCGGTCGCCATCCGGCTGGACGGTCGTGAGATCGGTGAGGTAGACGGCTTCGGCACACCGATCGTCGACGACCACCTGCTGATCATCCTGAATGCGTCCCCGGACACGGTGCGGTTCCGTGTGCCGGAGACCCTGCGGACCGGAGACTGGCATGTGCGCATCGATACATGTGAGGCGCTGCCTCCGGACATCGGCTCGCACTCCGAGATCGACGTGCCCGGCCGCTCGCTCATCGTGCTCTCCCAGTCGATCGAGGGCGAGGAGTAGCAGTCGGCACCTGCGGGGCCGTGCCCGGGATCGGATCGCGCCACAACGCACTGGGGCCCGGTGAGTGGAGCGTTGCACACCGCTCAACGAGGGGCTACACTGATGGTATTCCGCCAGGGGTATTCCGGCAGTGTCGCCGGAATTGAGAGAGTCCCTTGGAACCTGACCCGGTTCACACCGGCGTAGGGAGCGCGGCGATTCCTGAATGCGACGCACCAGCTCGTGCTGCGTCGCGCGACGCCACCTCCGGGTGGCGTTTTTCGTTCATGCCCCGCTCGCCTCCGCCAGCACACGCGAGGCGCACATGATCCAGCCACGGAAGTCGCTCGACGTGCTCGACGCGAGCGCGGCAAGCACCGATTTCAGGAAGGCGTTCCCGGGATCCCGCAAGGTGTACGTGGAAGGGCCGCATGGCATCCGCGTGCCGATGCGGGAGATCACGCTGTCCGGCGGCGAGCCGCCGCTGCGCGTGTACGACACGAGCGGTCCACAGGGCCACGACCCGCGGCGCGGTTTGCCGAAGCTGCGCCTCGACTGGATCCTCGGGCGCGGCGACGTGGAGGTCGTTCCCGAGGCAAACGGCACTGACGTCCAGGCTGCGCCAATGGGGGATCACGGATCCCGGCGGGAGCATCCGGGTTCCGCCGCCGGCCCGCGCCCGGACGTCACCCTGCGCGCAAAGCCCGGCTGCCGCCCCACCCAGCTCCACTACGCGCGGAACGGCATCATCACACCCGAGATGGAGTTCATCGCGATCCGCGAAGGCTTCGATCCGGAGTTCGTCCGCAGCGAAGTCGCGCGCGGCCGCGCGATCATTCCAGCCAACATCAATCATCCGGAAAGCGAGCCGATGATCATCGGCCGCGCCTTCCACGTGAAGATCAACGCGAACATCGGCAACAGCATCGTCGCGTCCTCGATCGAGGAGGAGGTCGAGAAGCTGCGCTGGGCCACGCTCTGGGGCGCGGACACGGTCATGGACCTCTCGACCGGGAAGCAGATCCACGAGACGCGCGAGTGGATTCTGCGCAACTCGCCTGTCCCGATCGGCACGGTGCCCATCTATCAGGCACTCGAGAAGGTTGGCGGCATTGCGGAAGAGCTGACCTGGGACGTGTACCGCGATACGCTGATCGAGCAGGCGGAGCAGGGCGTCGACTACTTCACCGTCCATGCCGGTGTGCTGCTCCGCTACATTCCGCTTACCGCCAACCGCGTGACCGGCATCGTCAGCCGCGGCGGATCGATCATCGCCAAGTGGTGCCTTGCCCATCACAGGGAGAACTTCCTCTACACGCACTTCCGCGAGATCTGCGAGATCATGGCGGCGTACGACGTCGCGTTCTCACTCGGCGACGGTCTGCGCCCCGGCTCGATCGCGGATGCGAACGACGAGGCACAGTTCGCCGAGCTGAGAACACAGGGCGAGCTGAACCGAATCGCCTGGGAGTACGACGTCCAGGTCATGAATGAGGGACCGGGCCACATCCCGATGCACCTGATCCGCGAGAACATGGAGAAGCAGCTCGAGTGGTGCGACGAGGCGCCGTTCTACACACTCGGTCCGCTGACCACCGACATCGCGCCCGGCTACGACCACATTACGAGCGCGATCGGCGCGGCCATGATCGGGTGGTACGGCACAGCCATGCTCTGCTACGTCACGCCCAAGGAGCACCTCGGCCTGCCCAACCGCGACGACGTGAAGCAGGGCGTCATCGCATACAAGATCGCGGCGCATGCGGCCGACCTGGCCAAAGGTCACCCCCGCGCGCGCCAGCGGGACGACGCACTCTCGAAGGCACGCTTCGAGTTCCGCTGGCGCGATCAGTTCAACCTGTCGCTCGACCCGGTCACGGCACTCGAGTACCACGACGAGACGCTCCCGGCCGAGGGCGCGAAGGTCGCCCACTTCTGCTCGATGTGTGGACCGAAGTTCTGCTCGATGAAGATCTCGCAGGACATCCGGGAGGCAGCGCAGCTCGGAATGGCAGAAAAGGCGCGGGAGTTCCGCGAGGCGGGTGGCGAGATCTACGTGCCGGAGACGTCGAGCCCGTAGCGAGTAAGCCGACGTGGCTCGCATCGACCGCCTCGAGCTGCGGTCGATGCGAGGCGCGGCGATGGATGGCTCCATCGATACACCCCATGTCCACCCGCTCCATACTGGACGTGGGCGGCCCCGCGTCATAGCCTCCCGGCGTGATCGTCTTCGTCGCAATGATCGTGGCGCGGCTGGTCGTGCCCCTCGCGATTCCGCGCTACCCCCTGCCCGGAATTCTCGCTTCGCTTCTCATCGACACCATCGACCAGACCGTCTTCGAGGCCATACTGGGCCAGGAGTTCGCGGGCTACCAGCTCTACGACAAGGCACTCGACGTCTACTACCAGACCATCGCGTACATCTCGACACTCCGGAACTGGGCACGCGGCCCGGTATTCTTCGTCGCACGCTGCCTCTGGTACTATCGGCTGATCGGGGTGGTGCTGTTCGAGATCTTCGACGCGCGTTCCCTGCTGCTCGTCTTCCCCAACACCTTCGAGTACTACTTCATCGCGATCGAGGTCATGAAGGTCGCACGCAACCCCTTCGGCCTCCGGACCCGGCAGGCCGCCGCGCTGGCGGCGTTCATCTGGGTCTGGATCAAGCTGCCGCAGGAGTGGTGGCTGCACGTCGCGCAGCTCGACTTCACGGACCTCGTGAAGCAGTACGTCTTCGGCGTACCACGGGATGCGCCCTGGCTCTCAGCGCTTCGCAGTCGACCGCTTGCACTCCTGTGGTTCCTGGTCGCCGGACTCGCCATCGTTCGCGTCACCCGAGCTGCCGCGCGTCGCCTGTCGTTCGCCGAGTGGCCGGCCACTCTCGCAGCAGACACGCAGAACGCTCACATGGGCTGGCCGACGCCACCGTCCCGGACGAGGCCGACCCCCTTCTTCGGGTGGGCGTTCGCGGAAAAGGTCCTGCTCGTTTCGCTCGTCGTGACGATCTTCGTTCAGATCCTGCCCGGTGCAGGCCCGCGCCTCCCCGAGGTCTGGCTCGGCGCCGCTTCGATCGTCACCGCGACTGCATTCATCAGTCAGACCCTCGCCCGCAGAGGCGTGACCTGGCGCTCCAGCGTCATGCAGTTCACCGCCATGTACGCCGGCAACACCGCCCTCGCCATCAGCGTCCAGCTGATCCGCCCCGGCATCCTCGCCAACTCCCTGCCGGTCGTGCTCTTCCTCATCGGCATCGTCACGCTGATCGTCTCCACCTACGACCGCTACCGCCTCATCGCCCGCGCCAGGTCGGCCCCGTGAACCTGCAACTCCGGGGTTGCGCATTATTTGGCCCGGCATGAGATTGAGAAGCAACCTTTTGGTTGCCTATCACATACGGGAGGGTGTGCATGACGACGACGGACGTGATCGAGAAGCGGGTCCTGTTGAAGGCGCCAATCGAGCGGGTATGGCAGGCGATCGGCGATTCGGCCGAGTTCGGACGCTGGTTCGGTGCCCGTTTCGCGGAGCCGTTCCGGGCGGGCCGTCGCATTCAGGCGACGATTGTACCGACGGAAGTGGATCCGGAGGTGGCGGCGAAGCAGGAGGGGTACAGCGATGTCTCGTTCGACATCGAGGTCGTGCGCATCGAGCCCGGCCGACATCTGTCGTTCCGCTGGCAGCCCAGCATGCCGGAGGATGGTGAGGAGATTCCGGCGGACGAGACGACGCTGGTGTCGTTCGATCTGGAGGAAGTCCCGGAGGGGACGATGCTGACGATCCGCGAATCCGGCTTCGATTCCATCCCGCTGGCGCGTCGTGCACGCGCGTTCGAGAGCAACGCGGAGGGCTGGGAGGTGCAGGCCACCCTGATCGCGAAGTATCTGGAACGTCGGTGAATCGTAGGAGCCTTGCGAAGGCTGCGCCGCTCTTCGCGGCGCTCGGGGATGAGACGCGACTCACGCTCGTCGTGCGCCTCGTACGTGGTGGCCCCCAGTCGAGCTCGGACCTGGCGACCGGCATGCCGGTAACGCGGCAGGCGGTCAGCAAGCACCTGCGGACGCTGGAGTCCGCCGGGGTCGCGCGGAGCAGGCGATTCGGCCGCGAGCGGATCTGGGAGCTTCAGCCTGACGCCCTGGAGGAAGCGCGTCGGCACCTGGACGAGATCTCCAGCCGATGGGATCGCGCGATCGAGCGCCTGCGCGTTCTCGTCGAGGAGGAGTGATCCTCCTGCCGATCTCAACATGTTGCCGGCCACGCGTGAAGGAAGAATCTGGCGGGTGGAGCAGGTCGCATCTACAATGGAACTGTTCACTCGCAGCATGATCTGACCCACATCACCGATCGTCGCACCCGGGATCGCGCACCTCGAGCGCCTCCCTGCCGACGGGTCGTATCAGGACCATCGGACACGCATGCACGAAGCCGAGCGCAGCGTCGACGGTCTCGTCGTCGCGACGTACGAGGAGCTGAGACGGCTGGCGGCGCGGATGCAGGGGTCCGAGTCCTCGCGGACGCTCGATCCGACTGCGCTCGTGAACGAAGCCTACCTCAAGCTCGCGGGCGGCAGCTCGCCGGAAGCGAGCTCCCGGCTGCACTTCAAGCGCATCGCGGCGCGGGCCATGCGGCAGGTACTGATCGAGGCCGCCCGCCGCCGGCTGTCGCTCAAGCGGGCGGGCAGCGCTGCACTGGTGACACTGGATGACGGTGTAGCGGTCATCGAAGCGCGCTCGTCGGAGCTGCTGGCGCTGGACGAGGCGCTCACTGAGCTCGAGGCCGTGAGCCCGCGCCAGGCCCGCATGATCGAGTACCGCTACTTCGCCGGCATGGACGTGGCCGAGACGGCGGCAGCGCTCGGTGTCTCGGAAGCGACGGTACAGCGCGACTGGCGCGCAGCCCGTGCGTGGCTGGCCGCGCGACTGAGGGACGAGCCGTGAAGCCGCTCGATGCGGAGCGTTGGGCGCGTGCGCAGCAGCTCTTCCATGAGTCGCTCGCGCTGCCACCCGCGGATCGAGCCGATCATGTGCGCGGCGCCACAGATGAACCCGACGTCATCGAGCTCGTCCTTGCGATGATCGAGGCGGATGCGTCGTCTGCATCGCCGCTGGACAGCGACGTGGGTGCCGCGGCGGACGGTCTGCTCGCTGCGCGCGAGTCGCCGGGAAGGCGCCTCGGTCACTACGTGCTCGGTGACGTGCTCGGGGAGGGTGGCGCGGCAGTCGTCTACCGCGCGTACCGCGACGACCTCGGGAACACGGTGGCGATCAAGATTCTCCGTGATGCATGGGTCTCGCCGTCGCGCCGGCGACGCTTCCTCACCGAGCAACGAACACTCGCCGCACTCACGCACCCCAACATCGCACGACTGCTCGATGCAGACACCCTCGAGGACGGGACGCCCTACTTCGTCATGGAGCATGTCGAGGGCAGCCCCATCACCGAGCATTGCACGAAGCTGTCGCTGCCCCTCGATGATCGGCTGAGGCTGTTCCGCTCTGTGTGCGACGCGGTACAGCACGCGCACGCCCACGCGATCGTACACCGCGACATCAAGCCATCGAACGTGCTCGTCGCGTCTGACGGGCGCGTCAAGCTCCTCGATTTCGGCATCGCCAAGCACGTGGCGGAGCTGGACACGGACGCGCCCGAGGCTGCGACACGAACCGGGCTCCGGCCGATGACGCCTGCGTACGCCGCCCCCGAGCAGATCCGCGGCGACAACGTTGGCGCCTACACTGACGTCTATGCGCTCGGCGTGCTGCTGCACGAGATATTGACCGGTGCACGGCCGGCCGCGCCGTCGCGAGCGACCGACGGGACAGGGGCAGCACTGGTCGATGACGCCGCGCTGCGCGCCGTCGCAGGCCGTTCTGCTACCGACCTCACCTGCATCTGCAGGGTCGCAATGCATGAGGAGCCCGCGCGCCGGTATCCAACCGTCGAAGCGCTCGGGCGCGACATCGATCGATTTCTGCGCGCCCTCCCTGTCGAGGCACGCCCGGACTCCGTGCCATACCGGATGGGCAAGTTCGTTCGCCGGAACCGCGGCGCTGTGGCTTCGGCAGCGGCCGTGTTCGCGCTGCTGGTCGCTGGCTCTGCCCTGCACACCACACGACTCGCCGCGGCCCGGGATCGCGCCGAGCTCGAGGCGGCCAAGGCACGCGAAGTCGCTGACTATCTCGTCGGACTCTTCGAGGCTGCGGATCCCTACGAGGATGCCGCGGAGTCGGACGTCGGTACACTTCTCGATCGCGGCGAGGCCCGGTTGAGCGGGCTCGGTGCGCAGCCGGCATTGCAGGCAGACCTGTTCGGTGTGCTCGGCCGCGTACGTGTTGCGCGCAGTGAGTTCGAGCAGGCCGAGACACTCCTCTCGCGCGCACTCGACATGCAGCGCATGTACTCCGATGCGCTGGCGGTGGCGGCGACGCTCGTCGAGATCGGACGGCTGCACTACTACACCGGCCGCTATGCCGAGGCTGCAACCGCGCTTGCCGAAGCGTTGGCGATCCGCTCAGCGCACCTCGGGTCGTACGATCCCGCGCTCGCCGAGGCGCTCGACGAGCTCGGCGTGATCACGAGCAGCCTCGGCGACTACGCGGGCGCCGACACTCTGTTCGGTCGCGCACTCGCGATCCGGCGCATGGTGCATCGGGAACCGCACCCGGACCTGGGAGTCAGCCTCAACAATGTCGCGGTCAACGAGTTCAACCTCGGCCGCTATGACAGCGCGGCGCGCTACTACGAGGAGACGCTCACAGTGGAGCGGGCGCTGTACGGCGCGGATCACCCGACGGTCGCGACCACACTCGCGAACTACGGGAAGCTCCACGAGCAGGTCGGCAATTATGGCGAAGCGGAGAAGCTGCTGACGCAGGCGCTGCACATCCGGCAGGCACGACTCGGTGCCGATCACTACGAGACGGCACTCAGCCTCTCACAGCTCGGTGGGCTGCTGCAGCAGGCCGGCGACCTGGAGCGGGCGGAACGCTACCTTCGCGATGCGCTCGCGATCCGGGAGCGAATCCTCGGACCCGATCATCCCGGCGTAGGCACGACGCTCAACGCGATCGGGCTGCTGCTCGGGCAGCGCGGCGAGCATGACGATGCCATAGCCGCGTTTCACCGGGTGATCGGCATCTACGAGCGTGCGCTGGGGGCCGAGCATCGCTTCACCGGCGTTGCACGGGGCAACCTGGCGGAAGCGCTGCAGGCCAGGGGGGATCTGGATGAAGCGGAGCGCCAGTATCGGTACAGCATCGCGATTCTCTCTGCCGTTCACCCGCCGGATCACCCCGAGCTCGCCTGGAACGTCGGCCGCCTGGGCATGCTGCTGGCCGCGCGCAATCGTGACGCCGAGGCGGACTCACTGCTGCGGACTGCGCATGCTGCCCTGAGCACGGCGTACGGCCCGGAGCATCGACGTACGCTCGTGCTCGGAGCAACGATCGAGCGCGTCAGTCAGCGTCTCGCGCAGCAGTAGCTCACAGCGGTACGTCGAAGCTGCCGTTCGTCACCTGCACGAGAATCGGCGTCGACCCGGCGAGCAGGAGCGTGAAGCTTCCAGCAAGGCGATGCCGGGTCAGGTGCCTGACGACGATCGCGCCATGGCCGCGCTCCCCGTTCGCACTCAGCACCTCCTCACCGACAACGAGCAGAGCGTTCGCCGGCGTCACCTCGATGGGCAGGGCGACCGTGCCGGCGTCGAGAGGTAGTGCAAGCGCGACGGTGATGCTCTCGTCGCCGCCGGTCACCGCGACGAAGCCATTCCGACGACACACATCGACGTGATGCGCGCGCCAGAGTCTGCCCGCGATGATCGCCTCCATCCTGCCGTGGTCGGATGCGCGCATGCTCGAGGCGACCGCCCGCTAACCGCAGAGACCGATCGCTCGACACAGGTCGCGCGCCGCGTGCACGGCGAAGCTGAACCCCGCTGCATGGAGAAGCAGCGACAGTGCCGCGATCGCAACCGCGACGCCCGCCACGCGCACGACGAGCGACCCGGATGACGCGGTCAGCGCCTTCACCTCGGCGTCCCGCCGGCCTTCGGCACCGCGCGTCAGGATACGCTGCACCTCACGATCGAGCTCCTCGTCCAGGTCGCTCATCAGGCGTCGATCTCCGGTGCAGGAGGTGGCTGCTGCGGTGCGGATGCATCGTTCGAGGACTCGCCCCCCGTCGCGTGCCGCCGGTGCAGCTCCGCGCCCTTCTCGATTCCCTTCTCCAGTGCGACCATCCCTACGCGCGCGGACTCCGCCGCGATCTTGGCGCCACTGTCCGCGACACGGCGCCCAACGTCCGCGATCCGCCGACCACCCACCGACAGGATCTGCTTCAGGTGCTCCGCATCCTCGCTGTGGAAATCCTTGATCCGCTCGAGAGCATCCGCATTCTCGACGTCGAAGTACGGCGCAGGACGGAAGCCGAGCTGGCGCGCGTACAGACTGACGGGCAGGCGGACGAGCGCCGTGTTGTAATCCTTGACCTTCCCGTTGTACGCCTCACGCTTGACCTGCAGATCCGCTTCGATCTGGTCGAGCTGCGCCATCAGCTGCTGGAACGTCGTGTTCGCCTTCAGATCGGGATACTGCGTAGCAAGCTTCATCACCTGGTTGATCGCACCCGCCGTCGCCGTGCCGGCGCCACCGACCGAGATGTTGTCACCATCCGACGCAACGGACACATGCGTCAGCTTCTCATGGTCCGCGTACCCCTTGGCAATGTCGATCAGCTTGTTCGTCAGATCGATCCGCTTCTTCATCGACGCCATCACGTTGGCATGCGCCTCCCGTACTCCCTGCGCAAGCGTCTGCAGCGCGTTGTAGCGCGATACCACGATGAACCCGGCGCCGATGAACATCATGAAGAGTAAGAAGAGCATGGAGTCCTTCCCCGCTGAGGAACTGGATCGCGCCGACCGCGAGCGTCACGGCGGGCCTCTCATCGCATTGCGCAGAACCGGCCGCCGGGCTGTCATCGCGGCCCGGGTCGAGGCCATGTTGACGATTCATAAGCTATCACTTATACATCGCGGTATGCGCGATGCTGACGCTGCCCGGGACCGGATCTTCCGGGCCCTCGCCGACCCGAGCCGACGGGCGATCTTCGAGTCACTCACGCAGGGGGAGGCTGCCGTGAAGGAGCTGACCGCCCGGTTCGACATCTCGCAGCCGGCAGTGTCACAGCACCTCGCCGCGCTGTACGGGGCGGGCCTCGTGAAGCGGCGTCGTGAGGGGAGAATCGTTTACTACAGCGTGGACCCTGCGGCGCTCGATCCGCTGATCGACTGGGTCACGCACTACCGGGTGTTCTGGACGGATCGCATCGGCCGCCCGGAGCGCCTGCTGGAGGCGACGGATGATGAACAGTGTTGAGACGACCGACCTGTCGCAGAGCAGCACCCTCTCGTTCGAGTTCGACCAGACTGCGTGAGCAGCGAGGGAGCCCGCCCGTTTGCATCCGACTACTTACAGGGAGGCCCGATGAGCTGGAGCAAGTGGATTCGACAGGTGCACCGCTGGCTGTCGATCATCTTCACGATCACGGTCATCGCGAACGTCGTCGCGCTGACACAGGGTGAGCCACCGGCGTGGATCACGTACTCACCGCTGCCGCCGCTGTTCCTGCTGCTGTTTTCCGGGCTCTACCTGTTCGCACTGCCGTACATCACCCGGCGACGGAGGGCCGGGGAGGCCGCGGGCGGCGACTGAGCACGCACTACGACAGTCCGAGTGTCTTCATCAGCTCCTGCGCGGCTGCACCGCCGGCGCGATTCGCGCCGATCGTTGAAGCGGAGGGTCCGTACCCGACGAGGTGGATGCGCGGGTCCTTCGCTACCTGTGTGGCGAGTCGTCCGGTCATGACGATGCCGCCGTTCGGCTCGCGCAGCATGAGCGGGGCGAGGTGGTCGAGGGAGCTGCGGAAGCCGGTGCACCACAGGATGACGTCGGCCCTGATGTGGGTGCCGTCCTCCCACCGCACGCCGTCTTCGACAATCTCGGAGAACATCGGCAGTCGATCGAGCACGCCGCGCTCGCGCATGTCGATGATCGCCGGCGTGATCGGGATCCCGGTCACGGAGACCACCGAGCCGGGCGGGAGCCCCCGCCTCACACGGTCCTCGACAATTGCCACGGCGGCACGTCCCCGCTCCTCGTCGAACGGGCCCTCGCGGAAGTCCGGCGGCGAGCGTGTCACCCATGTCGTCGTGGCGACGCGCGAGATCTGATCGAGGAGCTGGATCGCCGAGATGCCGCCGCCGACGATGATGACATGCTGTCCCTCGAATTCCTCGGCAGTGCGAAAGTCGCGCGTGTGCAGCTGCCGCCCGCGGAAGCGGTCCCGCCCGGGATACTCGGGGATGTACGGGCTGTCCCATGTGCCCGTCGCGTTGATGATGCCACGCGCCGAGATGTAGCCGCCGCGGTCCGTCTCTACGCGAAAGCGGCCGTCACGCTCGCATACCACCGTGACGGTGACCGGCCGGAACACCGGCAGCTCAAACGCCTTCTCGTATTCAGCGAAGTAGGCGGGAACGGCAATGCTCGCCTGGACCTCCGGATCGCGTGTGTCCACCACGTCCGCCATCTTCAGCCCCGGCAGATCGTGCACACGGTTGACCGTGCTGAGTGTCAGTGACGGCCAGCGGTACTGCCATGCACCGCCAGGACGCGGTGAGCGGTCGAGCACGACGTAGCCCCGAACAGGCTCGAGACCCCGGCGCTTCAGGTGGTAGGCGGAGGAAAGGCCACCCTGCCCTGCGCCGATCACGACGATTTCCGTTCGCAGGGCAACGCCGGGAGGCGGCCGCCATTCCTGAACGCTCACGGTGTACGCGACAGACCGCTCAGTCCTTCTCCTCGCGACGTGTGCTGCGCTCGTCGTCCGGCGCACTCAGCTCCGAGAGCTTCTGCCCGCCCTCACCCAGACCTGCCGCACCCGCGACACCCATGATGCCAGGCAGGTTGAGTGAGTCGGCCAGTCCGGACGGCACCACCATGAGCGAGCCGCGCTTGACGATGCTCTCGTACAGCATGTTCATCGCGCGCAGGTTCAGCGCGACCGGGTTCTCACTGTAGCGCTCGGCTGCCTCGACGAACTTCGACGCGATCTCCGTCTCCGCCGTGCCCAGGATGATGCGTGCCTGGCGCTCGCGCTCCGCCTGTGCCTGTCGTGACATCGCTTCTTCCAGCGCCTGCGGGATGACGACGTCCCGGATCTCGACCGACTGCACCTGGATCCCCCAGTCGTGCATCTTGCGGTCGAGCGCCTCCTGCAACCCGCGACCCAGCTCCTTGCGCGACTGGATCAGCTCGGCGAGGTCGTGCTTGCCGATCGCATCGCGCAGCGCGGTCTGCGCGGCGAGGACGACGGCCTGCTGGTAGTCCTGCACCTCGAGCGCCGCACGCTCCGCGTCGTACACGACCCAGAACGCAATCGCATCGACGTCGACAGGTACGGTGTCCTTCGTGAGGCACGACTCCGCGCCGAACGCAGTCGTGCGAATCCGCTGGTCGATGTGGTAGCCGATGCGGTCGATGACGGGGAGCACCGCAAAGAAACCAGGGCCGCGCAGGCCGCGATACCGACCCATCCGCAGCACGACCGCCTTCTCCCACTGGTCCGTGTACTTGATCGAAAGTCCCGCGAAAAGACCGACGATCGCACCTGCAACGGCGGCCACAGGCATCGCAAGGCCGGCCAGCAACAGGCCGCCACCGAGTGCGCCGGCCGAAAGCACGCCGGCACCGAGCGCAACGGCCGGTACGCGCGTGTCATCGGGCGAGCTGCCCCCTGTCGGTGCAACGTCGGCTCCCCTGCGTCGGGCAGGAAGATGCGGTGTGCTCATGTCCGGGGCCCCTCCTTGCGGGTCTCGTCGGATGTGCGGAAGTCGGCGATGGCGTCCAGCAGGTCGTCCACCGTGAACCCGAGCTCATTCGCACGCGCAACAGCCTCCCGGCTCAATCGCGTCAGCTCCTGGTGGCGCGCTCGCTCCTGCTCGGACGGTTGCGTCAGGCTGATAAAGGAGCCGGCTCCCGGTCGGGTGACGACCACACCGCGACGCTCCAGCTCCCGATACGCGCGCTCCACGCTCCGCGGTGTCACACCCAGCCCGATCGCGACCTCGCGCACCGTCGGCAGCCGCTGTCCTACATCCAGACTGCCCTCGACGACGGCGACCCAGATCTCGTCCACGATCGCCTGCGCCGCAGGCTCGCCGCCCCGCCGCAGCCGGGCGGCCACCCGCTCGATCAGCTGTTCCGCTTCCATGTCGGCAAGGTAGGCCAGCAGGCCACCGGCGGACAGATCGCGCGTTTGCGCACCGACTGCTCTCCCGCATGGGAAAAAAACGCCTTTGCTCGAATCGATCTCCGGCAGACACCGGATCGATTTCGTCGATTTGGTGTACAATTCCGTCATACGATGAGACAAATCAGACGACCGCTGACGGCGATCGAGGGCAGGGGTGACCCGGGCCCGGGGCACGCGCACAGCGGGAGTGGGAGGACGAGATGCGGAGTCGGTTCGAGGGAGCGCAGACGCTCCCGGAGTTCATCGAGGGAGCGGAGCAGAACAGGGAGTTGTGGCGGTCCATTTACTCTCGCGCCACGATCAGTGAGACGCTCCTGGAGCTGGCGCGGGCCCTGCCGGGCAAGCGCTACCTGCTGGTGCTGCTCGAGGACTGGTGTGGTGACGCGTTCAACTCGGTGCCGTGGCTCGCGCGGCTGGCCGATGCTGTCCCCGAGAAGCTCGAGCTGCGGGTCCTGCGCCGCGACGAGAACCTGGACCTGATGGACGCGCATCTCTCCCCGACTGGCGGCCGCGCGATCCCGGTGGTGATGGTGCTCGACGAGAGCTTCGAGGAGATCGGCTGGTGGGGCTCGCGGCCCGCTGAGCTGCAAGCCTGGTTCGAGGAGACCGGCCGTTCACTCGAGAAGGAGGAGCGCTACCGCCAGATCCGCATGTGGTACGCACGGGATCGTGGCGCCTCGACGCTGCGGGAGGTGCTGGCTGTGGCCGGTGCACCCCTCGCCGAGGCTGGGGTTACGGCCTGAAATCAGAACGGGGTCGCCGATCGGCGGCCCCGTTTCTCTTCAGCCGGGACGATTGACCATCATCGCTGCTACGGCCTGGAAGAAGTTTCGCAGTGTATGGTCGACGTCGTTCGGGAGCTGCGCTTCGGCGAGCGCACGGTCCATCAGCTCGAGCCAGCGGTCGCGGGCGCGCGAGTCGATCGGGAACGGCATGTGGCGCGCTCGCAGTCGCGGGTGACCGCGCTGCCGGATGTAACGCTGCGGTCCGCCGAATCGTCCGACCAGGAAATCCCGCAGGCGCTGCTCGGCGCCGTCCATGTCGTCTGCCGGATACATCGGCCCGAGGATGTCGTCGTCGGGCACCTGTCTGTAGAACGCTGCGACGAGCTTTTCGAACCCCTCCTCGCCGATCACGCTGAATACGTCGAGCTCCTGCATCTCATCCATCAGTGGGTTGCGCGAACCTTGCTCCGCTGGCGCAGCATGCAACCCCGGAGAGGCGCCGACGTGCCCACGGCGGGCGTGCCGGGCATGATCCGGCCGGGGCGCCCCCGACCACATCGCGATTACTGTGTCTGACACGCAGCGCACGACGCCCCGCGTCACGGCCTACGCCGGAATCGGACGCACCGCACTTCCCCTCCGTTCGCTGCTCGCAGCAGCGCGCTCCAGCGCGCGCTCCAGGTCCGCAATGAGGTCGGCTTCATCCTCGACACCCACCGAAAGGCGCAGAAGCGAATCGCTGATCCCTGCGTGGCTGCGTGCTGCCGCGTCCATCGAGGCGTGTGTCATCGTGGGCGGATGCGCGACCAGGCTCTCGACACCACCGAGTGACTCGGCGAGGCTGAAGCACTCGAGTCCGCAGACGAAACGCTCGACGGCTTCGATGCCGCCGCAGAGCTCGAAGCTGACCATCGCGCCGAAGCCGCGCTGCTGGCGGCATGCGATGTCGTGCCCCGGATGGTCCCGCAGCGACGGGTGGTACACGGCTGCGACCGCCGGATGCGAGGCCAGCAGCTCGACCACGGACCGGGCGTTCGACTCGTGCACGCGCATGCGTGCGTGCAGCGTGCGCACGCCTCGCTGCGTGAGGAAGCTGTCGAAGGGGGAGCCGGTCACGCCGAGGCAGTTCGCCCACCACCCGACCTCTTCCGCGACAGCGGTGTCACGCGCGACGATCGCGCCGCCAACCACGTCGCTGTGGCCGTTGAGGTACTTCGTCGTGGAGTGTACGACGATGTCCGCACCATGCTCGATCGGCGTCTGCAGCACCGGGGAGAGGAACGTGTTGTCCGCGACGACGAGCGCGCCGACCTCATGCGCGGCAGCAGACAGCGCGGCGATGTCGGTGATGCGCAGTAGCGGATTGCTCGGCGTCTCGATCCAGAGCACCCTCGGGCGCAGCGTGCGAACGCGCTCGGCTGCGTCGGCTGCGGTAAGATTCACCAGCTCGAGCCGGAACGAGCCGCGAGCTGCGAGCGACGTCATGAGCCGGTGCGTGCCGCCGTAGCAGTCGTGCGGGGCGACGAGCAGGTCTCCGGGCCGCAGCAGATGCAGCGTCGCAGTGATCGCTGCCATGCCGGTCGCTGTGACGATACCGGCTGCCCCGCCCTCCAGTGCCGCGATCGTTGCGGCGAGCGTATCGCGTGTCGGATTGCCGGATCGGGTGTAGTCGTAGCGCCCCTTCTCGTTCAGTCCGCTGAACTCGAACGTCGTGGACAGGTGGATGGGCGCGATCACCGCGCCGTGCTGTCCGTCCGTCCCGATTCCTGCGCGTGCAGCGATCGTCGCCGCTCCGCGCGCGGCCCGCGCTGTGCCGCCCCGGACTGCCTGGTCCGCACATGCCGCATAGTGGGTTGCCGGCGCGAGGCTGACCGGGACCTGCGGATCCGCCGCAAGAGCGTCGGCGATGATGGCCCCGACACGTTCCGGCTCCTTGAGGAACCCGTCGTGGCCATAGCGAGTGCTGACGACGTGAAGCGCACCGCGCGGACCGAGCGCGCCGGCGAGGGCGCGCATGTCGTGGAGCGGCACGAGCGCGTCGCTGTCGAATGCGACCAGGGTACATCGCGCCGTAATCGTCGCAGGGTCGACGTTGTGCAAGTCGAGGGACTCCGACAATGTGAGCAGGGCGGGCGCCGGTACCGTCCGCGCGTAGCGGGCGGCGTGGTGATCCAGGTAGTCGTCTACCGGGAAACGCGGGCGGCGGACGTCGAGCGGCGACGTCGCAAAGCGCTGCTCGAACTCGATCGCGCTCCGATACGTGGTCATCGCGAGTGCGCGGGCGATCGCGACGCCTGCCCCGGGCGCGCCGGCATCAGCACCGAGGCGGACGATGCGACGCTGCACCGAGCGCCACGCCGTCGCCATCGGATGGGTTCTGTGCGCGGCACACAGCACGATCAGCCGCTCGACCCGCTCCGGCCGGGCCGCCGCGAGTGCCAGCCCGACCATACCGCCGTATGAAGCGCCCACGAGTGCGTGCAGCGCGTCGATGCCGAGGTCGTCCAGGATGAGCGCAAGCGCGCGCGCCTGGTCCGCTGTCGTGAGTGGTGGCCAGTCGCCGTCGTGGGCGGGACGGGACGAGTCGCCGGCCGAGCCGAGATAGTCCACACCGATCAGGCGCACGTGCGCAGGATCGAGGGCTGCGCCCTCACCGACGACACCCGGCCACCAGCCGCATGTGCCGTCCTCGTTCAGCAGCCGACGGGTCGCGGATATCCCGCCCAGCACGAGCACGGCCGGGGCGTCCTCAGGGCCGTACGTGCTCCATGCGACGTGCACGTCGCGCAGCGTACCGTGCTCGCACTCCAGGACCGCTATCCGGGTCACGCCGTCGGTGCGCACCGACGACGGCGTCTCGAGCGTAACCTGCGCGCTCATCGTGCGACCCCCGCCGAGATCGGGGCCGCCTGCTGAAGCCGGCTGCCGAGTGCTACGACGTCGACCCAGAGCGCGTCCGCAGTCGCGGCAGCGCCCAGCCCGCCTCCGATGTGCAGGCGACGCTCGTTGCGCGACAGGTCGTAGCGATACACCACCCGGCCCACGGGGGACGCCAGCGCGGATGCGCGATCGACCTCCTCGTATCCCGCGTGTACGCCGTGCGGTGTCGCACGCGCCACGAGCCGCGTCGTTGCGCCACGCGCAACGCGTGCGCGAATCACCTCAGGATCGAGGCTGCGGATGTCCTCACACACGATCGCCGCAGCATCGATGCGCTCGCCGCGCAGCGCACCGGCCACGATTGCGAGCTTCACGGCTGCATCGCGACCGCGCAGATCGAGCTCGGGGTCCGCCTCGAGGTACCCGCGCTGGTGCGCCTCCTCGATGCCCTCGGCCAGTGTGCCGCCACGCTCGATGCATTCAAGGATGGTGGTCGTGGAGGCGTTCCCTACGATGGCGGCCTCGTGCCAGCGGCGCTTCAGCTCGGGCAGCTCGCGCGCGAGCTGCTGACCGGTCCCGCCAAGCACCGCGTTGCAGCCGACGGCTCCGGCGTACTGTGTCAGCCAGACCGCGGCGCGCTCGGCCAGTGCATCCTTCGCTGCCAGGGCAATGGCGGACCCGCGCGCCAGCACGCCATCGAGCATCTCCGTCCACTCCGGCCGGTCACCGGTGGTCGCCGTTGCATCGACGACGACACCGGCATTCACACGCGCAACCGCCTCGGCCGTCGGAACGCACCACGCACCGGGCCATTCCGCGAGCGGCCGACCCGCCGCCTTCCACGCGAGCACGCGCAAGGGATCGAGGCCGTGCGGTGCAGCGACCGTCGCCGTCGAATCGGATACCGCGACCAGCCTCCGGCCGCTCAGTGCGATGCGCTGGAGCAGTGCGCGGCCCACACCGCCTACCCCCAGCAGGTGGACGGTCCCGACCGCATCCGTGGGCGACGTGCCCGATGTCCTGTGTGCGTCCAGCTTCGGCTCATCCGATACGGCGATCAATCTCGACTGCGGCATTCCGACCTCCATTCGTGTGGTGCGCCCCGGCAGCGCAACAAAAAAACCGGCCGTCTCCCCGGGGAGACGGCCGGCTCGTTCGTTCGTTTTCGCGTTCAGCGTACACGACGACGATTGCCCGCGTCTCCCGCAGAAGGCCCGGTCATGTACATCATCATCATCGCCGCAACGTGAACCATCATCATACAAGCTCCTGAAACGACAAACGCCCGTGCGATAGACCGCCGGGCGTCGCACTTTAGCAACTTGTTTAACGTGGCTTGCAAGCGGCGGCAAATCACCACGACCGGATTGTCTCCCCAATGACTAACGCCTGACCCGGGGTTCGCGCAACCCCGGTGTGACCTGCACCCGGACGGACCGCCTTCGGCCGGAGGGCATGCCTGGGCAAGGCACCTGCTGCGCGGGCCGACCGACCACGTTAACTCTTCAGTGTCCATTCTACCCGGTCAGGTCCCTATGAAACCAATCGCAGGCGCGCCCGCCACCCCCGACGATGATCGTCACGTCCCGCTCGCCCTCACGGCCGATGAGTTCCGCCGGATCGGCCATGGTCTGGTCGACGCGGTCGCGGAGATCCTGAGCACGTACCGCGACCGACCGCTCACCCCGGACGAGTCCCCTGCAGAGCTCAAGGCGTTGATCGGAGGCGACCGAAGACTTCCGGGGCACGGCGAATCCCCGGGTGCGCTGATCGAGAGCAGCGTGCAGCTGTTGCGAGACCACTCGCTGTTCAACGGCCACCCCCGCTTCTTCGGCTACATCACCTCCTCGCCTGCGCCGATCGGGATCCTGGCTGACATGCTCGCAGCCGCGATCAACCCGAACCTGGGGCTGTGGCGGCTCTCGCCGATCGCGACGGAGATCGAGCAGCAGGCAGTGCGCTGGGTCGCCGAGCTGATCGGATATCCGGTGGATTGCGGAGGGCTCTTCGTGAGCGGCGGCAACATGGCGAACACCGTGGCGCTGTACGCCGCGCGTGCTGCTGCAGCGGACTGGGACATCCGCGCGGCGGGTGTGCCGGGCTCGGGAGCACGTGCTCTACGGGTATACGCGTCGGGCGAGACACACACATGGATTCACAAGGCCGCCGACCTCTCGGGCATTGGCACCGACGCGATCCGCTGGATCCCGGTGGACTCCGGGCAGCGAATGAAGGTGAGCGAGCTGCGAGCCGCTATCGAACGCGATATGGCCGCAGGCGACCGCCCGATGCTCGTTGCGGGTACCGCCGGGACCGTGAGCACCGGTGCAGTCGATCCGCTCGAGCAAATCGCGGACGTCTGTAGTGAGCTGGGTGTGTGGTTCCACGTGGACGGTGCGTACGGCGCGCTCGCCGCGAACGTCGACGGTACACCCGAGGACCTGCGTGCGATTGCTCGTGCGGACTCCGTCGCGGTCGATCCGCACAAATGGCTGTACTCGCCGCTGGAGGCGGGCTGCACGCTCGTACGCAACGCTGCCCATCTGCGCAGCGCGTTCTCCTACCACCCGCCTTACTACCACTTCGGTGAGGAGGCGGTGAACTACGTGGATTATGGCCCGCAGAACTCGCGCGGGTTTCGCGCTCTCAAGGTGTGGCTGGGCCTCCGCCACGCAGGGCGCGAGGGTGCACTCCGCATGATCGCCGACGACATCGGGCTGAGCGAGCGCCTGTACGCGAACGTTCAGCGTGAGGAGGAGCTGGAGCCGCTGACGCAATCACTCAGCATCACCACCTTCCGCTTCGTTCCGCGGGATCTGCATTCGATTACTGCCAGATCCGACGTGGCCGCCTACCTCGACGATCTGAACCAGGCGCTGCTCGAGCGCATCCAGTCATCCGGCGAGGCGTTCGTCTCGAATGCGGTCATCGATGGGATGTACACGCTGCGCGCGTGCATTGTGAACATGAACACGCGCGCGGCCGATGTGGACGCGCTGCCCGGGATCGTGGTGCGGCTCGGCCGGGAGGTGGATCGCGCAATGCGGCCTGCGTCGCTGCAGCAGGACCGCAGCGAATGAGTGCTGGCGCAATCATCGACCAGGGGGCGCGTCGCCCGGTCGCGCTCGTTGAGAACGCGTCGGCAGTGCAGGCCGACGGACGCGCTCGGCAGAGGGACCGTACTACTGTGCGGTTTCGTCGGCCTCCTGCGCGACGGCTTCCAGCTGGTCCTGCATCCGGCGCAGATCGTCACGATGCTGCGCCACGAAGTCGAGGTTCTCGGGGCGCATGCCCGTTGCTGCCAGCACCTCGTCGCGATCGGCGCCCATGTCGAGCGATGCCTGCGCAAAGCTCGCCTGGAACAGCGCCAGCATCACGACGCCGTACTCGCGCACGCTCAACCCTGCGCTTTCGACTGCGTTCCGGACCTCCGGCACGTCATTGAAGCGCGCCTCGAGTGCGTCCAGACTGAACTCCTCGGCGTCCATGCTCGCCATCTGCGCGATCTGCGGGTTGCGCTGCATTGCGGCGTAGATATTGAGCTGCGCCTGGTGCATCTTCTCCACGGCGTCCAGGGTGAGGCGGTAGTCGGCGACCTCCTCGATGTCCGCCTCGTTGCTTTGCCCCATCTGCGGCGCATCTGCAGCGGCTCGTGCATCCGTCGTTGGCTGCTCCGTCTCCGCATCACCGCCACAGGCGAGGACGAGTGCGAGCAGAAGCGGTGAGACGTGGCGAGCGCGCGGTGGCGTCATGAGGACCTCGTGCTTGTGATGCGTGGAAGACAGGACGAGGAGCCGAAGCTAGCTCCGGCTCCCCGCGGTCGCCACCATGGCCCCCGTGGCGGTGTCTGATCCGACCCGATCAGCGCTCCGGCAGCACCATCCCGCCAACCGCGCGGTACACGGCAACCAGCCACGCCCGCGCCTCGGTCCGTCCCGCGGCCAGCCGGTCCTGCGCTGCGAGCTGGCGACTCTCGGCGTCGAGGACCTCGAGGAAGTCGGCGCCGCCCTCCTCGAAGCGCAGCCTGGCCAGATCGGTTGCCCTCTCACTCGCCGCGGCGGCCTCCTCCAGATGGTGCAGTCGCTCACGAGCGCGGTGGAACGCATCGAGCGACGTCCGCACCTCCTCCTGCGCCTGCAGCACCGCCTGCTGGTGCTGCGCGGCTGCCTCCCGCTGCTGTGCGCGCGCCTCGTCGACACCGGTCTTCACGCGACCGATATCGAACAGCGGCCACGAGATCACCGGTCCGACGACGTATCGCGGGGTGCCACTGTTGCCGAGCGCGTCGAACTCGCTCGCGGTATAGCCGGCGACGCCGCCGATCGCGATGCGAGGCAGGTAGTTCGCCCTGGCCGAGCTGACGAACTCGCGCTGGGCCGTGACGCGGCTCGCTGCGCTCCGCACGTCGGGCCGGCGGCGCACGGCGTCGTCCTCATCCGACAGCCGCAGGCGTGCCGGCAGCTCGAATGCGTGCGTTGCGTCCGGCTGCAGGACATCGCGTTCACCTGGTGCGCGTCCGAGCAGCACGCTGAGGCGATGGCGCGCCGCACTGATTCCCGCCTCGAGTGCCGGGATTTCGGCCAGCGTCGAGCTGAGCTGGGCCTGCGCCCGCTCCGTGTCGAGTGCAGTGCCGCGGCCCGCTTCCAGCAGATTGCGCGTCAGCTCGAGGCTCGACTTCTGGTTCTCCGCGTTGCGGCGCGCGACCGCGAGCCGCTCCTCGAGGCCGAGCAGCTCGAAGTACGCGCGCGCGATCTCCGCTGCGACAACGACCTGTGTGCCGCGGACATCCTCCTCCGCTGCGTCCAGCAGTGCGCCGCGACCCTGCAGCGCATTGCGGTTGCGACCGAACAGGTCCAGCTCCCACGAAAGCTGAACACCGGCCTCCCAGATGTCCCGGTCCGGCAGCGGACCGGTCAGCCCCGGCATGCTCGCGCTCGCAAGCCGCTGGCGGCTGTACGCCGCGTCTGCCGTGATCGTCGGGGCGAGGTTCAGCGCCGCCTCGGTACGCATCGCACGCGCGGATGCGATTCGCGCCTCCGCCGCATCGACCTGTCGATTCGCCTCGAGCCCCTCGCGGATCAGTCGCGTCAGCGTCGTGTCGCCGAGTGCACTCCAGAAGTCGACCGGGTCGGCGTCCCAGGCCTCTGTCTGCCGAATCAGCGACTCACGGCGCACTTCCGCTCCTGCCGGTGCGCCAGCCGGTGCAACACCCGCCTGACCCACGTTCTCCTGTGCACCTGCGACGCCTGCACTCGCCGCGGTCGCGGCGAGTGCGAGCGTCAGGGTGCGCGCGATGCGCGCCCTATGCATGGGCCGGCGCGAGCGCAGGTGCGCCCGCCTCCCCGGTGAGCTGCCGCGCCTGTGCCTCGGCCGGGCGATGCTCGGCTGCGATCAGCGAGTAGAAGACCGGCACGACGAACAGCGTGAACACGCTGCCGATCACCATGCCCGCGACGAGCACGATGCCGATGCTGTTACGTGCCGCCGAGCCGGGCCCGTGCACGAACACCAGCGGCAGGTGGCCGAAGACCGTTGCCGCGGACGCCATGAGAACGGGGCGCAAACGCGTGAGCGACGCCTCACGAAGCGCATCCATCTTCGAGCGACCCTGCTCCTGCAGTGTGTTTGCGAACTCCACGATCAATATTCCGTTCTTCGCGATCAGACCGACCAGTGTGATCAGTCCGACCTGCGAGTAGATGTTGATGGTCGTCAGGTCCAGCCAGCTGAAGAGCAGCGCGCCCGATATTGCCAGCGGCACGGAGCCGAGCAGCACGATCAGCGGATCGCGGAAGCTCCGGAACTGGGCAGCCAGCACCAGGTAGATCAGGATCAGCGCGAAGCCGAGCGTCTGCGTGAGCGCGGATCCCTCGTGCCGGATCTGCCGCGACTCGCCCGCGTAGTCGATCGTGACGTCCGGGCCGGCTACGGCGAGCGCTGCGTTCTCCAGCACCTGCAGCCCCTCATCCTTCGTCACGCCCGGCATCACGCCGCCGAAGACGCGCACCGCGTTCCGCTGCTGAAATCGGTTCAGCGTGCGTGGCGCCGCGTTCGTCTCGATGCGGGCAAAGGACGACACCGGCACCAACACGCCTGACGGCGTCGGGATCTTCAGGTCGAGCGCCGCCGCAACCGTCGCACGGTCCTCCAGGTTGATCTGCGGAATGACCTTGTAGCTCCGGTCGAAATAGTTGAACCGGTTGACGTAGCCGCCGCCCAGCAGCGTGCCGAGCTCACGGCCGACCGTCGCCAGGTCCAGCCCCAGGTCCGCGATCTTGTCACGGTCCAGAATCACGCGCGCCTGCGGCAGATCGACCTTCAGGTCCGTGTCGACGTACAGGAACTTGCCACTCTGGAAACCCGCACCGATGATCGCGCCGACCGTCTCGAGCATCTGCTCGGGTGGAACGTCGCTCTGCAGCACGAGCTCGACGTCGTACTGGCCCGGCGTGGGCAGCGGCGGATCCAGCCGCGGGAACACCTGCAGCGACGGGATCTGCGACACTCGCCCGTACACCTCGCCGTACATCTCCTCCGTCGTCCGGTCACGCTCCGTCCAGTGCTTCGCGTCCATGCCGCCGAACGCGCCCCACGGCGCCGCGAGCGACCACATGAAACGCGCTTCCGGCAGCGACGTCATCGTCGCAACGACCTCGTGCGACGCCGCGTTCACGGCCGGCAGCGAGGCGTCCGGTGACGCCTGCATGAACAGCGAGATGTGGCCCTGGTCCTCGATCGGAGCGAGCTCCTTGCGGGACATGTTGTACATCGGCCATGCAGCCAGTGCGACGAGCAGCGACGCCGCCACGATCGCCCAGCGCATCTCGAGTGCGCCGTCGAGCAGACCGGTGTAGCGCTCGCGGATCGCGTCGAAGCCGCGGTTCACGAGACGCGTGAGCCTGCCCTGCCCACCATGCTCCTTCAGGAACTTCGAGCTCATCACGGGCGACAAGGTGAGCGCGACGAAGCCCGACACCACGACGGCTGCCGCCAGCGTGATCGCGAACTCGAGGAAGAGCGCACCCGTGAGACCGCCCTGGAAGCCGATCGGCGTGTACACGGTCGCGAGCGTGATCGTCATCGCGATGATCGGCCCGACCAGCTCGCGCGCGCCGTCGATCGCTGCCTGCACCCGCGACTTCCCGAGCTCGATGTGACGCTCCACGTTCTCGACCACGACGATCGCATCGTCGACGACCAGTCCCACTGCCAGCACGATCGCCAGGATCGTCAGCAGGTTCAGGCTGAAGCCGAACGCGAGCATCACGATCGTCGCACCAATCAGCGAGACCGGCATGGCAACCAGCGGCACGATCGCCGTGCGGATCGAGCCCATGAACAGGAACACGACGAAGCCCACGATCAGCATCGTCTCGATGAGCGTCTTCGAGATCTCCTCGATCGCGTCCTGCATGAACGTCGTGCCGTCGTACGCCATCCGCATCTCGATGTCCGGCGGCAGCGACGCCTCCATCCGCTCCATCTGCTCGTAGAGCCGGTGCGCGACCTCGATCTCGTTGGCACCGACGAGCGGGTACACGCCGAGGTAGACCGCCTCGTCGTGGTTGAACTTCGCGACGAACTCGGCCTCCTCCGCACCCAGCTCCACGTTCGCGACGTCGCGCAGGCGAACCACCGCGCCGTCACGCTCCGCGACCACGAGCTGCTCGAACTCCTCGACCGTGCGCAGGTCCGTGTTCGTCAGCAGGTTGACCTGCACCTCGTTGCCCTTGGTCTGCCCGACCGCGGCGAGGTAGTTGTTGCGCTGGAGCGCGGCGTAGACGTCGCCCGGCGACAGGTTGAGCGCGGCCAGCCGTGACGGATCGATCCACACCCGCATCGCGATCTGCTGACCGCCCTCGATCGAGACCTTCTGGACACCCGGCACGGTCGAGAACTGCGGCTGCACCGTGCGGATGAGGTAGTCGGTCACCTGCGGAATCGTCCGCTCCTTCGAGCTGAAGCTCAGGTAGAACGTCGCGTACGGACGGTCCGCACGCTGAACGTCCACCGTTGGCGGCTCCGCATCGGGTGGCAGCTCGCTGCGCACCTGCTGCAGTCGCGCCGTGACCTCCGCGAGAGCGGCCGTCTCGTCATGGTTGAGCTTCAGTCGCACGGTCACCGTGCTCACACCCGCACGGCTCGTCGACTCGATGTGGTCGATGCCACTGATCGCGCTGACCGCGCGCTCGATCGGCGTCGTCAGAAAGCCCCGGACCGTCTCGGCACTCGCGCCGAAGTAGACCGTCGTAATGACGATCTGCGTGCTTTCCGTCTGCGGGTACTGCTGCACCGGCAGCGCCTGCAGCGCCCGCCACCCGACCAGCACGATCACGAGGTTCACCACCACCGCGAGGACCGGGTGGCGGATGAACGTGTCGGTGAACGATTTCATCGCGCTCACCTCCCCGCCTGCGCCGCCAGTGCCGGGTCCGCAACCTGTACGAGCGCACCATCACGCAGCTTGAACGAGCCCGATGCCGCGATCCGCTCGCCCGCGTCCAGCCCCGACAGGATGATCACGGAATCGCCGGTGATCGGGCCGGCCGCCACGCGCCGCACCTGCGCACGCACCTGGCCGTCCACCTCCGCCAGCACGAACACGTGATCACCGTCCGGCCCCTTCCGCAGCGCCGTGACCGGCACGATCACGGCATGCTGCTCCTGGCCGACGCCCACACGAACCCGGACCGACGAGCCCGGAGCCAGCTGGTCCAGTGCATCCCGGATCCGCGCCCGGACTGCCGCGTTGCGCGTGACCGGATCCACACGCGCGTCCACCGCGACGATCTGCGCCGGTACGACCAGGGCCTCATCCTCACCCACGACCACCTCCACCTGGCCGCCCGGACGCAGCGTCCCCGCGATGTCCTGCGGAACCGTGAAGTCGACGTTCGCTTCGTCGTCCACTCCCTGCAGCGTCGTCAGCAGCGTGCCCGCCTCCAGGAACTGCCCCGGATGCACGTCCGCAATGCCGACACGCGCGCGGAACGGCGCACGAATCGTCTTGCGCGCGATGACCGCCTCGAGACGTGCGATCTCCGCCAGAGCGACGTCACGCTCCGCTCGCGCATTGTCGAGCTCGATCGCCGACACCGCCTGCCGCGCAGCCATCCGCTGCGTACGCTCGAGCGTCGTCTGCGCCAGCTCCGCCCGCGCCTTCAGCGCGCGCAGCTCCGCCTCCTCCACCGATACGTCCAGCGCAACGAGCACCGTGCCGGCCTCCACGACCTGCCCCGAACGCAGCCCCACCCAGCGGACCGTGCCCGGTAACTCGTTGCGCAAGCTGATCGACCGGGTCGCCAGTACCGTCCCGATCGCCGTCGTCGAGCCGCGATAGTCACGCGGCTGTGCAACTGCCTCCGTTACCACCTGCGCCGGCTCCGCCATCGGCGCCTCGGCGTGGGCCCCTTCTCCCAGCACGTCCCGAAGCGCGACGATGCCGCCACCAACCACCAGAATCCCGCCGAACAGCAGCGCCGACCGCAGCCAGGCGCGTGATTTCGTCCTGATCTGACTCTCCATAATTCCCCGTCCCTCACCCGAATCTCGTCAGATGGTTAGACAACTGTGATACTGCACGGAACGAAAAAAACCGCCGCGCCCCTGCGCGTGCGGCCTGATTCACCAGCCGATGCTCTCAGACGATCGAACTTCGGATTTTGCGACACACCCCCGAGGCCACCTCACCCGGCCGATCCCGTGTCGCCCGGAACCGCCCGCCCCGACGCTCCACTGCGTCGGGTTTCCCACTGCTCCAGCCGCGAGCCTACCCGTTGCTCCCACCCGGCCCACGCCCGCCGTTCAGCCGCTTCGTCAGCTCCAGCGAGTACGCCTCGATCACGCCAGGGACGACGCGCGCATGCACGTACTGGCCATCCTTCTCGGTCTCGATCAATCCGGCCGAGACCAGCTCCTTCATGTGGTGCGAAATGGTCGCCTTCGTAACCGGGAAGAACTGACACAGCTTCTGGTACGGGCAGCTGTTATCGGCCTGTGCGATCTGCTGCAGCAGACTGAACCGCCTCGGATCGGCGAGCGCCTTGGCGATGCGCTCGAACTGTCCGGGCAATAGTGTCGTCTTTCCCTGCTCGGCGAGCATGGTTTTATAACTATCTAACAAGAGGTCGCGCGGTCAAGACAAAATTCCGCGCCGAAAACGGAAAATGCCAAATATCGTATCAGAATCCGGCGAGGGCGCGAACAGCCGATCGTAGTCACATGAAAAACAGCGGGCCGGCACCCGGACTTCGGGTGCCGGCCCACTGTGCCTCATATGCCAGGCGAATCAGAGCGGCTCGCAGGGGGCGTCCATGCCGCGCGCGTCGCACTCGGCGGCGGGCACGATCATGTTCGGGTACAGGTAGTCGCCCTGGCGATCGATTGGCAGGGTGTTGAGCCTGCCGTAGCGCCGCGCATCGATCCAGCGCGTTCCCTGCGACCACATCAGGGAGTAGAGCCGGTTGTAGAGCAGCTCCGTGATGAAGTCGTCGTCCGGGCTGGCGGCCGTGAGCGTGGTCGGCGGCAGGCCGCCGGCGTGCTCCCGGATGAGGTTGATGTCATCGATTGCGCCCTGGCGGTTGCCGTTGTGCCAGCGGATCTCGGCGCGGAGCAGGATGAGCTCCTCGTTGATGATCCACGGGATGTCGGTGCCCAGGTTCGCCTGCGTCGGGTTGGACGGGTCGTTGTACAGGATCGGCTTGTATCTGCCGGTCAGCGTTCCCGTCGGGCTGCTGAGGCTGTGCGTGCGACCAGCATCCATCACCTTGGTCGTGACTCTCAGGTCGGGCTCGCCGCCAGCGCGCAGCTGTGCGTCTTCGACGATCGATGCATGCACCCAGTACCGGTTGCTGCTGATCGGCTCGGAGATCGGGTTCGCGGGCTCACCCGACGACGTGGAGTAGCCGTAGTACACGCCGTAGCCCAGCGATCCGGGCAGGCCTGCATCGGTGATGAACGATGCATCGAGTGCCTGCTGTGCCTGCGCCCAGCATGCCGCGCAGTTGTTGAACGTTGCGCGCCACACCAGCACCTTCGCGGCGAGTGCGCGGTTGAACTGCGCGAACGAATCCGGCGAGTCGAAGTCCTCGAAGCCGGGGCCGACAGAGAACGGGAATGACCCGCCGCCCGCCTGGAGATCCGCGTACGCCTCGTCGAGCATTGCCGACACCGCGGCCAGCGCATCGGCGAACGACACGAACGGTGCAGGCTCGGCCGAGATCGGACGATTCACGTCCATCGGAATACCGAGCTCGCCGGTACGGACGGCTACGCGTGCGAAGTGCCAGGCGGCCATGGTCTTCGCCATGCCGGCCGAGGCACGCTTCTCCTCGTCGGACAGACCGGTCGCCCGATCGAGTGCATCGAGATACGTGTTGATGGTGCGGATCGCCGAGTACTGTCCGGTCCACAGGCCACTGTTACGGCCGGTGGGGTCCGGCGGCCCGGAGATCTGCTCCTCGATCTCGCGCGGGTCGTTACCCTGCAGGTTGTATCCCTCGCGACCATAGATCGTGTAGAACTGGATCATGGCCGCGACGTCGTTGTACGCGTTCGAGAAGATACCGGTAGCGGCGCGTGCCATCACGTCGCGCGACGGGCTGCCTGTAAGCGTCTCGACCGTCGGCGCGTTCGTGTTCGCGATGTCGAGATCGGCACATGCGCTCACGAGCACCGCTGCAGCGAGTACCGACGCGCGCCGCGCTGCGAACAGCGCTTTGCTCAGTGTCATGGTCGTCCTCATCAGTAGCCCAGGGAAACGCTGAAGTAGAAGCTGCGCGACGGCGGATACGGCGCGATGTCCAGGTTGTTACGGACGGCCTGCGCGCCGAAGTTCGCCACCTCGGGATCGAGCCCGGTGTAATCCGTCCACATTGCCAGGTTGCGGCCGACGACGCCGAGCGTGAGCGAGCGGGCGCCGAACTGCAGCGGCCCGAGCACGCTCGGGTTCACATCGAACATGACCGAAACCTCGCGCAGCTTCACGAACGTCGCGTCCTCGATGTAGGGCTGGATGGAGCCGGCCTGACGGGCGACGCGGCGTGCCTCGAACGCGGGCGTGCCGTAGTCATCCGTATTGTTCGACGAGTCGAACAGGTAGCGCGTCAGGTTGATGACGTCACCGCCCTGCTGCCAGTCGAGAACCGCGTTGACGCGGACGGGGCCGTAGGACACATCGTTGACCCAGCCGACGCGGAAGTCGGGTGCGCTGTTGCCGAGCTGCACCTGCTCCGCGCTGCGCTCACCGTTCTCGTACGCGAAGCCGACGATCTGCGTGATCGGCTTGCCGACCTCGATCCGCGTACGGCCGAGCGCGCCGAACCCGGAGCCGGCCGGGAAGAACGGCGGCAGGCCGGCCAGGTCCACGACTTCACTCGTGTAGCGCGTGAACGTCGCACGCGTCACCCACATCGCCCTGTCGTTCACGATCGGCGTGTAGCCGAGCGCTGCCTCGATCCCCTGGTTGCGGATCTTGCCACCGTTGAAGATCTGCGTCGTGAAGCCGGATGACGGAGCCGGCACACGCTGCAGCAGCAGGTTCGTGGTATTACGCGTGAAGCCCGTGAGCTCCCAGGTCAGGCGGCCGTCCATCAGGAAGCCGTCGATGCCGCCCTCGAACTCCTTGAGGCGTTCGGGCTCGACCTGGTCCCACCCCGAGATCGTGGAGACGACGAGGCCCTGCTGGCCGCCCAGCTGCGGTGTCGCGAGCGTCGTGAACTTCTGACCGAAGAGCGGCTGGTTGCCGGTCTCGCCATACGCGGCGCGCAGCTTCACTTCGCTGCCGGCGCCGAGGAGGTCGAGGAAGCGATACGACGCGGCCGCCTTCGGGAAGACGAAGTACTTGTCCGTGTCACCGTTCACGCTGCTGCGCTCCGCGCGCAGACCGGCCTGGAGGAGCAGCCGCTCGTCGAGCAGCCGCACGGCCTCCTGCAGGTAGAGCGCGATCGTGCGCTCCTGCGTGAGCTCCTCGTTCACGGTGGTGTTCGTGCCGCGGTTCACGTTCCGCTCGCCCGGCAGCAGGTTCTGCGTGCGGATGAGGAACGTGCTCAGACGGCGATCCTCATACTGCACACCGGCCGACGTCGTCGCGGTGAACGCGTTCGTCGTCCACGTGTGGATGCCGTTCAGGTTCCAGTTCCAGAACATGCTGCGGCCGCCGCTCTCGATGGCCTCGCCGGGCAGCGGCTGGGTGCGCTCGAAGAACAGCTCGTTGGGTGACCACACGTCGTTGACCTGGTCGAAGGCATCCAGCCCGCCGCCACCCACGAGACGCAGCGACTGCCGGTCCGACTCCCAGACATCCCAGCTCACGTTCACGCCGCCCGTGAACCGGTTCGTCTCCTCGTGGTTGACACCCAGCTCCGTGAGCTGCAGCGGATTCGACTGCGGCCCGAATGGCGGCACCGGATACGTGCCGTCCGGGTTCTTCACCCGGATGTCCATGAAGCCGGGGATCGCGGAGAGTGCGTAGCCGTGGCAGCCGTTGTTGTTGCAGTTGTTGTTCCAGCCACGGTCGTTCTCGTTGTGCGTGTACGCGCTCGAGATCTGGACGTTGACCTTGTTACCGAGCCGCTGGTCGACGTTTGCGCGCAGGCTCTGCATGCTCGCGCCCGTCGCGCGCTCGGTGCCGGCCTCGTGCCTGATCGTGCCTGCGACGTAGTAGCGCGTGTCCTCCGTGCCGCCGCGCACGTCGGCGAGTGTCTCATAGGAGAGGTCGCGCTGATCGTAGACCGCAGCGTAGTTGTCGAAGTGCACAACGTCGCGGTCGCCGAAGAACTCGGCCGCCGCCGGACCGAAGCCGCCGTCCGCCGGGGCCGCGGTCGCCTCCTCGCGGGTCCAGACGCGCGACTTGAGCAGCCTGAGCGGGGAGGAGATGCCGACGCGCTGCGTGAGGTTCACGCGCGGTGCGCCGACCTGGCCGCGCTTGGTCGTGATCACGACGACGCCGTTGGACGCCTTCGAACCGTAGATCGACGACGCCGCGGCGCCCTTCAGTACCTCGATGCTCTCGATGTCTGCGGGGTTCAGGTCGGCGATGCGGTTCACCGCGTCCGCCTCGTTCCGGACATCGGCCGCCGCGTTCGCGTAGCCGCGGCCGCTCGGGATGCTCGCGTTCGAGTAGATGACGCCGTCGACCACGTACAGCGGGTCGAAGCCGCCCAGCAGCGTGGCGTTACCGCGGACCTGCATCTGGATGCCGCCGCCCGGCGCACCCGAGTTCGTCTGCAGGTTCACGCCGGTGATCTTGCCGGTCATCGCGTTGAGCACCGACGGCGCAGGTACCTTCTGCAGGTCCTCACCCGACACGTATGCGATCGACGTCGGCGCGCTGCGGCGCTCGACCGTCGTCGCCTGACCGGTGACGACCAGCTCATCCAGGTTGAAGACGTCCTGCTGAAGCGTGATCTCGACGGTCGACTGATCGGCCGGCACCACGATCTCGCCGCGCGAGTATCCGAAGGCGCGAACCTGGAGTCGCGTCTCACCAGCCGGAACCGATATCGAGAAGCGGCCCTGCTCGTCCGTGAGCACGGGCGTGTGAGCGGCGATTGAATATTCCCCAGATCTGGCGGTTGAAAATGTCCCACCCGGTGCCGTGCTCGTGGCCGGCGGCCGCCGTGGGAGTGTAGGCGGACGCACGGCCGATCCTGCACCTTGCGCCTTCCCCTCTGACGCGGGAGGCGCACTTGATCGGACTGGAGACGCACGTGTTGCTCAGGCACTACTTGAACGAAGGGCTCAGCAAGAGCGCCATCGCCCGCCAGCTGGGCATCGACCGTCGCACCCTCCACCGCTGGATCGCGGCCGGCGAGCTCGATCGGGACCTGGACGAGCCGCCGCGCTACGCACCCAGGCCGCCACGCCCGACGAAGCTCGATCCCTACAAGCCGATCATCCTGAAGCGGCTCGAGGACTATCCCGAGCTCTCCGCCGTCCGTCTTCTGGAGGAAGTCCAGGCGGCCGGCTACACGGGTGGCTACTCGCAGCTTCGCGACTACGTGAGACGTGTGAGGCCCCGCACCGCGGCCCCCGAGCCGCCCAACCGCTTCGAGACGCCCCCGGGCAAGCAGGGGCAGGTGGACTTCGCCGAGTTCCGCTTCCCCTGGGGCAAGCGCTACGCGCTCGTCGTCGTGCTCGGCCACTCCCGCTACAAGTACTTCCGCTACTTCCGCCGCCAGGACATGCGGAGCCTGTTCCGTGGCCTCGAAGAGGCGTTTCACTTCTTCGGTGGCGTGCCCGAGGAGCTTCTCTTCGATCAGATGAAGGCGGTGATCACCAAGGACCTGCGCCTCTTGGGCGGCCAGCTTGTCGTCAACCAGGAGTTCCTGCGCTTTGCCGCGCACTGGGGCTTTCGGCCCCGCGCCTGCCGCCCCTACCGTGCCCGGACCAAGGGCAAGGTGGAGCGCCCCATCCGCTACATCCGGGGCAACTTCGTCTACGGCCGCATCTTCCTGAACGATGCCGACCTGGACGCTCAGCGTGAGCGCTGGCTCGAGAAGGCGAACCGCAGAGTGCACCGGACCACTCGGGAAGTGCCGCTCGTGCGCTTCGAGCGCGATGAGCGCCAACGGCTGCATCGGCTGGCCACGGAGCCGTACCGATCGATCCTGCTGCCTTCTGCCGAGCCGCCCCGAGCTCCGCAGCAGCGCGCCGTGGCAGGCACGCTCCCACGAGCGATCGTCGTCGAGAAGAGGCCGCTTGCCGCCTACGCCGCCCTCGCGGGAGGCGCCGTATGAAGGCCCAGACCTCTCGCCGGGACCGGATCCGGAGCATGCTGGCCGATCTCAAGATGCCCGGCTCGCTGGAAGCGCTCGATCCCATCCTCTCGGGGGTCGACGGCGGGGCGATCACCGGCGGCGAGGCGATCGAGAGCCTGCTCGCTGCCCAGATCCAGCTCAGGAACGCCCGCCGCTTGCAGGCGGCCATGCGCTCCAGCCGCCTGCCGGCCGTAAAGACGCTCGAAGGCTTCGACTTCTCGTTTCAACCCAGCCTCCGTCGTGAGCAGATCGAGAGCCTGCACGAGCTGGGCTTCGTCGAACGCAAGGAGAACGTGATCTTCCTGGGCCCGCCCGGGGTCGGAAAGACCCACCTGGCCATCAGCCTGGCGATCGCCGCGGCCCAGGGCGGACGCCGCGTCTACTACGGCACGCTGGCCGATCTCATCACCAGCCTGGAAGAGGCGCAGACCGCCGGCAAGCTCCAGCAGCGGCTCAAGGTGCTGACCCACCCGGCGGTCCTCGTGGTCGACGAGATCGGCTACCTGCCCATCAGCCGCACCGGCGCCATGCTCTTCTTTCAGCTCATGGCGCGCCGCTACGAACAGGCGTCCACGGTGCTCACGAGCAACAAGGGCTTCGAGGAGTGGGGCGAGGTCTTCGGGGACGAGGTCATGGCCGCCGCCCT